>BNJU01001443.1_pt1 | contig 162995 bp, 219 predicted proteins | sample 8539281 | NCBI WGS metagenome assembly BNJU01 (sample SAMD00202456, study PRJDB9452) | human saliva metagenome | isolation source: human saliva | place: Japan | reverse complement strand
TATCTTCAGCAGTGGTTTACATACTGGATTTGTTCAATTTCGCTCTTTTCATACTGTTTTTTTTGCCAGATGAATAAAAGCAGATAAAGAAGTACAAATAAAAACAAGGCACTGATTGTTACAACATTATTTTGTGAAAAAATAATCAGCATTGTTAAGGTTCCGAAAGTTGCAATCCCTAGTAGAATCGCAGAATTCGGAGTTAAATTATTTTTTTTCATTCTAAACCTCTTGCGCATTATTATATCACAAATGCCCTTAAAAAGCGACCTTTAAAGAGAAAGTACTGCTTTTATTATAGCAAGATTCTCTCAAAAACCATATATAAAAAAGGAAAGCAAATGCTTCGCTCTCCTTCTTCCACATCAGTGCTAAATCTTCCGCCTAGATTAAATTATTCACCTAATTCTAGTCGAATGTCTTGTAGGCACTCTTGCGCCTGTTTCACAATTGATTCTAAAATAGCCTTACATGGTTTGATGTCTTTCACCAAACCCGCAATTTGTCCGCTCATCATTGAACCATGAACTGTATCACCTTCATAGACAGCCTTAGATAGAGAACCGATCGTAATTTCTTCCAGTTCCTCTCGGTTTGTACCTTTCTGCTCTAATTCAATGTAGTGATCCGTCATCTCATTGCGAATACAACGAACTGGTGCTCCTGCAATGCGACCTGTAACTGCAGTCGCTGTATCACTTGCCGCCAAAATAGCTTCTTTATAGGCTGGAGAAATTGGGCATTCTTCTGAAGCAAGAAAAACTGTTCCCATTTGAACACCTTGCGCACCTAGGGCAATCGCAGCAGCAAGTCCACGACCATCTGCCACACCTCCAGCAGCAATGACTGGGATCGTTACCGCATCAACGATTTGTGGGATAAGAGCCATTGTATTGGTCTCTCCTATATGCCCACCAGCTTCTGAACCTTCAGCGATTACAGCATCCACTCCCAATTCTTGCATTTTTTGAGCATGCTTGACACTGGCAATAACTGGAATAACCTTGATTCCCGCTTCTTTCAAGTAAGGCATGATATGCTTAGGCGTTCCTGCACCTGTAGTGACCACTGGAACCTTTTCTTCGATGATAACAGTCACAATATCCTTGATGTTTTTCATCATCAACATGATGTTGACACCAAAAGGTTTATCTGTCAACTTTCTCAATTCACGAATTTCTTCTCGCAATTGCTCTCCAGTCATACCACCTGAAGCGATAATTCCCAGTCCTCCAGCCTCAGAAACAGCTGCTGCTAATTGATAGTGCGAGATTTGAGCCATAGCCCCTTGGAAAATTGGATATTGAATCTGTAAAAGTTTTGTAATTGACATATGAGTCCTCCTTTTATTCTCTGTTGATTCTTATTGGCAAATGGATGCATGGTGCATCAATATCCCTGTCAACAATAAAATGTTACATTTGTCTCCTCATATTCTGCTATCATAAAAAGCCTGGCTTACGATCCTGCTTGTCTGTAAAAGGAATGAGTGGGGGGCGAGAACGTAAAACATAATCTACAAATTCCTTCCCTTCCTTGTCAAACTCTGCTACTGCAAAAAATTGATCATGGTAAAAGAAAAACTTGTAATGATTCTCAAAAGCCTGACGAAGCCATTTATCCTTTGCTAAAATTGACTTCATAGGATAATCATCAACCGCAGGAACCCACAGTGGATTTCTATGAACATGAGTTAGCATCAAATCTCCCATATGAATCATCGTATCTTCACCTGCTTCAATAAAACAATACTATGACCATTACTGTGACCACTTGTGTGAATCATTTGGATTTCTGGAATGACATTGATATACTCTGAGAAAGTCGTCACCTGATCTTGAATCGGTTCCCAATTTTCTCTCAGATATGTTCCCCGCGTTCGATTATTAGGATTTCTCATTTCATACCATTCAACATCATTCACTATAATCTTAGCATTAGGATACTTGGAAACTAGCTCTCCTTGCTCATTCACATATGTTAAACCGCCAGAATGGTCGTGGTGCATATGTGTCATCAACACAATATCAATGGATGCGGGCGATAGCCCTAAAAGAGCTAAACTTTCTTCTATCCGACTTTCAGACAAGATTCCTAAGTTGCGCCTTTGTTTTTCAGATAATTTTGCTGTATCAAAACTTGCATCTATCAAGTAATTTTTACCCTTGTACTGAATCAAAATAGGATCCGTCAATTCCGCCATCATATTATCTTCATTTGTTGGGTAGTAACGAGACCACACAACTTTCGGAACAGGACCAAAAAGAGTCCCTGCATCCGTCAATTTATCGGCTCCACGTAGCCATGTCAGTTTCATATCATGAAATTGATATTCCTGTAAGGTGAGTTCTGCCATACTTTACTCCTTTATCCATTGGGCCGCTATTCTTTTGCGAATCGAATCCCCAGATTTTCCATAGATTTCAATCGTTTTGGCATCCTTTAGATAACGGTCTATGGGGATGTCATCCAAGGTTTGAAGAGGTCCAATTAATCTAATAATTTCCTCAGAAATCTCAATTGCTACTTTTGTCGTATAAAGTTTTATCTGAGATACAAAGAGTGAATCCTCCTTCATCCTATCCTTGTAGGAGGCAAAGTAAGATTCAGCCGCACACAGCTTAGTATACAAGTCCGCAAATTGATGTTGATAGACTGTCGCATCGATTAATCGTTTCCCAAATCCTCTTTTGACCTTTACAAAAGCCAGACCTTTTTCAAAAGCTCCCTCAGAGATACCGAGAGAGATTGCGCTTAATCCTAGCTGTAATTTTCTGATAATATCATTTAACTGACTTTCCCCATTTAAGGTCAATCCTAGCAAACTATCTTCTGGCAATATGACCTGATCAAAAGTTACCGAATTCACAGGTAAGCCCTGTAAACCAGGTTTTGCAATATCATCTCCAAAAGCAACCCCCGGTCGAGTCGTATCAACAATGAAAAATCCGTATCCATCTTGTCCGTTAGCTTCCTGAACCTTGGCTAAGATTAACAAAATATCTGTATAGCAGCAATTTGATACAATTGACTTCTTCCCAGTTAAAGACCAACCTGCTTCTGTTTTCCTTGCAGTTGTTGCAATAACTTCCATGCTGTCCATCAATTTTCCTTCAGAAAATCCCAATCCAGCTAAGATTTCTCCCCTTACTAAGGGTTCTACATAACGCGATTGTTGTTCCTGACTCCCATATTGTAAAATAGGATAGATACCATAACATGCCTGAGTTAGCAGAACAGCAGAAAAAGCAGGGAAATCTTTTGAAATCAAGCGAATAAAAGTCAAAAACTCGGTTCTCAAAACAGAATCTTGACTATCTAAAAGCAAGGAAAAGATATCAAATTGCTCGATAAACTGATAAAGTAATTCTCTAGGGAACTGTTGTTCATCCTCACGAGACTTGAAATAGTCCCGAATCAACACTTTCACGTCTGCCTTCAATTCTCGCGCCAGCATGTCATTATAGGTCATCGCATTCACCTCATCTTAGTTGTCAGAAAACGGTTGGTAATAATCTTTCAACAATTCTTCATACACATAAGACTCTACTTCATTGTAGGAGTTTTTATAGGGTCTACAAAACCAAATATTAAATGGAATCGGATCCTTGAATCTAACCGCCTTAAAACGACTCTTGTCCACAAAATATTCAACCGGTCTTGGCAATAGGGCAATCAAATCCGTTTGATGAGTTGATTCAACTAGGAAGTCCCAAGTAGAGGAAAGATAAGCAAATTTAGCCTCAATTCGTTGCGAACGAAGTTTTTCTGTCACTAAATCATAAGTCGTAAATGTTTTGTTGAAGGTTGCCAATTCATAACTAGCAATATCAGACCATTCCAACAAGCTTTTCTGAGCCAGCGGATGATCCTTATCCATATAAGCAACGTATTCATCCAATTGAATGATATGTTGTTCATATTTTTTAGCATCCAAGCTCGTAGGCTCTATCAGAATAGAGAAAGTCAAATCTCCATCAACCATTTTTTGACGAATTTCCTTCCCTCCACCTTCCGTAACCTGGATATGGATATGAGGATTATTTTTCAGAAAATGCGGCAAGGCACTAGCAAAATAAACTCTCAAAATCAAGGATGGAATACCAAGATTAATGGTGCCTTTTTGCTTTTGAGATTCTATATGGATCATGGAAAGCATTTCTTCATGTCGATTCACAATCTCGGTAGCATAACGATAAATCTTGCGTCCCGTCTCTGTTAAACTTTCTAATCTTCCATTCTTGCGATTGAATAATTGAACCCCTTCAACTGCTTCAAAATTTGTTACGAATTGACTCAAGGCTGATTGACTAATGTGAATTTTCTTTGCAGCAATGGAAAGGTTGCATCCGCATTCTATGATATTGATGAAATAGTTCATTTGGATAATATCCACTTACCCATCACCTAGCTTTCCTTCACTATTTTAGCAAGTCAACTAGACAACTATTCTAGTGTTTGATAGTTGTCTACTGACTTTCTTATCGAAATAACATTTCGAATACTTCATTTTAATATTGTATATAAAGTGCTTACAATAATATCTAGTTTATATCATAACACACTGAGTAGAAAATAGCTCTTTTTTTGCTTAAATCGGCATCGGCTTTAAGTCTTCTGAGACAATAACTTCCCCAGCTGTTTTTTCAAGAACTTCTTCTAATGTCACACCAGGAGCCAATTCTTTCAACAAGAATTTACCATCTTGGAATCCAAAAACAGCTAATTCTGTTATGACAAGATCCAATACTCCTTTAGCTGATAGAGGTAATGTGCACTCTTTCAAGAGTTTAGATTCACCTCCTGTAGTATGTTGGATTGCTGCAATTACACGCTTAGCACCAACCAAAAGGTCCATTGCTCCACCCATACCTGGTGCAAATTTTCCTGGGATAATCCAGTTAGCAATACTTCCGTCTTGACTTACTTCAAGAGCTCCAAGAACAGTCGCATCAACGTGACCACCACGAATGATCGCAAATGATGTTTGTAAATCAAACAAGGATGCTCCTGGCAACAATGTGATGGGAGCTCCACCAGAGTTCGCCAAATTGGCATTATAGGTATCCTTGGTCGGTGTTTCACCAAAGCGAAGGGCACCATTTTCAGCTTGAAGGATTACGTTAACACCTTCCGGGATGAAGTCTGCAGAAGCATTTGGAATCCCAAATCCAAGATTGACCACATCTCCATCTTTAAATTCAAGAGCAACACGTCTTGCAATAATTTCTTTTGGTTTCATATTATTTTACCCCCGCTAATTTATTAGTCTCTGTCCAGAGATCACCCATCATCTTGTGGTGTTCTTCTGGAGTTAAGCCTTGGACTACATAGTCAACAAGGATACCAGGGATGTAAATATCATTTGGATCAATTTCTCCGGCTTCAACCAACTCGTTTGTCTCAACAATGACTGTGTCAGCCGCTAGAGCGAGTTGAAGGGAGATATTTTTAGTAGTCCCATCTAGATAAAGGTTGCCATACTTATCCGCCTTAGTAGCTTTAATCAAGGCAACATCGATTTTCAATGGATCATAAATCAAATATTCTTTTCCGTTTCGAGTCACTTTCTCGTGCTCATCTTCAAGAATTGTTCCCACACCGGTTGGCGTTAAGACTGCTCCAAGACCCGCTCCTGCAGCATGCAAGCGTTCTACAACAGTTCCCATCGGAGTGAACTCCACTTTCATGGCTCCTGAGAAATAATCATGCTGAGCAGCAGCAGATGTCCCTACATGGGCTGCAATGTATTTTGTAACCTGATGATTTTCACAAAGACGACCAACTCCAACTTCCTTACCGGGTTGAGAGGTTACAACAGACACCAAGGTCAAATCTTGCTGGTTTTGACGAACCAGTTCCTCAATTAACTCAAATGGTTCTCCCACTCCGAGAAATCCAGAAATACCAACTTTATCTCCTGAATGAATCAAGGAAATAGCTTCAGACAATGTTACAACTTTCATAACCTCTCTCCTCTCTTATTTACGTTGAAAGACAGCTTTGCGTTTTTCAACAAAAGCGCGCATTCCTTCTACCTTATCTTCTGTTGAGAAGAGTAGAGCTTCCGCTTCTGTTTCCAAACGAATAGCATTTTTCAGAGGGAGTTCTGAGCCAACTTGGATAATATGTTTAGCTTTTTCAACTGCTAGCGGTGCATTTTTCATAATCGCTGCCGCCAGCTCTTCTGCTGCAGACAATAGTTCTTCTGCTTTTACCAACTTATTAAGAATTCCAAGATCATATGCTTCTTGTCCTTTAACCATTCTAGCAGTAAAGATTAATTCCTTTGTTTTACTAGTACCAATCAAACGAGACATTCTTTGGGTACCTGCAAAACCAGGAATGATTCCCAAGCCAACTTCAGGGAAGCCAACCATTGTTTTGTCATAGCCGATTCGGATATCAGTTGAAAGAGCTAATTCCAAACCGCCTCCCAAAGCATAACCATTCAATACTGAAATAGTTGGCTGGATCAATTCAGATAAACGGGTAAAGGTGTCGTTCGCATAGGTCATGTATTCATGAGCCTGAATTGGAGACATTTGGTCCATCTCTTTAATGTCCGCGCCTGCGACAAATGCTTTCTCCCCTTGACCAGTCACAATGACAACACGAATGTCATCGCTTGCTTCAATTTGGTCCAAAACGAGATTCAAATCCTTTAAGACTTCTGAACTTAAGGCGTTCAAAGCCGATGGACGGTTAATTGTTAGATAGCCAAGACCATTCTTAACCTCTAATAAAACAGTTTTACTCATTGTTCTGCTCCTACTTGATTTATTTTGAGTACAGAGTACAGCGTCAACAAATACCTACACAAAATGTAAGAGCTTACATTTTTATCATAACCCTTTTTTCTCCATCCGTCTACTTAATCTTTATTTATAGTTCTATAAGTTCAACTTATAGTATATAGTCGTCCAATCTATCCTTAAAGTCTTAGGAAAAATAAAAATACCTTATCAAGCCCTTTTAGAGAAAGACACTTGATAAGGTATATCATTATGAGATCGGATCAAAATCTCATTTTGTAATCATAATATTGAAAAAGAGGAAATGACGTTCAGTTTTCTAATAACTAACGTTCAACGATGAGAGCTGTTCCCATTCCTCCTCCGATACAGAGAGTTGCTAAACCAGTTTTAGCATCACGTTTCATCATCTCATGTACCAGAGTTACTAGGATACGGCAACCTGAAGCCCCAATTGGGTGACCAAGAGCAATCGCGCCACCATTGACATTGACAATATCTGTATTAAAGCCAAGTGTTTTCCCAACCGCACAAGCCTGAGCAGCAAAGGCTTCATTTGACTCGATCAAATCGAGATCATCAACTGTCAAATTGCCTTTTTCAAGAGCTTTGCGAGTCGCATAAATCGGTCCACATCCCATAATCTTAGGATCCAAACCTGCACTTGCATACGAACGAATGCGAGCAATGACTGGAAGTCTCAATTCTTCAGCTTTTTCAGCACTCATGACCAAGACAGCCGCCGCTCCGTCATTAATACCTGAGGCATTCCCCGCTGTAACAGAACCGTCTTTTTTGAAAACAGGACGTAGCTTAGACAGACTCTCCAAGCTAGCATCTTTTCTAGGAAATTCATCTGTATCAAAGACGATAGGATCGCCTTTACGTTGAGGAATGACCACCGGAACAATCTCTTCCTTAAAGCGTCCAGATTCTATAGCCGCCACTGCTCGTTTTTGTGATTCCAAAGCAAGCGCATCTTGATCATCCCGGCTAATACCATATTCTTCTGCCACATTCTCAGCTGTAATCCCCATATGGTATTCGTTAAAGGCATCAGACAAACCGTCCTTAATCATGGTATCTACCACTTTCGAATCTCCCATACGGCCACCCCAACGGAAGCTTGGCAAAACATATGGAGCCTGGCTCATGTTTTCTGCACCACCAGCCACGACAATATCTGCATCTCCGCACTGAATCGCTTGAGCAGCTAACTGCACTGCCTTCAAACCGGAACCACAAACCTTATTAATGGTAAAGGCTGGTGTAAACTCAGGAAGCCCAGCATGAATACTCATTTGGCGAGCCACGTTTGGCCTAAACCTGCGCCTAGGACATTCCCCATAATCACTTCATCTACCTGCTCTGGTTTAATATTCGCTTTTTCCAAAGCACTCTTAATTACCAAAGATCCCAAATCAACAGCAGAAACATTCTTCAAGCTCCCGCCAAAGGAACCTAAAGGTGTTCGCACTGCCGAAACAATAACTACGTCTTTCATGACTACCTCCATCAGTGTCTAGTAAGTAAAGAAGCCTTCTTTTGTCTTCCGTCCCAATTTTCCTGCTTCAACCATTTTCTTCAATAGTGGTGCTGGACGGTATTTAGGATCACCGAAGCCGTTATTCAATACTCCCATGATTGCCAAACATACATCCAATCCGATCAAGTCAGCAAGTGCCAATGGGCCAATTGGATGGTTTGCACCCAATTTCATAGCTTCATCAATTTCTTCTGCAGAAGCAACACCTTCACCAAGGATAAAGATAGCTTCATTGATCATTGGGATCAACACACGGTTAACAACAAATCCATAAGAATCTTTAACGTCAACCGCAGTTTTACCAATTTTTTCTGTCAATTCACGAACTGCTTTTACAACTTCATCTGAAGTTTGAAGAGCACGAATAACTTCAACCAATTTCATAACTGGTGCTGGGTTGAAGAAGTGCATACCAATTACACGTTCTTGATGAACTGTAGCCGCAGCAATATCAGTGATTGAAAGAGATGAAGTATTTGAAGCCAAAATTGTTTCAGGAGCAGTGATTTCATCCAATTGTTTAAAGATGCTGAGTTTGATATCTCTGTTCTCTGTAGCTGCTTCAATAACCAATTGAACGTGTTTAGCATCTTCGTAAGAAGTTGAAGGAATCAAGTTACCCAAGATTTTCGCTTTTTCTTCTTCTGACATACGTCCTTTTTCAACGGAACGTTCCAATTGTTTTGTGATATTGTTCAAACCTCTTTGAACAAATTCTTCTTTAATATCGTTTAAGTAAACTGTAAAACCAGCCTGAGCAAATACTTGAGCAATTCCGCTTCCCATTTGACCAGAACCAATAATCATCACCTTAGATATCATTATTTTCTCCTTCTTATTTTACAAAAATCCAGTGCATGAAACAAGGACGATTGAACAGAAATCCTTCAATCGCCCTTCTGACATTAAACAAAGGCACCGATACCAGTAAGTTCACGACCAACGATCATGCGTTCACTTCGTGAGAACCTTCATAAGTGTAGATTGCTTCAGCATCTGCAAAGAAGCGAGCTACGTCAGTTTCAAGAGTGATTCCGTTACCACCACATGTTTCACGTGCAAGGGCAACTGTTTCACGCATTACCAATGAGTTATGCATTTTACCAAGTGCAGAGTTAAGCATCAATTCGTTACCGGCTTCTTGCATTTCTGCGATACGAGCTGAGTAAGAAAGTGCTGCTACTGCATTAGCTTGCATTCTAGCCAATTTTTTTCTTGAACAATCTGGAATTTGAAGCGATTGGACGTTTGAAACTGTTGACGGTCTTTTAGCATATTTAAGAGCTGCAACGAATGATCCACAAGTGATAGCCCCAGTTGCAATGTGAGCAACGTCAGCACGAGTGAATGTCAAGATACGAGCTACATCGCCAAATCCGTTGATGTTTACCAAACGGTCTGAATCTGGAACTTCAACGTTCTTCATAGTAATGTGACCATTGCGTACGCAACGAAGAGCAATTTTGTGAGGGATTGGCTCAGCGTGGTATCCTGGAGCACCTTTACGAACGATGAAAACATTTCACGCGTCCATCTTCAACGTCGCGAGCGAAATACTGGAACAACATCAGCTGTATCTGATCCACCGATCCCAACGTTTTTTTCTCCATTCAAAGATCCATTTGTCTCCAACGCGCTCAGCTGTTGTAGCAAGACCACCAGCGATGTCTGATCCTGACAAAGGCTCAGTCAAAGGCGAAAACATCCTTGCCAGTCAAATGCAGCCAATTTAGGAAGGAATTCTTTTTGTTGACGCTCATCACCACCAAGCAAGATTGTGTTGTAGCAAAGTCCGCCATGAACTGTGTAGAATGTTGCCATAGAAGCATCGAAACGACCTAATTCAAGGTACAAGAATGCGATGTAAAGTTCTGATGGTTTGTAGCTTCCTTCTCTTCCTTCGAACAATTTAGGGTTGTTCATGATTTGTGCGCCTTTAGCTACTGCGTAAAATTGTTCGAATGGGAAATCAGGTTCTTCCCAATATTCATTAATTACAGGACGAAGGTGTTTTTCAATCAAACGACGAGTTTCTTGTAAAACCTCTGCTTCTCCCAAAGTTAGACCATCCGCATAGTGAAAAAGGTCTTCAGGATATAGTTCGCGTAAAATTTCTTCTTTTGTTGCCATAGTTATGACTCCTTCATTTATTATAAGATAAGAGCGCTTACATTTTTGTATTCGCTATTTGTTGACAACACCATTATATCCCTTAGGGTATTATTTTGTCTACTTAATAAAATATAAACACCTCTATAAGTTCAGATTATAGAAGCTGATTCTGACTGTTTATCAAGGATTTCTCATTTTTCTACTTACTTACTTAGTCACAAGAAAAAAAAGCTTAGGCATAAGAAAAAAAGTGGTTTACTAAATCTGTAAACCACTTTAATTAGTCATTTCAATTTTTAAGATTCTTTAACTTCTAACAGACCAATTTCGCCATCCTCACGACGATAAATCACATTAGTTGTTTGATCTTCAACATCTACATAGATAAAGAAATCATGTCCCAACAAAGTCCATCTGTAGAATAGCTTCTTCCAAATCCATTGGTTTTAAATCAATTTGTTTTGAACGAACAACTCTAGACTGGACAACATTTGAATCTTCTACCAAAGCATCTGTAAATAATTGACTAGTTGCTACCTTATTTTTATTTTTACGCTCGATTTTTGTTTTATTTTTACGAATCTGACGTTCAATTTTATCAGTTACAAGGTCAATTGAGCCATACATATCTTGAGATACATCTTCTGCGCGAAGAGTAATTGAGCCAAGTGGAATCGTTACTTCCACTTTAGCAGTTTTTTCTCGATACACCTTCAAGTTTACTCGAGCATCCAACTCTTGTTCAGCTTGAAAATACTTTTCGATCTTTTCGAGTTTAGAAACTACATAATCACGAATTGCTTCTGTTACTTCTAGGTTTTCACCACGGATACTATATTTAATCATATGAGTACCTTCTTTCTAAACATTTTTGTTTTTCTGATTTCATTATAACGCTTTCATTTTGTTTTTGCAAATTTTTTCCTCATCTTACAAGGGAAAATGTTTTTACATCCTCAGCACCAGCTTCTTCTAGCAGTTTCTTCACACGATTTATAGTTGTTCCAGTAGTATAAATGTCATCTATAAGTAGGATTTTTTTAGGAATAGTGACTCCACTTTTGACAAAGAAAGGAAGTTCTGTTGCCAAGCGTTCTGAACGATTTTTGGAAGAGCTGGCCCGCTCTTCTCTCTTCTCTAGTAAGTCTTGAAAAGAGAACCCTGCTGCTTCAACTAAACCTTCAACCTGGTTAAATCCTCTCTCAAGTAATCTTTCAGGACTTAGGGGAATGACTACAAATTGGTACTCTTTGTATTTTTTCAACTCCTCACTTAAAAATGAAGCAAAAACTTTTCTTAACAGGAAGTCCCCATCAAACTTATATCGACTGAAAAAATCCTTCATAGCTTGATTGTAAGTAAAAATCGCTCTATGACTGACCTCAACTCCTTCTTTACACCAAAATTGACAATCTTGACACTTTGTTGACCAGTCTATTTTCATACAGTTTGGACAATACTCTTCTCCAATTCTCTCAAAAGTAGAATCACAGTCTGAACAAAGATAGGAGTCATCATTCCTCAACAGCAAGAGGCTACTAAAAGTTAAAACAGCCTTCATAGTCTGCCCACATAACAAGCACTTCATAGACCCGCCTCCTTATTCATCTGCTGAATTTCCTTAATTGCCTTCTTGATTGAAGCATTTAGCCCGTCATGGAAGAAAAGCAAATCTCCTGTCGGTCTATCCATGCTTCGACCAACTCGTCCACCAATCTGAATCAAGCTAGACTTGGTAAACAGACGATGATTGGCCTCTACGACGAAAACGTCAACACAAGGGAAGGTGACTCCACGCTCCAATATCGTCGTACTGATAAGTATTGTCAATTCTCCATCTCGAAAACCTTGTACCTGTTCTAATCGATCCTCTGTTACAGAAGATACAAAGCCAATTTTCTCATTTGGAAATTGCTCCTGTAAGATTTCTTTTAACTGCTCCCCTTTCTTAATTTCTGAAGCAAAAATGAGTAAAGGATAACCTGTCTTTCTCTGCTTCTCAATATAAGACTTTAACTTTGGTGACAAACGATTTTTCTCTAAACAGTGATTAAAATCCGATAACCAGACAGGTTTTGGAATAATCAAAGGATTTCCATGAAATCGTCTTGGCAAACTCAATCGTTTTAATTCTCCTAAACGAACCTTCCTATCTAACTCATCGGTAGAAGTCGCTGTTAAAAAGATTCTCAAGTCCATTCTCCTTTACACTATTCTTGACAGCGTGGTAAAGCGTGGGATTGTCAACATAAGGAAAGGCATCTACTTCATCCACTATCAGTAAATCAAAAGCTTGATAAAATTTTAATAACTGATGGGTCGTCGCAACAACTAGTGGTGTTCGAAAATAAGGTTCTGATTCTCCATGTAGGAGGGCTATCTCACAAACAAAATCCTTTTGCAGGCGCTTATACAGCTCCAAACAAACATCTATGCGAGGACTGGCCAAACACACTGCACCACCCCTATTAATCACCTTAGCCACAACTTGATAAATCATTTCTGTCTTTCCAGCCCCTGTCACCGCATGTACCAAGGTTGGCTCCTGCTTATCTACTGCTCGAATCAGTCCCTCTGACACCTTCTCTTGAAAAGGAGTTAATTGACCACTCCATTTAAGAACATCTTGCTTCGGAAAATCCTCCTGCGGAAAATAGTATAAAGCTTGATCACTTCTAACTCGCTTCATAATTAAGCACTCCCGACAATAGTAAGCACCGATGGGCAAATACCATTCTTCTAGAATAGTACTATTACAACGTTGACAGAAAAGTTTCCCCTTCTCCTTTCTCATTGCTGGAAGTTTCTCCGCCAACTGACATTCCTCTTCTGTTAATTCATTCTCAGTAAACAAACGACCGAGATAATTTGGATTTACTTTCATACTTCTTTATTCGTAAAAACCTAGCGCTTTAGATAATTTTTTAGTACAATTAAATCATGGAATTTAGAACAATTAAAGAGGACGGTCAAGTCCAAGAAGAAATCAAAAAATCACGCTTTATCTGTCATGCCAAGCGTGTTTATAGCGAAGAAGAGGCTCGTGACTTTCATTACTGCCATCAAAAAAGAACACTACAAAGCTACGCATAACTGCTCTGCCTTCATTATTGGGAGAACGTAGTGAAATCAAACGTACAAGTGATGATGGTGAGCCTAGTGGTACTGCTGGCGTTCCCATGCTTGGGGTGCTAGAAAATCACAATCTCACTAATGTCTGTGTGGTAGTGACACGCTACTTTGGTGGCATTAAGCTAGGCGCTGGAGGATTGATTCGTGCTTACGCAGGCAGTGTTGCTCTAGCTGTCAAGGAAATTGGCATCATTGAAATAAAAGAACAGGCTGGCATTGCTATTCAAATGTCTTACGCTCAGTACCAAGAGTACAGTAACTTTCTTAAGGAACATGATCTCATGGAACTTGAGACAAACTTTACAGATCAAGTCGATACGATGATTTATGTTGATAAAGAAGAAAAAGAAACTATTAAAGCTGCACTGGTGGAGTTTTTTAATGGAAAAGTTACTTTAACTGATCAAGGTTTACGTGAAGTTGAAGTTCCTGTAAACCTAGTGTAAATCAAAGGAGAAAAATATGGCATTTGGTAAATTCATTCAAGGACTCGCTGGTAACTTTAGCGAGCAAAACAAAGAAACTCTTATCAAAGAATATGGACAATATCTACTAGAAAATGAAGAAATCCAAAGTGGATATAAACTGATTCGTGACTCAATTATATTTACAAATATCCGTATTATCTTTACAGATAAACAAGGCGCTACTGGTCGTAAGATGTCCATTAAATCAATCTTTTTAATGAACATTATTAACGTTGAAATGGAAACTGCAGGAGCAGGCATAGATGATAGTGAAATTACTATTACTTATTTAGAAAAATGTCTTTCTAAAAGCACATAATGAGCATTTTAGTTCTCATAAATTTGAATTCCCTAAGAAAACGGATATTGTTCCACTCTATACATATTTACTAGAGTTAGCCTATCACAATCGCTTGAAAAATTAATGGCTTAGACCTATGATATAAAAAAATCCTATCGCTTCGATAGGATTTCTATATTTTACAAATGGTATAGATAGCGTTATACTAGAAATATCTTATACAAAGAGGTATATCATGGCTATTTATAACAACATTACTGAATTAATCGGTCAAACTCCGATTGTTAAACTCAACAACATCGTGCCAGAAGGTGCTGCAGACGTCTATGTAAAGCTTGAAGCATTTAACCCTGGTTCATCTGTAAAAGATCGTATTGCTCTTAGCATGATTGAAAAAGCTGAACAAGACGGTATTCTAAAACCAGGTTCTACTATTGTTGAAGCAACAAGTGGAAACACTGGTATTGGACTTTCATGGGTAGGTGCTGCTAAAGGGTATAAAGTTGTCATCGTTATGCCTGAAACGATGAGTGTAGAACGACGTAAAATTATCCAAGCTTATGGTGCTGAACTCGTCCTAACTCCTGGTAGCGAAGGAATGAAAGGTGCTATTGCTAAGGCTCAAGAAATCGCTGCTGAACGTGATGGTTTCCTTCCTCTTCAATTTGACAATCCAGCTAATCCAGAAGTACACGAAAGAACAACAGGAGCTGAGATACTAGCTGCTTTCGGTAAAGATGGATTAGATGCCTTTGTTGCTGGAGTTGGTACCGGTGGAACAATTTCTGGTGTTTCTCATGCACTCAAAACAGCAAATTCAGGTATTCAAGTTTATGCAGTAGAAGCAGATGAATCTGCTATTCTATCTGGTGAAAAACCTGGCCCTCACAAAATTCAAGGTATCTCAGCTGGATTTATTCCTGATACACTTGATACAAACGCCTATGATGGTATCGTTCGTGTAACATCAGACGATGCTCTGGCACTTGGCCGTGAGATTGGTGGAAAAGAAGGATTCCTTGTTGGTATTTCTTCAGCTGCAGCTATCTATGGAGCAATTGAAGTTGCTAAGAAATTAGGTACAGGTAAGAAAGTCCTTGCTCTAGCACCAGATAACGGCGAACGTTATTTGTCTACAGCACTCTATGAATTTGAAGTGTAGTCTCCTAAATACACTCAGCCCTTATAATAGGGCTTTTTATTTATACCTTAAAAATAGAAAACTCTCCCTATAAGAATCGACTGAATAGAAAAAAGGAAGCAATTTAGCTTCCTTTTTATTATTAGTTATTCAAGGCTGCTGCCATTGTAGCTGCAACTTCAGCTTCGAAGTCGTTTGCAGCTTTCTCGATACCTTCACCAACTTCAAAGCGAGCGAACTCAACTACTGAAGCGTTAACTGATTCAAGGTATGCTTCAACTGTCTTGCTGTCATCCATGATGTAAACTTGTGCAAGAAGTGTGTAAGCTTGGTCAACTTTAGTGTTGTCAAGCATGAAGCGATCCATTTTACCTGGGATGATTTTGTCCCAGATTTTTTCTGGTTTGCCTTCTGCAGCCAATTCAGCTTTGATGTCAGCTTCAGCTTGGGCGATCACTTCATCAGTCAATTGAGATTTTGATCCATACTTCAAGTGTGGAAGAGCTGGTTTGTTAACCATTGCACGGCTTTCATTGTCTTGGTCGATTACGTGGTTCAATTGTGCCAACTCATCTTTAACAAATTGCTCATCCAATTCTTTGTAAGAAAGAACTGTTGGTTTCATCGCTGCGATGTGCATTGACAATTGTTTAGCAAGTGCTTCGTCTCCACCTTCAACAACTGAAATAACACCGATACGTCCACCGTTATGTTGGTAAGCTCCAAAGTGTTGTGCATCTGTTTTTTCAATCAATGCAAAGCGACGGAATGAGATTTTTTCTCCGATAGTTGCTGTTGCAGATACGTATGCAGCTTCAAGAGTTTCACCTGAAGGCATTGTCAAAGCAAGTGCTTCTTCATTATTAGCAGGTTTTCCTTCAGCAATAACTTTAGCTGTAGTATTTACCAATTCAACGAATTGAGCGTTTTTCGCAACGAAGTCAGTTTCAGCGTTTACTTCAATAACTGCTGCAACATTACCGTTAACATAAACACCAGTCAAACCTTCTGCAGCAACACGGTCAGCTTTCTTAGCTGCCTTTTAGCCATACCTTTTTCACGAAGCAATTCAATCGCTTTTTTTCGATGTCACCGTCTGTTTCTACAAGCGCTTTTTTTAGCGTCCATAACACCAGCACCAGATTTTTTTCACGCAACTCTTTTACAAGTTTAGCTGTAATTTCTGCCATTTTGATTCTCCTATATTTTTTTAAAAAAATAGGAGAGCCGGGCTAAGCCCCGCCCTCCTAGGTAATTACTATTTATATGAATTAAGCGTTGTCGCCTTCTACAACTTCAACGATTTCTTCGATTGAATCTGCTTGAGCTTCTGAAGCTGCAAATTCTGCTTCAACTGCTGCTACAGCATCTTCACCTTGACGTCCCTCGATGATAGCGTCAGCCAATTTAGCTGTGATCAATTTAACAGCGCGGATAGCGTCATCGTTAGCTGGGATGATTACATCGATATCATCTGGATCAGTATTTGTGTCAACCATCGCTACAACTGGGATTCCCAATTTTTTAGCTTCTTTAACAGCGATTTGCTCTTTATGTGGGTCAACTACGTACATTACGTCTGGAATACGAGGCATATCTTCGATACCACCCAAGAATTTTTCAAGACGTGCACGTTGTTTGTTAAGAAGTGCAACTTCTTTCTTAGGAAGAACTTCGAAAAGTTCCCATCTTCTTCCATACGTTTGATTTCTTTCAAACGAGCGATACGTTTTTGGATTGTTCCCCAGTTTGTAAGAGTTCCACCCAACCAACGGTGGTTGATGAAGTATTGACCTGAACGTACTGCTTCTTCAGCAACTGCATCAGCTGCTTGTTTCTTAGTACCAACGAACAATACAACTGCATCGTTAGCTGCTGCATCACGCATGAAATCGTAAGCTTGGTCAGCGTATTTTACAGTTTGTTGCAAGTCGATAACGTGGATTCCGTTACGCTCAGTGAAGATGTACTTAGCCATCTTAGGGTTCCAGCGACGAGTTTGGTGACCAAAGTGTACACCAGCCTCAAGAAGTTGTTTCATTGAAATTACTGCCATGAGTATTTCTCCTTTTTGTTTTTTTCCTCTTCTTGACTTCAACTCGCAAAACGACCCAAGGGCAACTGTTTCACAATTCATCAAGAATGAGTATTATCGTTCACACGACAAGTTTCATTTTACCATACTTTTTCAATATTTTCAAGCTATTTTAATAGATTTTTAAAGCAGGTAACTATCATAAATCATAAAAAGAGACTCTAAATCGAGTCTCTCTGTTTCATTCATTAGTCTGCATAGATATATGTTACAAAAACCTGACTGAAGTTGTTGTAGGATTGAACCATCCCACGTTTGATTTCCAAGTGTACGATTTCCACCATAGTTTGATTCAGATACTTGGATACTTGTTGATGATGAAACAGCTGTAACTACCGCTACGTGTCCATATCCACCATCATTCCAACATGCAATCGCACCAACTTGAGGTGTTGAACCTGTACGGAATCCTGCAGCAGCTGCACTTGTAGCCCACTGCGCTCCATTACCCCAATAGTCTCCAGCCCAAGGTGCTAATGTTTTAGCTCCCCATGTACACTCACCAATTGGATAACTTGAAGCATTTGTACTGTATGTTGGGCGTTGTTTGACTGCCACAGGAGTATATGTTGTTGATTCTGAAGAAGCTACAGCTTGAACCTGTGCTGCAAAAGTCGTATTTCCCAGAAGCAACAACTGTTTGTTGTTGACTTACTTGTTTTAGCCTTTATAAGCTGCTTCTGCCTCTGCTGCTGCTTTTGCTGCTGCTTCTGCTGCTGCTTTTTTCTCTAGCAAACTTGCTTTTTCATCTTCTGCTGTAGCTTTTTCAGCAGCAAGATTTAATTCTGCAGCCTTCAACTCAGCTTGTTTCGTTGTTAGAGCTTGTGCATCATCAGACAATTTCTGTTGATTTGCAATTACTGTATTAATTGCGTCATTGTTTGCTACTTGTTTCTCAGAAATAGCTTTTTTATCTGCTTTTTGTTGTTCCAACATTTTGTTGTTAGCAGATACGATTTCATTCATTGCTGCAACACGTGAAATAGCTTCTGTAATTGATTTTGAGTTTACAATTGTATTGATGTAGCTAGTTGCAGCTCCATTTGTTTGAGCACTACGAGCTTGTTTTTGCAATGAATCATTACGAGATACAATATTTTTAGAAAGTTCTGTAATCTCACTCTCAAGTTTTTTAGATTCTGCTTGTAATCTATCATTTTCAGCTTGCAAGTTAGATTGCTCAGCTTGAATAGCTGATACTTGCTCCTGAATTTGATCAACTTGTTTTTGGGCTTCTTGTTGTTGTGCTGTTAAGTTACTAATTTTATTATCTTGAGCAGCAATTTTGTCATCAGTCGTTTCTGCATGCGCAGTTGTTAAAACAGCTACTTGAGAAACCATTACTGTACTTAATAAAAGTGACGCTAAGATTTTTTTCTTCATATTACGTAGATACTCCTTCTTTTAAAGACAATACTAGTATACCAAAAAAAGGCCTAATGAATATTACGCCTTTGTTACATTTTTGTTTCTTTCTTATAGATAATATTTTTCAAAAATAAACTGAAAAATAAGCATCCACACAAGATTTAAAATCATGGATGGTACTAGGCTATAAACGATAAAAATCGGCAGACTATCTACAGTTAAACCTACCACTAATGCAAAGAGATAAGCTCCCATATCAAATAGAAAACTCATAACAATCATAGCCAAGATTCTTGTCCAACGATTCAACAAAATAACACTATTCAATTTATGAAGAAAAGCTCCCAATAAGATAAATAAGAGAGTTGCAATCCCTATTAGATGGAAAAAGTAAACATCGTAAACCAAGCCCACCACAAAACAATAGACTAGATAGAGATACTCTGATACTTCTATCGTCTCAAATAAGAGAAATAGAAAAAGAAAATGACTAGCTAAATGTACATGGGGGAAAAATGAGCCCAGAAGCTGGCTAATATGGGCGTCAATTAGAACAAAGAAAGGAAGCAATAAAAACACTCCAACCCGCTTCAACTGTCTCATTATGAATTCCCCACTAATTCTATCACATCCACATTATGAGTATCTGCACTCAATTTAACAGTTACTTCTCGTGTCAAATAGTCTGTACTATGCGTTGTGGTAACTACTTCACCAACAGGAATATCCGCAACGTTAAAGTTTCCTAATCCACCAGTTGTCACCTTATCTCCTGCACTAATATCGCTATTACTGTTTAATTGACTAATTTTAAGCACTTCATTTTCCTTGTCATAGCCAACAATAATTCCATAAATTGTAGTAGAACCATGTTGAATTTTAACAGAAATCTTATCAGCATTTTCCGTATTTGTTAGAAGGTTGACTATAGTAGAGTTTTCCTCTACTTTTGAAACACTCCCAATCAAACCACCATTTGCAATAGCTAACATGTTCTCAGAAGCTCCTTTTGATTTGCCTGCATCCAGGGTCAATTCCTGTTTCCAAGATACTGGTGAACGCATAATAACATCAGCTGCTAAAGTCTTTGTTGCTTGCAACTTGGACTTCATATCAAGCAATTGACGCAGTTGTTCATTTTCCGTCTTTAAACTTTCCGCCTCATTCGATCTAACTTCTAACTGGTAAATCTGTTTCTTCAAACTTTCATTTTCATTATATGTTCGTGTCAAATGAGCCAAATCTGATTTGACAGAATCAAACCACTGAAAAGGTTTTTGCACAACCCTATCAACCAATGAGATTCCATCTCCTAATTTTGTCACAATTGTACTTGAATAAGTCGTCGCTAAGAGAGCTGATACAAGCAGAACAGTGACAAAAACAATAATGACATATTTTGATTTTTTAAAACGGTTCATATCCCTACCTTTATATCAAAAACTGTTACAGTAACTTTTTATCAATTCCTGAAAGCTACTAAGATTTTAAGAAAATAAGCAACAACCAAGTCCGAGAATAATAAGAATGGTCAGCGTATCCTTTCGAGTCCATTTCAATTGTCTGTATTGACTTCTGCCTTTTCCACCCTGATAACCACGCGCTTCCATAGCGATAGCCAAGGAATCTGCACGTTTTAAACTTGTCGCAAAAAGAGGAATCAAAATGGGAATCATAGCCTTCACCTTTTGAACGATGCTTCCTTCACCAAAATCCACTCCACGCGCTTTCTGTGCATTCATAATCCGCGTCGTATCATCCATTAAGGTCGGAACAAAACGCAAACTCATAGATAGCATTAGGCCAATTTCATGAACTGGAACTTTCACACGTTTTAAAGGTGCTAATAAAGCTTCAACAGCTGATGCCAAACTTAAGGGCATGGTTGTTAAGGTTAACAAAGTTGAAAAGAAAATAATCAATACAAAGCGACAAAAAATAATTCCAGCTTGTTGCAAACGCATAATCCGTGATTCTCACAAACGAAAATTCAAATAAAACATTCCCATTAGAAATGAAAAACAATTGAAAGATAGTTGTGAAGGCAATCAAGAAAAACATAGACCTCAAGCCCTGAATAAAAAATGAAAGAGATACTCCTGACAAGGCAATAAATATCCCTGTCGCTATAAAAAGAATTAAATTCGTCAAGGGATTATTAGCCCAAAAAACAATCAAAATCAGTAGCATCATAGCCAGTAATTTGCTACGTGGATCCAATCGGTGAACAATCGAATCCCCTGGGATATAACGCCCCAAAATCATACTATCCATTTAGCGACTCCTTGAACTCCTCTACCTTAATCGGTAATCGTTTAAATGACACGCCTCTATCAGCCAATCGTTTACAAAAAGCTGTGATTTTAGGTACTCCCAACTGCACTTCTTCCATAAAGACAACATCTTGAAAGACATCACTTGGTTTCCCACCCTTAACTAAACGTCCCTTTTCCATCACATAGACTTGATTCGCATATTCAGCGACATCATCCATCAAATGAGTTACCAAGACAATGGTCATCCCTGACTGGTGGAGTTTTTTGAACAAATTCATCAACTCTTTTCTGCCCAAAGGATCCAGGCCTGCTGTGGGTTCATCTAAGACTAATATAGCTGGCTCCATGGCAAGTATGCCTGCAATGGCGACACGTCTCATTTGTCCACCTGACAGCTCAAACGGGCTACGATCAAAAAGTGATTCATCAATTCCAACCAGAGCCAGTTTCTCACGCGCAATCTTCTCCGCATCTTCTTCAGAAACTCCAAAATTTTTCGGGCCAAAAGCAACGTCTTTCAAAACCGTTTCTTCAAAAATCTGATTTTCAGCAAACTGAAATACCAAGCCAACCTGCTTTCTAATTTGACGAATATCTTTATTTTTAGAAGTCGAGGTGATTAAGGTATCAAAAACACGCACACTCCCTTGACTTGGCACCAATAAACCATTTAACAGCTGTAAAATAGTTGATTTACCACTACCTGTATGGCCAATTAAAGCCGTATAAGAACCATCCTCAATCGTCAAAGAAACATCTGACAAAGCTGTTGAAGCTAAGGGAGTCCCTTCTTGATACGTAAAACTCACATTTTCTAGAGCAATTCCCATAGCTTATCCTCTAGCTCACTTTCTGTCAAATAATTTTCAGGTAAATCATAGCCATTCTGGCTCAAAGAATATTTTAATTGATTGGCAAAAGGATCGTCTAATCCAATTTGATCTAAATCATTTCGAGAGAAAAGTTCTCTTGGGCTACTAGTTGATTCAATTTCCCCTTTTTTCATGACCAGTACACGATCACTCATGGCAACTTCTTCCAAATCATGTGTAATGGAAATGACTGTCATATCATAGTCTTTCCGAATTCCTTTTACTGTCTCAATCAGTTCTCTACGCCCCTCAGGATCCAACATACTTGTCGCTTCATCTAGGATTAAAATAGCTGGTCTTAGAGCTACAACACCTGCAATGGCCACACGTTGTTTTTGGCCACCTGATAGACGCGCTGGCTCTCTCTTTTTAAAGTCCAACATGCCAACCAAATCCAGAGCTTCTTCCACTCTCTTTTTCATTTCTTGACGAGAAAGTCCCTGATTTTCCAAACCAAAGGCAACATCATCTTCAACAGTCGCTCCAACAAATTGATTGTCTGGATTTTGAAAAACCATACCGATTTGACGACGTATATTCCAAACATTTTCCTCAGTCAAACGTTGGCCATCTATTACAATCTCTCCAGATTCCGCTTCCAATAAGCCATCAATTAACCGGACAGTAGTTGATTTACCACTACCATTATGCCCTATAATCGAAAGCCATTCTCCACGTTTCACGTGAAACGTAATATCCTTCACATCATAGTATTCCTGACTTTCCTTATAGCGAAAAGAAAGATTTTTTACATCAATTATTGATTTCATTTCGAACCAAATGTCCCTTTAAATACATAGGCACTACCCTTGAAATAATCATAGCCAGAGTAGATAGTGAAAAACAAGGCTACATAAAGTAGAACTTGACCAAGCAAAGTCCAATGTAATAGCAAGAAAATAATCGCAAACATCTGACTAAAAGTTTTAATTTTTCCAGGCATTGCTGCTGCTAAAACTGTTCCACCAGTTTCAACCAATAAAAAGCCTTTAAACCTGTCACAGCTAACTCACGACAGATAATCACTGCAACAATCCAAGCTGGAGCCATACCTAACTCAATCAACATAATAAAAAGCCGACATAACTAGTAACTTATCCGCCATGGGATCTGCAAATTTACCAAAATTACTGACCACATTCCATTTACGAGCTAAATATCCATCTAAATAGTCGGTAATACTGGCAACAGCAAAGATAATAGCTGCTACTATATGACTCTCTATCGAATTTCCTATCGTTAAAATAAAGATAAAAAAATAGGTATAAAGAGAATTCGACCTATTGTTAAGAGATTTGGGAATTTGTTCTTTTTTTCATTCGTTTTTTTCCTTAATTTTTTTAGTAAAGGTTACAGTGATTTGTCCAGTTTGAGCTGTTAATTTGGATAAATCAACAGTCTGATTATCTACTGTTAAAGGCAACGCCTTTGACAACACCTAAAGTAATAGTCACAGGATTTTTTTGTTGAAACTGTTGTTTCCGCACTTTTATTATCCGGTGATAAGGTCACACCACCCTCAAGATCGCTTTCTGAAATACTAACCCAACTTCTAGCATCTGAGACTGATAATTGTAATTTTTGCAGTTTCCTTGCTCGCTTTTATAAGCAACTTCTACTCTATTTCCTTCACCTGATACACTTATAGCTGATTCTACACTAGAAGAACTGCTGGAAGAACTACTACTTGAAGAGTGGGGAAACAGAGCTAGTTGAACTTATTGAACTTGTTGATTGAACCACACTGTAATTAGAAAGAGAAGATCCCTCTGGTTGAGTTTGAATATAGTTCCAAACATAATATGTCACAAAAAAATTAAAAATCGATAAAGCAAAAAGGATAAAATTAAAAATAAAGGTAAAAAAATGATGTTTTTTTCTTATTTTTTTCTTATTTGAACGTCTGCGACCCTGTCAACTCATCTTCATCAACATCCACTTCCTCATAAGTAATCATGCTCCCAGAATCATAAGCATCCAAAAACAATTTGGTCATCTAACTCAACAGCCCATGCATATTTTTTTCAAGAAAGAACGCGTGTAAAAAGGGGCTTGGAAGTTGATCGAAATCGTCTGCTTCCATTGCTTCCAACATATCTAACTGGATTTCTGTCTTTTTCTGTAATTCATCTAAACTCAATCCCTGATTGACTCTAGCTAATCGTAAAACCTCACCAATTGTTTTTTTCCTCATACTTGTCATCCCTTCTTTCTAGTGTCTATTATGACAGGTTACTACGATGGGAATATTGTAAAATCAACTATATCCCCTTCATCTATTAAGCGATGCCCTGCTTCAAGGACATCCTCTAAAGTAATTTCCTGTAAAAATCTTTGGCAAATCAAAAATTGTCTCACCATGTTCAAAAACATCATATTGCGTTGCAATAAATTCAAGAGAGTTCATGCTACTGAAAAATTCTCCAAACATCTCTCTTTTGATAATATCTAAATGATCCTCTGTAATATCTAAATCCTTTGCAAAATTACGAATAGCCTTCCTAAACTGATGAGATAAAGCAACCGGCTCTTTTGTATCCATTGTCAACATGACAAAATGAAAAGCGACTTGTTACTTCAATTTCAAGAGATAAGGAAGCATCTATTTTACCTGATTCATAACATTTTTGAAAAACGATCCGAAGTCCAACCAAACATCATTGCAAACAATAACTTTTAATAAAAATATGATGTCGATAGCAATCCGCCTCAGCAACTTCTCGCTTACCTCTAACTCCAATCGCTAGTTTGGGAGAAGATACTTCCATCCTCATGCTGTCTGTTTGCTTTACAGGCTGTAAAACAAACTTTTTCTCTTGCTAGTTCCCTGAACATCTAAATCTTTCCAGTTCTTTTTCTTTCAAAATAGCCCTGAACTAGCTCCACATCAAAAATTGCCAACTAAAAAACAGAGACATATTTACAGGTTTGTAAAATCTTGTAAAATTTTCTTGCAAATTAGTTAGATTGATTTGGGAAATTGATTCCTCACTTCCAACTATATCAGTTGCTAAAGGTGTGCCAGGATACAAGTTCGCTAAAGTTGAAAAGAATAAACACGAATCTGGGTCATCTTGATACATTTCTCGTTCTTGCTGAATAATATCCTGCTCTCTTGAAATGGAATCTTCAGTAAAGTATGCTGATGTTACCAATTCATCAAGTAAGTCTAAATTTTCTAAGAGATAGTCCGTCGATGAAAAAAGATAATTTGTTTTTGTAAAGCTTGTAAAGGCGTTACTATCTGCACCTAGACTCGTAAAAGCCGACATAAAATCGCTAGCATCTTCTCTCTCAAACAATTTATGTTCAAGAAAATGAGCAATTCCCGCAGGATATTGTTTTACATCTCCGTCAACTTCTGTGACAAGCGTATCTACCGAACCAAACTGTACAGTTACACTCCCGTAAACCTCTTTAAATTCTTTTTTAGGCAAAAGAGCAACTGTCAATCCATTTGACAAACGAGTTCGATAAACCATTTCTTTTACAGCTGGATAGTATTTTTCTTCAAACAACCTTTGTCATTCTATTCCTTCCATAAAGTAAATCGCTTGTAGTTTCATATTATTAGCTGCTCTACAAATAGCATCTTTGTCAACTTGATCGAGTTTTGCAATCCAACCTTTAAAGTCTGCTGAAGATTTTCCAAGTAAGGCATTTTGATAAGCACGTTCAATCAATGAAGATTTGATTATCTTGAGAAAGTAACAACGACCGACGAATCATTTCCTTGGTCTGCTCTAACTCAAGCTCTGTAAAATATCCTTTTTTTAAATCAATCAGTTGATTATTCATCATTTTACGAGCCTGGTTACGATTTTCTCGATTAATACCAGCATACATCCTCAAGAATCCACTAAACAAATCGAGCTGACTTGAGATGGTATAAGCTAATCCAGCATTTTCACGGACATTGGTAAAGAGTTTAGAGTGAGCAAATCCACCAAGTAAACCATTCATTACAATCATGGGTAAATGTTGCTCATCACCATATTCAGAAGGACAATGATATCCCAATTCCAAAATGGATTGTCCCACATTTTTCCGAACCATACCTTCCTGAAGGATATTGGAATAAGGTTGACAATACTGAATCTTCACATCTCCTTCTCGACCTTTAAAGCCAAATGATTCTAATACATTTTGAATTTCAACCTCATTAAAATCACCTAGGAAAAAGAAATCTATTCGATCATTGGCCAAAAATTCTTGAAAACAAGAATAAGAACTTTGTGGAGTTTCAGCTAAAATACGATTTCGTAAATCACTATATTCCAATTGGAGACGTTCATCATGAAAAAATAATTTATCTAATTCTTTATGTGAGAAATAAAAAGAATCATCCATATCAGCTGCTAAACTTGCTAGCAATTGCTTTTTCTCAATTTCAAATAAGGCCGAATCAAATCCATTATCAACTACTACGGGTGAAAAAAGAGTTTCTTTTACAAGTTCCAAAATCTGCGAAGTTAGCACATTTTTCCTACTTAAAAACTCATCGCGGACATGGGTAAATGTCAATTCTACAATGTGACTTTGCCCTCTTCTGAAAAAATTGGTTGACATATCTGTACCGTATAAATTGGCCAAATGTCTTCTCAAATCTTGAGAAGTGGGATACATCTGATTAGCAGTCTCTAACATACTAGCACTCAACATGCGACCTGCAATCGTATCGAGGGATAATGGAGCGGTAAAACGCACGGTGATTTTGTTCGTTTTAAACTTTTTTGATTGGATAAAATGTGTTGAAATTCCATGCACTAACTCCATGATTTACCTCCTTATATACAGACTTCTATTATATCACGAAAACCTGAAATTTTCTTGTTCTCTGTAACACTTTTGGAATAAAAAACGCTTACATTTATCCCTGTTTCTCTCACTATTTTTAGGAAATATGGTATAATACCAAATATTGAGGTGAATTATGGAATACAGATTATTTGAAGAATTTATTACCCTCCAAGCACTACTCAAAGAACTTGGAATTACACATAGTGGAGGAGCTATCAAATCATTTCTCTCTGAACATTCTGTTTACTTTAATGGGGAATTAGAGAGTCGTCGTGGAAAAAAACTTCGTATTGGCGATAAAGTTGACATCCCTGACATGAATATTGACATCTTATTGACACAACCTACTTCTGAAGAGCAAGATGAATACCAAGCTGATAAAGTTGAAAAAGAACGAATCGCTAAACTTGTTAAGGAGATGAATAAGGGAGTAAAAAAAGATAAATCAAAACCTACTTCATCGCCTAAAAGCAAACAAGCTCCGCGTTTCCCTGGTAGATAATCATGTGGCTACAACACCTATCTCTCAAGACTTTTCGTAACTATAAAGAAACGAAAATAGAGTTTAATCCTAAATTAAATGTCTTTTTAGGACGTAACGCACAAGGTAAAACAAATATGTTAGAGGCTATCTATTTTTTAGCCTTAACACGTAGTCATCGAACTCGAACAGATAAAAATCTCATTCATTTTGATGAGGAACAACTTCATCTTTCAGGTCTTGTTCAGAAAAAAACTGGATCCATTCCCCTAGAAATCGAACTAACACAAAAAGGGCGTGTGACAAAAGTTAATCATTTAAAACAGGCACGACTTTCAGACTATGTAGGACACATGAATGTTGTCTTATTTGCTCCTGAAGATTTACAACTAATTAAAGGAGCACCTTCGGTTCGACGAAAATTCATTGATATGGAGCTTGGGCAAATTAAGCCAATCTATTTATCAGATTTAACCAATTATAACCATATTCTTAAGCAAAGAAACACCTATTTAAAATCAGCTCAAACAATAGATGAAACCTTCCTTTCAGTACTGGATGATCAGCTAGTCGATTATGGATGTCGTGTAATGAATCACCGCTTAGATTTTATAAAAAAACTAGAGCATTTTGGGCGTAAGAAACATTTTGAACTTTCTAATCAGATTGAAGAGCTATCAATATCCTATCAATCTTCTGTCAAGATAACTGACAAAGAATACTTATCAGAATCTTTCAAAATTTCTTTAGAAAAAAGTAGGTCCAGAGATTTATTTAAAAAGAATACTGGTGTTGGTCCTCATAGAGATGACATTTCTTTTTATATAAATGGGATGGATGCTAGTTTTGGAAGTCAAGGTCAACATCGTAGTCTCGTCCTATCGATAAAATTAGCAGAAATAGAATTAATGGAAAGCATTACTACAGAATCTCCAATATTACTGCTTGACGATGTTATGAGCGAGCTTGACAACACTAGACAACTAAAATTATTAGAAACAATTTCTCATTCAATCCAAACCTTTATCACAACAACAAGCTTAGATCATCTTCAAAATCTACCAGAAAATCTAAGCATCTTTACTATTCAGGATGGTAAAGTTTCTGTAAACCAAAATTGACAATATTGTAAAAAAAAAACTCCTGTTTTCACGGGAGTTCTTTTCATTGTTTTTTACATAGAATAATTTGGTGCTTCATTAGTAATTTGCACATCATGAGGATGGCTTTCTTTCAAACCAGCACCAGACATTTCAATAAATTGAGCATTATCGTGTAGTTCTTTAAGGTTAGCTGCACCACAGTAACCCATACCAGAGCGAATACCACCAATCATTTGGAAGACAATATCAGCTGCCGCTCCTTTATAAGCAACACGACCTTCAATTCCTTCTGGAACGAGTTTGTTTGCTTCATTGACAGAACCTTGGAAGTAACGATCGCTTGAACCTTTCTTCATTGCTGCGATTGATCCCATACCACGGTAAGTCTTGAATTTACGTCCTTGAAAGATTTCAGTTTCGCCTGGAGCTTCATCAGTTCCAGCAAACATTGATCCAAGCATAACAGCATTTCCACCAGCCGCAAGTGCTTTTACAATATCTCCAGAATACTTGATTCCACCGTCAGCAATGATCGTTTTTCCATATTCACGCGCAACAGCTGCAGCATCATAGATAGCTGTTACTTGCGGAACACCAACACCAGCAATCACACGAGTAGTACAGATAGAACCTGGGCCAATACCAACCTTGACAACATCTACACCTGCTTCATAAAGGGCACGTGCCCCTTCAGCAGTAGCAATATTTCCAGCAATCAAAGTACGGTCTGGGAAATGAGCACGAATCTCAGCAATTTTACGCAAGACACCTGCAGAATGACCATGTGCAGTATCAATAACAATCGCATCCGCTCCTGCCTCAAAAAGAGCCTCTGCACGTTCAAATGTATCTGAAGTAACACCTACTGCACCTGCAACTAGAAGACGACCAAACTCATCTTTAGCAGCATTTGGAAACTCAATAACTTTTTCAATATCTTTGATAGTAATCAAACCAGAAAGACGACCTTCTTCATCTACCAACGGAAGTTTTTCAATACGGTGTTCTTGAAGAATGCTCTCAGCTGTTGCAAGATCTGTACCCACAGGAGCAGTAACAAGATTTTCACTAGTCATATGATTTGAGATTGGTTGGTTATAATCTGAAATAAAACGAAGATCTCGGTTTGTCAAAATACCAACCAATTTACGATTTTCAAGTGTTTCAACAACTGGAACACCACTGATACGGTAACGTCCCATAAGCTCATCAGCTTCAGCAATTGTATGTTCAGGAGTCAAGAAGAAGGGATCAATAATAACACCATTTTCAGAACGTTTTACCTTGCGAACTTCGTCTGCTTGTTGAGCAATTGACATGTTTTTATGGATAACTCCGAGACCACCTGCACGAGCAATAGCAATGGCCATTTGACTCTCTGTAACTGTGTCCATGGCAGCGGTAATAATTGGGATATTTAAAGTCAAATTATCTGCCAATTTAGTTGTTAAATCTGCATCATTAGGCAATACATGACTTTCAGCTGGAATAAGCAATACATCATCAAAGGTAAAACCTTTTTTCAAAAATTTAGTGTCCCAATTAGACATTCGAAGTTTCCTCTTTTCTTTCTTTTTGAGCTTGACTCTTTTTATATTGTATCTATCATACCATTCTATAAAAAAATTTGTCAAATGTTACAGGGGTAAATAAAAAACTATCTTTTCTTTGAGATAGAAATGATAGTTTCTTGTAAAATAAACTTAGTTAAAGTAATGAAGTCCCATGGCCCCTTTAACATCAGATAGGGTTTGACCCTGCAACTTCACGCGCTCTTTTCACTACCTTTTTGAAGCATATTATAAACTTCTCCCATATCCTTAGCAAATTCGATACGGCGCTCTCGAATAGGACCAAGTTCACGTTCTAATATTTCAAGTAGATAACGCTTGGTCTTCACATCACCAAGACCACCTCGTTGATAATGTTCTTTCATGTCTGCAATTTCTTGAGCATCTTCTGGGACGACCAAAAACATCTAGATAATGGAAAACCATATTTCCTTCAATTTTACCTGGATCCTCAACGCGGATATGATCTGGATCTGTATACATACTCATTACTTTTTTACGCAAAGTATCCGCATCATCAGCTAAATAAATACCGTTATTGAGTGATTTAGACATTTTAGCATTTCCATCTAAACCAGGTAAACGCCCTGCTCTCTCATTTTCTGGATAAATACCTTCCGGTTCCACCAAGACATCACAATTATATGCATTGTTAAAAGAACGAACAATCTCACGAGTTTGCTCAATCATTGGTTTCTGATCTGTCCCAACAGGAACATAATTGGCCTTAAAAGCTGTGATGTCAGCTGCTTGAGCTATTGGATAGACCAAGAATCCTGTCGGAATGCTTTCTCCAAATCCTTTCTGAGCAATTTCTGTCTTGACAGTTGGATTTCGCTCCAAACGTGCTAATGAAACTAGATTCATATAATACATAGACAACTCAGCCAACTCTGGAATCTGACTTTGAATAAAGATAGTTGATTTACTTGGATCCAATCCAACTGCAAGATAATCCAAAGCAACATTTCCGATGGACTCTACAATTGTTTGAGGATCTTTAGCATGATCTGTCAAAGCTTGTTGGTCAGCCAAGAACACAAACATATCATACTTATCCTCTTCCTGTAATAATACTCGATTTTTGAGACTTCCAACATAATGTCCAATATGCAATTTTCCTGTTGGACGGTCTCCTGTTAAAATAATGGGTTTAGTCATTTTATTCTCCTTCGATATAGTCCCTTCAATTATAGCATTTTTTTAATGAAATAACCGTAATTTATCAAAATAAATCAGCCTTGCTATTTACGGATTTGTGTAAAGAATGCTGTAAATCTAATTTACACAAAATTGACAGATAAAAATTTGAATATTTCCGTATTTTCTAGTAGAAATAAATATATTACACATATAGGAGAAAAACATTGCTTACAGTATCTGATGTTTCACTACGTTTTAGTGATCGCAAACTTTTTGATGATGTCAATATCAAATTTACAGAAGGAAATACTTATGGATTAATCGGTGCTAATGGTGCCGGAAAATCAACCTTTTTAAAAATTTTAGCTGGAGATATCGAACCTACTACTGGTCACATCTCTCTTGGTCCAGATGAACGTCTCTCTGTTCTTCGTCAAAATCACTTTGACTATGAAGATGAACGTGCCATTGATGTTGTTATCATGGGAAATGAAAAACTTTATAGCATCATGAAAGAGAAAGATGCCATCTACATGAAGGAAGATTTCTCAGATGAGGATGGAGTGCGTGCTGCCGAACTCGAAGGAGAGTTTGCCGAGCTTGGAGGGCTGGGAAGCAGAAAGTGAAGCCTCTCAACTACTTCAAAACCTAAACATTCCAGAAGAATTGCACTATCAAAACATGAGCGAATTGGCCAACGGTGAGAAAGTAAAGGTTCTCCTCGCCAAAGCACTTTTTGGTAAACCTGATGTTCTTCTTTTGGACGAGCCTACCAACGGTTTGGATATCCAATCGATTACTTGGTTAGAAGACTTCTTGATTGATTTTGATAACACCGTTATCGTAGTATCCCACGACCGTCACTTCTTAAACAAAGTATGTACTCACATGGCCGACCTTGACTTTGGAAAAATCAAACTCTATGTCGGAAACTACGACTTCTGGAAGGAATCTTCTGAGCTCGCTGCTAAATTGCTAGCAGACCGTAATGCTAAAGCAGAAGAAAAAATTAAACAATTGCAAGAGTTCGTTGCTCGTTTCTCTGCTAATGCTTCTAAATCAAGACAAGCAACATCACGTAAGAAAATGCTTGATAAGATTGAGCTTGAAGAAATTGTGCCATCTAGTCGCAAATATCCATTTATCAACTTTAAAGCGGAACGTGAAATCGGTAATGATCTCTTGACAGTAGAAAATTTAACTGTAAAGATTGATGGTGAAACTATCTTGGATAATATTAGTTTCATCTTGCGTCCAGGTGATAAGACAGCGCTTATTGGACAAAATGACATCCAAACGACTGCATTAATTCGTGCAATCATGGGGGACATTGACTATGAAGGAACTATCAAGTGGGGAGTAACTACTAGCCGTTCTTACTTGCCAAAAGATAACTCGGCAGATTTTGCAGGAGGAGAGTCAATCCTTGACTGGTTGCGTCAATTCGCAAGTAAAGAAGAAGATGACAATACTTTCCTACGTGGCTTCCTCGGCCGTATGCTCTTCTCTGGGGATGAGGTTAACAAACCTGTAAACGTCTTGTCAGGGGGAGAAAAAGTTCGTGTCATGCTTTCAAAACTTATGCTCTTAAAATCAAATGTCCTTGTACTTGATGATCCAACCAATCACTTGGACTTGGAATCTATCTCAAGCTTGAACGATGGATTGAAAAACTTTAAAGAATCAATTATCTTTTCCAGTCATGACCACGAGTTTATTCAAACTTTGGCTAACCATATCATTGTCTTGTCTAAAAATGGTGTCATTGACCGTATCGATGAAACCTATGATGAATTCCTAGAGAATGCAGAAGTACAAGCAAAAGTTAAAGAACTTTGGAAAGACTAAATAAAACTTCAAAACTCAGTTGGGTTAACCAGCTGAGTTTTCTAACATTTTATGAGGTAACATGAAATTATTTTTTAAAACATATTGGACCTATTTTGTTTCTTTCATCATTCCCGTAATCATTATGACAGGAGTATATCTATCTCAAGGTATCTACTGGAATAGCGATACATCTCCACTATTAGGAGATGGGTTTCATCAATACGTTATTTTTTTGATGTAGCTTTACGAAATATCCTACATGGAAATGGTAGTCTGTTTTACACCTTTACAAGTGGCCTCGGATTAAATTTCTATGCCCTATCTAGTTATTACTTAGGGAAGCTTTCCTTTCACCTCTAGTTTACTTTTTAATCTGTCGAATATGCCAGATGCTGTCTATCTGACAACTCTCTTAAAAATTTGGATTGATTGGACTGTCAACTTATTTTAGTTTAAATAAATTATTTCAATCGATTCCTAAGCCTTTAAAAACTAGCTTTATCTACTTCCTATGCTCTGATGAGTTTCTCTGTCAGTCAATTAGAGATAAAAAAACCTGGCTAGATGTTTTTATCTTGATTCCTTTAATTATCACTGGTTTACATCTACTGATAACTGAAAAGAGATTCCTATTGTACTTTACAAGTCTGTCAACTTTGTTTATTCAAAATTATTATTTTGGCTATATGACAGCATTGTTTCTTATTTTCTGGTATCTCTGTCAAATTTCGTGGGACTTTTAAGACTCGAAAATCATCTTTTCTTGATTTTCATAGTCATCTCCTTTTTAGCTGGCATGGCTAGTTTGATTCTGACTCTTCCTACTCTGTTTGATTTACAGACACATGGAGAAAAATTGAGTGAAGTTACAAAGTTTCAAACTGAAAGTAGCTGGTATCTTGATCTCTTTGCTAAGCAATTCATCGGTTCCTTTGATACAACAAAGTATGGGGCTATCCCAATGATTTTTGTCGGACTACTTCCCTTTATTTTGACCATTTTATTTTTTACACTTAAATCCATTAAGTTTCACGTGAAACTTATCTATGCAATTTTCTTTAGCATTTCTAATTGCAAGCTTTTATATAGAAGTGCTTGATTTATTTTGGCAAGGTATGCATACTCCCAATATGTTTTTACATCGCTATTCTTGGATTTTCTCTTCATTGTTAATTTACACAGCAGCAGAAGTCTTAATTCGTCTGAAAGAACTGAAAGTCTGGAATTTTTTAGTTTCGCTTTTTCTTGTAGTAACAGGATTTTTAGCTACCATCTATCTAAAATCGCATTATTCTTTTTTAACAGATTTGAATATTCTGCTTACTCTTGAATTTTTGGTTGTCTATTCTCTTTTACTCCTTGCAGTTATCAAAAAGTTTATCTCTGTAAATCTATTTGCTATTCTAATCTCTTTATTTATAATGGTTGAAATGAGTTTAAATGCTTCATCTCAAATGGACGGAATTGCTCAGGAATGGGGATTTGCTTCTCGAAGTGCTTATAATCGAGATATCCCAGCTATGGAATCTTTCTCAGCATATATTGGAAATCAATTTTCTCGTACTGAGAAACTAGAGACTCAGACAGGAAATGACAGTATGAAATTCAACTATAATGGAATCTCTCAATTTTCATCTGTTCGAAATCGTTCAGCAAGCTCTACTTTGGATAAACTGGGGTTTAAATCCTCTGGGACTAATCTCAATCTTCGTTATGCCAATAATAGTATTTTAGCTGATAGTTTATTTGGAATCCAGTACAATATCTCAGAAAGTCCTATTGATAAGTATGGTTTCCAAGTTGTATATCAAAAAGATAATCTTGCCCTATATGAAAATCAATTCTCTCTTCCGATTGCCTTTGCTAGTCAATCTGTTTACAATGATGTCAAGTTCAACGAACATACTTTGGACAATCAGGCCTCGTTTTTAAATCAACTTGCTAACGTCGATTTTGATTATTTTTCTCCAATATCTTATGACAAAACAGAAAATACTAATGATTTGATCAGTGTTACAAGTTCTTCGAATGAGGATGCATCAATCCAGTATCAAATTGAAGTGCCAGAAAACAGCCAGGTTTATCTTTCTTTCACAAACCTTCACTTTTCTAATGATAAACAAAAGAAGGTTGACATTCTTGTCAACGGGGAGAAGAAGACTTTTACAACTGATAATGCCTTCTCCTTCTTTAATCTAGGCTATACAAAAGAGAAAAAAACTTTCAATATTCATGTTAGTTTCCTTGGAAATTCACAAGTATCATTTGAATCTCCTACCTTCTATCGTTTAGATACCCAAACTTTAACTGAGGCAATTCAAAAAATTAAAGAACAGCCTGTAACAGTATCAACTTCTAAAAACAAGGTTTTTGCTACATATGATGTCCAACAAGATACATCTATTTTCTTCACTATTCCATATGACAAAGGTTGGTCTGCCTACCAAGATGGTAAGAAAATAGAAATTAAACAAGCTCAAACTGGATTTATGAAAGTTGATATTCCTAAAGGGAAAGGAACTATTACACTTTCCTTTATTCCCAATGGTTTTATTATTGGAGCAATCTGTTCCTTTACTTCTCTCTTACTATTTGGAATCTATAATCACAGACGAAAGTCATCTAAAGCATAAAAAATCGACCAGTTGCTGAACCGCACCCCAAAAGTTAGACACTAAAAAACTAACTTTTGGGGTGTTTTATTATGAAATTAACTTATGAGGATAAAGTTCAGATCTATGAACTTAGAAGGCAAGGTCAAAGCTTCAAGCAGCTTTCAAAAAGATTTGGAGTGGATATTTCTGGACTAAAGTACATGGTGAAATTAATTGACCGTTATGGAATAGACAGTGTCAAAAAAGGAAAGAATCGTTACTATTCTTCAGAACTAAAACAAAAAATGATTGATAAAGTCTTACTTGAAGGTCGTTCACGAAGAAGTGTAAGCCTTGATTTTGCTCTCCCAAACCAAGGAATGCTTTCGAATTGGCTGGCACAATACAAAAAAAACGGGTATACTATTGTTGAGAAAACAAGAGGGAGACCATCTAAAATGGGCCGTAAACCAAAGAAAAAAACTGAAGAGATGACAGATTTAGAACGTCTTCAAGCAGAAAGACAGAAATTGTTCGAGAATTAATTACTGATTTTTCGTTAGATATCCTTCTAAAGATTATTAAGCTTGCCCGTTCAACCTATTATTACCACTTAAAACAGCTGGATCAAAGCGATAAGGATTATGATATTAAAGCTGAAATTCAGTCAATTTATACTAAGCATAAAGGAAATTACGGCTATCGTCGCATGACTCTAGAATTACGAAATCGTGGCTTCGTAGTGAACCATAAGAAGGTGCAGCGTCTGATGAAAGTACTTGGTTTAACGGCTCGAATTCGCCGTAAACGGAAGTATTCTTCATACCAAGGAGAGGTTGGCAAGAAAGCAGATAACCTTATTCAACGTCAATTTGAAGCAACCAAACCAATGCAAAAGTGCTACACAGATGTGACAGAATTTGCCATTCCAGCAAGCAGCCAAAAGCTTTATTTATCACCAGTTTTAGATGGCTTTAACAGCGAAATTATCGCCTACAATCTTTCTACTTCACCGAACTTAGTACAAATGAAAGCTATGCTAGAACAAGCCTTTACAGAGAACCATTACGAAAATACAATTCTCCATAGTGACCAAGGATGGCAATACCAACACGATTTCTATCATCATTTTTTAAAGAATAAGGGAATCCAACCATCTATGTCACGTAAGGGCAACAGCCCAGATAACGGTATGATGGAATCCTTCTTTGGCATTTTGAAATCCGAAATGTTTTATGGTTATGAGGCTACCTTTCAGTCACTTGAGCAATTAGAACAAGCTATTGTAGACTATATTGATTATTACAACAACAAACGAATTAAGGTAAAACTAAAAGGACTTAGTCCTGTGCAGTACAGAACTAAATCCTTTACTTAAATTATTTGTCTAACTTTTGGGGATCAGTACATTGCTTGGTCGATTTTTTTAATTTTCTTCCATTTTCTTAGGTCGATAGGCTAGCATACCTAAACCAGTAAATAGGGCTAATATCACAGCAAGGAAAATGACTTGATGATGAATATTTCCTGTCATAGAGATTGTTTGTCGTAATCCCGAAACTGAATAACTCATTGGTAACCAAGGATTAATGGCTCTAAAGAAATCATTTGTCAAAGCAAGTGGGTAAGTACCTGCACTTGATGCTAACTGTAATAAAGCAAGATAAGAGAGAAGAAAGCTCCTATACGGCTATTCCATGTTGTTAAAGCGGTCACCATGGACATGAATACTAAACTTGTTAGGATAATGAGAATAAATGTTCTCATCTCATGATTTGCAGTTAGACCAATAAGATGAACTCCTCCATATACCAAAATTCCTGCCAAAACAGCTATAATACCATTTATTTCAGCTCGAGATTTCAACCAAGCCCAACGGCTCTCCGGATGACGTCCTGAAGGCAACTTCGCAAAGATCATATTCGTTGATATTGCTGCAACAAAGAGAGCAACTGATATCATATAAGGAGCCATTGCAACTCCATTTACAGGAACTTGATCATTGTCTGTTTTGGAAAGACTGAGAGGATTTGATAAAATCTCTGCATTTTTAGATTCCGTAGATGCTGATTTGAGTTGATCACTGGCATTACTCAATCCTTGTACTAAAGAAGCAACTCCTGTCTGTAAACCTTCCAAGCCAGAAGTTAACTTTGTTCCACCTTCTGCTAGTTTCCCAGCTCCATCTGCCAATTTATTAGCTCCACTTTCTAATTGAGAAGCACCTGAAATTAACTGACTGGATTTGTCAGCTAGTTGGCTAGATCCTGACTGCAATTTATCAACTCCTGCCATTAATCCTTGACTCTTTTGATTCAATTGGTTAGAGCCAGTTAATAATTTTTCAATACCAGATACTAATTCTGGAGTTTTTTCAACTAATTGACCAACTCCTGCTGTCAAGCTAGAAGATTTTTGTGTCAAGGTGTTTGAGCCTGAAACTAGTTGATCCAAACTACCTGTCAAGGTGGAATTCTTTTCACTTAGTTGACTTGCGCCCTGAGAAACTTTATCAACACGTGCAGTATATGCATTTACACCTGATGCAATCGACTGACTGTCAGGAACTAATTTGCTAGTAACAGCTCCCTGTATTTCTGTTAATCCACTTGACAATCCTGTCAAAGAAGTAGAAGCAATAGGTAATACTTGATTAGCTTGATTTTTTAACGTCGAAAGATTTGAAGATTGATTTTGTAAGTTTTCTAAACTTCCCTGTAAACCTTGTACTAAAGCTATAATTGACTGAGCCGATTGAATACTATCAGTCGAATTTTGAGATACAGAAGCACTTATCTCAGCTTGTTGCTCACTTGTCAAGTGATTGATAAGCTGCTGTCGATTGAATATTGGCTAATGTAGTCGCTTTATCAGACTGAGCACTTGCTAACATTTGATTAGAAAGAGATACTATACTTGATAAAACAGAATCTAATTGTTTTGTATCTCCAACATCAATATTTTGAATAGCTTGATTTAACTGATTCAGACCAGAAGATAATTGATTAATTTGATCTTTTTTCCCAGACGAAGCATCTAACTTGCTAGAAAGTTGTTGAATCCCTTCACTTAATTGCTCCACCCCCATTCGAAGTGTAGCTGATTGATTAGATAACTGATTAGCACCTGTTGCAAGACTTCCCACTCCATTGGTGTAGGCACTAACACCAGATGAAAATTGATTAAGACCAGCATTAAGCTGAGAAACACCGCCAGTATAGGATTCTACACCAGTATATAACTGATTGATTCCTCTTACTAATTCAGGACTTTTAGAAGCTAATTGGCCTAGCCCGCTATCTAATTGACTCACTGCACCAGTATATGTAACCAAACCACTATTAAAAGTCCCTAAGCCAAGATGAAGTTGTTTAACTCCAGAGACATAAGAGGACAATCCTTTAGTAAACTGCTCCGTTCCATTTGAAAATGTTAAACTTGAATCTGCTAAAGAGTGTAGGTTGGTAGTTAATGTTTGACTTCCTGTCACTAATTGATTCGCTCCATCAGTTAATTTTTCACTACCAGAATCTGCTTGACTCATACCATCCTTTAAATCAATCATCTTGTTAAATAAAGCTTTAGTATAGGTCTCGGTTACATTGGTAGAAACATTCTGCTTCAATTGTGTCATCGCAGAATCGCTCATCTTGCTAGCAATAAAACTATGACCACTTGAAGTCTGATAATCGATTTGCATTTGCTCTGGATGATTCGTTAAAATAGAAGCTGCTTTTTCAGATAAATCACTTGGTAAAGTCACTACCATATAGTAATCGCCATTTTCTAAGCCCTTCTTACCTTCCTCTTCATCTACAAAATGAAAATCCAAGGTTTTATTTTTTTTTAAATTGGACACCATGTCTTTCCCTATAGACATAGTGTTACCATTATAGGAAGCCTCTTTATCATTATTGACAACTGCCACAGGTAAGTCAGACACTTGACCATATGGATCCCACATTGATGACAAAAATATGATATTGTACAGAGCTGGAATAAGAGAAATCCCTATCATGACAATAATAAAGGTTGGTTTTTTAAAAATTGCTTTCCATTCTTTAAACATAGTTTCTCCTTTTTTAAACATATTGTCTAAAAATTTTGATATAATAGATTATACATTAAAAAAATCTAAATTACAAGATAAAAAATCCATTTTTTTAGACATATAGTCTAATTTGTTTACAAGGAGGAAATATGCAAGAAAGTAACAAACGCTTAAAAACAAAGCGAACTATTGAAAATGCTATGGTACAATTACTGATGGAACAGCCATTTGATCAAATTTCTACTGTCAAGTTAGCAGAAAAAGCCGGAATTAGTCGTTCCAGCTTCTATACTCACTATAAGGATAAGTATGATATGATTGAGCACTATCAAAGCAAGCTATTTCATACATTTGAATATATTTTTCAAAAACATGCTCATCACAAAAGAGATGCTATTTTAGAAGTATTTGAATATCTAGAGTCAGAACCACTTCTGGCTGCTCTTCTTTCTGAAAATGGGACCAAAGAAATCCAAAATTTCTTACGAAATAAACTTCATATCATGCTCAGTACAGATTTACAAAAGCGATTTATGCAACTGAATCTCAAATACCACTGAATTAGAATATAGTAGCATCTATCTAACTCACGCACTTTTTGGTGTCTGCCAAACTTGGATTGCACATGGAAAAAAAGAAAGTCCTCAAGAAATAACAGACTTCCTTATGAAAGATGCTTGGTGATACAAATTGATACAAAAAGAGGAACACAGTTGTGTTCCCTTTTATCTATACTCCGCCAGTAGGACTCGAACCTACGACATCATGATTAACAGTCATGCGCTACTACCAACTGAGCTATGGCGGATAAAATAGTCCGTACGGGATTCGAACCCGTGTTACCGCCGTGAAAAGGCGGTGTCTTAACCCCTTGACCAACGGACCTTCTATCTGTAGCAGATATAACCATTATATCAATTTCTTACTAATTGTCAATCACTTTTGAGATTTTTTCTCTAAAATATCTTTCAATTTTCTAATTTTTAATCTTGAAATAGGACAACGATGATCTTCATAGAAAACAATTTCTAGATTTTTTCGATCAATTTCTCTGATATTTGCCTATATTTACCAAAAATGACTTATGAGGAGAATAAAATCGCTGAGTATGTTTGTCCTTTTCCTGAATATCTGTCATGGTACCATAAAACTCTTTTGCAAAATTCTTACCAATAATGCGCAATTTATGAGAGACTCCTGTCGTTTCAATATACAGAATATCATGGTAAGGAATTTTTAAATCATTTCCCTTGTAATTGTAGTCAAAATAATCTACCACATCTTCATTTTCAAGTAACATACTCTTCGTGTAGAAGATATTTTGCTCAATTCTCTTCTTAAACAACTCATCATTGATATCCTTATCAACAAAATCTAGGGCTGATACCTGGTATTTATAGGTTAGAGTCGCAAACTCTGATCGACTGGTGATAAAGACGATAATAGCGTAAGGATTGTAATGACGAATGAGCTGAGCCACTTCAAATCCCTTTTTCTCAATTCCATGAATATCGATATCTAGGAAATAAAGCTGATTTACTTCATCATTTTCAATGTATTCTTCAAATTCACGGACTTTTCCTGTTGTCTTGTATGATATTGGAATATTCGATTCTTTCGAAATTTCATCCAATATTCTCTCTAGTCTCACTTGATGTTCAATAACATCTTCTAAAATTAAAACTTTCATTCAAATTCCCTCTTAAATCTAATAATTTGTCTAAATGTACTGCCTTCCATCTCTGTTTCTAAAATAATATTGTTGTACTTATCTAGTAGCTCTTTCACATTATTTAATCCTACTCCCGCGATTTCTTCCCTTAGTGGAGAATCCTAAAGCAAATAGATCTCCTGAAGGAGTCATCGTCATTTTACATGAATTCTGAATCACAATAACTGTTTCAGTTTCCATCTTAATAACTGCTACTTCCATTTGCTTTTTATAACTATCAGCCGATCCTTCGACAGCATTATTCAATAAAACACTCATGATACGAACCAAATCCAATAGTTCAATTGGGAGCTTGGTAATCGTATCTTTTACTTCCAGTGTAAACTCTACACCGTTATTTCGAGCATAGACAATTGACTGAGCAACCAAACTTCGTAAAGCTGAGTCTTCTATGTTGTTCAAATCAAAGTAAGTGTACTTATCTGAACGCAGTTTATGATTTGCTTTGACCAAAACTTCATTGTAAACTCTGTCAATTTCCTGTAAATCACCACTGTCAATTGCCATCTGCATGCTGACAAGCATCCCAGCATAGTCATGTCGAAAACCACGGATTTCATTATACAGACCGACAATTTCATCTGTATAGTTTTGTAAATGTTTCTGTTCAAATTTCTTCTGCTTCAAAGCAATCTCTTTTTCCATTTGTTCTTTATGAGAATTCATTGCAAAGAAGGTCAAAAGTAGAGAGATAAAAACAATAGATGATAAAATACTTCCAAAACTATTCAAATGTTTAATCGTACTTACCATATCTGAAACGAAAGATACAATATGGAGCAGTAGTAAAGCAAAAAATACTTTTTTCAAGAAAGGATAGAGGTAGTCTTTATCAAAATAGTTTAGTTCTAAGTGGAAATAATGAATGATTTTTAAGATAACAAACATAAGTCAACACCGTTACAACGAAAAAGAATGGGTCATGATATTGTAAAACAAAATTATCTCCTGTTATAGAGGAGAAAGTTACGGACAGAAAGTTATGAGTGCTCTCATATAAAAGAGATAGTAGTAAACTTAGGAATAGTCCTCTATCCCTCTCGTACTGTTTAATCCATCGAAAATAGGAATATAAGCCCAAAGGAAATAAAAATATTTCAATCCCTAACCCATCTAAATATAGAAGATAAAAGGGAAGGCCAATTACTACTTCTACTAGTAATGTATAAGCACCAAAAAAAGTATAGTTCTTTTCTATTTATTTGACCTTTTACAAATTAAACGGTAACTGTGACTAATAATAAAAAAATATACAATAAACTATCCCTAAATCAAAAAAATTCATTCTCTTTCTCCTTATTTCATTACTTTTTATGGGAAAATAAAAATCAAAGTATTATTTTGAAGTCTCACTCTCCCCACCTTGAATCTTTTGCAAGTCTTTTTTTCCTTCAAGGCTACAAACTGTTCCAATTTAACTGTGTTTTTCATAATAAAATCTCCTCAAAATGTTTTTTTCTTGTAAGCTAACTTACAAAAACTATTATACAAAATGGAATTTCGTTTTAGATAAAATTCTCTCAACTGTCATTTTTTTCTCCCCAAGTGTACTTTTTTAAGAAAAAAGCCGGGAAAATTCCCAGCTTTGCTACTATATTGATCCCAGCAGGATTCGAACCTGCGACCGTTCGCTTAGAAGGCGAATGCTCTATCCAGCTGAGCTATGAGACCTAACACAATCATTCTACCAAAAATTCAATTAAAAGTCAATTTTCTATTTATGATAGGGTGATCCCTGCTGAATCGTAAAAGCCCGATAGATTTGTTCAACAAGGACTAGTCTCATTAACTGATGGGGCAAGGTTAAACGGCCAAAACTAACAGAAAGATTGGCTCTCTTTTTACCGATGATGACAATCCTAAACTTCCCCCAATAATAAAAGTAAGAGTAGAAAATCCTTTTATAGAAGCTTCTTCTAACTGCTTACTAAATTCTTCTGAGAGAAAGTTTTTCCTTCAATGGCTAACACAATAACAAAATCACGATCACCAACTTTTGATAAAATTCTCTGACCTTCTATTTCTAAAATCTTTTGATTTTCTGATTCACTGGCCTTATCTGGTGTTTTTTCATCTGCTAGCTCAATCATTTCAAGCTTAGCAAATCGAGAAATTCGTTTTGAATACTCTGCAATACCATCTTTTAAATACTTTTTCTTTCAGTTTCCCAACTGTTACAACTTTAATTTTTCATGACTCTATTCTAACATATTCTCTATTTTTTCACATCTTATTCACAAAAATAAAAAGGTTAATTTTAACTGAGAAAAACCACAGATTTTTGAAAGTTATCCACAATCTGTGAAAAACTTTTATGTTTAAGTTATAATTAAGCTAGTCAGTTTATACTTTCAGTAATTTCAAACAAATGGAGGCAAATATGAAACATCTAAAAACATTTTACAAAAAATGGTTTCAATTATTAGTCGTTATCGTCATTAGCTTTTTTAGTGGAGCCTTGGGTAGTTTTTCAATAACTCAACTAACTCAAAAAAGTAGTGTAAGCAACTCTAACAACAATAGCACTATTACACAGACTGCCTATAAGAACGAAAATTCAACAACACAGGCTGTTAACAAAGTAAAAGATGCTGTTGTTTCTGTTATTACTTATTCAGCAAACAGACAAAATAGCGTATTTGGCAATGATGATACTGACACAGATTCTCAGCAAATCTCTAGTGAAGGATCTGGGGTTATTTATAAAAAGAATGATAAAGAAGCTTACATCGTCACCAACAATCACGTTATAAATGGTGCCAGCAAAGTAGATATTCGTTTGTCAGATGGAACTAAAGTACCTGGAGAAATCGTCGGAGCTGACACTTTCTCTGATATTGCTGTCGTCAAAATCTCTTCAGAAAAAGTGACAACAGTAGCTGAGTTTGGTGATTCTAGTAAGTTAACCGTAGGAGAAACTGCTATTGCTATTGGTAGCCCGTTAGGTTCTGAATATGCTAATACTGTCACTCAGGGTATTGTATCTAGTCTCAATCGAAATGTATCTTTAAAATCTGAAGATGGACAAGCCATTTCTACAAAAGCCATCCAAACTGATACTGCTATTAACCCAGGTAACTCTGGTGGCCCACTAATCAATATTCAAGGGACAGGTTATCGGAATTACCTCAAGTAAAATTGCAACAAATGGAGGAACATCTGTAGAAGGTCTTGGTTTTGCAATCCCTGCAAATGATGCTATCAATATTATTGAACAGTTAGAAAAGAACGGAAAAGTGACTCGTCCAGCTTTGGGCATCCAAATGGTCAATCTCTCAAATATTAATACAAGTGATATTAGAAGACTGAATATTCCAAGTAATGTAACATCTGGTGTAGTTGTTCGTTCTGTGCAAAGCAATATGCCTGCCAATGGTCACCTTGAAAAATACGATGTTATTACAAAAGTAGATGACAAAGAGATTGCTTCATCAACAGACTTACAAAGTGCTCTTTACAATCATTCTATCGGAGACACCATTAAGATAACTTACTATCGTAACGGTAAAGAAGAAACTACATCTATTAAACTTGACAAGAGTTCAGGTGATTTAGAATCTTAATTGACATCTATGTAAAGAAAGCTTTACATAAGAGAAAAGATGTGTTAGTGTAGAATCATGGAAAAATTTGAAATGATTTCTATCACAGATATACAAAAAAATCCCTATCAACCTCGAAAAGAATTTGATGGAGAAAAACTAGATGAACTAGCACAGTCTATCAAAGAAAATGGGGTCATTCAACCGATTATTGTTCGTCAATCTCCTGTTATTGGTTATGAAATCCTTGCAGGAGAGAGACGCTATCGGGCTTCACTTTTAGCTGGTCTAACGTCTATCCCAGCTGTTGTTAAACAACTTTCAGACCAAGAGATGATGGTTCAGTCCATCATTGAAAATTTACAGAGAGAAAATTTAAATCCAATAGAAGAAGCACGCGCCTATGAATCTCTTGTAGAGAAAGGATTTACCCATGCTGAAATTGCAGATAAAATGGGCAAGTCTCGTCCTTATATCAGCAACTCTATTCGCTTTGCTGTCCTTGCCAGAACAGATCCTCTCAGAAGTAGAAAATGGCAAACTATCACAAGCGCATGCGCGTTCTCTAGTTGGCTTGAATAAGGAACAACAAGACTATTTCTTTCAACGAATCATAGAGGAAGACATTTCTGTAAGGAAGTTAGAAGCTCTTCTGACAGAGAAAAAACAAAAGAAACTGCAAAAAAATGATCATTTCATACAAAATGAAGAAGAACAGTTAAAAAAACTACTCGGATTAGATGTAGAAATCAAACTGTCTAAAAAAGATAGTGGAAAAATCATTATTTCTTTTTCAAATCAAGAAGAATACAGTAGAATTATCAACAGCCTGAAATAAGGCTGTTCTTTTTATTTTTTTATCTCACAAGGTTATCCACTATTTTTTTCAATAAAAAAAGCTTAATAAATCAAAAGTTTCTGACTTTTATCCCCAACCTGTGGATAAAACTTGATAACATTGTGGATTATTTTTCACAGCTTGTGGAAAATTCTTACTATCTATGGTAAAATAAGTCTAGCATTAAACTTTTAAATAGTAAAGGAGGAGAAAGGATTGAAAGAAAAACAATTTTGGAATCGTATATTAGAATTTGCTCAAGAAAGACTGACTCGATCCATGTATGATTTCTATGCTATTCAAGCTGAACTCATCAAGGTAGAGGAAAATATTGCCACTATATTTTTACCACGATCTGAAATGGAAATGGTCTGGGAAAAACAACTAAAAGATATTATTGTAGTTGCTGGATTTGAAATTTATGATGCTGAGATAACTCCCCACTATATTTTCACCAAACCTCAAGATACGACTATCTCACAAGTTGAAGAAGCTCCAAATTCAACTCTTTATGACTATAGTCCAAAGTTAGCATCTATTCCTTATTCGGATACTGGATTAAAAGAAAAGTATACCTTTGATAATTTTATCCAAGGGGATGGAAATGTTTGGGCAGTATCAGCCGCCTTGGCTGTCTCTGAAGATTTGGCTCTAACCTATAATCCTCTTTTTATCTATGGAGGACCTGGGCTTGGAAAGACTCACTTATTAAACGCTATTGGAAATGAAATTCTAAAAAACATTCCTGATGCGCGTGTTAAATATATCCCTGCTGAAAGCTTTATTAATGACTTTCTTGATCACCTAAGACTTGGGGAGATGGAAAAGTTTAAAAAGACCTATCGTAGCCTTGATCTTTTATTGATTGATGATATCCAATCGCTGAGTGGAAAAAAAGTTGCAACACAAGAAGAATTTTTCAATACCTTTAATGCACTGCACGACAAGCAAAAACAGATTGTCCTAACCAGTGATCGTAGTCCAAAACATTTAGAAGGGCTCGAGGAGAGGCTTGTCACGCGTTTTAGTTGGGGATTAACACAAACTATTACACCCCCTGACTTTGAAACACGTATTGCCATTTTACAAAGTAAACGGAACATTTAGGCTACAATTTCCAAAGTGATACTCTAGAATACCTAGCTGGGCAATTTGATTCAAATGTTCGAGATCTTGAGGGAGCTATCAACGACATCACTTTAATTGCCCGAGTAAAAAAATCAAAGGATATCACTATTGATATTGCTGCAGAAGCCATTAGAGCTCGCAAACAAGATGTTAGCCAAATGCTCGTCATCCCAATTGATAAAATCCAAAATGAAGTTGGTAACTTTTATGGTGTCAGTGTCAAAGAAATGAAGGGAAGCAGACGCCTTCAAAATATTGTGTTAGCCCGTCAAGTAGCCATGTATTTATCTAGAGAACTAACAGATAATAGTCTTCCAAAAATTGGGAAGGAATTTGGTGGAAAAGATCATACAACAGTCATTCATGCCCATGCAAAAATTAAATCTTTGATTGATGAAGACGATAATTTACGTTTAGAAATTGAATCAATCAAAAAGAAATAAAATAACTTGTGGATAACTTTAGCTTTTTTATCTTTTTTATCCACATTTTTTTAAACAAAGCCAAAAAAACTTGATATGACTCGTTTAAAGTCTGTTTTCCACAGATTTCACAGACTCTATTATTACTATTATCCTTCTAATACTAAAAATAAATAAAGGAGAATCCATGATTCATTTTTCAATTAATAAAAATTTATTTCTACAAGCATTAAATACTACTAAGAGAGCTATTAGTTCTAAAAATGCCATTCCTATTTTATCAACAGTAAAAATTGACGTAACCAATGAAGGTGTTACTTTAATTGGTTCAAATGGTCAAATTTCAATTGAAAATTTTATTTCTCAAAAAAATGAAGATGCTGGTTTGTTAATTACTTCTTTAGGTTCGATCCTTCTTGAAGCTTCTTTCTTTATCAATGTGGTATCTAGTCTACCTGATGTGACTCTTGATTTTAAAGAAATTGAACAAAATCAAATTGTTTTAACCAGTGGCAAATCAGAAATTACCCTAAAAGGAAAAGATAGTGAACAATATCCACGAATCCAAGAAATTTCAGCAAGCACTCCTTTAATTCTTGAAACAAAATTACTCAAGAAAATTATCAATGAAACAGCCTTTGCTGCAAGTACACAAGAAAGTCGTCCAATTTTAACAGGTGTTCATTTTGTATTGAGTCAACACAAGGAGCTAAAAACAGTGGCAACAGACTCTCATCGTCTAAGCCAGAAAAAATTAACTCTTGAGAAAAAAATAGTGATGATTTTGATGTTGTCATTCCTAGCCGTTCTCTACGCGAATTTTCAGCGGTATTTACAGATGATATCGAAACTGTAGAGATTTTCTTTGCCAATAACCAAATCCTCTTTAGAAGCGAAAATATTAGCTTCTACACTCGTCTCCTAGAAGGAAACTATCCTGATACAGATCGCTTTGATTCCAACAGACTTTAACACTACTATTACTTTTGATGTGGTAAACTTACGCCAGTCAATGGAACGTGCTCGTCTTTTATCAAGTGCGACTCAAAATGGTACTGTGAAACTTGAAATTAAAGATGGGGTTGTTAGCGCCCATGTTCACTCTCCAGAAGTTGGTAAAGTAAACGAAGAAATCGATACTGATCAGGTTACTGGTGAAGATTTGACTATTAGTTTCAACCCAACTTACTTGATTGATTCACTCAAGGCTTTAAATAGCGAAAAGGTGACCATTAGCTTTATCTCAGCTGTTCGTCCATTTACTCTTGTGCCAGCAGATACTGACGAGGACTTCATGCAACTTATCACCCCAGTTCGTACAAATTAAGTGAAAGAGGTTGAGCCTAGCTCGCCTCTTTTATGATATAATCGAAAAAAAGAAAAGGAGAGTAGTATGTATCAAGTTGGAAATTTTGTTGAAATGAAAAAACCACATGCTTGCACCATCAAGTCAACAGGTAAAAAAAGCTAATCGTTGGGAAATTACACGTGTAGGGAGCAGATATCAAAATTAAAATGCAGTAATTGTGACCATGTTGTCATGATGGGGCGCTATGATTTTGATCGAAAAATGAATAAAATTATTGACTGAGAACCCCTTAGTTAGAGGGTTAGCAAGTTTTCCCTTTTTGTGTTATAATATTAGGGATTGAAATGAAAACGGAGAATGAGAAAATATGGCTTTAACAGCAGGTATCGTTGGTTTGCCAAACGTTGGTAAATCAACACTATTTAATGCAATTACAAAAGCAGGAGCAGAGGCAGCAAACTACCCATTTGCGACGATTGATCCAAACGTTGGAATGGTTGAGGTTCCAGATGAACGCCTACAAAAATTGACTGAAATGATTACTCCTAAAAAGACAGTTCCAACAACATTTGAATTTACAGATATCGCAGGAATTGTAAAAGGAGCTTCAAAAGGAGAAGGGCTAGGGAATAAATTCTTGGCCAATATCCGTGAAGTAGATGCGATTGTTCACGTAGTTCGTGCTTTTGATGATGAAAATGTGATGCGCGAGCAAGGACGTGAAGATGCCTTTGTAGATCCACTTGCAGATATTGATACCATTAACCTGGAATTGATTCTTGCTGACTTAGAATCAGTTAATAAGCGTTATGCGCGTGTAGAAAAGATGGCACGTACGCAAAAAGATAAAGAATCAGTAGCAGAGTTTAATGTTCTTCAAAAGATTAAACCTGTTCTTGAAGATGGAAAATCAGCTCGAACTATTGAATTTACAGATGAAGAACAAAAAGTTGTCAAAGGTCTCTTCCTTTTGACCACTAAACCAGTTCTTTATGTTGCTAATGTGGATGAAGATGTGGTTTCAGAACCTGACTCTATCGACTATGTTAAACAAATTCGTGAATTCGCAGCGACAGAAAATGCTGAAGTAGTCGTTATTTCTGCGCGTGCTGAGGAAGAAATTTCTGAGTTAGACGATGAAGACAAGCAAGAGTTTCTTGAAGCACTTGGTTTGACAGAATCAGGCGTTGACAAGTTGACTCGTGCAGCTTACCACTTGCTTGGACTGGGAACTTACTTCACAGCTGGTGAAAAAGAAGTTCGCGCTTGGACCTTCAAACGTGGTATGAAGGCTCCTCAAGCAGCTGGTATTATCCACTCAGACTTTGAAAAAGGATTTATTCGTGCAGTAACCATGTCATATGAGGATCTAGTGAAATACGGATCTGAAAAGGCCGTAAAAGAAGCTGGACGCTTGCGTGAAGAAGGAAAAGAATATATCGTTCAAGATGGCGATATTATGGAATTCCGCTTTAATGTCTAAAAAAATTAATGAATAGTGTCAATTAGGTTGGAAAAAAATTCCAACCCTTTTGGCTTTTGAAAGGAAAAATAAATGACCAAATTACTTGTAGGATTAGGAAATCCAGGGGATAAATATTTTGAGACCAAACACAATGTTGGTTTTATGTTGATTGATCAATTAGCGAAGAAACAGAATGTCACTTTTACACACGATAAGATATTTCAAGCTGATCTAGCATCATTTTTCCTAAATGGAGAAAAAATTTATCTTGTCAAACCAACGACCTTTATGAATGAAAGTGGAAAAGCGGTTCATGCTTTATTGACTTATTATGGTTTGGATATTGAAGATTTACTCATCATTTACGATGATCTTGACATGGAAGTTGGAAAGATTCGTTTAAGAGCAAAGGGCTCCGCAGGTGGTCACAATGGCATTAAGTCTATTATTCAACATATAGGGACTCAGGTCTTTAATCGTGTTAAGATTGGAATCGGAAGACCTAAAAATGGTATGTCAGTTGTTCATCATGTTTTGAGTAAGTTTGACAAGGATGATTATATCGGTATTTTACAGTCTATTGACAAGGTTGACGAAGCTGTAAATTATTATTTACAAGAGAAAAACTTTGAGAAAACAATGCAGAGGTATAATGGATAAATGGTGACCTTATTAGATTTATTCTCAGAAAATAATCAGATCAAAAAATGGCATCAAAATCTGACAGATAAAAAAAGACAATTAATGTTAGGCTTGTCAACTTCTACAAAGGCTCTTGCAATTGCAAGCAGTTTAGAAAAAGAAGATAAGATTGTGTTATTGACGTCAACTTATGGAGAAGCAGAAGGACTTGTTAGTGATCTTATCTCTATCTTGGGTGAGGAACTTGTCTATCCATTTTTGGTAGATGACTCCCCCATGGTCGAGTTTTTGATGTCTTCACAAGAAAAAATCATTTCACGGGTTGAAGCCTTGCGTTTTTTGACTGATTCATCTAAGAAAGGGATTTTAGTTTGTAATATCGCAGCAAGTCGATTAATTTTACCGTCTCCAAATGTATTCAAAGATAGTATTGTAAAAATCTCAGTTGGTGAAGAATATGACCAACACGCGCTTATCCATCAGTTAAAGGAAATAGGCTATCGAAAAGTTACACAAGTACAAACTCAAGGCAGAATTTAGTCTGCGAGGAGATATTTTAGATATTTTTGAAATATCCCAGTTAGAACCTTGCCGAATTGAGTTTTTTTGGTGATGAAAGTCGATGGTATCAGGTCATTTGAAGTCGAAAACACAATTATCGAAAGAAAAATCAGACAGAACTCACTCATCTTTCCAGCTAGTGATATGCTTTTTGAGAGAAAAAGGATTATCAACGAGGTCAGTCAGCTTTTAGAAAAACAAATTTTCGAAGACCTTTATCACCTATTTTGAAAATCATATCTAGAAGAAATTCTTTTCAAGTTTTTCACCAAAAAAACAAATTCATTCTGATTCTCGGAAAGTTTTTTTATCTTTGTGTTATGACAAAGATATGGACTGTCTTTTGATTATATTGAAAAAGATACTCCAATATTCTTTGATGATTATCAAAAATTGATGAATCAGTATGAAGTCTTTGAAAGAGAATTAGCGCAATACTTTTACAGAAGAATTACAGAATAGTAAAGCATTTTTCTGAGATGCAGTATTTTTGCAGATACTGAGAAAAATCTATAAAAAAACAGAGTCCAGTTACCTTTTTCTCTAATCTGCAAAAAGGGTTTAGGAAATCTCAAGTTTGACCAAAATTTATCAATTTAATCAATATCCTATGCAGGAATTTTTTTCAATCAATTTTCTTTTTCTAAAAAGAAGAAATTGAGCGATACAAAAAAATGGATTACACTATTATTCTGCAGTCTAGCAATTCAATGGGAAGTAAAACATTGGAGGATGTTTTAGAGGAATACCAGATTAAATTGGATTTCAGAGATAAGTCAAGTATCTGTAAAGAATCTGTAAACTTGATCGAGGGTAATCTAAGACATGGTTTTCATTTTGTAGATGAAAAGATTTTCTTGATTACTGAACATGAGATTTTTCAAAAGAAATTGAAAACGCCGTTTTCGAAGACAACATGTTTCGAATGCAGAGAGATTAAAAGATTACAATGAACTTGAAAAAGGGGACTACGTTGTTCATCATATTCATGGGATTGGTCAATATCTAGGAATTGAAACAATTGAAATCAAGGGGATTCACCGCGATTATGTCAGTGTCCAGTATCAAAATGGGGATCAAATTTCTATCCCCGTAGAACAGATTCATCTACTGTCCAAATATATTTCAAGTGATGGGAAAGCTCCAAAACTCAATAAATTAAGCGACGGTCATTTCAAAAAAGCCAAGCAAAAGGTTAAGAACCAGGTAGAGGATATAGCTGACGATTTAATCAAACTTTATTCTGAGCGTAGTCAGTTGAAGGGTTTTGCTTTTTCAGCTGATGATGAAAATCAACATGCTTTTGATGATGCCTTCCCTTATGTTGAAACGGACGATCAACTTCGTAGTATTGAGGAAATCAAGAGAGATATGCAGACTTCTCAGCCAATGGATCGACTTTTAGTTGGGGATGTTGGTTTTGGAAAGACTGAAGTTGCTATGCGTGCAGCCTTTAAGGCAGTCAATGATCACAAACAGGTTGTCGTTCTAGTTCCGACGACGGTTTTAGCGCAACAGCACTATACGAATTTTAAGGAAAGATTCCAAAATTTTGCAGTTAATATTGATGTTTTAAGTCGCTTTAGAAGTAAAAAAGAGCAGGCAGAGACACTTGAAAAATTGAAAAATGGTCAAGTTGATATTTTGATTGGAACGCATCGTGTTTTGTCAAAAGATGTTGTGTTTGCTGATTTGGGCTTGATGATTATTGATGAGGAACAGAGATTTGGTGTCAAGCATAAGGAAACATTGAAAGAACTGAAAAAACAAGTGGATGTCCTGACCTTGACAGCAACACCAATTCCTCGTACTCTTCATATGTCTATGCTGGGAATCAGAGATTTGTCTGTTATTGAAACTCCGCCGACTAATCGTTATCCAGTGCAAACCTATGTTTTGGAAAAGAATGATAGTGTCATTCGTGATGCTGTATTGCGTGAAATGGACCGTGGAGGTCAAGTTTACTATCTTTACAACAAAGTTGACACGATTGACCAAAAGGTTTCAGAATTACAGGAGTTGATTCCAGAGGCTTCGATTGGTTATGTTCATGGGCAAATGAGTGAAATTCAGTTAGAAAATACTCTACTGGATTTTATTGAAGGTCAGTATGATATTTTGGTGACGACTACCATTATTGAAACAGGGGTGGACATTCCAAATGCCAATACCTTGTTTATTGAAAATGCGGACCATATGGGCTTGTCAACCTTGTATCAGTTAAGAGGAAGAGTTGGTCGTAGCAATCGCATTGCCTATGCCTATCTCATGTATCGTCCAGAAAAATCAATTAGTGAAGTATCTGAGAAGAGATTAGAAGCGATTAAAGGATTTACAGAATTGGGATCCGGATTTAAGATTGCTATGCGAGATCTTTCGATTCGTGGAGCAGGGAATCTCCTAGGAAAATCCCAGTCTGGTTTCATTGATTCTGTTGGTTTTGAATTGTATTCGCAGTTATTAGAGGAAGCTATTGCTAAACGAAACGGTAATGCTAACACTAACACAAGAACCAAAGGGAATGCTGAGTTGATTTTGCAAATTGATGCCTATCTTCCTGATACTTATATTTCAGACCAACGACATAAGATTGAAATTTACAAGAAAATTCGTCAAATTGACAACCGTGTCAATTATGAAGAGTTACAAGAGGAGTTGATAGACCGTTTTGGAGAATACCCAGATGTGGTTGCTTATCTTTTAGAGATTGGTTTGGTCAAGTCATATTTGGACAAGGTCTTTGTTCAACGTGTGGAAAGAAAAGATAATAAGATTACAGTTCAATTTGAAAAAGTCACTCAACGACTGTTTTTAGCTCAAGATTATTTTAAAGCTTTATCCGCAACGAACTTAAAAGCAGGTATCACTGAGAATAAGGGATTAATGGAGCTTGTGTTTGATGTCCAAAATAAGAAAGATTATGAAATTTTAGAAGGTCTGCTGATTTTTGGAGAAAGTTTATTCGAGATAAAAGAATCAAAGGAAGCAAATCCCATTTGACATTTTTCTTCTATAAAATAGATAAAAATGGTACAATAATAAGTTGAGGTAATAAGAATGAGATTAGACAAATATTTAAAAGTATCAAGAATTATCAAGCGTCGTACAGTCGCAAAAGAAGTAGCAGATAAAGGCAGAATCAAGGTGAATGGAATCTTGGCCAAAAGTTCAACGGATTTGAAAGTTAATGACCAAGTTGAAATTCGTTTTGGAAATAAGTTGCTACTTGTAAAAGTACTAGAGATGAAAGATAGTACAAAAAAAGAAGATGCAGCAGGCATGTATGAAATTATCAGTGAAACACGGGTAGAAGAAAATGTCTAAAAATATTGTACAATTGAATAATTCTTTTATTCAAAATGAATACCAACGTCGTCGCTATCTGATGAAAGAACGACAAAAACGGAATCGTTTCATGGGTTGGGTTCTCATTTTGATGATGCTATTATTTATCTTGCCAACTTTTAATTTAGCGCAGAGTTATCAGCAATTACTCCAAAGACGTCAGCAATTATCAGACTTGCAAACTCAGTATCAAACTTTGAGTGATGAAAAGGATAAGGAGACAGCATTTGCTACCAAGTTGAAAGATGAGGATTATGCTGCCAAATATACACGAGCAAAGTACTATTATTCTAAGTCGAGGGAAATAGTTTATACGATTCCTGACTTGCTTCAAAGGTGATAAAATGGAAAATTTATTAGACGTAATTGAGCAATTTTTGAGTTTATCAGATGAAAAGCTGGAAGAGTTGGCTGATAAAAATCAATTATTGCGTTTACAAGAAGAAAAGGAAAGGAAGAATGCGTAAATTCTTAATTATTTTGTTGCTACCAAGTTTTTTGACCATTTCAAAAGTCGTTAGCACAGAAAAAGAAGTCGTCTATACTTCGAAAGAAATTTATTACCTTTCACAATCTGACTTTGGTATTTATTTTAGAGAAAAATTAAGTTCTCCCATGGTTTATGGAGAGGTTCCTGTTTATGCGAATGAAGATTTAGTAGTGGAATCTGGAAAATTGACTCCCAAAACAAGTTTTCAAATAACCGAGTGGCGCTTAAATAAACAAGGAATTCCGGTATTTAAGCTATCAAATCATCAATTTATAGCTGCAGACAAACGATTTTTATATGATCAGTCAGAGGTAACTCCAACAATAAAAAAAGTATGGTTAGAATCTGATTTTAAACTGTATAACAGTCCTTATGATTTAAAAGAAGTGAAATCATCCTTATCAGCTTATTCGCAAGTATCAATCGACAAGACCATGTTTGTAGAAGGAAGAGAATTTCTACATATTGATCAGGCTGGATGGGTAGATAAGGAATCAACTTCTGAAGAAGATAATCGGATGAGTAAAGTCCAAGAAATGTTATCTGAAAAATATCAGAAGGATTCATTCTCTATTTATGTTAAGCAACTGACTACTGGAAAAGAAGCTGGTATCAATCAAGATGAAAAGATGTATGCAGCTAGCGTTTTGAAACTCCCTTATCTCTACTATACGCAAGAAAAAATAAATGAGGGTCTTTATCAGTTAGATACGACTGTAAAATACGTATCTGCAGTCAATGATTTTCCAGGTTCTTATAAACCAGAGGGAAGTGGTAGTCTTCCTAAAAAAGAGGATAATAAAGAGTATTCTCTAAAGGATTTAATTACGAAAGTATCTAAAAGAATCTGATAATGTAGCTCATAATCTATTGGGATATTACATTTCAAACCAATCTGATGCCACATTTAAGTCCAAGATGTCTGCTATTATGGGAGATGATTGGGATCCAAAAGAAAAATTGATTTCTTCTAAGATGGCTGGGAAGGTCATGGAAGCTATTTATAATCAAAATGGATTTGTGCTAGAGTCTTTGACTAAAACAGATTTTGATAATGAGCGAATTGCCAAAGGTGTTTCTGTGAAGGTAGCTCATAAAATTGGGGATGCGGACGAATTTAAGCATGATACGGGTGTTGTCTACGCAGATTCTCCATTTATTCTTTCTATTTTCACTAAAAATTCTGATTATGATACAATTTCTAAGATAGCCAAGGATGTTTATGAGGTTCTAAAATGAGGGAACAAGATTTTTTAAATCATTTTCTCAAGAAGGATATTTCAAAAAGCATACTAAGGTGGTGCTAGCTCTTTCTGGTGGATTAGATTCTATGTTTCTATTTAAGGTGTTATCTACGTATCAAAAAGAGTTAGAAATTGAATTGATTCTAGCTCATGTGAATCATAAGCAGAGAGTAGAATCAGATTGGGAAGAACAGGAATTAAGGAAGTTAGCTGCTGAAGCAGAGCTTCCTATTTATATCAGCAATTTTTCAGGAGAATTTTCAGAAGCGCGTGCACGAAATTTTCGTTATGATTTTTTTCAAGAGGTCATGAAAAAGACAGGTGCGACAGCCTTAGTCACTGCCCACCATGCTGATGATCAGGTGGAAACGATTTTGATGCGTTTGATTCGAGGAACTCGCTTGCGCTATCTATCAGGAATTAAGGAGAAGCAAGTAGTCGGAGAGATAGAAATCATTCGTCCCTTCTTGCATTTTCAGAAAAAAGACTTTCCATCAATTTTTCACTTTGAAGATACATCAAATAAGGAAAATCATTATTTTCGCAATCGTATTCGAAATTCTTATTTACCAGAATTAGAAAAAGAAAATCCTAGATTTAGAGATGCAATCTTAAGTATCGGAAATGAAATTTTAGATTATGACTTAGCTATAGCTGAATTATCAAAGAATATTGATGTAGAAAATTTAGAGCAGTTATTTTCTTATTCTGAGTCAACACAAAGAGTTTTACTTCAAACTTATCTGAATCGTTTTCCAGATTTGAATCTTACAAAAAGCTCAGTTTGAAGAAGTTAGACAAATTTTAAAAACTAAAAGCCAGTATCGTCATCCACTTAAAAATGGTTATGAATTAGTAAAAAGAGTATCAACAGTTTCAGATTTGTAAAAATCAGTCCGCAGGCTGATGAAAAGGAAGATGAACTTGTGTTACACTATCAAAATCAGGTATCTTATCAAGGATATTTATTTTCCTTTGGACTTCCTTTAGAAGGTGAATCAATTCAACAAATACCTGTTTCACGCGAAACATCCATACACATTCGTCATCGAAAAACCAGGAGATGTTTTTGATTCAAAATGGGCATAGAAAAAAACTCAGACGTCTATTTATTGATTTGAAAAATCCCTATGGAAAAAGCGAAAAATCTGCTCTGATTATTGAGCAATTTGGTGAAATTGTTTCAATTTTTGGGAATTGCGACCAGTAATTTGAGTAAAAACACGAAAAATGATATAATGAACACTGTACTTTATATAGAAAAAATAGATAGGTAAAAAAATGTTAGAAAACGATATTAAAAAAATCCTCGTTTCACACGATGAAATTACAGAAGCTGCTAAAAAATTAGGTGCTCAACTAACTAAAGACTATGCAGGAAAAAATCCAATTTTAGTTGGGATTTTAAAAGGATCTATTCCTTTTATGGCTGAATTGGTCAAACATATTGATACACATATTGAAATGGACTTCATGATGGTTTCTAGCTATCATGGTGGAACAGCAAGTAGTGGTGTCATCAATATCAAGCAAGATGTAACTCAAGATATCAAAGGAAGACATGTTCTATTTGTAGAAGATATCATTGATACAGGTCAAACTTTGAAGAATTTGCGAGATATGTTTATTGCAAGAGAAGCAGCTTCTGTTAACATTGCAACCTTGTTGGATAAACCAGAAGGACGTGTTGTAGAAATTGAGGCAGACTATACCTGCTTTACTATCCCAAATGAGTTTGTAGTAGGTTATGGTTTAGACTACAAAGAAAATTATCGTAACCTTCCTTATGTTGGAGTATTGAAAGAAGAAGTATATTCAAATTAGAAAGAACAATTTTTAATGAAAAAACAAAATAATGGTTTAATTAAAAATCCTTTTCTATGGTTATTACTTATTTTTTTCCTAGTTACAGCTTACCAGTATTTTAGTACAGGTAGTGTTGCAGGGAAAAGTGAGCAAATTAATTATACAGAATTGGTAAAAGAAATTACCGATGACAATGTAAAAGAATTGACTTACCAACCAAATGGCAGTGTTATCGAAGTTTCAGGTGTTTATAAAAATCCTAAAACAAGTAAAGAAGAAACAGGCATTCAGTTCTTTTCTCCTTCTGCTACAACAGTAGAGAAATTTTCAAGTATTATTCTTCCTTCAGACACTACAGTATCAGAATTGCAAAAGCTTGCTTCTGACCATAAAGCAGAAGTAACTATTAAGCATGAAAGTTCAAGTGGTATGTGGATTAATATTCTTGTATCCATTGTGCCATTCGGTATTCTATTCTTCTTCCTATTCTCTATGATGGGAAATATGGGAGGAAATAATAGCCGTAACCCAATGAGTTTTGGACGTAGTAAGGCTAAAGCTGCAAATAAAGAAGATATTAAAGTAAGATTTTCAGATGTTGCTGGAGCTGAGGAAGAAAAACAAGAACTAGTTGAAGTTGTTGAATTTCTTAAAAGATCCAAAACGATTTACAAAACTTGGAGCCCGTATTCCAGCAGGTGTTCTTTTGGAGGGACCTCCGGGAACAGGTAAAGACTTTGCTTGCTAAGGCAGTCGCTGGAGAAGCAGGTGTTCCATTCTTTAGTATCTCAGGTTCTGACTTTGTAGAAATGTTTGTCGGAGTTGGAGCTAGTCGTGTTCGTTCTCTTTTTGAAGATGCCAAAAAAGCAGCACCAGCTATTATCTTTATCGATGAAATTGATGCTGTTGGACGTCAACGTGGAGTCGGTCTTGGCGGAGGTAATGACGAACGTGAACAAACCTTGAACCAACTCTTGATTGAGATGGATGGTTTTGAGGGAAATGAAGGGATTATCGTCATCGCTGCGACAAACCGTTCAGATGTACTTGACCCTGCCCTTCTGCGTCCAGGACGTTTTGATAGAAAAGTATTGGTTGGCCGTCCTGATGTTAAAGGTCGTGAAGCAATCTTGAAAGTTCATGCTAAGAACAAGCCTTTAGCAGAAGATGTTGATTTGAAATTAGTGGCTCAACAAACTCCAGGTTTTGTTGGTGCTGATTTAGAGAATGTATTGAATGAAGCGGCTTTAGTCGCTGCTCGTCGCAATAAATCAATAATTGATGCCTCAGATATTGATGAAGCAGAAGATAGAGTTATTGCTGGTCCTTCTAAGAAAGATAAGACAGTTTCACAAAAAGAACGTGAGTTGGTTGCTTATCATGAAGCAGGACATACCATTGTTGGTTTAGTCTTGTCGAATGCCCGTGTTGTTCATAAGGTTACAATTGTACCACGTGGCCGTGCAGGTGGATACATGATTGCACTTCCTAAAGAGGATCAAATGCTTCTATCTAAAGAAGATATGAAAGAGCAATTGGCTGGCTTAATGGGTGGACGTGTAGCTGAAGAAATTATCTTTAATGTCCAAACTACAGGAGCTTCAAACGACTTTGAACAAGCGACACAAATGGCGCGTGCAATGGTTACAGAGTACGGTATGAGTGAAAAACTTGGTCCAGTACAATATGAAGGAAACCATGCTATGTTTGGTGCACAGAGTCCTCAAAAATCAATTTCAGAACAAACAGCTTATGAAATAGACGAAGAGGTTCGTTCATTATTGAATGAAGCACGAAATAAAGCTGCTGAAATTATTCAGTCAAATCGTGAAACTCACAGTTGATTGCAGAAGCATTATTGAAATACGAAACATTGGATAGTACACAAATTAAATCTCTTTACGAAACAGGAAAGATGCCTGAAACAGTAGAAGAGGAATCACATGCACTATCTTATGATGAAGTAAAAGTCAAAAATGAATGATGAAAAATAACCCTGAGAGAGGCCCGTCCTCTCTTTTTTGTGCATTTGAGACGGTGAAGAGAACAGAATGGAGAAAATGTCACAAACGATGTTTCGAATCTGTTAGACTGTATCTAGAAAGGGGAACATTATGCTTAAAGAATTGTATGAAGAAGTCCAAGGAATTGTGTACAAGTGTAGAAATGAATATTACCTTCATTTATGGGAGTTATCGGATTGGGACCAAGAGGGAATGATTTGCTTACATGAGTTGATTAGTAAAGAAGAAGGACTGATAGAAGATATTCCACGCTTACGTAAATATTTCAAAACTAAATTCCGAAATCGGATTTTAGACTATATCCGTAAGCAAGAAAGTCAGAAACGTAGATATGATAAAGAACCCTATGAAGAAGTAGGTGAGATTAGTCATCGTATAAGTGAGGGAGGTCTGTGGCTAGATGATTATTATCTCTTTCATGAAACATTACGGAGGTATAGAAAGGAACAAAGTAAAGAAAAACAAGAAGAGCTAGAACGTGTTTTAAGAAATGAACGTTTTCGAGGACGTCAAAGAGTATTGAGGGATTTACGTATTGTGTTTCAAGAGTTTGACATTCGTACACACTAGGAAGTCATGCAAAAAAAGGCTAAATTCCCAAACTAAGTTCCAGTTTTGGGAGAGAGGTGGAAGTTACTTTGAGAAGTTACGCAAATTGAAAGTTCTATAATGAAGTTAGCCACCCAGCCCTCCTAAAAATTAGATGCTTCAACTAGCTTCTAGCTAGTCCTCGATTTCATTTGATAAGAGGCTTGATGCTGTTAGGCTGGCGAGCCAAGGCTAAGACTAGCTTTGGTTTAGCTAACGAAACAGCTTCAAGGGTCCCTATTGTCAAATGAAAGCTCTTATAGGCATAAGAAACACCTCTGTGTTATACTTGTTATTCACCACAAATACAAGAAAGGCACAGAGATGCAAGACAATTATACTACAAAAGGTAAACATTTGACAATCGATAGCCGTCGCTTAATCGAACGATGGAAAAAGGAAGGGAAATCAAATAGAGAAATTGCCTCTCTACTTGGAAAAGCTCCTCAAACTATCCACACTGAAATCAAGCGTGGGACAGTCCGACAATGTCTTGGGAAAGGGCGCTTCAAAGAAGTTTATTCTGCCGACTATGCTCAACAGTCTTATGAAAGCAATCGCAAGCGCTCGGTCAAGAAATCAAGCTTAACCAAGAAACTAAAGGAAAAGATTCTCCACTATCATAATCAAAAGTTTTCTCCTGAAATGATGGTCAAGGCTAAGGAGGTTAACGTGGGAATTTCTACCATCTACTACTGGATTCATCATGGAAAATTGGGGGTAACCAAACAGGATCTGCTTTATCCTAGAAAAGGAAAATCTGCTAAGAAACAAGCTAGTTCCAGCTTTAAACCCGCTGGTCAATCTATCGAACAGAGGCCTGAAGCTATCAATCTGCGATTGGAGAATGGACATTATGAGATTGATACAGTTCTACTTACAAGAGCGAAAAACTACTGTTTGCTTGTCTTGACAGATCGAAAGAGCAGGCATCAGATTATCCGATTGATTCCAAATAAAAGCGCTGAGTCTGTCAATCAGGCTCTAAAACTCATCTTGAAACAACACAAGATTCTGTCCATTACGGCAGATAATGGAACGAAATTCAACCGCTTGTCTGATGTGTTTTCTAAGGAACATATCTATTATGCACACCCCTATGCCTCTTGGGAAAGGGGAACTAATGAGAATCACAATAGGCTCATTCGTAGATGGTTACCTAAGGGAACTAAGAAAACGACTCCCAAAGAAGTCGCATTCATCGATCTTGGATTAATAACTATCCTAAAAAATGCTTGAACTACAAGTCCCCCAGAAAATTTCTGCTTGCTGACTAACTTGAACTTGAAATTTGGCGAAGTTACGCAAATTAAAAAAAGGTAACTTCTAAAACTAACTTCCAGTTTCCCACAACCTAGCCTTTAGTATGAGAAAAACGCGTGAAATCAGTGGAAATCCGTCTTATACTAACTTCTGCTGGTTTTCTTTTTCTTGATATATAAGGATTCAAAAGCGAAAAGACTCAGAAAAAAGTGCACGACAAATAGCCCTAAAACAGAGTCGTCTTAGAGTAAATTCCAGTTGCTAGCGTTTAGTGTGAGACTTTTCGATGGTGATAAGATGTGTAGTTAGAGGGAAAAATTCCCTTTATTTCAATAAGCCAGGTGATAGGTGTGTGTCTTCTGGTTTGACAAATTGGCAACCCAGAAGAGCAGCGATGTCCTCGCCAAAGGTGAAGGTGAAGACGTCGTAAGCAGATTTTCCTTGAAACTCTTCTCGTTTCAAGGAATTGACATGGGAAATGACTAGATTGACGTCTTTCTGAGTCAGCTGGTCAAAGGAAGTGCCCTTGGGAAGAATGGCTCGCAAAACCGTATGGTTCTTCTCAATCCGCCCCTTCTGGTCAGGACGGCTAGGGTCGCAGAAGTAGAGGTGAGACTTCCCATCAATGTCTCGCTCAAGCTCCTCCACATAGGAGAACTCAGATCCGTTGTCCGTGAGAATGACAGGGAATAGCTGATGGAAGGCATACCCTCCATCCATGACTCTTTCTTTCAAAGATGCGAATTTAGTGGCGACCTCCAGAGCGGTCTTGTTGTCTAAAAGCAAGGCGAAGAGGAAGTTGCAGAAGGAAAGGTTGAAGGTGAGCAGTAGCTTTCCACCAGGTCTGCCGATGACCGTGTCCATTTCCAACCATTTGAAGAAATCATCTGTTTCTCGTAACTCTTGGAAATCTTGATAGGTCCGCCCAATTTTCAGCTCTTTGGGAATAGCTACTTTTCTGGATTTTCTACGTGCCTTGAACTTGACCATTCGAGGAAAATCAATAGGCTTGGCTGTCAGATAGCCCAGCTTGGCATGCCGATACACCGTAGCTTTCGACACAGGTAGGTTATGTGTCTGAATGATATGGTAGATGCTTTGTTTCTTCTGGATGCCTTGGGTTAAGACCTTGTCCATCTGATAAAAACTTTCCTTGTTTAGGGGAATGCCTTCTCTGGACTCCCTCAACATAGTCTCGTACTGTTCCTGCGCCTTTTTCGCGTAGTAAAGATAGCGGTTAAAGCCACAATCCGTCCTCTTTTTTGGACAGTTGTTACAGACATAAGGAGCTTTTTTGAGAAGTGGGCAATCCGTGCAATCAGATTTGACGGATGTTGGATGCATGATGCGATTGCGCTTGATTTCCTTTGAAATGGTTGACGGGTCTTTTCCTATTTTCTCAGCGATAGAACGGAAAGTCTCCTGTTGGCTGATTCCAGTTTGGATGTCAATACGGTCTTCTAGAGTGAGATGTTTTTTTGTTTTTTTCGTCATGAGGTGCCTCTTACGAAAAAGTCTCAGACTTAATTCTAGCATCATTCGTCGTCTGAGACTAACTTCCAGTTTTGGGAGAGGTGGAAGTTACTTTGAGAAGTTACGCTTTTTTCCACCGTTCGATTAAGCGACGGCTATCGATTGTCAAATGTTTACCTTTTGTAGTATAATTGTCTTGCATCTCTGTGCCTTTCTTGTGTTTTTGGTTGAACAACAAGTATAACACAGAGGTGTTTTCTTATGCCTATAAGAGCTTTCATTTGACAATAGGAACCCTTGAAGCTGTTTTTGTCAAATGAAATCGAGGACTAGCCATAAGCTAGTTGAACCATCTAATTTTTTTAGGAGAGCTGGGTGTTAACTTGAACTTGAAATTTGGCGAAGTTACGCAAATTAAAAAAATTGTAAAAAGTTAAAAAGTAGTTGACAAAAAAATAAAAAAGTCGGTATAATAGTAAGAGTTGAAAACAACAACTCAGGTCCGTTGGTCAAGGGGTTAAGACACCGCCTTTTCACGGCGGTAACACGGGTTCGAATCCCGTACGGACTATGGTATGTTGCAGATGGAACACTTGATGAAAAAAGTTTTAAAAAAACTTAAAAAAGTTTCAAAAAAAGTGTTGACAAGCGAAAGCGACTGTGATATACTAATATAGTTGTCACTTGAGAGAAGCGAGTGACAAAGACCTTTGAAAACTGAACAAGACGAACCAATGTGCAGGGCACTACAACTAAGGTTGTAGTACTGAACAATGAAAAAACAATAAATCTGTCAGTGACAGAAATGAGTGAGAACTCAAACTTTTAATGAGAGTTTGATCCTGGCTCAGGACGAACGCTGGCGGCGTGCCTAATACATGCAAGTAGAACGCTGAAGGAGGAGCTTGCTCTTCTGGATGAGTTGCGAACGGGTGAGTAACGCGTAGGTAACCTGCCTGGTAGTGGGGGATAACTATTGGAAACGATAGCTAATACCGCATAATAGCAGTTGTTGCATGACAGCTGTTTGAAAGGTGCAATTGCACCACTACCAGATGGACCTGCGTTGTATTAGCTAGTTGGTGGGGTAACGGCTCACCAAGGCGACGATACATAGCCGACCTGAGAGGGTGATCGGCCACACTGGGACTGAGACACGGCCCAGACTCCTACGGGAGGCAGCAGTAGGGAATCTTCGGCAATGGACGGAAGTCTGACCGAGCAACGCCGCGTGAGTGAAGAAGGTTTTCGGATCGTAAAGCTCTGTTGTAAGAGAAGAACGAGTGTGAGAGTGGAAAGTTCACACTGTGACGGTATCTTACCAGAAAGGGACGGCTAACTACGTGCCAGCAGCCGCGGTAATACGTAGGTCCCGAGCGTTGTCCGGATTTATTGGGCGTAAAGCGAGCGCAGGCGGTTAGATAAGTCTGAGTTAAAGGCTGTGGCTTAACCATAGTACGCTTTGGAAACTGTTTAACTTGAGTGCAAGAGGGGAGAGTGGAATTCCATGTGTAGCGGTGAAATGCGTAGATATATGGAGGAACACCGGTGGCGAAAGCGGCTCTCTGGCTTGTAACTGACGCTGAGGCTCGAAAGCGTGGGGAGCAAACAGGATTAGATACCCTGGTAGTCCACGCCGTAAACGATGAGTGCTAGGTGTTAGACCCTTTCCGGGGTTTAGTGCCGCAGCTAACGCATTAAGCACTCCGCCTGGGGAGTACGACCGCAAGGTTGAAACTCAAAGGAATTGACGGGGGCCCGCACAAGCGGTGGAGCATGTGGTTTAATTCGAAGCAACGCGAAGAACCTTACCAGGTCTTGACATCCCTCTGACCGCTCTAGAGATAGAGTTTTCCTTCGGGACAGAGGTGACAGGTGGTGCATGGTTGTCGTCAGCTCGTGTCGTGAGATGTTGGGTTAAGTCCCGCAACGAGCGCAACCCCTATTGTTAGTTGCCATCATTCAGTTGGGCACTCTAGCGAGACTGCCGGTAATAAACCGGAGGAAGGTGGGGATGACGTCAAATCATCATGCCCCTTATGACCTGGGCTACACACGTGCTACAATGGCTGGTACAACGAGTCGCAAGCCGGTGACGGCAAGCTAATCTCTTAAAGCCAGTCTCAGTTCGGATTGTAGGCTGCAACTCGCCTACATGAAGTCGGAATCGCTAGTAATCGCGGATCAGCACGCCGCGGTGAATACGTTCCCGGGCCTTGTACACACCGCCCGTCACACCACGAGAGTTTGTAACACCCGAAGTCGGTGAGGTAACCGTAAGGAGCCAGCCGCCTAAGGTGGGATAGATGATTGGGGTGAAGTCGTAACAAGGTAGCCGTATCGGAAGGTGCGGCTGGATCACCTCCTTTCTAAGGAAAAGGAACTGCGCATTGGTCTTGTTTAGTCTTGAGAGGTCTTGTGGGGCCTTAGCTCAGCTGGGAGAGCGCCTGCTTTGCACGCAGGAGGTCAGCGGTTCGATCCCGCTAGGCTCCATTGGTGAGAGATCACCAAGTAATGCACATTGAAAATTGAATATCTATATCAAATAGTAACAAGAAAATAAACCGAAAACGCTGTAGTATTAATAAGAGTTTATGACTGAAAGGTCAGAAAAAATAAGGTTAAGTTAATAAGGGCGCACGGTGGATGCCTTGGCACTAGGAGCCGAAGAAGGACGTGACAAACGACGATATGCCTTGGGTAGCTGTAGGGTAAGCGATGATCCAGGGATTTCGAATGGGGAACCCAACAGGTACTACCTGTTACCCATATCTGTTAAGGATGTGAGGAGGAAGACGCAGTGAACTGAAACATCTAAGTAGCTGCAGGAAGAGAAAGCAAAAGCGATTGCCTTAGTAGCGGCGAGCGAAACGGCAGGAGGGCAAACCGAAGAGTTTACTCTTCGGGGTTGTAGGACTGCAATGTGGACTCAAAGACTATAGAAGAATGATTTGGGAAGATCAGCCAAAGAGAGTAATAGCCTCGTATTTAAAATAGTCTTTGTACCTAGCAGTATCCTGAGTACGGCGAGACACGTGAAATCTCGTCGGAATCTGGGAGGACCATCTCCCAACCCTAAATACTCCCTAGTGACCGATAGTGAACCAGTACCGTGAGGGAAAGGTGAAAAGCACCCCGGGAGGGGAGTGAAATAGAACCTGAAACCGTGTGCCTACAACAAGTTCGGAGCCCGTTAATGGGTGAGAGCGTGCCTTTTGTAGAATGAACCGGCGAGTTACGTTATGATGCGAGGTTAAGTTGAAGAGACGGAGCCGTAGGGAAACCGAGTCTGAATAGGGCGAATTAGTATCATGACGTAGACCCGAAACCATGTGACCTACCCATGAGCAGGTTGAAGGTGCGGTAAGACGCACTGGAGGACCGAACCAGGGCACGTTGAAAAGTGCTTGGATGACTTGTGGGTAGCGGAGAAATTCCAAACGAACTTGGAGATAGCTGGTTCTCTCCGAAATAGCTTTAGGGCTAGCGTCGACATAAAGATTCTTGGAGGTAGAGCACTGTTTGGGTGAGGGGTCCATCCCGGATTACCAATCTCAGATAAACTCCGAATGCCAATGAATTATGGTCGGCAGTCAGACTGCGAGTGCTAAGATCCGTAGTCGAAAGGGAAACAGCCCAGACCACCAGCTAAGGTCCCAAAATAATTGTTAAGTGGAAAAGGATGTGGGGTTGCACAGACAACTAGGATGTTAGCTTAGAAGCAGCTATTCATTCAAAGAGTGCGTAATAGCTCACTAGTCGAGTGACCCTGCGCCGAAAAATGTACCGGGGCTAAAAACAATTTACCGAAGCTGTGGATACCTTTATAGGTATGGTAGGAGAGCGTTCTATGTGTGATGAAGGTGTACCGTGAGGAGTGCTGGAACGCATAGAAGTGAGAATGCCGGTATGAGTAGCGAAAGACAGGTGAGAATCCTGTCCACCGTAAGACTAAGGTTTCCAGGGGAAGGCCTCGTCCGCCCTGGGTTAGTCGGGACCTAAGGAGAGACCGAAAGGTGTATCCGATGGACAACAGGTTGATATTCCTGTACTAGAGTATGTAGTGATGGAGGGACGCAGTAGGCTAACTAAAGCAGACGATTGGAAGTGTCTGTCTAAGCAGTGAGGTGTGATATGAGTCAAATGCTTATATCTATAACATTGAGCTGTGATGGGGAGCGAAGTTTAGTAGCGAAGTTAGTGACGTCACACTGCCAAGAAAAGCTTCTAGCGTTTAAACATACTCTACCCGTACCGCAAACCGACACAGGTAGTCGAGGCGAGTAGCCTCAGGTGAGCGAGAGAACTCTCGTTAAGGAACTCGGCAAAATGACCCCGTAACTTCGGGAGAAGGGGTGCTGACTTTAAGTCAGCCGCAGTGAATAGGCCCAAGCAACTGTTTATCAAAAACACAGCTCTCTGCTAAATCGTAAGATGATGTATAGGGGTGACGCCTGCCCGGTGCTGGAAGGTTAAGAGGAGTGCTTAGCGCAAGCGAAGGTATGAATTGAAGCCCCAGTAAACGGCGGCCGTAACTATAACGGTCCTAAGGTAGCGAAATTCCTTGTCGGGTAAGTTCCGACCCGCACGAAAGGCGTAATGATTTGGGCACTGTCTCAACGAGAGACTCGGTGAAATTTTAGTACCTGTGAAGATGCAGGTTACCCGCGACAGGACGGAAAGACCCCATGGAGCTTTACTGCAGTTTGATATTGAGTGTCTGTACCACATGTACAGGATAGGTAGGAGTCTATGAGATCGGGACGCCAGTTTCGAAGGAGACGATGTTGGGATACTACCCTTGTGTTATGGCCACTCTAACCCAGATAGGTGATCCCTATCGGAGACAGTGTCTGACGGGCAGTTTGACTGGGGCGGTCGCCTCCTAAAAGGTAACGGAGGCGCCCAAAGGTTCCCTCAGAATGGTTGGAAATCATTCGCAGAGTGTAAAGGTATAAGGGAGCTTGACTGCGAGAGCTACAACTCGAGCAGGGACGAAAGTCGGGCTTAGTGATCCGGTGGTTCCGTATGGAAGGGCCATCGCTCAACGGATAAAAGCTACCCTGGGGATAACAGGCTTATCTCCCCCAAGAGTTCACATCGACGGGGAGGTTTGGCACCTCGATGTCGGCTCGTCGCATCCTGGGGCTGTAGTCGGTCCCAAGGGTTGGGCTGTTCGCCCATTAAAGCGGCACGCGAGCTGGGTTCAGAACGTCGTGAGACAGTTCGGTCCCTATCCGTCGCGGGCGTAGGAAATTTGAGAGGATCTGCTCCTAGTACGAGAGGACCAGAGTGGACTTACCGCTGGTGTACCAGTTGTCTTGCCAAAGGCATCGCTGGGTAGCTATGTAGGGAAGGGATAAACGCTGAAAGCATCTAAGTGTGAAACCCACCTCAAGATGAGATTTCCCATGATTTTATATCAGTAAGAGCCCTGAGAGATGATCAGGTAGATAGGTTAGAAGTGGAAGTGTGGCGACACATGTAGCGGACTAATACTAATAGCTCGAGGACTTATCCAAAGTAACTGAGAATATGAAAGCGAGAGGTTTTCTTGGTTTGAATAGATATTCAATTTTGAGTAGGTATTACTCAGAGTTAAGTGACGATAGCCTAGGAGATACACCTGTACCCATGCCGAACACAGAAGTTAAGCCCTAGAACGCCGGAAGTAGTTGGGGGTTGCCCCCTGTGAGATATGGAAGTCGCTTAGCTTTTATCCGCCATAGCTCAGTTGGTAGTAGCGCATGACTGTTAATCATGATGTCGTAGGTTCTGAGTCCCTACTGGCGGAGTAATTTAATTAAGAGGTTTAGACCTCTTTTTGTTATGTAATTAATAATCTATCTCGTGTTATTAGAGGCGAGACATTTTTCTTGGCTAGAAAAGTTTCATATCCTTCCATTTTTGAGCAATGATAGCACTTAAAACGGCGTTTTCTAAGAAGGATTCTGATTTGAATTTTTACTAGACTTCCTGCGAAACTAAAAATCCTAGTTCACGATTGATAATACCAGCAATTAAATTCATTCGTAATTCAAACCGTTTGCGTCGATTTCGATAGATTGTTGAAAATATTTTAAACGTTTTTACTTTGGAAAAAATATTCTCAACCTTGATTCTCTCTTTAGATAGCGCATGGTTATAGGCTTTATCTTCAAGAGTTAGTGGCTTAAGTTTGCTTGATTTCCTAGGAGTTTGCGCTTGTGAATACATCTTCATGAGTCCTTGATAACCACTGTCAGCCAAGATTTTACCAGCTTGTCCGATATTTCTGCGATTCATTTTGAACAATTTCATATCGTGGCAATAGTTCACAGCGATATCCAAAGAAACAATTTTCCCTTGGCTTGTGACAATCGCTTGAGCCTTCATAGCATGATATTTCTTTTTACCAGAGTAATTAGCTAGTTGATTTTTTTAGGACGATTTATTTTTACCTCTGTTGCATCCACAATCACCGTATCCTCAGCACTAAGATGAGTTTTTGAAATCGTAAAACCACTTTGAATAAGAGTTGATTCACCCCATTGACTCCGACGGATTAAGTTGCTTTCGTGAATGACAAAATCAGCCGCAATTTGTTCATAAGTACGGTATTCTCGCATGTATTGAAGAGTAGCCATGAGGAGGTCTTCTAGGCTTAACTTAGGGTTCGTCCCCTTTTGTGTGTTTACGTTGATAAGCTATTTTTTTAACACAGCTAACATCTCTTCAAAAGTAGTGCGATGAACACCAACAAGGCGCTTAAATCGTACATCTGTTAATTGTTTACTTGCTTCATAATTCATAGTTTTATTGTATCATATTTTGTTTCGCAGGAAGTCTACTATAAAATCAGATCCATGATACCTATATAAAAATATTATAGTCTAATAGGATTTACCCAAAAGTTTTAAGGAGGTCTTTTTAGAACTTTAATCGTTTAAAATTTATACTCATCTACTTTCAAAAAGCATTCTAGTCCATCGCCGATTAACGATGGACTTTATCACCTCCTTCTCCAGTGCTTGTATGACATCTTCCAAAGTTCGAAAGGCTTTATTCTTAAATCCACGTTTACGAATCTCTTTCCACACTTGTTCAATGGGGTTCATCTCTGGTGTATACGGAGTAATAAAGGTAAAACCAATATTAGTCGGAATCTTTAAGGTACTTGATTTATGCCATATAGCATTATCCATGACCAGTAAAATATAGTCATCTGGATAAGCTTGTGAGACTTGCCGTAGAACTTCCTTCGTCCACTCAGTATTGCATCCTCCAGCAATAAGGAAGAAGGAATCTCCTGTCTGAGCATCTACTGCCCCATAACAATAGCGAAATTCTCGTATATAGTGACTATTTACATGTGGACGTACTTCCATTGGAGCCCAACAAGATCCCAGTTTACTGATTCTACCGAAACCAGCCTCATCTTGGTATATCAAGCGAACCTTACGAAAACGTCTACTGTATTTAAAGCGCTTTCTTGTCTTCTTGAATTGAGATTTTAGTTTTAGACGCGACAATGGTTTGAGCATCTGCTTTCTTAAGATGTTCTGGACGTGGCGTAATATTTCGCCAACCATGGCGCTTCAACAGTTGATAGAAGGCATCACGTGTGTAGGAACGACCTAACTCCTTTTTATAAGCCTGAAATAAGGCATCAATTGTAATAAATTCTCCTGCCTCTGCAGCCCTCAAATGACGGGCAAGAAAGGCTTTCTCTTCCTCAACAGTCACATATGCATGGTTACGACCACCACGTGTTTCTTGAAGGAGAGAGTCGAGTCCTAATTCCTCATATTTTTTTACATTTCGCCAAATCGTTGTTTGATTACAGTCTAGAGCCTCTATAATCTCTTTTATAAGACTTGACCATCAGACGAAATAGAACGATTTGAAGGCGTTGATGATTTTATCTTTTTCCTTGAGAAAGAATTTTAAAGATAGTCTGAAAATCTGATACTATGCGTTTTTTTCTTATTTTTAAGATTTTTACCTCAGTCTCTTTTTAGTATTTAACGCAGTTAATAAGGTCTTTATAATAGTCTAATTTAGGTAGTAAATTTGTTCCTATCCTGTCAACTTTTCCTATTTGTTATCTTGTTGAGGTTTGTATTTTGACAATTCAGGAATTGATAGTGAATGTGTAAAAATTTTTTTGTTAGAATAAGTTCATAAAAAAAGAAAAAGGAGTTTTGATTATGTTACAAAAAAATTTATGAGCAGATGGCGGATTTTTATAGAAATATTGAAGAAGAGTATGGTACGTTCTTCGGTGATCATTTTGATTGGGAACATTTTCATTTTAAATTTTTGATTTATTATCTTTTCCGATATAGCATTGGAAATCATCGGGATTTTATTGTTTACCATTATCGTGTTGCTTATCGTTTGTATCTTGAAAAATTGATAATGAAACAAGGTTTTATTTCTTGTTGAGTTTTTGAGTAAATTTCCGAACAAATTTACTTTTTATGGAAAGATAATAACAAATAGCTGGTAATTTTTTTCTAAATCATTTTTAATAGTTGTAAATAGCAAATCTTTCTATTGTTTCTTCTTGATAAAAAAAGGCGATTTTTCTTATAATAAATTGTAAGATATAATTGCAGGTGAGATTCCTGCCATGTATGTGAGAAAGGAAGAGCCTGAGGGCTCAGACAAGATTATGACTTCAGTTGTTGTTGTAGGTACCCAATGGGGTGATGAAGGTAAAGGGAAGATTACAGACTTCCTTTCAGCGAATGCAGAGGTGATTGCACGTTATCAAGGTGGTGATAATGCAGGTCACACGATTGTGATTGACGGTAAGAAGTTTAAGTTGCACTTGATTCCATCTGGGATTTTCTTCCCTGAAAAAATCTCTGTTATTGGGAATGGTATGGTTGTAAATCCTAAATCTCTTGTGAAAGAGTTGAGCTATCTTCATGAGGAAGGCGTTACAACTGATAACTTGCGTATTTCTGATCGCGCGCATGTTATTTTGCCTTATCATATCGAGTTGGATCGTTTGCAAGAAGAAGCTAAGGGCGACAATAAGATTGGTACTACAATTAAGGGAATTGGTCCAGCTTATATGGACAAGGCTGCTCGTGTTGGAATTCGTATTGCCGATCTTTTGGATAAAGATATTTTCCGTGAGCGTTTAGAGCGTAACCTTGCTGAAAAGAATCGTCTTTTTGAAAAATTGTATGACAGTAAAGCGATTGATTTCGATGATATTTTTGAAGAATATTACGAATATGGTCAACAAATCAAGAAATATGTGACAGACACATCTGTTATTTTGAATGATGCGCTTGATAACGGTAAACGTGTGCTTTTTGAAGGTGCACAAGGTGTTATGCTAGACATCGACCAAGGTACGTATCCATTTGTTACGTCATCAAACCCTGTGGCTGGTGGTGTTACGATTGGTTCAGGTGTTGGTCCAAGTAAGATTGATAAGGTTGTAGGTGTATGTAAAGCCTATACGAGTCGTGTAGGAGATGGTCCTTTCCCAACTGAGTTGTTTGATGAAGTGGGAGAACGTATCCGTGAAGTAGGTCATGAATATGGTACAACAACTGGTCGTCCACGTCGTGTGGGTTGGTTTGACTCAGTTGTCATGCGTCATAGTCGTCGTGTTTCTGGAATTACGAATCTTTCATTGAACTCTATCGATGTTTTGAGTGGTTTAGATACTGTGAAAATCTGTGTGGCCTATGATCTTGATGGTCAACGTATTGACTACTATCCAGCTAGTCTTGAGCAATTGAAACGTTGCAAGCCTATCTATGAAGAGTTGCCAGGTTGGTCAGAAGATATTACTGGAGTTCGTACTTTGGAAGATCTTCCTGAAAATGCGCGTAACTATGTTCGTCGTGTGAGCGAATTGGTTGGGGTTCGTATCTCTACTTTCTCAGTAGGTCCTGGTCGTGAACAAACAAATATTTTAGAAAGTGTTTGGTCATAAGAGATTTTTTAAGATTTGTTTAAGATAGTTCAGCTATACTATAGACAGTTACAAGAAGACCTCCTAACTTGTTGTAACAAATATCCTAAACTTTTCTTTTTCATAATAATCTCCCTATAAAGTCACCGCATTCGGTGGCTTTTTTTGTGTTGGGAATCATGATATAATAATAAAATCGATAATACTCAATGAAAATCAAAGAGCAAACTAGGAAGCTAGCCGTAGGCAGTACTTGAGTACGGCAAGGCGAAGCTGACGTGGTTTGAATTTGATTTTCGAAGAGTATAGGTAGGAAAAGGGAAATTGATGAACTATACAGTTGAAGAAAAAGAAGTCTTTATGAGGGAGGCTTTGAGAGAGGCTGAGATTGCCTTAGAACACGATGAAATCCCAATTGGTTGTGTGATTGTCAAGGACGGAGAAATCATTGGCCGTGGGCATAATGCGCGTGAGGAGTTGCAACGAGCGGTTATGCATGCGGAAATTATGGCCATAGAGAATGCGAACCTGAGTGAGGAGAGTTGGCGCTTACTCGACTGCACACTTTTCGTGACCATTGAGCCTTGTGTCATGTGTAGTGGGGCGATTGGACTTGCTCGTATCCCTAAGGTAGTTTATGGGGCTAAAAATCAGAAATTTGGTGCAGCTGGAAGTCTGTATGATATCTTGACAGATGAGCGTCTTAATCATCGTGTAGATGTTGAAACGGGCATTTTAGAGAGTGAGTGTGCTGGCATTATGCAGGAGTTTTTCAGAAATCGACGGAAAAAATAATTTCTCTTTTAAAATCTTGGGAAATGTGGTATAATAACTAATGGAGCAACAGTTCTGCGTGAAGCGGGTCAGGGGAGGAATCCAGCAGCCCTAAGCGATTTGAATTGTGTGCTCTTTTTTCGTGCACTTTAAAAACCCTTTAAAATCAACACTTTAAGGGGTTTTTGTTTGTCTTGTATAAGAAAAAGGGGCAGACGAGGGGCACAATTTAAAATTTTATCTTGTCTAACTTGCTAGATATGTCTGATACCATTTTTTGGGTAACGTGAGAATAAATCTCTAGTGTGGTCTTTGAGTCGCTATGCCCTACTCTGTCCATGATAGCAGTCAAGGGGATACCTAATTCAGCAAGTAGGGATATATGAGAGTGTCTGAACATATGTGTAGTGATGTTCTTATCTATGCCAATTTTCTGGCCATGTCTTTTCAATGCACCAATAACCCGGGCATTTGTTATTGGCTCTCCTAAAGTATTTATAAAAATAAAATCTGTATCAAATCCATTTGTCGCATTCTCTATTATCTGCTCTTTGATGATGTCTAACACTTTTTGAGGTGCTGTTATAACCCTATCAGACTTGATTGTCTTTGGTGTAGTTCTCTCTTTTTGTCTGAAATCGTATGTATGTTTGATGTGAATGGTCTTTTTAGAAAAATCTATATCCTCCTTATAATTTAAAGCAGCAAGCTCTCCATATCGCATGCCAGTAAGAAAAAGAACTTTAGCTATTCGGATATACTTTGTGATTCGATAATCACAAAGGGCCTCTTCTTTTAAATTTTGGATGAACAACTTAAACTCTTTCTGATCTAAGTATTTTGTATTTTTCTTTCTGAGATCGTCAGTTGTAATTACCTTTCTAGGCATTTCAACAAATAGCATTTCATTTGTATCGATGTAATTCATTCTGACCGCAAATTTCATTATCTGATTGAGTTTGAACTTGATTTTAGAAACATAGTTATGAGACTTTCCATCTTGTAATAGCTGATCTATCACTTTTTGTAATAAACGTCTATCAATATTTCTAACTAAATAGTCGCCCTCTATCTGCTTTTTAAAAATCTCTTTTTAACATTCTTTTGAAGCATAGACAGTTGAGTTTTTAACGCCATGTTTCCAATTTTCCTCAAATTCTTCATATAGTTTTTTTCAAAAGTTATATCAGAAACAAAATGTTGTTTTTTTCTCCCAATTTTTGATTTATCTTTTCCTGCAGCAAGATGGCAGCTTGATTCCTTGCTTGTGGTGTTTTCTTTTCCATCGTGACTGAGACTTTTTTTAATTTTTCAGTGTATGGATCTTTATAGCGCTCAAAAAATTTATATTTGCCGTTTGGCAATTCTTCCATCCACATTGCGTTTACCTCACTTTTTTGATAAAATGGGTATAAGAAAGCGACCTTTTGAATGGTTGTTTCTTATATTGAAGTTCCTCACGCTCAGACTCGCCAAAGTTTGAGAGCGTGGGGATTTTTTGTTTGTCCGAATTATTCCAATTTTTCCTCGTTTAGCTTTTTAAGTTCATTTATAATTTGTTGATTCTGTTCTATCAAAATCCAATTTTGTTCCACTAGCGCAGACAAGTAACCAACTTTTGCTTGCTCTTCAGATTTTGTAAATGATAAAGCAAGTCCTGCTTTCATAAGACCAAGTCCAGCTAGGTCGGAAGCAATTTTATTGACTTGTCTATAACTTTTTGAAGAAAGGTCAGTTATTCCTCTTTCTTCAAGATAAATTTGCGCTTTTGATTTTTTAGGCTCGCTATTAGTGGCCTTTTTGAATTAAACAATCCCATGTTGTTTCTCCTTTTTAAAAATTTTTTTAGACTTTATAAATATCTACGATTTCACCAATGGTGCGGATATCGTCATTTTCTGACAAGTGGATTTTTTTCCACTCAAAGTTTGCCATCGGAGATTTTGGGGTGATTTTTACATATTACTAACTTGTTTATAGAATTCGTCTTGAATCATAACTTCGTCAGTTACAGTCTTTTAATTGATATCTTTCCATAAATCGAATACTGTTAAAACTTTCAACTCCATATTCTGCGATTTCTTCGGCTACCAGATTTTGAATCATGTAACGATTTGCTTCATTTTCACATAGTAAAGGAGCGTTTTGATACAGGCTACGGTAGTGTTCCAGATGACCGAGTTCGTGAAAAAGAACTTTTCGCCTTTCGTCGGAGCTTAAATCAGCATTGATATAGACAATTCGGTTAATTTCGTCGTAAAATCCGTTTCTTTGCCATTGTTTAGTGGTAAATTCACGTAAAGTAACTTTATGGAGGTCCAATAATTCTTTTTCTGTCATATTTTTCTCGCTAAATTCCTTTACTAATCAGCGTGTTTTTGTTAAAATCAAATTAAAAATAGAGAGGAGGAAGTCATATGAAACTAGTTCAAATCCTTTGGGGATATTTGCTAGCGTATTCTATTATTTCTCTCACTCTTTTCTTTTTTTAGATAGAGGTATAATTTTCTTTACTTTTTTTAATTTTTTTATTCTGGTGGTAAAAAAATCATCCCTCATCCTGATTCGCATTGGAATCCATTTGCATTTGGGCTACGTTTTCGTATGAAACATTAGGAGGGTCAACGGTTATTTCAAACGCCCTCACATTTCTTAACGATTCTAATTTTTTACGTGCTTCCTCTTTTTGTATTTCTCGTAATATATCTTGTAATTCAGCATCTTTTTCCATTGTCTCAACTTCTACAGTCAGTTTGCGTTGTTCCAAACTGGCTATTTTTCTTTCGCGTAGATATGGGAGAACTCCTTTAAATTTAATTCCTTTGATATCAACTTCTCCGAATAATATGCCGAGTGCGATTAAACCGGAGTATAGTATTACATTAGGATCCGATACAAATTGCCCAATTGATTGTAGAGTTATTTCTCCAGGACTTTCTACATTTGATGTCGCGATGATCTCTTCATCAATTTCTGGATTCTTATACTCATCGATAATAGAATACAGACTTTTCCACATACTAGAAGTAATAGGATCTTTGGTGTTAACTCTTAACCAAAGGTGTAATTTTCCATCTTTGAAGTAAAGTGGTGAAATTAGACCATCGATATATCTAGATAAATCTGTGATATTAAAAATAGTGTGATGAACTGTCAGTGTACTGTATAGAAATTTTGAATTTACTTTTCTACGTGGGACCTCATTAATCCATTTGACGTTTCGACGTTTGATATCGTCCGATTGTTCATAATCGTGATTTGGTGTTACTTGCTCATCTGGCAAGTCTTTTTCATAAACATCGCTTGTGATCTGTCCAATCAAAAAATAGTTCGACTTAAATGATGGTACTACAACGTAATCTCCTATACTCATATCTTCTACAAAGCTATAGAGACGTTTAGCAGTAAACGTGATTTGGTGTTTTGAGAGTTCTTCATCTTCATATACTCTTATTATTTGCTGCTTATAGTGTTCTATGGTTTTTTCTGTTGTGAGAAGCAAGTTGGTTGTCTGCAAATCAGCAAGAGTGACTCGGTTGTGATGAATAGAGATGAAGTGGTTGTATTTGAAATCATCGTAATATTTTCCACCTTCAGCTCGGACTAACCAATATTTCGCACGACTATTAAACTGGTAAATTTCAATTTGATTTTTGTGAGACATTTAATCCTCCTTGCTATTCATATATCCTGAGATAATTCCTCGGATGGCTCTACGATCTTCATCGGTAAGAGGCTTCCCGTCAAAGAGCATAGCGTGGTCTATGATTTTATCGATATCATCTGGTTCACTTCCTTCCCCAGCGATAGCAGGGTTATCTGTCCGTCCGAGCAGGTAGTCGGTGGACACATTGAAGTAGTCGGCGATTTCTTGTAATCTTTCAGCATTTGGTTTTTTACTTTTCATGCTATAGATTGTATTCCTGCTATATCCAAGTGTTTCTTCGAGGGAATTTATAGAAATTCCTCGTTTTTGGCAGAGTTCTTTAATTTTTTCAAACAAAGAAAACATTGATTTATCAGCCTTTCTAAGACGTGACAAAAAAATATTTAAACTTTTTGTGTGTAAATTTGTTGACAAAACACAATCAATAGTTTACAATAGTTTTTTTGTAAGTAAGTTACAACTAAAAAAACAACTAAGAAATAAATTATAAAAAAATGTTTTTGTGAACGGTATTTATAGTTTTACTAGTGCTTTTTCTTATGCCTTTATTCTAAACAATAGATTGTAAAAAGTCAAGCGATAACACAAAAAAATAGTTAAATTTTTTTAGTTGTTTCTTATTTACAAATTTGTAAATAGGAGGGACGTGCCGATGGTAAGTATTCTTAAAAATTTAGAACAAGAAAAAGACCACCTTGAAAAAATCATTAAGGTAGTCAGCGCTGGTGGTAAATTTCTGAGATTGCCATATCAAAAAAAGTCACGCTCGATTAGTGAGAATCTGAAATTGATTTCTCAAAATCTTGATAAATTGAGCGAGCAAGTTCAACAAACCACGAATCAGCATTCATGATTTCAAGATGACGAAAGAAACCTGTTTTGGTTTCCAGTTCGGAATCGTGTGCATAACGTAATATTTCTCTAGCAAAGATGGTTTCAAAATCAAAATCTTTACCATCGTCGTAGATGTCGCGTTTGCTTGCTTTGAGTAAATATTCTTTAAAAGTCATAAGGTTAACTCCTTTCTGCTTATATTATAGCAGAAAAAGAAGAAAGAAAAAGAAAGGAGAAAATATGCCAGATATCGCAAACGGTCGTGAAAAGGTTAATGCTTTCTTAAAAGAGAAAGGAATTAAAAAAGCAACTCTAGCGGTTGCTTACGGCTTTAAGCGACAGGAAGTAACAAACATTCTAAGTGGGACGACAAAAGGTCCACGAGCGAACAGTTTCATTCTTCAGGTTATTGAAGATTATGGGATTGAGTAGCACAAAAAAGCACCTAACAGAAGTCAGGCGCATATCAAAATAACTAACTGAATTATATCACGAAAGGAGCAAAAATGGAAGCAGTTGAAATTGTAAGAATTAAAGATGTGATCATTGAAAAAGTCTCTGCTAATGATGAAGAATTAGAACACATCTTTGGATGCTCAAAGCGACAAGCGGGAGACATGAGACGCGAGATGAAGAAGCTACCTAGCCAACAGAAGCATCTTAGGAATGATGGCCAACTTGTCACGATTAAAGGTTTTGATGCCTACCTGCAATACAGAGGCAGTCGAGATTGGAAAAAAGAAATGGTGAAAAGCAAGAAAATGAGGTCAGTCGGATGAACCTACTAGCAAGAATTAAAAACTACTTTTCGGAAGAGGTCGAAGAAACTAATCTTGACTGGAGAGTGGTCGCTCTGGACCTCAATCAATCACTGATTGAAACACAAGAAAAACTTCAAGAAGCGAATCAAGAAATCGCAGACTTGAATAAAATCGTAGCAATCTACAAGGAGAAGGAGAAAGCAAAATGATGGAATACTTATATTTCGCGACAATCATAGGAATTGCGCTCTGGTCTCTGGTAAATATGCTGGATGACCACGCTGAAATGAAATAAAAAGAGCGTCAGCTGATGGCGAGCAATATTGCACGCATGAATCTGAGAAATTCAGACAAGCAATTTACGTACGACGTGCAACCGCCGGAAGGGCTGAAATAAGGAGAGAAAGACATGACACAAGCTGAACGAATCAGGGAATATTATAGAGAGCACCCTGCTGCCTCATGCGATGAAGTAGCTGAGGTTGTCGGTACAACAAATAGCAACGTAAGGGCGAACTTAGCCAAAGACATCAAGGCAGGCAGATGCGTTCGCTTGGAAGATAAGTCATACGACTACTCGCCTTACTTTAATCACACAAAGGAACTCACAGAGTTGGTTGATTGGAAGAATGATACCAGACGTGAGTGGGTGGATATGCTGACAAGAGCAGCAGAGAAAGAAACTGATAGCAACGTTATGCGTTTGCTAATCAAAGAAGCAAATAAATTGATGAAAGAGGTGACGAAATAATGGCAACACTTTATGAACTAACAGGAATCTTTAAACAGATCAATGATATGGAAGGGTTAGACGAAGAAACAAAGGCTGACACACTGGAATCAATTGATTGGACTGAGCAGTTTGAAGAGAAAGTTGAAAACACAGTCAAGGTTATCAAAAATAAAGAAGCTGATAAGAAACAGCTCAAAGAAGAGATTGACCGTCTGACAGCAAGGTATAAGTCAATTGATAATGATATCACATGGCTAAAAACAGGTCTACAAGGTGCTTTTGAAATCACTGGACACGACAAGGTCAAAGGGTTGCTCTTTACTGTTTATTTGGCAAAAAATCAGCCTTCAGTAGTTGTTGATGAGGATCTGCTGCCTAAGAAATATTTTGTAATTGCAAAAAAACCTGACAAAAATGCTATCAAGGAATTGTTGAATGCAGGTAAGAAAGTCAAGGGTGCTACCTTGCAAGGAAGTAGAAGTTTGAGGATTAAGTAATGGAATTGATGAACAAAACACGAGTAACGGATTCACTAGCAGTTGTGATTGGGCCAGAATCAATTGAAGTGCTTGTTACAGAAGGATTTCTATTCGATGTTGCGATTCGTTTTGTGAAAGTAGACGAAACGAATCTTGATCAAGGAAATGAAAAGCCGGTGTTTACTCCAGAATACAAGCTGGTCACAGTCGCTAAATACAAAGAAAAACCTATTTTTGAATCAGAGGAAGATATTCGAAAATTCGAAAAACAAGCAAAAGAAATTAAGGCGCTATTTGCCTTTGCAAAGGTAAATAAACAAAATTGGTTTAACACGGCCCTTTATCCAGGTGTTCTGACGGAGAAAGTTGGTGTCTGATGAAAATTTTAGCTATTGATCCATCAAGTAACAAAATTGAAACCAGTACAACAGGGATTGTCTTGTTGGATAATGCAAGATTAGTTGATAGCTGGGTTGTCTCTTATGGTATGAGAGGTTTCGCTGATTGGTTTCACGAAATCGGAACAAACCTTGAATTCGATGTAGTTATTGTTGAAGAATTTAAGGCGAGGGATAACGAAAAGTCAAAAGATAATAGCGTGGCAGAAACCATCGCTTATATCCAGCTTTGTTATCCAGAGACTATTCTTCAATTTAATGCAGGTTATAAATCAGATATCCCAGATGAACTTTTAAAAATCTTAGACCTTTGGAAGTTTGAAAAAAGCCATCATCAGGATATTCGAGCAGCAGCAAGGCTAGGTCTATTCTGGGCCATGAGGAACGATGTTGAAGAAGTAATTCAAGATATTGGAAAGGTGGTGAGTGAGTATCACGATAACGTTAAGAAAGTGGCAAGCTGAAGCAGTCAAAAGAAGTGACCACTTATCGAATGGAATTTTTTTAGAAGCTTTAGGGGGCAGAGGTAAAACTATCTGTGCACTTGCTATCGCTAAACATAAGAAAGCTAAAAAAATCATCATCACAAACAATAGATTGGCAATCCTAAATGGTTGGATAGATGCAGTCAAGTTTATGAATTTTGATGAAGATGTTGAGATTATTATTCAGACAGATAGATATCTTCAAAATCAAGTCAAAAAGGGACATAAATTAGACTGTGATGTGCTGATAGTAGACGAATGGCAAAATATGTCGTCTGACAAACAAGTGGCCTTATATCGCAAAATAAAGCGAAAATACACGATAGGTCTTTCAGCGACACCGATCCGAAAAAAAGGACAAAATTTCTATCCGCTTGAAAAAACGGTATTTGGTTGGGCAACCCCAAATAATAAATTTGACTGGCAAAAGACTCATGGAAAAATGGCCTATGATCCATTTTCCTACTCAAAGGAAAAATGGAAAGATTTCAAAGACTATGAAACTTATATTTCAAACTTACCCAATTTCTTCCGCTGGGAAGACATTGAAAAGATTGAGAATGCCACTGAAATAACGGTTTTGAAACCAAGTTCTATCCAGTCACAGTTGAAGCTGGAAACCCTGAGAAATTAGCTGAGTTTAGGCAGCTTAACTTGGTCACTGTTGGAGACAAGACGGCTATGGCCAAACAGTCCTTTGGTCGCAAGACCTTTGAACAGTACCTAAATCAAACTGGTGTGATCGTTGATTTTCCAAAGTTGAAACCAGTTAACGCTGATACCCCTCTCATGCTCAAATTGGACGGATTGATTGAAAGAGCACCTCATGACATGTTGATTGTCAGCAAGTCTAAGCAGATTGTCAACGTCATTCGCGAGCGCCATCCTGAAATTGGAATCTGGACGGGCGATATCCAAGAAGGACTTGATGAGAAAATTGTGGTTGCTACTAGTCAAGTTTTGGGTGTGGGGGTTGATGGTCTGCAGCATAAATATCAAACGGTTGTCGTGCTGGATCCGGTGGATAAGTCTTCTGGTGAATATGATGACTATCGTCAATTGTTGTGGCGCGTGACTGGTTCACGGCAGCAGCATGATGTGAATATTATCGAATTTTATTATAAAGAAAGTAAAAAAGAGGAAAAACAAAATGAACAAAAAAACTGAAATGATCGTATTTCGTAGCCGTAAAACCGGAAAATTTCTTGAATCTTACAAAGACCGTGGGAGCCTAGCCTTTCAAGCAGAATATTGCTGCATCACTCACTGTTTAAAAATCCCCCGTGAAAATATGAGGGAAGCAAAAAGACTTACAAGGCTCTCGCTACAGCTTTTGACTGTGAGATTGTCGCCTTAGAAATTGAATACAAGATGAGCTATCCGAACGGATCAGAAGTTGAACCTATCAAGCATGATCTTCCATCCATTGAAGATTTAATCGAAGGTATTTTGGGAGGATTATAATTATGGCATTTACACTTCCAGCAAATAAACCACAAGTGCCCAAAGACACACCAAGAAATTTCTTTTTCTATGGGGCTACCATGAGTGGAAAATCTTACTTGGCCAACGAATTTCCAAATCCTATCATTTTAAATACGGATGGAAACGCTAGTGCAAATAGTGTTCCAGCAATCCAACTTGTCAACGAAAAGGACAAGAACGGTCATATCATAAAATCAGTGATTGAGCAGCTTAGTGAAATCTTACTGGCTCTTCAAACACAGAAACATACTTATGAAACAGTAGTAGTTGATGTTATTGACGATGTTATTGACATGATCAAAATTGCTGTATGTGGTGAATTTGATGTTAAGTCACTTTCAGAAATCGGCTACGGTAAAGGTTATGATTATTTCAACCAAGCTTTGACAGAATTGGTTATTGATCTTAAAGCTCTGCCAATGAATGTTATCTACATCAGCCGTGAAATCACTGAATACAATGACGATGGGAAAGCAGTTAAGACTTTACCAAGTTTACGTGAAAAGTATGTAAATCTCATTAATGGAAACTCAGACTTGATGATTCGGACTGAAAAACTTGGGAACAACTACAACCGAGAGGTTATCCGCAAACGTAAAACTTACAAATCTGACCAGATTGACGATAAAGCAATTTTGAAGATTTTGCAGACAATTGACGGTGCTGTTACTATGACAGCTACCAAATCAACAAAGAGCACAAAAAAAGAGGCACCTAAAAAAGTTGAAGTAGTTGCCGAAGATGATATTTTTTAAGAAATAAAGGAGAAAAAATATGAGTTTATATGATATTGCAAAACAATTAAAGGCTAACGGATATGATCCACGGAAAGACAAAGTTAACGGAAGCCAGCATCTTCCCGGTGGTGAATATCAGGTTATTTTAACAAGTGTTGAGGCCCGTATTGCTGATAGCAAATGGGAATCTATCAATTACGCCTTTGAAGTCCGTGATCCAGAAAGTCCATTCAACGGTCGTACACAATTCATTGGTATGGGAACCCTTGTTGATTGGGTAAAAGACGGTAAGAAGATGGATTTGACAAATATGGTTGAAACAACGATCAAATTTTTCCAAAAAACTCTTGAGCTAGCAGATGACAAAATGCGTGGTGCAGATCTTGAAGATAACAAGAGCATGGAAGAAGCTCTAAAACGTAAGGCCGTTGGGACAAAATTTATCCTGGTAATTGGTGAATACACCAAACGTGACAAATCAACAGGTTACAACTATGATCTTGAAGAATATCTTGTGAACAAAGTCGAAGCAACACCAGAAATTGATGATGATGACCTCCCTTTCTAAATAATAGTAAGTTTTGGGTCATTGATGAAACTGATGAAAGATTAGGACCATTCAATACATTTGAAGAAGCTTATCAATCGTTGTTATTTTATTTAAAAATGACTGAAGATGAATATCAATCAAATTATATGGCCCAAGAACTTGTTTATATTTACAAAGAGGAGAAGCAATCATGCCGTCGATGAAAGAATACGCATTGCAGTATCAAAAATTGGGATTTTCAGTAATACCCATCAATCCAAAGAATAAGATGCCTTTGATTGAATTTGCCGACAAGCCTGCCATGACTCCAGCTGAGATTGAAAACTTTTGGGACGGCTACCCTAATGCGAATATTGCCCTCAGAACCACAAACTTCTTTGTCATTGATATTGACAAGCACGGCAAGTCTAATGGCTTTGAGTCTTTGAAAAATGGAAACATCTGGGATTGATTGAACCAACGCTGCAAGCAAAAACAGCTAACGGTGGGAAACACCTATTTTACTTCAAGAGAGAGGATACCCCTATCACGCAAATGATTAATTTCTTGCCAGGCGTTGATATTAAGGCCCATGAAAACAATTATGTCCTTGTTGCTCCATCTGCTACTGAGAAAGGGCAGTATGAGTGGGATCTGGAAAAGTCCAAGGAAGGCGGTACTATGGTCACCCCTTCCAAGGAACTGATCCATGCGATTAAGAAGCAATATGGTGACACCCATGGTTACAAGTATGATGGCAAGGACGGTCTTAGAGACTTAGCTAGACGTTCACATACTAGAGATCGAACCCAGACTACAGATCTCTTTGAAACCATCGCCCTTGGTTTTGGTGATGAGGGCGGACGAAATGACAAATTAGCAAAGTTTGTAGGCGGTCTCTTATATCGTGCGGTAGACGATAGTGTAGTTGTCCAACTTGCAAGATTGGCAAATGCAAATAGTCCAAACCCTTTGCCTGAAAAGGAAATGATGCGTACTGTTGAAAGTATGATTAAAAAAGATAGGAGGTGATTGTGATTGGTAATGTAGTAAGTATTGACTCACAACCTAAGATGATAACGACTGCCAAGGGAGACATCAAGGCCAACAGCCCAAGTAATGTGCTGATGTCTTTCAAGGCTGATGATCAGTTGAGTATTTACCTAAAGCACAACGATTTTTCCCAAGAGCATGAACTCCTTAAAGACATCAAGATAGGTAATACCCTTTTCAAAAAAGGGGAGTTGCCCTCCAACTTTGATTCAGTTGTAAAGGTTTATTTTGAAAGCGTGCTGGGGGTGGCCTTTTCTAACCAGGCGATGCTAGATGGCATGGAGACATTTTTTTCAGAACGGTCTTACAATCCAGTCGTTGAGTACATGGAAAAGGCTGCTGAAAAATGGGATGGTCGTAAACGAATTGACCGAATGCTTCAGGTTTACCTGGGGGCTGAGGACATTCCCCTGGTTTCCAAGATTGCTCAGATGTGGTTGGTCGGTGCGGTTGCTAAAGTATATGACCCTTACGTTAAATTTGACTATGTTCTGGATCTGGTCGGTGGTCAGGGTGTTGGGAAAACGTCCCTCCTTCAAAAATTGGGTGGCGAATGGTATACGGATGCCGTAACAGATTTCTCTAATAAAGATAATTACGACATTATGTTAAAGAGTCTAATCGTCAACGATGATGAAATGGTGGCCAGTAATCGGATGAGCTTTGCAGAAACTAAGGCCTTTATTTCTAAAACTAGCCTACGTTATCGTAAACCATACATGAAACGAACAGAAGAATTTGCCAAGAACTTCATCTTAGCCAGGACTACTAATCAAAAAGAATACCTCAAGGACAAAACCGGTGAACGTCGATTTCTCCCGATTATGGCAGATAGCAAGCAACAAAAGAAACATCCAATGGAAATCGAGCCTGAAACAATCGAACAAATTTGGGGCGAAGCCGTTACGATTTATCGTGCTGGTGCCGATTTGATGTTTGATGAAGATACTGAAGACGAATTGAACATCTACCGTGAACAGTTCATGTATCGTGATGAAGTTGAGTTACAAGTGCTTGAATATCTTGATATGCCCGTCCCTGAAAATTGGCAAAACTGGTCTATTCAGCAACAACATCAATACACAAGTAAATATTTTGATAATAGTAGCGACTTTGAACCTGGTATCAAAAAACTAGATAAGGTCTCGACTCGTGAAATGATGTACAACTTATTTATGAGGAATTCAAATGATAGGAAACTTTCGACAAAGATAAACATGATCATGGATAATCATCCTGATTGGAAAAAAAGTGTTTTCCGGGCAGGTGGTAAAAGTACAAAAGGGTTCGTAAGAGTGAAAGATTCGGAAAGATCTAATCGGTAGCAATTAAAAATTTATCGGTAGCACGGTAGCAGTTGAGGAAAAGAGGTAAAAATGTCATACACAGTAACATTATTTTTTGACAACATGGTAGATGAAACCCATTTTTTTAAGAAAGCGGGTGATGCTGCCAAATGCAAGGCTCAGCTCGAGAGCAAGTATCGAGGTGATAGGTTATATAAGGTAAAAATGGAGGAGGTGGAGTGATGGAACGACCTGAACGATACCCATCTAAATACTTTATTCCTGAACTGATTGAAGATGAAGATATTATCTTCAACAAAGATAGCGATTATCTCAAGTAGAAGAAAAAAGAAAAGAAGAATCCTATTTTCAAAAGAAATAAGCCTAAAAATAGATGGGCGCTTTAAGGAGGCAACAGATTGAAACGATTCATAGCAATATGGATCTTACTATCTGCTGGACTAAACATCTGGCAGATGGAGAAGATCCGGAATCTAGAAGAGAAGAAGCCGATGGTTATCTACAAGGCTGATAATCAAGGCGCAGAAATCAAAGGTAAGGTCGTTGAGAAGGGACGGCATGGAAAGTTATACACGATAACTATTCGTGATTACGGAGTATTCGTGGTTACGAAGGAAGTGTATGATAATGTGAAAATTGGAGATGAGGTGAGATTATGATACCAAGATACAGAGCGTGGATTTCAGAGGCTGATACCATGACGAATGACCTTAAAGGTATCGATTTTGAAAATGAGACCGTTGTTCTAAAAAAATTTTATTGGGAAGATGGTTTCCCAGTAGAAGAGGAAGTGCTTGAGGTTGAAATCGGGAATGCAATCCTCATGCAATCAACAGGACTTAAAGACAAAAATGGCAAGGAAATCTTTGAGGGGGATATCCTTGCAAATGGTCCAGATGTTATGTGTATGAAGAGGCATAACACGCTAGGTTTTTATGTCGAGAAAAAAGGCAGGGTTGAATTTATTGCAGACGGTGCAGTTTTAGAGGAATTTGAAGAGGATGCTAAAGAGATTGCTGATAGCCTTGAAATAATCGGCAATATCTATGAGAATAAAGATATTTTGGAGGACGTAAATGAGGCCTAAAAAATACCCATATTTAGGAAAACTAAAGCAAGAAAGGCCTGCTGATGTAAAAAAGCCTGCTTTTGTTGTCTTTCCTAACATTTCATTTAGTACAGATATACTCAAGCATGTACATTCAGTAACTAAAATTTCTGAAAACAAAACTAGATTATACTTTAGGCTCCCTAAAATATTCACTTACGAGGAGCAAAAAGCTATAGTATATTTGAGTTATGAGGAAACTCTCAAGATACTCAATAACCTCTAAAATAAAAAAAAAGCCAAGGCACTCTCTGCCTCAGCTGATTAGTTATCGCAAAGACTATTATACCACAAAGGAGATAGAGAGTGAAGGCTAAAGAGCTTTTAAGCGAATTGCAAAATCTTGACATGGACATCCAGAGTCGTATCGACGAAATCAACGAGCTTGAGGCTGGTCTGCTCTCGAGTCCGAAGTGGTCCGATGTCAAGGTTAAGAGCAGTCAGACAAAGAAGGTTGATGACGTCTATACCCAGCTTGTCGTGATGAAAGAGACTATAGAACAGGATACTAAAGAGGTTATCAACAGGAAACTTGAATTAGGTAGAATGATCAACAGGCTTAAAAATCCAAAATACAGGGCAATCCTAAGAATGACATATATTACTAAAACGTATATCGAGGATATTTGTGATAAGTTATCAATCAGCAAGAGCTCGTATTACAGCATGCGTAAGGTTGCTATTGAAGAGCTGGAGGTAATTTTGGAATAATTTGGAATTTCTTGAGTTATCTTGAGAATATCTTGAGAATATGTGTTAATCAAAATAATCTTGATGTGCACTGTAACGATAATCTGTTAAAATGGTAGTATCAAGAAATAAAGCAAAGGCACCTTAGGCAACCGCCTAGAAAAGCTTCTGAAAAACTGCTGGCTTGGGTTACCAGTAGCGATAGAGTAGGATGTTTTAATATCGCAAAAAATGACTACACAAAATAAAAAAGAAAGAAGTAATTTCTAATTAACACGCAAGGTTGTAGTCGCCTTGCAGTTTGAGGGCTTAGCCTAGATAATCTGTGGTAACGCAGGAAAAGGATGTTTTAAAATCTATCGAACATCCTGCCAGCAATGGTCAATCTAAGCAATTTAATCTTAACTATTTCAGTTTTTGGAATAGGTGGGCGAAGTTAAAGCAGACAGATTCCGACGGCAAGGTGCTGAGGAAATGCAAACGTGGCAGTTTGGCTGTGAGACGAGTCTGTAAGAGGAAAGAGGTATTTGGTTCGAGGTGCAACAAGAGCTTAATACCATATCTTACAAAAATTGGGCGCCTCCCAAAAGTATGTAAGGTGAGTCGATTGTCCGCAAAACAATCGATAACAAGCAGGCGCTGTGCATTTTGTTCTTCAAAAGAGAATAAAACACATGGCGATGCGTGTCTGTGATAGATAAAAGATGATTTTTATATTTTAAGGCTATTCAAGATAGAAAAAACTCAAAAAAAGCAAAAAGTCATCGCCCGTCACAAACGAAAGTGTACTTCGGCAATTAGATTGCCTGCTCAAGTCTCGCAAGGATAAGAGTAAAGTCAAAGAGTAAAGCAGCTTAGACTTTTAGCGGGGTCTTCGTTAATTGAAAAATGGCTTAGTAGTTTGCGATGTAAGGAGTGATTGGTCTAACCAATCGTGCATGAGTGATACAAGTAGGAATATTTGTGGACAAGATAATAAACTATAAGTTATCAAAAGTCACTCGCTTAAAGCAGTAGTCTCATGCTGGTTAATGGATATATGGTAGACGGATTAAGCCCTGTTTAGGGAATTGAGACGTCACAGGTTCGAATCCTGTCGTTCCAATTGCGATTTTAATTCGCAGAGAGAGGTCTTATTAAGTCACACAAACGTGTGGCTTTTTGTTTTGTGAAAGGAGGTAGCGATGAATGAACGTGAAGAAATAGCTATCAAAGAATTAAAAAACCATGCTATAGATTTGATGTCAGACTGGCCTGCCTCTAGGAATAGACAGAAATCCTTTGTACTGGCCTACATGGCTAATGGCTTTCAGAATGCAACTCAGGCAGCAAAAGAAGCTGGTTTTAGTGAAAAGACTGCGAGAACATCAGCATCAAATATGTTGACGGGAATGAACAATTATGAACATATTCCACCAGTCGTTGAAAAACTCAAAAATTCCTTTGATGAGCGCAGGACGGAGCTTTCTTTGCTCAATTCTGTTGACATTCAACAGTTTTGGGCAAAAATTATCAGACGTGAAATTAAAGATGTCAAACTTGTTGGTGATGGGGAAGGTTATCAGTCGGTCAAGGAAGTCCCTCCTGACTTATCTGTAATGTTATCAGCATCGGACAAGTACGCAAAAACGTTAGGAATGTATCAAAACAACATCGATATCACTCAACGAATTATCGAAATCAAGGTAGGTGATTGGGATGCTGACGAAGACTAGACCAAAAATCAACATTGTCATTCAATACCCTAGCAGAGTTTTTAATAAGCATATCTATGACAAGCTAAATGACTATTCTACTTTTACTGAAGTTCACTACGGTGGAGCTTCAAGCGGAAAGAGTCACGGTGTAATTCAGAAGGTAGTATACAAGGCTTGCCAAGATTGGAAGCATCCACGCAAGGTTCTATTCTTGCGTAAAGTTGGATCTACTGTGTATGACTCCATTTTCGAAGATGTGAAGCAATGTTTGGATAAATGGCAGTTACTCGACAAGTGCAAGATCAACAATTCGGCTTATCGGATTGAGTTACCAAACGGCGCACAGTTTATTTTTAAAGGGTTAGATAACCCGGAAAAAATCAAGTCTATTAAGGGTGTGTCTGACGTCGTTATGGAAGAAGCTTCTGAGTTCACTCTTGATGATTATACGCAGTTGACTTTGCGTTTAAGGGATAAGAAACACTTGAACAAGCAAATATTTTTGATGTTCAACCCCGTATCGAAAGTAAACTGGACGTACAACGCATTCTTTGTAAAGAAGCCAAAAAATACAGTTGTTTATCACACATCCTACAAAGATAATCGTTTTTTAGACCAGGTCACAATTGAGAATATCGAGGAACTGGCTAACAGAAACGAAGCGTACTATAAGATTTACGCTCTGGGTGAGTTCGCAACTCTGGACAAGCTAGTCTTTCCGAAATACGAGAAGCGGTTACTGAATAAAAGCGAATGGGAGCATCTGCCGGCTTATTTTGGTCTTGACTATGGATTCATCAATGACCCGTCAGCCTTGCTTCATGTAAGAATAGATGATACGAATAAGCGTTTATATGTCGTTGAGGAATTTGTAAGAAAGGGATTGACAAATGACAAGATTGCAGAAAGTATTAAGGCCCTTGGGTATGCCAAAGAGCAAATCAGAGCAGACTCGGCTGAAAAGAAATCGAACCAAGAATTGCGAAATCTTGGAATTTCTCGGGTTATCGATGTGCAGAAAGGTCCTGGATCGGTTATGCAAGGGATTCAGTATCTCTTACAGTACGACTGGATTGTTGATGAACGATGCGTGAAGCTGATTGAAGAACTCGAAAACTACACTTGGAAGAAGGACAAGAAAACTAATGAGTACATCAACGAGCCAGTAGATAGCTATAATCACTGCATTGATGCGATTAGATACGCTTTACAAGACAGGATTTACCAGTCTAAGAAAGAGATTGATGTTGATAAAACAATTGGTAAAATCAATAGAATGTTCAGGAGGTAAGACGTGGACAAAGTAAACGAATTTGAATACGGCATTGATATTTCAACTAAAGCAAGAGCTGACAGTTTATATTTCAGCCGTTTGTCGAATGAGCAATTTAGATATACTTCAAGTGAGGATCTATTATCTACAGAAAAAGGTAAGAAAGCACTTCGAGACATGATCGAAGCGTTTTTTGATATCCAAAGAAAACGTCTGGATGTACTTGAATCGTATGCTCAAGGAGATAACTACAGTATTTTGTCTGGCAGTCGTCGATTGGATAAGGAAAAGGCAGATTATCGGGTAAGACACAAGTGGGGCGGGTATATTTCTAGCTTCGCTACTAGTTATGTAATTGGGAATCCGGTCACAATTGGTATTCTCGAAGGTGCTAATAAAGAACAGTTGAAGACGATTGAAGAGATTGAATGGCAAAATGATATCAATGCACTAAATAGTGATTTAGCATTTGATGCATCAGTTTACGGACGGGCTTTTGAATACCATTTCAGAGACAAAGACAGCATCGATCGTGTAGTACTAATCAGTCCTCTTGAAATGTTTTGTGATCCGTGATTTGACGGTTGAACAGAATATCATTGCAGCAGTTCACTTGCCTATTTATGTAGACAAGGTCAACATGACCGTCTATACAAAAAGATAAGATGATTTCCTATAAGCCTTTTTCAGTAAAATCAATCAGATTATCTGTTAAAGATACGAGAAAACACGAATATAACGACGTTCCGGTCGTTGAATGGTGGAACAACCGATTCAGAACTGGTGACTATGAAAGTGAAATATCACTTATTGATGCCTATGATGCTGGACAGTCTGATACGGCTAATTACATGAGTGATTTAAATGATGCAATGTTGCTGATAAAGGGAGATCTTGAAGCGCTTGGCTTATCTGCTAGTGACATTGCTAAGATGAAAGATGCTAACACATTACTACTTCAAACGGGTATCAGCGCAAATGGACAACAAACAAGCGCAGATGCTGGATATATTTACAAGCAGTATGACGTGAGTGGCACCGAGGCATATAAGAACCGTTTAGCGAACGACATTCACAGATTCAGCCGTATTCCTAACCTAGACGACGACCGCTTCAATGCAACTTCTTCCGGAATAGCTTTGCTATATAAGATGATTGGACTTGAGCAAGTACGCAAGAATAAAGAAACCTACTTTACAAAAGCTTTGCGCCGTCGCTATGAGTTGATTAGTAACATTCACAAAGCTATCAGTAAACCTTTAATCGAAGCAGACAAGCTGACCTTTACTTTTCATCCTAACATTCCTCAAGATGTTTGGAATGAAATCAAGGCTTACATTGAAGCTGGAGGGGTAGTATCACAAGAAACACTCATGAACAACGCTAGTTTCACTGATTACAAGACGGAACAATCACGAATCCTGAAGGAAGGCGGAGCCAGTGACGGCGAAATTAGTCAGATTGTAGGTGATGTACATGCTGAACAAGAGAGCGACTGAAAATCAACGTTATAACGCTGAGCGTAAGGCACAAGCAGCGTTGATGAAAAGAGATGTTGATAGAGATGCGATTCTTACTCAGCTTTATCAAGAGTCTTTTAATAGGTTGCAAGCAGAAATAGATCGTTTTTACATAGCCTACGCTGGTAAAGAAGGCTTGACCAAGCAAGAAGCCATGAAAAAAGCATCTGAATTTGACGTCACAAAATTTGCAGAGAAGGCTAAAAAAGCAGTCAAGGAAAAAGATTTTAGTCCAGGTACAAATTCATGGTTAAGAACTTATAATCTGAAGATGAAAGTCAGCAGATTGGAACTTTTGAAAGCGGAACTTGCCCTTGAAATTCAAATCTTACCTCTAAAGTGAATGAGGTCTTTGATAAGGCACGCAGAGAGGAGTATTTAGCTGAATACAAGCGCCAAGCAGGAATCTTGGGGATTTCATCCAAAGGAGCAAACAAACGCATACAGAGTGTTTTAGGTGCCGATTTCTACGGACAGAATTTTTCAAGCAGAGTGTGGGGGTCTACAGGTCTACAAGCAACTTTACAGAGGGATGTCTTTGCTTTTCTCAATCGTGTGTATACGGACATGATGGGTTATAAGCAAGAAATGAACCTGCTTTCAAAAAAATATGGGACAAGTAAAGAAAATGCTAAACGCTTGTTAAAGACTGAGATTGCAAGAATAAACGCTGACACACAACATGCTATGCTGAAAACCAATGGTTTTACTCACATGATTTTTGTGGCCGAGCCTGGAGCTTGTGACATTTGTGGGCCTCTTGATAAGAAGGCGATTCCTATCGACGAAGTGGAAAAGGGAGTGAATATGTTTCCAATGCATCCCAACTGTCGGTGTTCTGCCTATGGTCATATCAAGATGGATTACAAGGCAGGTGGGAGTACACTTAACGAGTATGAGCTTTGGGATACTACCATTGAAACCGATGATAAAAAAGTGTATAATCAGGATATGTTTATAATGGACTTAATGGCTAAGCAACGCTCTTTTGTAGTTGGAAATGATATCAGAGTTAAAACAAAGAAATTGAATGGAACGGATTTTGATTTTTGGGTACAAGATAACACAAAGAAAATCAGAGATACTGTTTTTTAATGTCCAATCAAGCCTTAAGGAATTAAATGATTTTCCAACTCCAACAGTTGTTTTTTAGAAAAAATCAAGACTACCTGGTTTTGCTGGGTATGATTATAAGCAGGACATTCTATTTGTGAGTGATGCACTTCATTCGGAAATAGAATTTGCTAAAGTTCTATCTGATAATTATTTTGCTGCTCAAAACATTACAGATACCATGGTTCATGAACTAACGCATAAAAAACATTGGGACTCTGCTAAAGCATTTTACAAAGCCAACAAAAAGCGGTATAATAGTGTCGAACAAGCAATGTCTGAATTGAATTCCCCATTAGTGTCGTATGTCAAGGAACAATTGAAGCATGACTATAACTATCTTTATAGTATTAGCGATAATGCAGCTATTGCATTTTACAACGATAACATCAATGAGTTAGTTGCTGAAGTCGGGGTATTGGGGGATAAGGTTACAGACCCAAATCTGTTAAATAAAGTTAAGGAGGTATTATCATGGAAGTAATGGCTATGCCTAGCAAAGAAGTTTTGATTTTTACAAAACAAATTCGCCACTGGATCGTTGGTGATAAAACTATTTCAGGAAAGAAACAATTTATCTTCCGTGAAGATACTCCTCCTGAAATCTTAAAACTTTATCAAGATATAAAATCAAAGCTTGAATTTGCTTATTAATAATTATCAAAGCACCTAGAGAAGTCTATGTGCTTTTTTCGTGCTCAGAAAGGAGGGTTTGATGAATAAGTACAAAAAGTTGATAGAATTGATTGAAGATAACAATCTTGAGATACAATCTAAGAAATGTTATGATCCACAGAGTGCTTGGCATGGTGAGGAGTTATGGATTGTCGATAAGAAGAAACAAAAATAAAATTTTTGATTTATCGGGTAACGGTTACTGTTTTCATGACACTAAAGTTGAGGAAGCCATTGAAGAAGTTGAAAAGTATTTGTCTCTTAAAAATATGAATACTTTTGATGATTTCAAAAAATGGGTGGAAAAGAATGCTAAGCCTCAAAAATGATGCTCAGAAAGGAGAGACGTATGTTTATTTGGGAGTGGGTATCAATCGCCTTTGGTTGGTATTCTTGTTGTTAATCTTTATTATTCTGGCTGTGACCAGCGGAATAATTGAGGGTGTAAAGAAAGGATTGAAAAAATGAAATACAGAAAGAAACCCGTTGTGGTTGAGGCGGTGCGTTGGAACGGCAATAACTATAAAGAAGTAATTGACTTTGCAGAAAATAATAAGATTTGGTTTGATGCACTTGGAAATACATGGATTTCTACACTTGAAGGTGATATGATAGCCAAAAAAGGGGATTATATTATCAAAGGAGTTCAAGGTGAATTTTATCCGTGCAAGCCTGATATTTTTGCAGAAACATACGAAGAAGCAGAGTATCTAAATATTTTAGATACTATTTAGGAGGTGATCCAGAATCTTGGCTAGCAGGAACAGACTGCTATAAATCACTGTAAATTGCTATAAACCGTGTCGAATTTGAGGCGGTTTTCTTATGCCCTAACCGTATGGATTCCCGTACGGTTTTTATATTGTCCAAACCGTGCTAAAGACGTAAAAAGTTGCATGAGTTCGGGGGGGTTGCCCGTAAAAGCGTAAAGAAAGGAGCCGAACATGGCAGAAGAACAAACACAAGCGATTGATCCACAATCACCGGAAGCAGTTGAAGGACAAGCTAGCAATCCGACAAATGAGCCGGAAAAGATGGTGTCAGTGGCCGAAATGCAACGCCGCTTGAAGCAAGCGGAGGAAAAGCACGCTCAAGCTACACAAGAAGCTATTGCACAAGCTCTCGAAAAGTACAAAACAGAGTCTGAATTGACTGGAAAAGAGCTTGAGGAATACCGCCGAAAAGAGGCCGAAGCTGAAAAACAGGCTTTGCTAGACAAAATCGCTGGTTTGGAGAAAGAACAAACCAAGCGAGAATTGACAGACGAAGCTATCAAGACGCTTTCCGATCGAAAATTGCCAGTAAATGAAAAGTGCTCTCTTTTGTGGTTAAAGATACCGCAGACGACACTTTGAAGGCTATTGCAGATTTCGAAAGCATCATCAGCGAAATTAAAGCTGAATATACTCAATCAGAACCACCTGCTGTTTCATCATCTTTTGGTGGTTCAAATTCAAAAAGTCAGGGAGATATCTTCCGTGACTCACGCATTATCTAAAAAGGAGAACAATAAATGACAGTACAAGTTTTTAACCCTGAAAAAGTCCTGGTTTCTGAAAAGAAGGACGGAACACTTCACAAAGAATTTACAGACATCATCATGAAGGAAGTTGCTCAAAATTCGCTTGTTATGCAGCTTGGTAAATATCACGAAATGGACGGACAACAAGAAAAAACAGTTTATGTCCAAACTGACGGAGTTTCTGCTTACTGGGTAAATGAAACTGAAAAAATCAAGACAGATAAACCTGAAGTGATTCCGGTTAAGCTTAAAGCTCACAAGCTTGGTATCATCCTTCTTGCTTCTCGTGAAGCATTGAATTATACCTGGGAAAAATTCTTCAACGACATGAAACCTCAGATCGTCGAAGCGTTCTACACTAAAATTGACGAAGCTGGTCTTCTCGGCCATGAAACGCCGTTTGCTAATTCAGTGGCCAAAGCTGCCAAAGATGCAAGCAAAGTGATTGGCGGACCGATCAACTTTGAAAATATCTTGAAACTTGAAGATAAGTTGTTGGATTCTGATGTTGAAATCAATGCTTTCGTCTCTCGTGTATCAAACCGCTCTGCCCTTCGTGAAGCTCGTGATGGAGACAAGAAGACAATCTACGATAAAGAAGGTAACAAGCTTGACGGCATCATTGTTGTAGATATGAAATCTAAGAATTTCAAGAAAGGTGACTTGCTCGCTGGCAACTTCGACAATCTGATCTATGGTGTTCCTTACAACATCAACTACAAGATTTCAGAAGAAGGTCAAATCTCAACAATTCAGAACGCAGATGGTACGCCTATCAATCTATTTGAACAGGAAATGATTGCTATCCGTGCAACAATGGACATCGCAGTCATGATCACGAAGACAGATGCCTTTGCTAAATTAACAGACGCTACAAACGTTTAGAAAGGAGCTTGTGAATGGCTTATATTGTAACAACAAACATCATTGATACTAAAGATAATAATCGTCTTTATGAAGAAGGAGAGGTGTACCCTCGAGAAGATCTGAACGTAACGGATGCTCGCATTAAGGCTCTTTTGAAAAAAGGGGTTATCGAATCAAATGGTGAAGCAGGAGATATTATTTTACCTACTAATGAACTAGTTGAAGAAATTGAAGAAGTGGCAGCAGGGGAGTAATTCATGGAAAGTGCCCAACTTGAAAAAATAAAACGTCGGTTGGGTATTGATCCAGCCGACTCGAAAGAAAATGACTTATTACAAGATTTAGTTGAAGATGCTGAAAGCTATTTTAAAGGCCTTACAGGCATAGAGGAGATAGCAAGTAAGTATAATTTCATGATTGAAAATGTTGTTTATAAACTGTACGGACGAAAAGGTTCTGAAGGAGTAACTTCTGAGACCGTGGATGGCTACTCAGTAACCTACCAAGACTGGGATAACCTCTTCAAGCCTTACATGGCCATTCTCAACAAGGATTTTGGATTAGATGGTTCCCAACGACAAAAAGGAAAGGTGATGTTCCTATGAAGACACCTCACCGTATTTCACTGTTTCGTGACGGAACCACACCCAAATATAATCCAGAAACGGATAGTTATGACGAAACTCCAGGAACAGAAACTATCGTACCTTGTCTAGTCAATTTCATTTCACAAGCAAAGGTCTTTGAAGAATATGGCAGTCGGTCTGAAAAGATTATGATTTGCCGATTCCAACAAGAGCAAGAACCATTCCAGTATGCTATCTATGATGGCGGTCGATATGAACTATTGGACGCAATTGATGCACCAATCAAGGGAGCTGTTCGGTTCAAGAAAGTAGGTGGTTGATATGGCAGGTGGAATGAAGATTGACTGGAAAGGTGTCGAGCAATTGACCATGACCATCAAGAGCGCTGGAACTAAGGTTCTAGAACAATCTGGAAAGGTTGTGAGGAATAATGCTGAAAAGCTAAAATCTAAAGCACAAGCTAAAGCTCCAGAAGATACAGGTTTTTTGAAAACTCAAATCAAAACAAGTTATCCTGGGGAACTTGAAGCACATATTGATGATGAAGCGGCATACGCTGGTTATCAAGAATATGGAACAAGATTTCAGCCTGGTAAACCTCACCTCCGCCCCGCCCTTCGAGAGATTGAACCAACCTTTAAGCAGGATATGACCGATGTGATGAAAGGAGCGTTTGAAGATTGACACCCAACCATGCTATTTTTCGTCTGGTGTTTGCTGAAGGTCTCAAGGTGACTGACCGAACCTTTGACTATCTGCCAGATGCAGGGACGCAGTACCCTTTCATTTACGTTGGTGAAAGCTCCAACGTAAATGAAACAAACTTTGATCTATTCGGTAATGCCACTCAGACAATCCACATTTACGCTACACGAAGGCAAAGAGCAGAGCTTGATAATTTAACCAGCTTACTCTTAAATGCTCTGAGAGGTTCTTGTGGAGCTTATGACTACGCAATTAACTTTGTATCTTGTAATCAGCAGGATGCACCAGATAACACAGATATCCAACCTCTCATTCACCGGGTGTTGGATATCTCATTTTTTTATAACAAAGGAGACATTTAATGACTATTGAGGCAATGAACGGGAAAGACTTTCTTTCCTTTTTTCGTGCACTGAAAGACAGTGCAAAAGTAGATGCTGACCGCATCCGTTTCATGACTGAGATGACCCTCAACATGGAAAAAGAAACTGACACCAAAACGACAGTAGATGGTGTTGTTTCCTCTATCGCTGACGGTGAAAATAAACTTGAGTTCACCGCTTTGGCTTATCGTGAAACCAATCCAGACATGATTGCCATGTGGAAACAAATGCGCCAATGGTATTTGGATGGTGAAACGGTCGAGGTTTGGAACGTTGACATCAAGTCAGGTAAGAAGAATGAGGAAACTCAGAAAACGGAATACTTGGTGGACTATTTCCGTGGGAAATTCACCAGCTTTGAACTATCATCTCCAGCAGACGGTAAGGTTGAATTGAACTACTCATATACCATTGACGGAAATGGTATTTTTGACCATAAGGATACCTTGACTGAAGAGCAGGAAGCAGCCGTCAAGGCAGCACAATACGCTTACCAAACTTTGGCTAAAGTAACATCAGTTTAAGATTTTCGGGCGGTTAATCCGCCCTATTTTTTGTAAGGAGTAAAGAGAATGATTTTAACAATTAACAGCAAAAACTATGAATTGACTTTCGGACTGGGTTTCTTGGCTGAGATGAACAAGCGTAAACCAGCAGAATTTGAAGGCATGAAAACAGGTTATGGAGCTATGGCTCTTTTCAATGTTGGTCAGTTCCTTGGTGATCCATTGGCATTCTACGATTTGATTAAAGCTGCAACTGCTGAGGCACCTCAAAAACCTAGCAACGAAGAATTGGAAGCGTATTTGACACAGCTGATTGTTGAAGGTCGAATCGAACAAGTTTTTACAAGCATTTTGACAGAAGTAAAAAAATCACCAATCCTGGCATACGCCATGAAGATTCAAGGAGACCAGGCTCCACAAGCGCCAGCTCAGGCACCAGTTCAAACGCAGGCACTGATGACAGCCGTAGAACAGGCACCGTTTCCAGTGACACCGACAAATACCACTACACCTACGCAGACTGTATCTCAATTCTGATTGCCAGAGCAGGACTGACATATCAGCAAGCTTACAACACCACCTTGGAACAATTTCAGGTCTATCACAAGGCTTTTGAAATTAGAACGGTGGACAGGCTTTATTTGATGGCGAAAAATGCCTTTTTACAATCAGGCAGCCAAAGCTACCAAAGGAAAGGGCAAGAATATCCGCTCAGCCTATGAGAGTTTTGAAGATTTCTTTGACTATGACGCCGAAAATCCAAAAATCTCTTCCAACCAAACAAGCGAAAACGCAAGGGTGACCGCATGGCTGAGCTTAACCGTTTGATGAATGAATACCTAGAGAAAGGAGGTGCAGAACATGGCATTTGATGTGACGGCTGTCTTGAAAGCCAATGTTTCTAACTTTACAAGTGGCATCAAGGAAGCTCAATCGGTCTTTGAGAATTTCCAAAGTAAGTCAAACCGCACCTTTGAAGGTATCGCAAATGGTTTCCAAAGTGCAGGAACTGCCTTGACGGCTGGTTTAACTGCTCCAGCTCTTGCAGGTATCGGGGCGGTTGTAAAAGGCTATGCAAGTCTTGAGCAAAACCTAGGTGGTACAGAAGCCGTCTTCGGTCAGTTTGCCAAGAGTGTACAAAATGATGCCAAGAATGCTTATCAGACTATGGGACTTTCTGCCTCTGACTATATGGCTACGGCTAACAAAATGGGTTCACTCTTTCAAGGTTCAGGAGTGGAGCAACAAAAAGCCCTTGATATGACTTCGAAAGCCATGAAACGTGCAGCAGACGTGGCATCCGTCATGGGTGTTGACATGAACATGGCTATGGAATCAGTAGCAGGCGCAGCAAAAGGAAACTTCACAATGATGGACAACCTCGGTGTTGCCATGAATGCTACTACCCTTGAAGCCTACGCCTTGGAAAAAGGTCTCAACTTCAAATGGGAAACGGCAAGTAACGCTGAAAAGGCTGAACTCGCTATGCAGATGTTCATGGACAGAACCAAGCAATATGATGGCAACTTCCTAAAGGAGTCTGAAAAGACAGTTTCAGGTTCATTAGATGCCATGAAGGGAGCTTTTTCAAACTTTGTGGCAGGTCTGGGCAATCCTGAAGCAGATGTAGCAGAGTTGATGACCAACCTAAAAACTACCATTGTCAATTTTTCAAAAAATGTCAAAGGAGTTATCAAAACAATCTGGGACAACCTCCCTCTTGCTCCATGGCAAAAATGGGTTGCCTTGATTGCCGTCGGAGCTGGACCTGTCTTACTAGCATTGTCTGGAATCATGAAGGGTATTGGTACCTTAAAAGCAGCATTTCAAGGCATTGGGGCGGTATTAACTAACCCTTGGGGGCTTGCCCTAGTCGCTCTGGTTGCCTTAGTTGCTGGTTTCGTCCATGCTTATAAAAATTCAGAGAAATTCCGCAATGTTGTCAATAGTGTTGTCAGTGCTGTAGTGGCAAAATTCAATGAATTGAAGGCAAAAGCACAGCCAGCACTTGATTTCATCAAGAACGCTCTTGGAAAATTCAATGTAGGGGCATTTGCTCCGCTCATTGGCGGTATTGGGTTGTTTATTACCTCTCTCATGAAGTTGAAAGGCATCAAAATTCCTAATCCGTTCAGCAAATTCAAACCTACTTTCCCTAAAATCCCTAATCCGTTTACTGGTCTAGCCAATATGGCAAAAGCAGCAAGTTCAGCAGTCAAAAATGCTTTTTCTGGACTAGGAAAAGCGATTGGATCAGCATTTAAGGGAATTGGAACGGCTATTTCAACGGTATTCCAGGGGATAGCCAGAGCTATTTCCATGCTCAATCCAGCTGGAGTTGCTTCGTTTGCAATGGGGCTTGCAGCAGTTACTGCTGCATTAGTTGCATTGAGTGCTATGCAGAGCATGGTCCTTCCATTCTTGCAGGGGTTGGCTGATATTTTTGTTCAATTGGTTGGTGGTACACTTCAAGCCTTTGCAAGTGCATTGGTGACTTTGGCACCAGTTATGACAACAATAGCCCAAGCCTTGTCAATGCTTTCGCCGTTGGTCGTAGCCTTTGGTATAGCATTTTCAATGGCGGCAACGGCAGTAGGTGGAGCGATTGCTCAAATTGTGACAGCTTTAGCAGGTGGAGTTGCTCAGATAATCGCAGCAATCACACCGATAGTTGCAATTATCAGTTCAACTTTCCTTCAAGTAGTTACGGTAATTACTAATGCATTTGTTCAAATTGTTCAGGCATTGGCGCCATTCATTCCAGCTGTGACCCAAATGGTTGTGGCATTGGCTCCGGTACTAAAGCCAGATTGTCAGCGCCTTTAACAACCTTGTCAGTCAAATTAGTCCGATTATTGACAGTATCACAAACCTCTTTAAGACACTTGGTGAGCAAATCAGCTCTATCTTGGAAAGTGCAGGAAGTGTTGTTGAGTCATTTGGTTCAGCGATTCGCAATGTTCTTGACGGAGTCGCTGGTATCTTTGAAAGCATGGGGAACGCGGCTAAGAATGCCGGTATGGGCGTTAAGCTCATGGCTCAGGGCATTAAGATGTTGACAGAATTAGGTCTGATGGATCTAGTGGCAACATTGGCAGCCGTCGCAACAGGCTTGACAGCTATTGTAGCCTCTGGAATCGGTTCTGCTGGTCCTGGACTTCAAGCAGCAGGAATGGGCATGCAAATAATGGCAACATCAGCCCAGATGGCCAGTGTAGCTATTCAAATGTTACCAACTGCCCTTACAACCTTATCAGCTAGCCTTGGAACTCTACCAGCTATGATGACTATGGCTGGTACTGCTATGATAGCCTTTGCAACCAGTGCCCAATCCTCTGTAATGAGTTTGATGGCAATTGGGGCAACTATCACTCAATTTGCTTCCATGCTCATGACCATTGGACCATCTGCAACTGTAGCAAGTGCAGGGCTTGCAACCTTTAACAGTCAAGCCAATGCAGCAGGAAGTGCCATGCAAAGATTAGGTTCAGCGTCAACAACAGCATTAGCTCAAGTCACTGCTTTGGGGACCGGAATCACGTCTTCAATGGCTGGTGCAACAGCGGCAATATCTAACGCAGGTATGCATATGTCAACAGCGGTCCGAATGGCAGGCACTCAAATGACTGTAGCCATGCAAGCAAGCATGAACCAAATTAAGATGGTAGTCTTAAATGGAATGACTGCTAGTGCTTCAGTAGTTCAAAACGGTGGAAACCAGATGACAACTGCAATCAGATCCGCAGGGACCCAAATGGTGACCATTATCCAATCCACTATGAATCAGATGAAATCAGCTGTTTTGAATGGTATGACGGCTATTGTGTCCGCAGTACGCAATGGTGGAAGCCAAATGGTTTCAGCTTGGCAATCTGCCGGACAACAAATGGTGTCATCTACTCAAAATACTGTTAATAACATGAACAGCTCTTTGAGAAATGTCGGTTCTGGTGTCAACCTGTACTCTAACGGTACGGCTCTGATGTCAGGTTTGAAGTCAGGGATTGATGCAGGATGGGCACAGATCACAGCTAGTGTATCGAGTATGGCTCAGTGGATTAAGGACCACAAGGGTCCAGTTTCCTATGATAAACGTCTCTTGGTTGATAACGGTTTAGCCATTATGTTTGGCTTGAATCGTGGTATCAGCTCAGGTTGGCAAGAAGTCAAAAGTAATGTATCAAGTATGGCTGGTCAATTGTCAGAATTGGTACAGACTGGGCTAGATGGTTCGTTTGATTTGCCAAACATGGCAGCTAACTTGATGAACAGTGTGACAGTGTCACATAATCCTCAAAGTGTCCAGCACAGCATAGACAATGTTGCTGGTCAGCAACGTTTGATTAAGAAGTTTGATGAACTGATTGACGAAGTCCGCAGAAGTGGAAATACATACCTGGACGGCAAAGTTATCAGTCGAAAAGTTGACCGCAACCTTGGTCAAAATACACAGTTAAGGAGTAGAACTTCATGGGTAACTTAGAAATCAATGAATACATTCAATTCATGGGGTTTAACTCCAAGAACGAAAAGTTATATTTGATGGAACGCAATGCCCCAACTCCAGATGAAAAAGAAATTCTCAAGAACCTCCCATTTAAGCAGGGGGTTCTTGATTTTTCAGCTTTATTGGGGTCGCGAGTCTTTGAAAATCGTGAAATTGAGTATGTTTTCATGTTGTTTAACACACCATATAATCAACGTAAAATTGTAGAACGAAACATTAAGCAGAAGCTTATGGTACATCCACGAACAAACTCTATGACACGCATGATTCCGATTACTATTGGCTCGGTAAGTGCAAGTCTGTTGAAGTAGAGAATGGTGAGCAATTCAACCAGCTTACCGTGACCATCGTTTTTGATTGTTACCCCTACATGATCAGTCATACCAACTATTTTGATGATCTTTGGGATGTTTTTGATTTTGATGATGATGTCGCCAATTATACCAAGTACATTGTCAAAGGGTCACTGGATTTTCCATTGTTTAATGCTGGTTCTGTCTCTATTAAACCTAAAATCACAGTAGACAGCCGTTTTACTGTCAAGGTCAACGATGAAGAACCAATCATTTTTGAAGCAGGTAGTAAACAAGACTATTACTTATCTTTGCGACCTGGTGTCAACGATGTCCATGTTGAAGGGACTGGGACGATTCAATTTCATTATCAGAAAGAGGTCATGGGATGATTGAACTTGGTTATCGGATTATCTACTACAAAAACCATGAGGACAAAGTAGGCACCTTGCTTCATGAAACCCAATTGGACGGCGATAAAGTATCGGCTGGACGTTTGGAGCAGTCTTTGTCTGATATTGGTACATTTGAGTTTGAACTCATGTATGACCATCCACTATACAACCGGATTGAACCTATCACGGGTTTAATCAAAATCGTCAATAAATACGACAAAGAAGTTGAATTTTATGGACGTGTCCTAAAACCAGATGCAGGCATGGATTCGACGGGTTTATTTGCAAAGACCTTTGTTTGTGAGTCTGTTTTGGGTTATCTTCAAGACTCTACCCAAACTTTTCAGCGTGTTCCCAATAATGGTGTTGAGGACTATTTGAGACGGATTGTTGATGTCCACAATGGGCAAGTAGAGCCACACAAACAATTCAAAATTGGCCGGGTGACCGTTCCAAATCAATCAGACGTGCCCTACCGATATATTGGTTATAACACCACTTTTGAAACTATCAAGACTTATCTTGTTGGTCGAATGGGTGGCTATATCCAACTACGTTTGGAAGAGGACGGTGTGTACCTGGATTACCTAAAGGATGTTGGTCAAGACATGTCTAGTCCTATCCAACTAGGGACCAACATTGAAACAGCACGCAGGGAGCTTGATTTGAGCAACCTTATCACTCGCTTAGTGCCTTTAGGTGCTGACCTGGATAAAGATACTCGAGATGAAGAAACAGGCCAATATGTTGTCCGTGAACGTGTCACAATCAATAGTGCCAACGGTGGTAAGAGTTATATCGAAGATGCAGAATTGGTCAGACAGTTTGGAATCATACAAAGACCTATGGATTGGACAGAAATCAAGGATGTCAGAATCTTATTGGAACGTGGCAAGCAGTATATGGCTAATCAAAAAATTGCCATTTCTGCCTGGTCTGTGTCTGTCGTTGAATTGTATCTTATTGACCATTCATTCGAAAAGTTTAAGATAGGCAATACTCATCCAATTGATAACCCACCACTTTCTGGGGTGGAAAGACTTCAGATTATCAAGAAGGTTATTGATGTCACCCAGCCCGAATCAGTTGATTTGACAGTTGGAGCAGATAGTATGACCTTGTCTAAATTTCAATTACAGCAACAGGAGGCAACGAAATCAATGGAAAAGGTGATGGCTGATCAACAAGCAGCGAATACAAAACTGGAAGCTCAAGCAAACTACAACAATCAGATGTCGCTTTTGCAGACTGAACTATCGCAGTATCAAGTCAACTCTGATAGTTTTGCCCAAGAAATCCAGGTCTTGACAGATCAGATTGCTCAGTTAGATCCGGAAAGCGATGCAAACTTAATTGCTAGCTTGACAGTGCAGAAGCAAGTTGCTGAAGTTAAGAAGAAAAGCTTTGACAATAAGGTTGCTGAAACTCAAGTAGCTATCAAAAAATTAAAAGAAAGCCAAGGAGGAAATGCGGATGGCCTATGATTTTAAGAGCTTGACGAAACAGGCTGATGAAGCCGAAAACCGAAAAAAATTTTATACTGACTTTGAAGATGTTGACCCTAATGTCCTACATCAAATTTCAGACCTGACAGAATGGATCCGTACTAAAGGGAAAGGGTCCGATGTTCGTGAGGTCATTGCTCAGCTATTCGAGCGGACATGGTTGGAAGGCTCTAAGGAAGGCAACGCGAATATGGAAGTGGCTAAGGCCAGAGGCCCCTTTGGCCATCTATCTGATAGATTCTCTACGATTGATAATATTATCAATTCAAAAGCAGATGAAGCTGAAATAAAAGCGATGCTTAATAATATTTTAGACGGGTCGCCTAAAGGAACATATCCAAATGTTTCAGCTTTACGTTCAGCAAAGCCATCTGGAGATAAGGTATTTATGTTACAACTGATAACGGCCACTGGAATTACTGGGACGGAAGTTCATGGGCGGATGGTGGTTCATATCAATCGCCAACTGACGGCGTTCCTAATCAGTTCGGCGTAATTTTCGACGGATTATTAACTATTGATCGTAAGACTAAAACAGTATCCTTAAAAAAAGATACATGGATTTCGTTTGGAAATAAAAATTATGCTCCAAATGCTAATTTGAGCATTAGTTACGAACCAACTGGATTGTCAGAATATGTTGTTTACGACTTCCAAAATAAAGGGTTAACCGTGATGACTTTGGCGAACGTTAAGAACATCACGTCAACGCAAGTCATACTTGCTATTATGTATAAGAGTACTTTACATTACCCAGTTAATTCTATGTTCGTTAAGACAATTGGCTACTCAGAATATGCGCAGGATAGCTTAATCGGTTCGGTTGTACAAGGTAAAATAATTTATGACAATTATTCAAAAAAACGTTTAGTTTTATCGGATTCGGAGAACAGAATGAGATTATTGTTTCAAAGGGTACAAGTTACTACTCGATAAAAGAACATGAAAATCTTCAACTTACTAGCGGATTCTTACATCATCTTATTTTAGATACTATAGAAAATAAGTTTAAGCTAGTAAAGAGTTCAGTGATGTCTAGTGGAGCAACTTTTACAAGTAAGAATACAGATATTTTGATTGCATCAATATATCTTGGAGAGCTCACGCATTATTCTAATAATAATTTTATTGAGACTACAAAATCATTATTAAACAATGTATGGCAATTAGAAGAACTGATTGTCGACCTTCAGACTAAAAAAACTGTTATTGTGACGCTGGGAGACAGCACTACCGATGGCTGGAGGACTTCAAATTACACCAGCAACAACGATAATATTAATAATCTAAAAGACGGGGATAATACATATTCTGGAGTACTCAATAATATTATTAATCAACAAAGTGGATATAATTTTAATCATAAAATTTATAATCGAGGTTTTTCTGGAAAAAAATATTAGCTGGCTCCGTCAAAAATTTGGATGCTGTTCTGTCTCCAATAAATGGACCAATTAATTATGCATTTATCGCTATGGGAATAAATGATATGGTATATGATGCTAGTAAGATTAAATCATTTCGAGACGATCATATCAATGTTATCAATCGATTGCTGGCAAAAGGCATTAAACCTGTACTCATGAGTACTCAAGCTGAATTTGAGAATTACAAACGATTTGGTTCGAAGATTAATGCGATAGCCGACAACATCAAGAAGGATTTAGCTGCAGAATTGGGATTGCCATTTATTGATTATAATGCAGGTACACAAAATATTTTGAATAATTCAGAATATAAGACTAAGGAATTAATTCCTGATATGTGTCACTTTGGAGATCTTGGCCATCAAAAAGGGGCAGAATTCTTAGCTAGTCAGTTGATTCCTCAAACGGTATTTGTTTCAGGGGTTAGTAAAATTGGGTATCAAAATAACAAGGCGGCATCTGATTTGAATTATTCAGATTATTTGACTGATGAACAAAAAGAAGTCAAGTGGATTAATAGAACAGATAGCTTTGATTTAGAAGGTCAACTAAATTCCGCTCAAACAAAGACAATGTTTGAGGTCTCGGTTTATATTGAACGTCCGTCAATTGTCCACTATTTTGGAGACAACGTGGTTGTGACATCAAATGAACAGTCATTATCAGATGGCGCTGTGCTCGATATCGGGTTCTATCGAATTACAGCTAAGAACATCCCTGGAGTTGCTAGCAAATTCCGTGGCTTGAAATTTAATCTGAAGGAAGTATAGATAAAGGAGGATATATGCAAATCGAATTTTTCAATTTTTTTCGCAGCGTAGTCCAGACTGAAGACGGACTGATCTTGTACGCTCTGGCATTGATTGTCTCAATGGAAATCATTGATTTTGTGACAGGAACAATTGCTGCGATTGCAAATCCTGAAATTGAGTACAAGAGCAAAATCGGTATCAATGGTCTTCTTCGTAAGATTTTAGGGGTCCTCTTGCTGATGATCCTCATTCCAATGTCCGTTTTGCTACCTGAAAAGACAGGGTTCGCATTCTTGTACTCGATCTATCTCGGGTACATCGCATTTACTTTTCAATCTTTGATTGAAAATTACCGTAAATTAAAAGGAAATATCACTCTTTTTCAGCCAATTTTAAAAGCATTTCAACGATTGCTTGAAAAAGACAATGATACGAAAAAAGGAGAATAAACATGATTAACTGGAAAGTACGTTTTAGCTTAAAAAATAAAACATTCTTATTGCGAGTGGCATTTGCTTTAGCTTTGCCAATTCTCGCATATTTCAATCTCAAACTGGAAGATTTGGTTAGCTGGGGAGTCATTTTAGACTTGCTTGGTAAATTCTTTGCGAACCCTTATCTTGTAGGGTTGACGATTGTAAATATTCTAAATATCATTCCAGACCCAACCACAGCAGGGATTTCGGACAGCAAACGTGCGCTAGAATATTACGAACCAAGCGAGGACTAGACTATGGTAGAAATCATTAACCATACAATTTTTAATGGAATTTCAGGCTCCCGACCAACTGAGCGACCAAAGTATTATGTTTTACATAATGATGCTGGTTCAAAAAGTGCAAAGGCCTATATCGAATGGCTCCAAGAACGATATGACAATGGTCAGTCTGAACTTGGTTTTGCTCATTACTACATCACAAGAGATGCAATTGTGCGAGTCGAAGACACATACAATGGTTCGTGGTCTGCTGCTAACTACGATGCTAACATGAACTCTATCAGTTATGAAGTCTGTCAGCAACTCAGCGCATCAGATGCCGAGTTTATCGAAAACGAAAACATGGTATTGCGCCAAATGGCCGAGGACATGGCTTGCTACGGTGATACTCCGAACTATTCAAACATCAAGTTTCACAATGAATTTTCTAGCACATCATGCCCTGCTCGTTCCCTTGAATTGCACGGCGGATACAATGACAGCTTGCGTGACTATGTGATTGCTAAAATCAAGCACTATCAGTCACTCGGTTCAACTGTTCAAGAAATGCTTGCAAAAGAAGGCAATCAAGAGGGCTGGAAGAAAAATGCGACTGGCTGGTGGTATGTCAATGCAGATGGTTCTTATCCAACGAATAAATGGCAGAAGATCAATAATGTCTGGTATTACTTCGATAGTAACGGCTACATGAAAGCAAACGCATGGCACAAGCATTCGGACGGGTACTGGTATTACTTGTTACCAAACGGCGCTATGGCCACTGGTTGGGTCAAGTACAAGGAACACTGGTATTATCTCGATGCTAAGGATGGAGATATGAAATCCAAGCAGTTCATCAAATCAGCAGATGGTACAGGTTGGTACTACCTTAAATCAGACGGAACAATGGCAGACAAACCAGAATTTACGATTGAGCCTGATGGCTTAATCACCACAAAATAAAAACAGCAAGACAAAAATATAGTACACTAGACCGCAGGCAGTAGCTTGCGGTTTTTTGTTTGGCCTGAAATACGCTTGATAATCGCTTGAAGTCCCTGAAAATCCTTTATAGATAGAGGGTTAGGAGCACTCTTTTTCGCTTGAATATCTTTATTTTGTTCTGAAGTTTTGAAAAAAGTGAGGGGCAAAAAAGGGGCAAAAATGTCGTAAACCTCTGTAAAACGATGTAGAAAATCAACTTTACCCTCGCTTTAACGCTCTAAATTTCAACGTATTGTGAAACAGTGTAAATTATAGTATCGCCTATAACTGTTGTGTGCTCTTTTTTTCGTGCTTTTTTCGAATAAATAAGATAAAATAGCCTAGAATAAAAGATTAAAAAGAGGAATAATATGAAAATTCGTGGTTTTGAATTGGTTTCTAGTTTTACAGATGAAAATTTATTGCCCAAGCGTGAGACGGCGCATGCGGCTGGTTACGACTTAAAGGTTGCTGTGCGTACGGTTATTGCGCCAGGAGAGATTGTCTTGGTTCCGACAGGGGTTAGGCTTATATGCAATCGACTGAGGTTCTTTACCTTTATGATCGCTCTTCAAATCCTCGTAAGAAGGGCTTGGTTTTAATTAATTCAGTTGGGGTCATTGATGGGGATTATTATGGAAATCCTGGGAATGAAGGGCATATTTTTGCGCAGATGAAGAATATCACAGATCAAGAGGTTGTTCTTGAAGTTGGGGAGCGTGTGGTTCAGGCTGTCTTTGCTCCTTTCTTAATTGCAGATGGAGATGCAGCTGATGGCGTGCGAACTGGTGGTTTTGGGTCAACTGGGCACTAGAATGAAGATTATCTTTGTACGTCACGGGGAGCCAGATTATCGTGAGTTAGAGGAGCGTTCTTATACGGGATTTGGGATAGATTTAGCACCCTTGTCTGAGAAGGGAAGGCAACAAGCTCAGAAACTGAGCAAAAATCCCTTGCTTCCTTCAGCTGAAATAATCATATCTTCTGCAGTCACAAGAGCTTTAGAAACGGCTTCTTATGTGGCTTGTGTTACTGGACTTCCTTTAAGAGTAGAGCCTTTATTACATGAATGGCAGGTCTATGAAAGTGGCACAAATAATTTTGAAAAAGCTCGTACTATGTTTCTAGAAAATAATGGGGAGTTACTTCCTAATAGTCCTATTCAATATGAGACATCTACGGAGATGAAGTCTCGTTTTCTAGCATGCATGGCTAAGTATCGAGATTACCAGACCGTGATAGTGGTAACTCACAACATGCTCATGCGCCAGTTTGTACCAAATGAGAAGATTGATTTTTGCCAAGTGATTGAGTGTGAGTTAGAGATATAGAAAGAGGTTTATCATCGCAAAGAAAAAAGCGACATTTGTATGTCAAAATTGTGGGTATAATTCCCCTAAATATTTGGGACGTTGTCCCAACTGTGGGTCTTGGTCTTCTTTTGTAGAAGAGGTTGAGGTTGCCGAGGTCAAAAATGCGCGTGTGTCTTTAACAGGTGAGAAAACCAAGCCCATGAAACTGGCTGAGGTGACTTCTATCAATGTCAATCGAACCAAGACAGAGATGGAGGAATTCAACCGTGTACTTGGAGGCGGAGTGGTACCAGGAAGTCTCGTCCTAATCGGTGGGGATCCTGGAATTGGGAAATCAACCCTTCTCCTACAAGTCTCAACCCAGTTGTCTCAAGTAGGGACAGTTCTCTATGTCAGTGGGGAGGAGTCTGCCCAGCAGATTAAGCTACGAGCAGAGCGCTTGGGAGATATTGATAGCGAGTTTTATCTCTATGCAGAGACCAATATGCAGAGTGTTCGAGCTGAGGTGGAGCGCATCCAGCCAGACTTCCTCATCATTGACTCTATCCAGACCATTATGTCTCCTGAGATTTCAGGGGTGCAGGGGTCTGTTTCTCAAGTGCGTGAGGTGACGGCTGAACTCATGCAGCTGGCTAAAACTAATAACATTGCCATCTTTATCGTAGGTCATGTGACCAAGGAAGGAACCTTAGCTGGGCCGAGAATGTTGGAGCATATGGTGGATACAGTGCTTTACTTTGAAGGGGAGCGCCACCATACCTTTCGTATTTTGAGAGCGGTCAAAAACCGTTTTGGCTCCACTAATGAGATTGGGATTTTTGAGATGCAGTCGGGTGGATTGGTTGAGGTCCTCAATCCGAGCCAAGTTTTCCTAGAGGAGCGTTTGGATGGGGCGACTGGTTCGTCAATCGTTGTGACTATGGAAGGGACGCGTCCGATTTTGGCGGAGGTTCAGGCCTTGGTGACACCGACCATGTTTGGAAATGCCAAGCGTACGACGACAGGACTTGATTTTAATCGTGCTAGTTTGATTATGGCTGTTTTGGAAAAACGGGCAGGTCTCCTCTTGCAAATCAGGATGCTTATCTTAAATCTGCTGGCGGTGTCAAATTGGATGAACCTGCCATTGACTTGGCCGTTGCAGTTGCCATTGCTTCGAGTTATAAAGACAAGCCAACTAATCCTCAGGAATGTTTTGTGGGAGAATTGGGCTTGACTGGAGAAATTCGGCGTGTGAACCGTATCGAGCAACGTATCAATGAAGCTGCTAAACTGGGCTTCACTAAGATTTATGTACCAAAGAATTCCTTGACAGGAATCACTCCGCCCAAGGAAATTCAGGTCATTGGTGTGACAACTATCGGAGAAGTCTTGAAGAAGGTATTCTCTTAATAGTTATGGTCAGTTTTAGATGGTTAATTATTTTATTGCTAATATTTATTAAAACAAGGAGGAATTTCTGATGAAATTTTCTATGGATAGTCAAATGCAATTTCCTTTGGTAGAGTTGTCACTCAATCAAGGAGAAACCGTCTATATCCAGCGGGGTAGCATGGTCTACCACACACCCAATGTAAGTCTCAATACCCAGCTCAATGCTAGTGGTTCTGGTTTAGGACGATTTGTCAAAGCCGTGGGACGTTCTATGGTTTCTGGCGAAAGTACTTTTATTACTCAAGCTGTTGCTGAGTCTGATAACGGGAATCTTGCTCTAGCACCAGATACTCCTGGGCAAGTGATTGCTCTTGAACTAGGTGAAAAGCAGTATCGATTGAATGATGGGGCTTTTCTGGCTCTTGATGGGACGGCTTTCTATACAATGGAGCACCAATCTATTGGGAAAGCACTTTTCGGAGGTCAAGGTGGTCTTTTCGTAATGACTACTCAAGGTCAGGGAACTCTCTTGGCCAACGCTTTTGGCTCTATCAAGAAAATTGAGCTTCAAAACCAAGAAATAACGATCGACAATGCCCATGTGCTGGCTTGGAGTCAATCTTTGGACTATAACATCCACTTAGAAAATGGCTTCTGGCAGTCAATCGGTACGGGTGAAGGGGTTGTTAATACTTTCCGAGGAACTGGTGAGGTCTACGTACAAAGTCTCAATCTTCAGAGCTTTGCAGAATCGCTCAATAAGTATATCCAAAAAGGATCATAAACATAAAACTAGGACAGAAGCCCAAGCTAGAAGCTGGATGTCTCTGTCCTAGTTTTTGTATATGAAGGTTGACAACTGACAAGACAAAAAAAAGATGGTAAGATAGGAGATAAATAATTTGGTGTTCAAATTATCTGGTAGACTAGAAAGTGAGTTGTCATGTCCTATTTTGAAAATTTTTTAAAAGCCAATCAAGCCTATGTAGAACTGCATGGAGATCTTCATTTATCGATCAAACCAAAGACCAAGGTTGCAATCGTAACTTGTATGGACTCGCGTTTACACGTTGCGCCAGCTCTTGGGTTGGCTCTGGGAGATGCTCATATTTTGCGGAATGCGGGTGGTCGAGTGACGGAGGATATGATTCGCTCGCTTGTGATTTCCCAGCAACAAATGGGAACAAGGGAAATTGTGGTGCTCCATCATACAGACTGTGGTGCACAGACATTTGAAAATGGTCCTTTTCAGGAGTATTTAAAAGAGGAACTAGGTGTCGATGTGTCAGACCAAGACTTCTTGCCCTTCCAAGATATAGAGGAGAGTGTACGCGAGGATATGCAACTCCTTATCGAGTCCCCCCTAATACCAGACGATGTCATTATCTCTGGTGCCATTTACGATGTGGATACAGGAAGTATGACAGTCGTAGAATTATAAATACTTCATTTTGAAAGAATGTGTATGAAGAAAAACAGTATTTTATTTATTTTTATTTTATTGCTATGTATTGGTTTACAGTATGAAACTATCTACTATACGGACGGTTCGATGTCAGGTGCGGAATATGGACTAATGGGAGTTTCTATCTTTCTAGCTTTCTTTTACATGATTCCGGCTCTTTATTTCCTTTTACGTATTGGGAAAAAATGGGAATTGCCAAAGAAGGCCTTGATTTTGTCTCTATTGGGTGGGATGTTCCTTTCAGGCTGGCTGTCTAGCTTTGCTAATACCTATATCCATGATTTACTGAGTGTTCTTTTCCCAGATAGTGCATTTTTAAATGCCTTTGAAAGTGCGATTGTGGCTCCTTTGGTAGAAGAGCCGCTTAAATTATTGCCACTTGCCTTTGTTTTAGCCTTGATTCCTGTGCGAAAATTAAAATCTTTATTTTTACTAGGCATTGCTTCTGGTTTGGGATTCCAAATGATTGAGGATATTGGTTACATTCGTACGGATTTGCCAGAGGGCTTTGATTTTACTATTTCGAGAATTTTAGAGCGTATCATCTCAGGAATTGCCTCTCACTGGACTTTTTCAGGTCTGGCTGTAGTAGGTGTTTACTTGCTTTACAAAGCCTATAAAGGACAGAAGGTTGGTAAGAAAGAGGGGGGGATTTTCCTAGGTTTAGCCTTGGGAACTCACTTCTTGTTTAATTCTCCTTTTGTAGAATTAGAGACAGAGTTGCCATTAGCGATTCCAGTGGTTACGGCTATTACTCTTTATGGTTTTTATCAGGCTTATCTCTTTGTTGAGAAGCACAATGAGTTGATGAACTAGAATATTTTTCTAAAGAATGATGCAAGGGTACAAATATGGTGCCCTTCTTTTATTTTTGATTGAAAAATAGTGTAAAAAGCGCTACAATGGTAGATGGAAAAATCTTGTGAAAAGCACAAGCGATACATATATACCGGAGGAAATCATGTCTTTTTCTGATTTAAAGCTGTTTGCCCTTTCTTCTAATCAAGAATTGGCAAAACGTGTAGCGCAGGAGATTGGGATAGAGTTGGGGAAATCAAATGTTCGCCAATTTTCAGATGGAGAGATTCAGGTCAACATTGAAGAATCAATCCGTGGGAAACACGTCTTTATCCTACAATCAACTAGTTCGCCTGTAAATGACAATCTGCTTGAAATTTTGATTATGGTAGATGCTTTGAAGCGTGCGAGTGCAGAATCTGTCAATGTTGTCATGCCTTACTATGGGTATGCACGTCAGGATAGAAAGGCGAGAGCGCGTGAGCCAATCACTTCAAAACTTGTCGCAAATATGCTTGAAGTAGCTGGAGTGGATCGTTTATTGACCATCGACTTGCATGCTGCGCAGATTCAAGGATTCTTTGATATTCCTGTGGATCATTTGATGGGGGCTCCTCTGATTGCGGATTATTTTGAGCGTCGTGGCATGGTTGGTTCTGACTATGTGGTTGTCAGCCCAGACCATGGAGGGGTGACTCGTGCTCGTAAGTTGGCAGAATTTTTGAAAACATCTATCGCCATTATTGATAAACGTCGTAGCGTTGATAAGATGAATACTAGTGAAGTCATGAACATCATCGGTAAGGTTGAAGGTAAGACTTGTATCTTGATTGATGATATGATTGATACGGCTGGAACGATTTGTCACGCGGCAGATGCCCTTGCGGAAGCTGGTGCTGTTGAAGTCTATGCAAGCTGTACGCACCCAGTTCTATCTGGTCCAGCTATGGATAATATCCAAAAATCAGCTATTAAGAAATTGGTTGTTTTGGATACCATCTATCTGCCAGAAGAGCGTTTGATTGATAAGATTGAGCAGATTTCAATCGCTCATCTCTTAGGGGATGCTATCGTACGTATCCATGAAAAACGCCCACTTTCTCCACTTTTCAGTATTGAGAAAAAGATTTAATGACCAAGCCTGAGATGATTCTCAGGTTTTTTTCATCTCTTTTCCGAATAAATAGATAGAGAATCTAGTAAATCTAGATTTAAAAATGTGCTATAATGAAAGGAGAGGAAATATGATTCTCAGACATCCAGGCATTAGCCCGACCAATGACTTGGTAGCTAAGAAAATCTTTAGCAATCCAGAAATCACTTGTCAATTTATTCGTGATATGCTGGACTTACCAGCCAAAAATGTGACCATTTTGGAGGGAAGTAACATTCACGTATTACCTTCTCTGCCGTACTCGGCGCAGGATTTTTACACTAGTATAGATGTTTTGGCGGAGTTGGACAACGGCACTCAAGTAATTATTGAGATTCAAGTTCATCATCAGAATTTTTTCATCAATCGCTTGTGGGCTTATCTATGTAGTCAGGTTAATCAAAACCTAGAAAAAATTCGCCAGCAAGAGGGCAACACTCACCAGAGCTACAAACACATCGCACCAGTATACGCTATCGCAATAGTGGACAGCAACTATTTCCAAGATGATTTGGCTTTCCACAGTTTCAGTATGCGCGAGGACACGACAGGTGAAGTCTTAACTATCACAAATAATGGACAAGAACAGCATCTGGTCAAGATGGCGTTCTTGGAACTAAAAAAATACAGAAAAACCAGCAAAGACGAGGTTCGCAAGCCCTGGTTGGAGTTTTTCGGCAACAAGCCTTTTACCCAAGAACCTGAGCGAGCCATCAGTCAGGCAGATCAACTGCTAGACTACAAGAGCTGGTCCGAGGAGGACAGGAAAATGTTTAGTCAACTACGTATGCGAGAAGAACAAGCCTTGTTAGCGCAGGACTATGCCTTGGAGACAGCTAGGGCAGAGGGTCTTGAACAAGGTTTAGAGCGTGGACTTGAACGTGGTCGCGCAGAGGGCATTGAACAGGGACTAGAGCGAGGACGAGCTGAGGGTATCGAAGAGGGATTGAAAGTAGGTTTAGTAAATCTCGTTCACCAACATCTTTTAACTGCTGAGGGTTGCCAGTCAGCAATTAGGGTATGACTGTATCTGAATTTGAGGCACTATTGAAAAATCATCATAAATAAGACCTAAAAATACAGAGAAACCAGCAAAGATGAGGTTCGCAAGCCATGGTTGGAGTTTTTTGGGAACAAACCCTTTACCCAACAACCAGAGCGAGCCATTAGTCAGGCAGACCAACTGCTGGACTACAAGAGCTGGTCCGAGGAGGACAGGAAAATGTTTAGTCAACTACGTATGCGAGAAGAACAAGCATTATTAGCTCATGACTATGCCTTGGGAACAAGCTGAAGAAAAAAGGCTTAGAACGTGGTCTTGAACGTGGTCGCGCAGAGGGCATTGAACAGGGACTAGAGCGAGGACGGGCTGAGGGTATCGAAGAGGGATTGAAAGTAGGTTTAGTAAATCTCGTTCGCCAGCATCTTTTAACTGCTGAGGTTGCCAGCCAGCAATTAGGCATGACAATCGCTGAGTTTGAGGCACTGTTGTAAGATTATCACAAACAATGGACAGGAAAACCATCTGGTCAAGATGGCGTTCTTGGAACTAAAAAAATACAGAGAAACCAGCAAAGACGAGGTTCGCAAGCTATGGTTGGAGTTTTTCGGCAACAAGCCCTTTCCTCAAAAACCGGAGCGAGCCATTAGTCAGGCAGATCAACTGCTAGACTACAAAAGCTGGTCCGAGGAGGACAGGAAGATGTTTAGCCAACTACGTATGCGCGAAGAGCAAGCCTTGTTGGCACAGGACTATGCCTTGGAAACCGCTAGGGCGGAAGGAAAACTCTTTGCTTTCTTAGATATGGTTCGTCAAGGTCTTCTGACACCTGAGGTTGCGAGTGAACAATTATGTATGTCAGTCTCTGAGTTTAAAGCTTTATTATGAGTTCAATCTTTATATAGTAGAAAGTTTATGAAATGGCAAGTTTTAGCTGAATACTTGCCGTTTTTACTTGACTTTTATGAGGGTTTATAAGATAATATCAAGGAAGTGAGTTCTATCCAACTGTCTATGTGGATTAGATATGAATGATTTTACTCAAGGATGATAAATTTGTGAGATTTTCACTTGAAAAAAATGCAGTATTTGACAGGGTATTTTTCTCACAAAAATGTTTTTCACCTTTTTCTAAAAAAATGGGTAAAAACTTTAAGAAAAAACCCTTGACAAATCCTGCAAATATTTATATACTGTATGGTAGTAAGATAGTCTTACGAAAAAATATTATAAGAAAAATGAAGGAGATAAAACGATGAAAAAAAGTTTTATTGACAAGCGCAGTAGTTTTAGCTACATTTGGTGCTGCACAAGTTGTTTCAGCAGATCAATACTCACAAGATTATGATAATGCAAAAGTTGCAGCAGAACAAAAACGTACAGCAGCAACTGCAAAAAGAAATTGCTGATGCATTAACACCTAAGAACCAAGCTGTATTGAAAGCATATAATGAGTTTACAAAAGCTGAAGATAAATACAATACAGTTGAGTCTCGTTTAACTGCAGTGCAAGCTGAATTGACTCGTTTGTACTTGTCAATTAAAGAAATTGGTGATCTTAAAGGTGATTCTGCACAATTGGATAAATATTTAGATGCATCTCTAAAAGTTTTCCAAGAAGCTGATGCAATTTCTAAAGAAGGTAAAGCAGCAGGATTGAAAGCTGCAATTAAACCTGCGACAGATGCTTTAGAAGCTGCTCAATCAAAACAAGCAGATGCTCAAACAGCTTGGGATGCGGCAGTTAAAGCTGGACAAAAAGATCCAGATGTGTTGAAAGGTCTTGAAAAAGCATTGAATGATGCTAAAGAAGCTACTAAAAAAGCAACTGATGCTAAAGTAAAAGCTGAAAAAGATTACAATGATCAACTTGCTAAAGAAGAAAAAGCAGTTGTAGATGCTGCGGAAGCGGCTGCACGTGTTGCTGCTATTAAAGCAAAAATGGCAAATGATGATGTTGCCCTTGCAAAAGCTACATCTGGTCTTTCAAGAAAAATTACTGAAAAAGAGACTGAACGTGAAAATCTTAAAGCTGAGTTAGTTAATGTACGTAAAAACCGTGACATGGCTAAGGACAAACTTGAAACAGCAGAGGTTTCTGCTAAAGAAGTTTACGGTAAATTTGGAATTTCATACAACCGTGAAACTCTTGTGACTGCTTTGGATACTAAACCAGAACAAGTTGTTGGTTGGGTTAAGAATGATAAAGGTCAATGGAACTATGTAGTTAACTCTAAAGGTGAGAAAGCTACTGGTTGGTTGCAAGTTGACGGTGCTTGGTACCACTTTAACGCTGAAGGCGTAATGCAAAAATGGTGGGTTAAAGATGGTAACACTTGGTACTACCTAAACGGCTCAGGTCGAATGCAAACTGGTTGGTTGCAAGACGGTGGTAAATGGTACTACCTTGAAAACTCAGGTGCTATGAAAGCTAGCCAATGGTTCCAAGTTGGTGGTAAATGGTATCATGTTGATGGTTCAGGTGCCCTTTCAGTAAACACAACTGTTGACGGTTACAACGTAAACGCAAACGGTGAATGGGTATAATCCTAATAGTTGAAATATAAAGCAGGGGAGAAATCTCCTGCTTTTTTGCTCTTGTCAAGTCTATTGATTGAGTCATGAAGAGCCTTCCGTTAAAGATATGCTCCATATAGAGGATGTTTTCTACTAGAGGTGTAGTTAATTGAAACTGGAGTAGTACAGACCGAATTTTAAAGCATTTTTAGAAATTGATTTAAATTTCCCAATCAATTTGTTCAGTTTTTATTTTATTTCACTATAGTAAAGAGCTTTTTACCTTTAAATATTTTTTACATTTTATTGCATTAATTTTTAGAAAGAATGTAATGCATATAAAATTATTATCTTAATACAGGATGTTTTCCTATGAGAAAAAACTAATAGCTATCTTGCTAGCTACATCAGTATTAACTGTAGCTACGATCCAACAAGTACAAGCTACCGACTCAGGAGCAACAACGACTTCTACTACCTCATTATTTAAGGAAATTCGTTTTGTGACATTTCAAAATGGTAGACCAGTTGCTATCAAAGCAGCGCTTACAGGAGCGGCAACATCTGATACAAGTCATCCAGCTATTGATAACTATGTGTATACTACTAGTAGAGTAGAAGATGGTATTCTTTACCATATGTACGCTCCAACTAATACTACAGGTAATACAGGCAATACCTCACAAACAAAATCCATATCAAAGAGATAATAACCAAACGAATGGTAGTAATGCTAATCAAAAACAATGCTAGTGCTAATACTGAGAGTAGTAACCAAACTAACGGAACTAATACCAACCAAAAACAATGGTGCTACTACTAACAATAGCATAAGTAGTGGTCAGTTCAAAACCGAAGGTGGTAAAATCTTATTATATCAAGGACGGTAAAAAAAGTTACTGGTTGGCAAAAAAATCGATGATAAGACTTACTACTTTGAAGCTGATGGAGCTATGAAGAAAGGTCTATTGATTGCAGGTGATAAGCAATACTATCTAGATGAAAAAGATGGTGTTAAAAAGTTAGGTTTTGTAAAAAGTTGCTGATAAGGTTTACTATTTTTGTTGAAAATGGTGAAAAGAAAACTGGCTTTATCAAAATTGATGATAAAACTTACTATATAAAAAGACGGTGTTCGTTTAACAGGGAATATTACAGTAGATGGGAAACATTACCTCTTAGATGAGGAAGGTGTCCTTAAACCAGGTATTGTTTTTGATTGATGGTAAAAAAATTCTTCATTGATGATGAGGGAAAATCGTCATGTTGGATGGAAGAAAATTGGGCTTGATTGGTATTATTTCTCTAAAGAAGATGGGATGAAGACAGGTTGGGTCAAAGATGGCTCATGGTATTACTTGGATGAAACTGGTGTGATGAGAACTGGTTGGTTGCAAGTTGATGGAGTATGGTATTATCTTAACGGTTCAGGTGTGATGCAAACAGGCTGGCAAAAAGTTGATGGAGTATGGTATTATCTTGACGGTTCAGGGGCCATGCAGACAGGCTGGAAATTTGTAGATGGCAAGTGGTATTACCTCAACAGTTCAGGGGCTATGCAGACAGGCTGGATCAACCAAGGTGGTACATGGTATTATCTTGCTGGCTCAGGTGCTATGAAGACAGGTTGGTACCAAGTTAGCGGTAAATGGTATTACTCATACCCATCAGGTGCTTTGGCTGTGAACACAACCATCGATGGTTACACAGTAAACGCTAATGGTGAGTGGGTGTAGTTTGAATTTGTTTATGTAACTAGGAGATTTTTAGCTTAATTTTTTATAGCAGATACTTACTAAGATAATACTGCAGTTAAATAATTAGTATCTCTAGGTGCTCTTCCATTTGTGAAATGTAAAAATCTAATTAGTTAAAAAGATATGAAAGAAGGATTTTTTGCCTTCTCTTTTGAGGTGGGGATGAATCTGAATCGTCTCGGGTAAATGAAAGAAGTGAACAGGATAATATTTCAGTCCTGTTCACTTTTATGTTACTAGTGATTGTATGGTTTTATAGTAGTGACTCAAACTCAGCAACGGTCATGCCCAACTGCTCACTCGCAACCCCTGAAGTCAGAAGACCTTGACGGACTAGGTTTAGTAAACCTACTTTTAATCCCTCTTCGATACCCTCAGCTCGACCACGTTCTAAACCTTGTTCAATACCTTCGGCTCTAGCGGTTTCCAAAGCATAGTCCTGTGCTAACAAGGCTTGTTCTTCACGCATACGTAGTTGACTAAACATCTTCCTGTCCTCCTCGGACCAGCTTTTGTAGTCTAGCAGTTGGTCTGCCTGACTGATGGCTCGCTCGGGTTCTTGGGTAAAGGGTTTGTTCTCGAAAAACTCCAACCACGGCTTGCGAACCTTATCTTTGCTGGTTTCTCTGTATTTTTTAGTCCTTATTTGTGATGTTCTTTCAATAGTTCTTCAAATTCAGAGACATTCATTCCTAACTGCTGGCTGGCAACCCCTGAAGTCAGAAGTCCTTGACGGACTAGGTTTAGTAAACCTACTTTTAATCCCTCTTCGATACCCTCAGCTCGACCACGTTCAAGTCCTTGTTCAATACCTTCCGCCCTAGCTGTTTCCAAGGCATAGTCCTGTGCTAACAAGGCTTGTTCTTCACGCATACGTAGTTGACTAAACATTTTCCTGTCCTCCTCGGCCCAGCTCTTATAGTCCAGCAGTTGGTCTGCCTGACTAATGGCTCGCTCGGGTTGTTGGGTAAAGGGTTTGTTCCCGAAAAATTCCAACCACGGTTTACGAATCTCGTCTTTGCTGGTTTCTCTGTATTTTCTTAGTTCCAAGAACGCCATCTTGACTAGATGGCACTCTTGGCCGTTAGTGCTAGTCTTTTAATAGTGCCTCAAATTCAGCAACGGTCATGCCTAATTGCTGGCTGGCAACTTCAGATGTTAAAAGATGTTGGCTAACGAGATTTAGTAGCATAGACAAACTTCCTTCAATTTTCCCACGTTCAAGTCCTTGTTCAATACCTTCCGCCCTAGCTGTTTCCAAGGCATAGTCCTGTGCTAACAAGGCTTGTTCTTCACGCATACGTAGTTGACTAAACATTTTCCTGTCCTCCTCGGACCAGCTCTTGTAGTCTAGCAGTTGATCTGCTTGACTGATGGCTCGCTCAGGGTTGTTGGGTAAAGGGCTTATTCCCGAAAAACTCCAACCACGGCTTGCGAATCTCGTCTTTGCTGGTTTCTCTGTATTTTTTTAATTCCAAGAACGCCATCTTAACCAGATGGTTTTCTTGTCCATTTTTTGTGATGGTTAAGACCTCACCTGTCGTGTCCTCGCGCATACTAAAACTGTGAAAGGCTAAGTCATCTTGGAAGTAATTACTATCCACGATTGCGATAGCATAAACTGGTGCGATGTGTTTATAACTTTGGTGAGTATTGCCCTCTTGCTGGCGAATTTTTTCTAGGTTTTGATTGATCTGGCTGCACAAATAAGCCCACAGGCGATTGATGAAAAAATTCTGATGATGCACTTGAATTTCGATGATAACTTGGGTGCCATTGTCCAACTCAGCTAAAAACATCTATACTGGTATAGAAATCCTGCGCCGAGTACGGCAGGGAAGTCAAGACATGAATGTTACTCCCCTCCAAAATGGTGACATTTTTGGCTGGCAAATCCAGCATATCTCGGATAAATTGACAAGTGATTTCTGGGTTGCTAAAAATCTTCTTAGCTACTAAGTCATTGGTTGGGCTAATGCCCGGATGACGTACAGTCATACTTTCTCTCCTTTCATTATAGCACATTTTTAAATCTAGGTTTACTAGATTCTCTGGCTCTATCTATTTATTCGGAAAAAGTGTGAAAAATATTGGGTATGGCTCTTCCCAATGGTATTTTTCTCAGCTTTCCTTTATAATGGGTGTATGGGTAAGAAAAAATTATTATTGATTGATGGATCTTCTGTTGCTTTTCGAGCTTTTTTTGCTCTCTATCAACAGTTGGATCGTTTTAAGAATGCAGCTGGTCTTCATACCAATGCTATTTATGGTTTCCAGTTGATGTTGAGCCATTTGTTGGAGAGGGTTGAGCCGAGTCATATTTTGGTGGCTTTTGATGCGGGAAAGACGACTTTCCGGACAGAGATGTATGCGGACTATAAGGGTGGTCGGGCTAAGACCCTGATGAGTTTTCGTGAGCAATTTCCTTTATTCGTGAGTTGCTAGATCATATGGGGATTCGTCATTATGAGTTAGCTCAGTATGAGGCGGATGATATCATTGGGACGCTGGATAAACTAGCTGAGCAAGATGGTTTTGATATTACCATTGCTCAGTGGGGACAAGGATTTGATTCAGCTGACGGATGAGCATACGGTGGTTGAGATTTCCAAGAAAGGTGTGGCTGAGTTTGAGCCTTTACGCCAGATTATCTCTATGAAAAGATGGGCATTACACCGACTCAGTTTATCGATCTCAAGGCGCTTATGGGTGATAAGTCGGATAATATACCTGGGGTGACCAAAATCGGTGAAAAGACAGGGTATCAAGCTCTTGCTGGAGCATGGTTCGCTTGAGGGTATTGTATGAAAATATCGATGGGATGAAGGCTTCTAAGATGAAGGAAAAATCTCATCAATGATAAGGAACAGCCTTTTTGTTCTAAAACACTGCATGACCATTGATACCAAAGGCACTCGATCGCGATTGGTTTGGAGGATTTAGTCTATAGTGGTCCAGATGTGGGAAAATCTCGGGAAAATTCTACGATGAGATGGGTTTCAAACAGCTCAACAGGCTTTTAAATGTGTCGTCAGCTGATGTGGCTGAGAGTTTGAACTTTACTATTGTTGACCAAATCAGTCAAGATATGCTGAGTGAAGAGTCTATCTTCCACTTTGAGCTTTTTGGAGAAAATTACCATACGGATGATTTGTAGTTGGATTTGCCTGAGTCTTGGGGGGAAAAAGCTCTATGCGACAGACAAGCTTTGAGCTTTTTTGCAAGACCCGATTTTCAAGGACTTTTTAGAAAAACACCTCTGAGAGTTTATGACTTTAAGAAGGCTAAAGTTCTCTTGAATCGTTTTAGTGTGGATTTGCAGTCGCTCGCTTTTTGATAGCCGTTTGGCTAAATACCTCCTTTCGACTGTGGAGGACAATGAAATTGCGACTATTGCTAGTCTTTCATGGTCAGACTTACTTGGTTGATGATGAGACTTTCACGGTAAGGGTGTTAAAAAGGGCCATTCCTGAACGTGAGAAATTTTTGGAACACTTAGCTCGTAAGCTTGCAGTTTTGGTCGAAACAGAGCCTGTTTTTGCTTTGAAAAACTCAGCGAAAATGGGCAATTAGAGCTTTTTATGATATGGAGCAACCTCTGGCTTTTGTCCTTGCCAAGATGGAAATTGCTGGGATTAGGGTCAAGAAAGAGACCTTGCTTGAGATGCAGGCTGAAAATGAGCTGTTATTGAAAAAACTGACTCAGGAGATTTATGAACTGGCTGGTGAGGAGTTTAATATCAACTCGCCTAAGCAGTTGGGCGCACTTCTCTTTGAAAATTGGGACTTCCTCTAGAGTACACTAAGAAAACCAAGACAGGTTATTCGACTGCGGTGGATGTGTTGGAACGTTTGGCTCCTATTGCTCAATTGTTAAGAAAATCTCGATCACCGTCAGATTGCAAGATACAATCAACTTATGTGATTGGCTTGCAGGACTGGATTTTGGCTGATGGTAAGATTCATACTCGCTATGTTCAGGATTTGACCCAAACTGGGCGTTTGTCTAGTGTGGATCCAAACTTGCAAAAGTCATCCCTGTTCGCTTGGAACAAGGTCGTCTCATTCGGAAGGCTTTTGTGCCTGAGTGGGAGGATAGTGTCCCTGTTTAGTTCGGACTATTCACAGATTGAATTGCGTGTTTTGGCGCATATTTCAAAGACGAGCACTTGATCAAGGCTTTCCAAGAGGGGGCAGATATCCATACCTCGCCAGCCATGCGGGTCTTTGGCATTGAGCATCCTGAGGATGTGACTGCAAACGACCGTCGCAATGCCAAGGCCGTTAACTTTGAGGTGGTTTAGGGATTTCAGACTTTGGTTTGTCTAATAATTTGGGCATTAGCCGTAAGGAAGCCAAGGCCTATTGATACCTATTTTGAACGCTTTCCCAGGTATTAAAAACTACATGGATGAAGTGGTACGTGAGCGCGTGATAGAGGGCTGCGTAGAGACCCTCTTTAAGCCGTCGTCGTGAGTTGCCAGATATCAATTCGCGTAACTTCAACATTCGTGGTTTTGCGGAGCGGACAGCTATCAACCTCACCTATCCAGGGTTCGGCGGCAGATATTCTCAGCTGCTATGATCCAGCTGGATAAAGCCTTGGTTGCAGGTGCTTATCAGACTAAGATGCTTTCTGCAAGTGCACGATGAAATCGTCCCTGAAGTTCTAAATCTGAACTGGCAGAGATGAAAAAGTTGGTGAAACAAACCATGGAAGAAGCTATTCAACTCAGTGTCCCCTTATCGCAGATGAAAATGAAGGACAACCTGGTACGAGGCTAAATAAAAAGGGGACTAGTCCTCTTTTTATAGTAGAATTTGCAAGCCTTTTCAAAATGTGCTATACTGATGGAAAGGAGGATTTTCTATGAGTCAAAGAATTTATCAATCAAGTGATGGCTGTGATTCGTCAGTATCTCGCAACGAGTAAAACTCTGCTGTGGTGGGCTTGTCAGACCGTGAGGAAAACAACCAGCAATCGAGTGACCAAGGAAATGCAGGCTCGAGGTTATAAAATCATCCCAGTCAATCCCTAAGGCGGCAGGTGGCGAAATCTTGGGTGAAAAGGCTATGCTAGCCTATGCAGATTCCTTTTCCTGTAGATATTGTCAATGTTTACCGTCGCAGTGAGTTTCTGCCCGATGTGCGCGTGATTTTCAGAAGGCTGATGCTAAGATTTTTGGGCGCAGCTGGACTTGAAAATCTAGAAGCGGGAAGAGATCTTTGCGTGCTGGTGGATGTGATGATATCGTGATGAATCGTTGCATCAAGAGAACATACTCGCTTGATTAGGAAGATAAGAAAAGGTAGCTGGTGAGCTACCTTTGTGTTAGAAAATGCCGATAAAGGCGGGCACATGCAAGACTAGTGAGGATGATGGCAATCCAGCAGGTAGCTCGAGAAGAATGGATTTTCCGCTGGATTTGACCATAGCTACTGGATTTGTTTTGAGACCGATGGCACTCATGGCCATGATAATGAGGAATTTTGAGAGTTGTCGAGAGGGGTAAAGAAACTACTGGACACACCGAGAGAGGTCAGGAGTGTGGTAAGGAGAGTGCAAGGATGAAAGTAGAGGATAAAGAGTGGAAGACTTTCAGCTGCGACCTTGCTTGTGCTCGCGACTTTGCCAGTAGGGGAGAAAGAGAGATGATGGGGATGATAATAGGGTCCGCGTGAGTTTGACAATCGGTTGCGGATTGAGGGTATGCTGGTCTGGTAGAGACTGTCCCAGGCGCTGGCTGTAGCCGTTACAGAGGAAGTATCATTGACCGCAGTCCCTGCAAAGAGGGACGAAGCCTTCATTGGATAGAGTGAAAGCCAGGTGCCTAGGGTTGGAAAGATGAGCGCAGCCAGACATTGAAGAAAAAAGATAACAGAAATGGCTTGGGGCTACTTCCTTTTCCTGGCATGGATAACGGGCGCTGTCGCCGCAATGGCAGAACCCCACAGATGGAAGAACCTACTCAATCAAGGTAGCTAGTTTTGAGTCCAGTGCAAAGCAGCGCTGAGAAGGTAGCAATCAACTCAAGGCTATTGAGATAGTGGACAAAGATGACGGGGAGTGAGATTGCCCAACCGCGAAGACCTGCGAGATATTGAGACCAAAACCAAGCAAGATAACGGCATACTGGAGCAATTCTTTAGAACCAAGATCAACCAGCATCCAGTTGTTTATAGAGGCGAGAGAAAGGGATGGAGAAGCATGCCCATGAAAATCGCAAAAACAGGCGCGCCAACGACAGGGAAGAATCCACCTAAGTACTCAAGATACGATGGAAATGAGAAGGCAGTCAAGATGCCTGTCCATTTTTGATAGAAATGACATAAGAAACCTCCAAATAGAATCTGTTACCATTATAGACCTGTAAGCAGGAAAAGTAAAATAGAAAGTGAGCCTAATAATTATTTGACAAGCAGCACTATGTAATAATAATCTTACAGAACCGTAACGAAGTCTTATGCAAACAAAATACCAGAGCTCCACCTCTGGTACTTTCTGTCCAGCTACATTAAAAACTAAACTCAGATTATATGTCGCGCTTATTCAACCACTTTCGACTATCCACTCGAAATGACATTACCGATATGAGTAATCAGTAACGGTGCTAGAATAGTTGGTAACGAAGATTATCAAAACTCGATTAGCTCGACAAATCTCATGATACGTTGTCATCTTGCATTACCTAACTTTAGTTATGCTTTTCACCCTCGATTCCTAGTCCTCATGAGATTTTCATTGAGTATTCTAAAAACATAGTGTTGTAATAGATTTAAATTGCCCACATCAATTTGTTATGCTAGCGTTATTCTATCATGTATTTTTGCACGGTCGGGGGCTTTTGCAGTATAATAGAGATGCACGTTTTGAAAGTAGGAGGTATCTATGGACTTACTAAGCGCTTTCAATAAAACAGTTAGATGAATTCAAGTTTCGTTGATTCGTCAGTTTGACCAGGCTATTTTCAGATTCCTGGGGTCTTGCGTTTTGACCTTGGGGGAACCTGATTTTACAACGCCAGATCATGTCAAGGAGGCGGCCAAGCGAGCGATTGATCAGAACCAATCCTACTATACAGGATGAGTGGTCTGCTGACTCTACGTCAGGCAGCCAGTGACTTTGTTAAGGATGTACCAACTGGACTATGCCCTGAGAATGAAATCTTAGTTACAATTGGAGCGACAGAGGCCTTATCTGCTACTTTGACAGCTATTTTGGAAGAGGGAGACAAGGTGCTCTTGCCAGCTCCTGCTTATCCAGGTTATGAACCAATTGTCAATCTAGTTGCAGAGGTTGTCGAGAGATCGACAACTGAAAAATGGGTTTTGTCTTGACTCCTGAGATGTTGGAAGAATGGCCACTTTGGAGCAGGGTGACAGGCTCAAGGCAGTTATCTGAACTATCCAGCTAATCCGACAGGAATTACCTATAGTCGGGGAGCAGTTGGAAGCCTTGGCAGCTGTTTTGCGGGCATTCGAAAAGTACTCAGTGATCTGTGATGAGGTTTACTCAGAATTGACCATACAGATGAGGCTCATGTGTTCTAGGAACCATGCTAAGAGATCAGGCTATTATCATCAATGGTTTGTTCAAACTCGCATGCCGCGACAGGTTGGCGTTTGGGGGCTGATTTTCGCTCCTGCAGCTTTTCACAGCGCAGTTAATCAAGAGTCGCCAGTACTTTGGTGACTGCTGTCAAATACCATGGCGCAACACGCTGCGGTGGAAGCCTTGACGGCTGGTAAAAACGATGCGAACCTATGAAGAAGGAATACATCCAGCGTCGAGACTATATCATCGAAAAATGACTGCCTCTTGGTTTTGAGGTTATCAAACCAGACGGAGCCTTTTATATCTTTTGCTAAGATTCCAGCGGGTTACAATCCAGATTCTTTTGCTTTTCTGAAGATTTTGCTCAGAAGAGGCTGTTGCCTTTTATCCCTGGTGCCGCTTTTGGGCGTTACGGAGAAGGTTGTTCGCCTATCTTGTGCAGCTATGGAGACTCATCAAAAGAAGCCATGAAACGACTTGAGGAGTACATGAGAAAGCATGATCAGCTCCATCACGAGTCAAGGCTTTGGTGCTCTACAATCGCAATTTTCGGAGGATGACAAGTTAGTCAAGATTTTACAGAGCAGGCTGGCAAACGATGTCGTCAAAACATGCTGGCCGAGTCAACGGGCTAGCTCAGTCATCCAGCCCTTTTGGTGTTGGCTCGATTTTCTGCGAATCAATGATGACAGGCTCAGCTACATCGAGGACTATCATGAGGTGATGACTTTTTCCCAAGATTAATAGCGATCTCTTTGCTCGCGGCTTCGATGCGACCTACGCTGGCGCTCTTGCAGATGCTAGTTTGCAGGACAATCAGCAGGATGCTCCCTTGTTTGCTGCAAAAAGACCTTGGAGTTGATGGAAGCGGGCTTGGATTATCAGGTTTTGACCAATATTTTGAAATTCAAATCTACGACTCGATTTGGGGATCAGTCCTCAATTTTCAATGAGTGTGTCTTTTCGCCATCGGTCGGTCAGGCTTTTTGACTTTCTTCAACATGGAGCCTGCCCTGTCCAGACCATTATCATGAAGATGAGACGTTGCCATCTCAATCCCAATATCCCTTATCTACTCAATCAGTTCAAAGCCATGATTTTGAGACCTTGAGACCATTTCACTCAAGCCCGAAATCAAGCAAGACTTACGTCAATTTATGGATCAACTCTACGAAGAGTACGTTGGATTCACACAAATCAAAGAAATTTATTGATTCCCTAGCAGACTGAGGGACAATTACTAAAAGAGGAAAACAAATGAAAAATCGCAGTAGATGCCATGCGATTACGCACCCAGGCCATCGCTGAAGGTGTCAATCAAGCCCTAGCTGACTTTTTCAGATATTGAGTTCAACTCTATGGAGATGAAGCTAAAATCAAGCAATATCTCGACAGCGACAGAGCGGCGTCAGCATTGTCCATACGGATGAGAAGATTGATTCGGGACGATGAACCTACGAGAGCTATTCGGAAAGATGCCAGTATGGTCTTGGCGGCTAAGGCTGTCAAGAAGGCAGAAGCAGACGCTGTTCTCTCAGCTGGAAGACAGGGTGCAGTTTGTTGGCAGGATTCTTCATCGTCGGTCGTATCAAGAATATCGATCGATCCTGGGCTTATGTCGACTTGCCGACTGTAGATGGAAAAGGTTTGATATGCTGGATCTCGGTGCTAATGCAGGATACGGCCCAGCACCTCCATCAATATGCGGTTCTAGGTTCTTTCTATGCTAAAAATGTTCCCAGGCATTGCGCAACCACGTGCTTGCGCTACAACGGAACAGAGAGTAGTAAGGGCGACCTCGCTTCGTAAGGGAAAACTTATGAATTACTGGCTGCTGATGAAAGTTTAAACTTTATCAGGAACACGTGGAAGCGCGTGATTTGATGAATGCGTTGCGGATGTTGTTGTAGCAGATGGTTTTCACGGGAAACGCTGTCTCCAAATCCATAGAAGGACAGCCATGGGGAGCATGGGCTGCTCAAGACCGCTGCTACAGGTGGTGGTCTTCGAGCGAAACTAGCGCCCTCCTTCTCAAGGGACAGTCTCAGAGGTTTTGAAAAACAGCTCAACTATTTCGGATGTTGGTGGAGCAGTCTTGTTTGGTGTCAAAGGCACCTGTTGTCAGAGACTCATGGCTCAAGCGATGCCGAAAAGCTGCTTATAGTACGATTCGTCAGATCCAGTACCATGCTAGAAACAGACATAGTTAGCTTGCAGACTGCGCGTGAATCAGGAGAATAAAAGAGATGACGAAAAAGAAATTTCTGACCCGTGTTGTGACCATTATCCAGAGAACGACAGGGAGAGGACTTTGTCGTGACAGAATCCTTGAGTCTCGAAAGACGATTTGATGCTGACTCAGTTGACTTGATGGAGTTTATCTTGACGCTAGAAGATGAATTTAGTATCGAAATCAGCGATGAGGAAATTGATCAACTCCAAAGTGTGGGGAATGTGGTTACAAAATCATTCAAGGAAAAATAGCAATCAGGAGTTCAAGGCACTTTTGAGATTTTCTTTGGTTTCAAGCGACCGTTTAAGACAGATTTGAGTCTTTCTAGGGACGGAAAATCCCTGAGGAGAAATAGAGGATATAATGAAATTAGAAAAATCAATCTCAAAAGGAGAAAAAGAAAAGGATTTTATAGGAGTTGTATCAATACGTTATTACTCAAAACAATTGTTGGATATTGTAATATTGTCTAATTTTTCACAATATTATTGACTGTATAAGTGTTAGAATATAGCTAAATAAAGGGGGTCCTCTTGTAGCTATTCAATAAAGGAGGATGGCTATGAAAGATCTAAACTATTTACACTTGGTTTGTTTGCAGTGTTGTTCTTTTTGTTTATCAATCAAGGTTGAAGGTATAGATATTGGTTAAAAATGGTGCTTAGCTGGAATCTTTAAGATGTTAGTCTTGTTAAAATAAATGGGTGCAAGAATGCTGGCTCTTGGTATCACTTGATAGCTGGTAAAATGGACAGGCTGTGGCTCAAAGATGGCACCTGGTATTCTCTAGCAGATGGTAGAGCTATGTGTACTGGCTGGCATGTGAAGGAACACGATGGTCACTAGTAGTAGTGGTGCTATGCGTACTGGTTGGTACAAAGAAGGGTCTATGTTGTTACCTCAAGAGGCAGGTGGTGCTATGGCAACAGGATGGGCGACTACTTGGTGTGTTTCTTACTTTTGAAAAATCAGGTGCTGTGGTTTGTATAGAGTTTTTCCAGCCAGTGTGGGAAAGTTATGTCATTGGTAAGGATGGCTATCTGTAAAATAGAAAGATTCTGGATAAATATTCGAGGATGTTGTTAAACTTGGAATGGGCAAGAATGTTTGCTCAAATGCTAAAGGTGATGATGTTATTATTGAAAAATGAGTATGTTAGGTCTGGGTTAAGAAGTTTTCCGACAATGATATGGGGATGTGGTTTCAATATAACTTGCTTTGTGGATAATAAAGAGGAAGCAAGGAAGTTGATCCTGAGAGATGTTGCGTAATTTGGGCCATAGTTCACTTCATTACTTTGGTGAGATGGTCGTGTGGTTATTATCCATCAGGATGACAACTATTCAGAAATCAAAAGAGTTGCTACAATGATCTTTGTCTAGAAAATCCGTGCACGACTTCGTCTTGGGGCTACCAGCTTTACAATCAATAACAATGACTGTACTATTTAGAGAAAATGACCAGGTAATTTCGCTCAAAACAGGTTACTTTGTATTAGTGATGATGGAGCAACCACTACTCACCATCACATTCTAGCCTATGCGGGATCAATCTGGTGAGATTCTTAGATGAGAGCACACTGCATCAGGGTTTCAAATTTCCTTGATAAAAGAAATTGATGGTTTATATGGTGAAAAAAGTCAAGGTGAATCTCCACACTCAAACGAATATTATAAAGTGGTTGTGGTTAAATAAAAGTAACATCTTCACAACTAATCGTTAACGCTCTAACTCAGTATACCATTTTCAGGAGGCTTCGTTTCTTGTATGTTAAAAGAAAACTAAAAGCCTTTTATGAAATGGGGTAGGGGATAAGTTATCTATAATACTCTTTCGATCAAATTCAAAACCACGTCAGCATCGCCTTTGCCGTGCTCAAGTACAGCCTGCGGCTGGTTTTCCTGGTTTTGCTCTTTGATTTTCAGTGTACTCTAAAATAATGAAAGGAGTCTGTCATGGAAATGAAATACATTTGTATGGGGTGGGTAATTTGAAGAATTAACTCAGAGGTTTTGGAGAAGTGAATGAGTGGAGGAATTTCTTTTTGTTCTTTGTTTGGGCTTTTCAACCTCGGTGTGTGCTCCATCACCAACTAAAACTGTGATTGGATGGTACGATTTTGATTTTTATTAAAGGAAACTCTATTTTGCGTTTATTATGATGGTTTCATTATAGTTCCTCAATTTATCTAGGTTACCAAATTACAGATTTCGTAAAAAGAGATACATGAGTCTATTTATTAATAATTAAAGTAGCTAGTAAAACTGAAATTATGTATTTGGAAGTTTTAATCTTTACCTTATTTTTCTATTTGAATGGGAGGAAAAAGGAGAATCTTTATTTCTTTCATTCTATCTTTTTAGTTTTTATCAAGTATTTCCTATTATTGGTATTGTTCTATATAGAGATATTAGATATAGATATGCTATCAAGTAGGAAATGGTATTATCAATTCTTCTTCTCTACAAAGCTCTTGTACTGACAGTAGTTATGATGAAGCGTTGGTCTTTGGATTTGGATTTATTCTTTTCAGATACTTTTAAACCCACTATCATGAAGTTTTTCGTTATCCTACCTCTGACTGGATTTAGGATATTCTCTTCGTTCATGACCAATAGAAATAGTTCTTTTACGATTCGCTTTGGCACGACCATTTCTCTCCTGATTTTCATTCTCTTTTTCTCCTGGCTCTTTTATATCAGACACTTAGAGCAGGTTTATCGTGATGAACAGACCATTCAGAGACAGGAAAGAAAATCGTTCTCACAAGGATGGTGGACAAGCTGGGTCATCTCTATGATGAGGTACAGTTTCCGTCATGATTTTGCATTGTCGCAGTATGGAGCCTGCTATGGCTAATCAAGATATGGCTGAGGTGTCTACCATTTTATCAAGATGTCTTTCTCAAAGAGACCAATGAAAAGCTGAGGAGGCAGATTCACAGCTTTTAATCTCCACAATATCCATGATAGCAGCTATTCGTAATGCCTTGGCAAAAGCCATGATTGTGGCGAGATAATCAGGAATTCATTTTTGGTTGGAGACGGTGGGGGTTGTTGAAGAGCTGGCATTGCTGCGATGTTGAGCTATCCATCCTCTCTATCACTACATTACAAATGCCTTAGGGCAGCCAGTGAGGCTGAAGAAAATCCGCAGATTCAGGTTGCTGTTGGCCGGGTGATAGGGTGTTCGTTTTATCATTGAAAACACTCGTAAGAAGAAGAACTGAATCAACATTCTCGGTCAAAGGGTTACTCTCCGAAACACGAGTGGACTGGGCAACAACCTATGGAAGATATGGTTTTCATTATGGTTTAAGCTTAGATGCCCAGCTAGGAGAGACGACTTTTAGACAAGATTTAGAGTGCCATTTAGAATGAGAAACGAGGGGAGAGGGATGAAATTTTAGTTTTGGAAGACGATAGAGTACAGCAGGGGACGGATAGAGCAGACTTTACTGATATCGAGTCGCTCTCGCAATTTGAGTTGAAATTGATATTGCCAAAAGCTATGGAGATGTTGAGTATTCTCAGTGTTTTGACCATTATCAGCTCTGTTGATTGGTTTAGAGATTGATGGAGGCGTGAGACGAGGGCTTTCAGGTTTGCTCAACAGGTTCGGGAGCAGAGATCCCTTTACAAGTATTGTCTTTGTGTCCACACTCAGAGCCTTGCCTCTAGCTTTCGTTACCACTTGTCTGCCTTGGTTTTATTTCAAGGATCAGCCATGAAGGAAGGTGACCGTCATCAGCTGGAGCGCTGTCTGGACTATGTACTGGCAGTGGACAAGAGGAAAATATGAAATCTCTTCACCTATAGTTTTTGAGGAAGACGGGAGCTTTCTCTGCCCTACCATGAAGTTTTAGCCTTTTGAAACTTCAGTTGAATCCCATCGTATCAAGGTCTATTATGCCAATCATTCTATCAAAACCATTTTATGGCAGTCTCAAGGATATCGCTGCCAAGGCTGAAAAAGATTGCTTTGTCTATGCCAGTCATCGCAATACGTTGGTTGGTTTACAGGCCGTTGAAGAGATGACTGCGAGCAGAAGTGACCCTGTTAGAAGGGACTTGCGCTTCGTGTCACGAACAGCCAGAAGAACACTAGCACCTACATGTCTAATATCTGTTAGACTTGAATGAGTTATCAATAAGAATGTCGGAAAAATTTTCTGATATTCTTATTTTCTGACTTCTTTTTCGAATAGATAGGGTAAGAGGAAAAAGGAAGGACCTATTTCATGTATCTACCAATCTTGTATCCATGGTTTACTAAATTATTTTCAAATAAATTTAATTTAGTTGTACATTTTTGAGATTGTTTTTCGAATGAGATAAGTGAGGAAGAAGAGGAAGGAGATTAAGAAATGATTATTTCAGCTATTTATCCAACTTGGCTATTTAAAGTGGTTTAGAGGCTAAACGTTAAAGATATAACAAAACATAAAAACATAAAAATTGAGGAAAAAAGATGAGCAAATTTTGACAAAATGGAGACAGAACTTTGTATCTCTTACAGAAGAAGAGTTGATGAATGTAGATGAGTGCACGCAGTGTGTTATTGGTGGTGTAGTTAATGGTTGGAAATTAATTGGAGGTGTAGCTGCACTTGCTACAGTTTCAGCAGGTGCGAGGCATAGACTGCAGGCTGTTATGCTAATCGACCGCAATTTTGTAGATATATGAAATTTGTTAAATTAATGCTGAAGATTTTGGCACTGAGCTTATGGTATTACTCAGTTCAATATCTTACACAATTATCAGGTTGGTAGCTGATGAATAAGCTACCCTACCACCATGGTTTGATGATTTTAATGTACCAGCAATTTCATTTGTTTTAATGATATTCATTTTATTATATAAAGTAAGGAGAAAAGAATGGATAGATTTCAAGTAGTTGATGAGAAAGATTTTGCAAATAAATTGAAGGAGAATTGAACCTACTTTCGATTATATTTGGCCCTAGGTGCTATTGTGCATTTGGCGCATTTGGGGCTGGTTCACATTTGGTTCAGATTTGGCTCGTCGTGGGCGTTAGATAATGAACAGTCGCGATCTGAGATCTCATCATTCGTTACCCTAAACTAGCCACTATATGTCGCTGTTGGGAATAACTCTTAATCTAGCGCTTCATGTGATTCGTACAGGTTCGTTGAGTATCCTTTAATTGGCAGTGGACTTTTGGTTGGTTTTTGCTTTTCTCAGGATATTTTGGTATTTTTCGCATAAAGTTTTGTCAAAAGATAATCAAAACTATAAATGATGAAAATGAATCAAAAAGGATTTTGTGTATGTGAATGGAAGAGTTTTTCCTGCCATTCTTGTCAGGTAATTAAAGGTCTGTCATGAAAACATTTTTATTAGCTTTTGCTGAGGAATATTTTACCGTATCACTCATTATCTACATTGCATGTATGAGTTTTGAAAAATCAATCAATACCTATTTTATCAGAAATTTTTACCCGTTTTATTTGGACTCTATCTGGATGTAAGGTCAGTCAAAAAGCAAGTGGGAGTGAGCAGTTACAGAATGACTTATTAGTCTCCGCTGAAATAGCTAGGCTAGAATCTCAGAATGCATCACATTAGAGTTTAAAAGGAGTAACTATGGATCGTAATTTAGAGCACGGTGTTATCTATTCTGACTATGAATGAGATCATACCAGAGACATTAGAAATTGAGTAACTTTAAATAGGATGTCGTAAATGTTACTATCAATGATTTATTTGTCCCAAGCTTGCCTAGGGTGACAGTAAAAACATCAATTTCACTTTCACACCATATTTTTAGTAGGTGGGACGTTTGTTCACTATTTTCTTTATCCTAAAAAGTGCAGTTGGGAGGGTGAACAGCGCATTTGGGGAGAAGTTCAGATTTTTGTTTGAGGATTAGGGGTAAGATAGTTGTTATCAGATGAGTTTAGGAAAAAGGAGATGAATATGAAAATTTGAAACGTCATTATCGTCCGCAGGTGGATCAGATGGACTGCGGTGTAGCTTCATTAGCCATGGTTTTGAGCTACTGGTAGCTGATTGTCATAGCTCACTGCGAAATTGGCCAGACGACCATGGATGGGACAACGGCTTTGGGCTTGGTCAAGGTGGCAGAGGAGATTGGTTTTGAGACGCGAGCAATCAAGGCGGATATGAGCTGTTGACTTGCCAGATTTGACTTTTCCTTTTTGTTGTCCATGTGTGGCAAGGAAGAGTGCTCCACTACTATGTGGTGACTGGGCAGGATAAGGACAGTATTCACATTGCCGATCCAGATCCTGGGGTGAAATTGACCAAACTGCCACGTGAGCGTTTTGAGGAAGAATGGACAGGAGTGACTCTTTTTATGGCACCTGGTCAGACTACAAAGCCTCATCAGGATCAAAAGAATGGCCTGCTATCCTTTATCCCTATATTAGTGAAGCAGCGTGGCTTGATTGCCAATATCGTTTTGGCTAACCTCTTGGTAACCTATGATTAACATTGTGGGTTCTTATTATTTTGCAGTCTATCATTGATACCTATGTACGGATCAGATGCGTTCGACGCTGAGGGATTATTTCTATTGGGCTGGTCATTGTTTATATTCTCCAGCAGATCTTGTCTTATGCTCAAGAGTATCTCTTGCGCTTGTTCTGGGGCAACGTTTGTCAATTGATGTGATATTGTCTATATCAAGCATGTTTTTCACTTGCCGATGTCTTTCTTTGCGACACACAGGACAGGAAATCGTGTCTCGTTTACAGATGCTAATGATATCATCGATGCACTGGCTTCGACTATTCTTTCGATTTTTCTAGATGTTTCAACGGTTGTCATTATTTCCTTGTTTTATTTTTCACAAAATACCAATCTCTTTTCATGACTTTGTGGCACTTCCTATCTACACAGTGATTATCTTTGCCCTTTAGTAAAGACCGTTTGAAAAGATGAATCGGGATACTATGGAAGCCAATGCGGTTCTGTCTTCTTCTATCATTGAGGACATCAATGGTATTGAGACTATCAAGTCTTTGACCAGTGAAAGTCAGCGTTACCAAAAGATTGACAAGGAATTTGTGGATTATCTGAAAAAATCCTTTACCTATAGTCGGGCAGAGAGTCAACAAAAGGCTCTGAAAAAAGTTGCCCATCTCTTGCTCAATGTCGGAATTCTCTGGATGGGGGCTGTTCTGGTCATGGATGGAAAGATGAGTTTGGGGCAGTTGATTACCTATAACACTTTGCTTGTTTACTTTACCAATCCTTTGGAAAATATTATCAATCTGCAAACCAAGCTTCAGACAGCGCAGGTTGCCAATAACCGTCTGAATGAGGTTTATCTGGTAGCTACTGAGTTTGAGGGAGAAGAAAAACGGTCGAGGATTTGTGGAAGCGATGAAGGGAGATGTAGACTCAAGCAGGTTTACTATAAGTATGGCTATGGTCCGGACGATCTTGTCGGATATCAATTTGAGCCGTTTCACAAGGTTCTAAGGTGGCTTTTGTAGAATTTCAGGAGGTCCAGGTAAAGACGACCTTTAGCCCAAGATGATGAGTTAATTTTTACGACCCTAGTCAGGGAGATTAGTCTGGGTGGTGTCAATCTCAATCAGATTGATAAAGGCTCTGCGCCAGTACATCAACTATCTCCTAACAGCCCTATGTCTTTAACGGAACGATTTTGGAGAATCTTCTCCTTGGAGCCAAGGAAGGACGACTCAAGGGGATATCTTACGGGCGGTCGAATTGGCAGAGATTCAGGAGGACAGTGAGCGCATGCCTGAATTACCAGACAGAATGTGACTTCGGATGGGGTGGGGATTTTCAGGTGGTCAACGTCAGAGAATCGCTCTGGCGCGTGCTCTCTTGACAGATGCACCGGTCTTGATTTTGGATGAGGGCGACCAGCGGTCTGGATATCTTGACTGAGAAGCGGGTGTCGATAATCTCATGGCTTTAGACAAGACCGTCGAGTTTTCATTGCCACCGCTTGAGCCATTGCTGAGCGGACAGAGAGAGTGAGTTGTTTTGGATCAGGGCAAGATTGTTGAAGAAGAAGCATGCTGATTTGCTTGCACAAATTTGGTTTATGCCCATTTGGTCAATAGCTAGAAAGAGGAGAGATGAAACAAATTTTTAGAAAGTGCGGGTTTTGTAATCGTCGTTACCATAATTTTCCAGTAGGGTGATTGTACCATGTCCTTCTGCTTAATGTTTTTACTTGGATTTGCAATATTTGCAGAAGGAGATGAGTTTTGTCTACTAGAGCTACTGTCGAAAGCCTAGTCGTATCCTTGCAAATATCCAGTCAACTAGCAATAATCGCATTCTTGCCAAATCATTTTGGAAGAAAATAAGCTGGTTAAAAGGAGAACTGTTGGTTCAATACCAGGAAGGGGCAGAGGGTGTCAAGCAGGGTCTTATGCCAGTCAGTTGGACATGCTCAAGATCAAAAAGCAATTGGAGTATTTGCAGAAGAGCTTGCAAGAAGGGGAGAACCACTTTCCAGAGGAGGATAAATTTGGCTGCAAGCCACCTTTCACGACCTCCATCAGTCAAGCAGGTGGTCTTAGGGCTAGTACATCGCAACAAATATGAGACCATCGCATCCCAGAGATGCAGCAGCTAATGACCCAAACCGAAATCAGCATGCTTATAGCCAAACAGAGGCTAAAATTCGTGATTACCAGACAGCTAAATCAGCTATTGAGACAGGTGCTTCACTTGGCCAGTCAGAATCACTTCTACTCTCTACCAGTCCTATAAGTCTCAGGGCGAGAAAATTCGCAAGCTAAAGGCACTGAAAGCAGTTGCGCAAGTTGAAGCACAGCTTTCTCCAGTTAGAATCCAGCCTTGCTGCCCTACCGTGTCCAGTATGCAGGGTTCAGGTACCCAGCACAGCCTACGCGTCTGGTTTAAGCAGTCAATTGGAGTCATAAATCTCAACACTTGGCAAGGTTGGTCCGGGGATTGACCCTTCTAGACCAGAAAATCTTGGAGGCAGAGTCAGGTAAGAAGGTTCAGGAAATCTTTTTAGACAAGGGAAAATTACGGCCGGAGTGAAGATGGGGTGCTTCATCTTAATCACAGAGACCAGTGATTCTACCATGGTGGCAGAAGGTGCCCTGCTGGCCAACTCTATCCGTCCTTGGAAAAGAAGGAAAGCCAAACTCACAGCTTATCTAGTTCAAAAGATGTATGCAGAATCCAAAGGTAGGTGATTCTGTTCGTTATCCTGACGACTCATGAAGGAAAAATCAACTTTTCCTAGATTCTACTATTACAAGTATTGATGTGACATCTACTAAAAACTGAAAAGGAATTTCTTTAAAATTGAGGCGGAGACTAATCTAACTTCGGCGAGCAGAAAAACTTCATTATGGGGTGGAAGGTCGTCTGCAGATGATTACAGGCAGAGAAAAGTTATCTACGTTATTATTTGGATCAATTTTTGAACAAGAGTAATGTTCGTCGTTTTAGAGTTAAATGATTTTTGAAACTGTGAAATCTTTTCTTGCAGTTTTTCTTTATAATTTTTGAAGTACATCTGTTATTTATTCGAGTTTAAATTCTTGTGATTTTTATGTTTTTGTGGTAGAATGTGCTCAAGTAATACGAAAGGCGAACTTTAAAAATGTCAAAACAATTGATCTATTCGGGAAAAAGCTAAGGATATCTATACAACTGAGGATGAAAATCTTGTATTTCAACTTACAAGGACCAGGCGACTGCTTTCCAATGGTGTCAAGAAGGAGCAGAGTGCGGAGTAAGGTCTTGAATCAATCAGATTTCATCTTTCTGACAATTAAACGCGGCTGGTGTGGCGACTCACTTTGTGGAGAAACTTTCAGATGCGGAACAACTCAATAAAAGGTAAATCCATTCCTTTGGAAGTCGTGCTTCGCAACTATACAGCTGGTTCTTTTTCAAAAACGTTTTTGGCGTAGATGAAGAATCACCTTGGAGACCCCGATTGTCGAATTTTACTACAAAAATGATGATTTGGATGATCCATTTATCCAATGACGAACATGTGAAATTCCTAAAGATTGCGGATGACCAGCAAATCGCCTACTGAAGGAAGAAACTCGTCGTATCAATGAACTTTTGAAAAGCTGGTTTGCTGAGATTGGGCTTAAGTTGATTGACTTTAAGCTGAAGTTCCGGTTTTTGATAAGGGATGGCAAGATTATCTTGGCGATGAATTTCACCAGATAACTGCCGCTTGTGGGATGCAGATGGTAACCACATGGATAAGGATGTTTTCCGTAGAGTTGGGAGAACTAACAGATGTTTTGTAAAGTTGTTTGGGGAAAGAGTTGCAGGAATTGAAATAAAGGAATAAGAATTGATGGATAAACGTATTTTTGTTGAGGCTGATTTTCAGGTCAAGTCAGAGTTTGGTTGAAAGCTCCAGCACAACTTGGGATTGTCAAGCTTGAAAAGTATTCGCATTGTGCAAGTATATGATGTGTTGACTTGGCAGAGGACCTGTTTGCACCTGCAGAAGAAACACATCTTCTCTGAGCGGGTGACAGACCATGTCTTGGACGACGACTGTACAGGCGGATCTTGCTAACTATGCTTTCTTTGCCATTGAAAAGCCTGCCAGGGGCAGTTTGACCAGCGTGCAGCATCTTACAGGAAGCTTTGCTCTTGCTGAGGTAGCTCGGTGATGTGCACGGTCAATACAGCCCAACTTTTGCTGGTGAATAAAGACATTGATGCGACTGAGTTGAGGCGGTCAGGTTGCACTCCCAGCGTTGATTCTCGTTTCAAGGACATCACGACAGGATTGCCAAGCAGGAATTTTCAGAGTCAGACAAGACCATTCCAAAATTGACTTTCTTTTGAGCTATACGGCGAAGACTGCTCGCTACAAACGCCGACAAGGGATTAGCCATGGAAGTGGATGATTTGCTCTTTATCCAAGACTATTTCAAGTCAATCGGGCGCGTGCCGACGAAACTGAACTCAGGTTTTGGACGCACTGGTCTGACCACTGCCGTCACACGACGTTTGAGACTGAGTTGAAGCAGATTGGATTTTCAGCTTCTAAATTCCAAAACAGATTGCAGTCAACCTATGAAAAATATATTGCCATGCGTAGATGGTTGGGGCGTTCTGAAAAACCACTGAAACCTTGAGTGGATATGGCCACTGCTTTGCAGGTCGTTATGAGGCGTGCTAATGGACGTTTGGACGACATGGAAGTATCTGATGAAAATAAACGCCTGCTCGAAGTAGAAATCGAGTGGACGTTGATGGTGTGAGAAGAACCATGGCTCCTCATGTTTAAAAATGAAACTCATAACCACCCAGCTGAGATTGAGCCATTTGGTGGGGCGGCTACTTGTATCGGTGGAGCCATTCGTGATCCATTGTCCAGGTCGCTCATATGTCTACCAAGCCATGCGTATCTCAGGTGCTGGTGATATTACAGCACTTTCGATTTCGGAAACTCGTGCTGGGGAGTGCACAACAGGTTATTTCTAAAAACAGCGTGCTCATGGCTGATTCTTCATATGGTAACCAGATTGGGCTTGCAGCAACCTACGTTCGTGAGTACTTCCGCAGGGCTTTGTGGCTAAACGTATGGAGCTTGGTGCTGTTGTTGGTGCAGCTCCTAGGGGCAATGTGGTCCGTGAAAAACCTGAAGCAGGCGATGTCATTATCCTCCTTGGAGGTAAGACTGGACGTGATGGTGTCGGTGGTGCGACAGGCTCTTCTAAGGTTTCAAACGGTTGAGTCTGTATGGGGAGACTGCTGGTGCAGAAGTGCAAAAAGAATGCTATCGAAAGAACACAGATTCAACGTCTGTTCCGTAATGGCGATGTGACTCGTCTTATCAAGAGTCCAATGACTTTGGTGCTGGTGGTGTCTGTGTCGCTATCGGTGAATTGGCAGACGTCTTGAAATCGACCTCAACAAGGTTCCTCTCTCATACCAAGGCTTAGATGGTACGAGATTGCTATCTCTGAATCCACAAGAACGGATGTGAGTTGTGGTTCGTCCTGAGGACGTAGATGATTTTGTTGTGAGATGTCAACAAAATGCAGTGCTGATACGTGGCTACGGTGACTGAAAAACCAAATCTGGTTATGCACTGGAATGGTGAAACCATTGTCGACTTGGAACGTCGTTTCCTTGATACCAGTGGTGTGCGCGTGGTCGTTGATGCAAAAGGTGGTGGACAGGATGTCGAGCTCCCAGAAGAGCGCAAGCGCTGACACTTGAGATTTGATACACGTACGGTTCTATCTGACGCTCAACCATGCGAGTCAAAAGGGATTGCAGACTATCTTTTGATTTATCGATTCGGTCGTTCAACGAGTCAATCACCCATGGCGGACGCTACCAACTCCACACCAACTGGGGGCATCTGTGCAGAAGTACCAGTTCAACACGGTAGTGACTCATACTGCGTCAGTCATGGCCCAAGGTTTCAACCCTTGTGTGGCAGAATGGTCTCCCATACCATGGTGCTGCTTGTGCAGTTATCCAGGCAACTGCTCGTTTGGGCGCTACTGGTGCCAGCTGGTCGCAGCTCGTTTCTCACCAAAGATTTCTGAGCGCATGGACAAACAGGCAAACGTTTCCGGGTCAGCCAGTATCAGCTCTTCTGGGCTCTATTGAGCACTAAATCCAACTTGGTTTGCCATCTATCAGTGGTAAGGACTCCATGTCTGGTACTTTTTGAAGAATTAACAGTTCCACCAGCCTTGGTCGCCTTTGGGGTGACAACAGCGGATAGCCGTAAGGTCCTCTCTCCTGAGTTCAAGACTGCTGGTGAAAACATCTATTACATCCCAGGTCAAGCCCTCTCTGCAGAGATTAATTTTGCTTTGATTAAGTCTAACTTTGCTCAATTTGAAGCCCTTCAAAGGGATTACAAGTAACATCTGCATCAGCTGTCAAATATGAGTGGTGTGGTTGGTTTGCTCTGCTACCTTTGGAAATCATATCGGTGCAGAGGTGATCTTGTCTGAACTTGAAACAGCTTTGACAGCTCAATTGGGCGGATTTGTCTTCACATCGCCTCAAGAAATTGCTGGAGTAGAGAAAATAGGTCAAACAAGTACAGACTTTACACTCCTTGTCAACGGTGTGAAGCTAGATGGACAGAAACTTGACAGTGCCTTCCAAGGCAAGTTGGAAGAAGTTTACTCAACAGAGTTTGCACAAGCTAAAGAACTAGCAGAAGTACCAGCTGTGGTATCAGATGTTGTAGATTAAAAGCCAGAAAAGGTTGAAAAACCTGTGGTTTACATCCAGTCTTCCCAGGAACCAACTCAGAATACAGCTCGTCGGGCACTTTGAGAAAGAAGGTGCAGAGGTCAACTTGGTGCCATTTGTGACCTTGAATGAGAGAGCTGTGTCAAGTCAGTTGAAACTATAGTTGACAACATCAGCAAGGCTAACATCCTCTTCTTTGCAGGTGGTTTTCTCAGCTCGGACAGAGCAGATGGTTCCGCTAAGTTTATCGTCGCATCCTTCTCAATGAAAAGATCCGTGTGCTATTGATAGCTTTATCGTCCGTGGTGAGCGATTGTCGGTATCTGTAATGGATTTCAGGCCTTGGTCAAATCAGGTCTTCTTCCATACGGGAACTTCGAAGATGCCAGCAGTACTAGCTCAACCCTCTTCTACAATGATGCCAACCAACACGTGGCCAAGATGGTGGAAACTCGGATTGCCAACATCAACTCACCATAGTTGGCTGGGGTGCAAGTGGGGATATCCATACTATCCAGTATCGCACGGTGAAGGAAAGTTTGTGCGTGACAGCAGGAATTTGCGGAGCTCCGTGACAATGGTCAAATCTTCAATAATATGTTGACTTTGATGGAAAACCAAGTATGGATTCTAAGTACAATCCGAATGGTTCTGTCCATGCCATCGAAGGAATTACCAGCAAGAACGGTCAAATCATTGGTAAGATGGGCCACTCAGAACGTTATGAAGATGGTCTTTTCCAAAACATTCCAGGAAATAAAGACCAGCACCTGTTCGCGTCGGCGGTTAAATACTTTACTGGAAAATAAGACTTACAGATTTTTCTAATAGATGGTATCAGTAATGTAAAAAGTCATGTAAATCTAGCTCATGATGATTGCAAATGAAAATTAGAGTATAAAAATGACATACAGTAAAAATCTCTTAATGAAGAATGCAGTGTTTTTCGGTATTTGGGGACATCCAGATGCTCAAATTGACCTATTTTTGGTCTCCCGATCTTCAGCACCGTGGTCAGGGAGGGGCAGGGAATCCTCTCCAATGACCAAGGGAAAATAAAGCGGCATCGTGATATGGGTCTTCTATCAGAAGTCTTCAGAAATCCAGCTAATTTGGATAAACTGACTGGAACAAGTGCGATTGGGCATGTTCGTTATGCGACTGCTGGCGAAGCTTCTGTTGATAATATCCAGCCCTTCCTTTTCCGTTTTCACGATATGCAGTTTGGCTTGGCTCATAATGGAAATCTGACCAATGCTGCCTCTCTCAAGAAAGAATTGGAAGATAGAGGAGCGATTTTCAGTGCGACTTCGGACTCGGAAATCTTGGCTCATCTCATTCGTCGCAGTCATAATCCTAGCCTGATGGGCAAAATCAAGGAAGCGCTCAGCCTTGTCAAAGGTGGTTTTGCCTATATCTTGCTGTTTGAAGACAAGTTGATTGCGGCTCTTGATCCAAATGGTTTCCGTCCGCTTTCTATCGGGAAAATGGCCAACGGAGCGGTGGTGGTTTCCTCTGAAACCTGTGCTTTTGAGGTTATTGGTGCAGAGTGGATTCGTGATTTGAAGCCAGGTGAGATTGTCATCATTGATGACAAGGGCATCCAGTATGACAGCTATACAGACGATACCCAGTTGGCGATTTGTTCTATGGAGTATATCTATTTTGCCCGCCCTGATTCTAACATTCATGGTGTCAATGTTCATACGGCACGTAAACGTATGGGTGCCCAATTGGCGCGTGAATTCAAGCATGAGGCAGATATTGTGGTCGGTGTGCCCAATTCTTCCCTCAGCGCAGCCATGGGATTTGCGGAAGAATCTGGTCTGCCAAACGAAATGGGACTTATCAAGAACCAATACACTCAACGTACCTTTATCCAACCAACTCAAGAATTGCGGGAGCAAGGGGTGCGGATGAAACTATCTGCTGTTTCTGGTGTTGTAAAAGGCAAGCGTGTGGTTATGATTGATGACTCTATTGTACGTGGAACAACCTCTCGTCGTATCGTTCAGCTCTTGAAAGAAGCGGGTGCGACTGAAGTTCACGTTGCCATTGGTAGTCCAGCGCTAGCTTATCCATGTTTCTATGGGATTGATATCCAGACTCGTCAGGAACTGATTGCGGCCAATCATACGGTTGAAGAAACGCGCCAAATCATTGGAGCTGACAGCCTGACTTACCTCTCTGTTGAAGGTTTGATTGATTCGATTGGGATTGAAACAGATGCACCAAATGGTGGTCTCTGTGTCGCTTACTTTGACGGTGACTATCCAACACCTCTCTACGATTATGAAGAAGACTATCGTCGAAGTTTGGAAGAAAAGACCAGTTTTTACAAATAGATGGCAGATCTTCCGTTAAAGAAAAGGAATATAAAAATGACAAATAAGAATGCTTATGCCCAGTCTGGCGTGGATGTTGAAGCGGGTTATGAAGTTGTTGAACGGATTAAAAAGCACGTGGCTCGTACGGAGCGTGCAGGTGTCATGGGAGCGCTGGGCGGTTTTGGTGGTATGTTTGACCTTTCAAAAACAGGTGTTAAAGAACCTGTCTTGATTTCAGGGACTGATGGTGTCGGAACCAAGCTCATGTTGGCTATCAAGTATGACAAGCACGATACCATCGGTCAGGACTGTGTGGCCATGTGTGTCAATGATATCATCGCTGCAGGTGCGGAGCCCCTCTATTTCCTTGACTACGTCGCAACTGGCAAGAATGAACCAGCTAAGCTAGAACAAGTGGTGGCTGGAGTCGCTGAAGGTTGTGTGCAGGCAGGCGCAGCCCTCATCGGTGGGGAAACGGCTGAAATGCCTGGTATGTATGGCGCAGATGATTACGATCTAGCTGGTTTTGCGGTCGGTGTGGCTGAAAAATCTCAAATCATAGACGGTTCAAAAGTGTCTGAAGGAGATGTCCTTCTCGGACTTGCTTCGAGTGGGATTCACTCAAATGGGTATTCACTTGTGCGTCGTGTATTTGCCGATTACACAGGTGAGGAAGTCCTTCCAGAATTGGAAGGCAAGCAACTCAAGGACGTTCTTCTTGAGCCGACTCGTATCTATGTCAAGGCTGTTTTGCCACTCATCAAGGAAGAGTTGGTCAACGGCATTGCCCACATCACTGGTGGTGGCTTTATCGAAAATGTCCCTCGTATGTTTGCAGATGACCTAGCTGCTGAAATTGATGAAAACAAAGTTCCAGTGCTTCCGATTTTCAAAGCTCTTGAGAAATACGGTCAGATCAAACACGAAGAAATGTTTGAAATCTTCAATATGGGTGTGGGACTTATGCTGGCAGTTAGCCCTGAAAATGTAAGTCGTATCAAGGAATTGTTGGATGAACCAGTCTATGAAATTGGTCGCATCGTCAAGAAAGAAAACGAAAGTGTCATCATCAAATGAAAAAAATAGCGGTTTTTGCCTCTGGTAATGGCTCAAATTTTCAGGTGATTGCCGAAAGAATTTCCAGTGGAGTTTGTCTTTTTCAGACCATCGTGATGCCTATGTGCTAGAGCGTGCAGACAAGCTCGGCGTTCTGTCCTATGCTTTTGAACTCAAGGAGTTTGAGAGCAAGGCAGACTATGAAGCAGTCCTTGTTGAGCTCTTGGAAGAGCACCAGATTGACTTGCTTTGCCTAGCAGGCTACATGAAAATCGTTGGGCCAACTTTATTGGCGACTTATGAAGGACGGATCATCAACATTCACCCAGCCTACCTGCCAGAATTTCCAGGAGCTCATGGCATTGAGGATGCTTGGGAAGCTGGGGGTTACTGAGGAGTGGCGTGACCATTCACTGGGTGGATTCGGGTGTCGACACTGGGAAGATTATTCAGCAAGTGCGCGCGCTGCGGATGGCTGATGATACCATTGACAGTTTTGAAGCTCGCATTCATGAGGCAGAGTATAAGTTGTATCCAGAGGTCATTAGAGAATTAGGAGTAGAGAGGAAATAAGTTATGGATTTTAAAGAAAAGTTGAAAAACTGGGATAAAGATATCAGTGTTTATAATCCATGGGAAAATGGTAAGGGTAAACAGTTGATTGATAAATTCCTTAACAGCTTAACACAACAAAATAATGCTTTTTCATGGGTTGAGCTTAATGGGAAAAGATACAAACCTGCAACAAGATACATTATCCACTACACGTTCAAGGCGATTACGAAAACGCAATCTTGTATCAATGTCTTTATAATCCCGGTGTGGCTGATAGTATTTGGAAATTAGAAGATACTGGCATTCGTGAATTTATTAAACGAGCCAAAAATAAAGAAGACTACATAGAGAGGATGTTTCAAGACTATCAAAATTTTTCTGTGGAAGATGTTAAAAATAAAATAGTTCAGAAAGACAATATTCTTTACCAAGAAATCAAACTGATACTCGGGAAATTTTCTAAAAAACCAGATCATCAATTGCTCACAAAATTTATAAAGAGTGAATGTTACTACATTAAAAGCTACTATAAAGCATTGTTGGGTGAAAAAGGGGAAGGAAAAAATCTGTTAGATAAGGCGGCTAATCGCTTATTGGAGGAGTGGGATAATCTAGAAAAAAATATCAAAGGGTACGTATGTTGTAATTTTAGAATTGGTTCCTTTTGCTTCGCTGAATAAAAAGGATATTAAATTATCGGATGTTGATAAAAAAATTACGAACTTCACAGTGAGTATTATTTTGAAACAATTTCAAATTATTTGAAATATGGTGGAGAAAAACCAGTTTTTGTTTTTAGAAGTAGAAAAGAATGGTTTGAAAAGGATTAATATATTTATTAATTCAGAATTTGGAATGAATGAGCCTTTTGATATTGAAAATAGTGAATTAATAGATTATTTTTATGAGTTTTCAAGTCAAAATGCAGTTTTATCAAGAAATAATATTCTAAAAAGCTACACGAAAGATAAGAAGATGAATTTAAATCAGGTTTCCTCAGTCTATTCTAATAAGTAAGGAGAACAAATGACTAAACGAGCACTTATTTCAGTCTCAGACAAAGCGGGCATTGTTGAATTTGCCCAAGAGCTCAAAAACTGGGTTGGGAGATTATCTCGACGGGTGGGACACAAGGTTGCCCTTGACAATGCTGGGGTAGAGACCATTGCGATCGATGATGTGACGGGCTTCCAGAGATGATGGATGGTCGTGTTGAGACCCTTCATCCAAAATATCCACGGTGGGCTCCTCGCTCGTCGTGATTTGGATAGCCACTCTGGAAGCAGCTAAGGAGAACCAAATTGAGCTTATCGACCTTGTAGTGGTCAACCTTTATCCTTTCAAGGAAACGATCCTCAAACCAGATGTGACGTACGCTGATGCGGTTGAGAACATCGATATCGGTGGGCCATCTATGCTTCGTTCTGCAGCGAAGAATCACGCTAGCGTAACAGTTGTGGTAGACCCTGCTGACTATACTGTTGTTTTTGGACGAGTTGTCAGCCAATGGTGATTGAAACGACTTACGAAACGCGTCAACGTTTGGCAGCTAGGTTTTTCGTCACAGCGGCTTATGATGCCTGATTGCAGAGTATTTCACAGCTCAAGTGGGTGAAAGCAAACCTGAAAAGCTCACTTTAACCTATGATCTCAAACAAGCTATGCGTTACGGTGAGAACCCTCAACAAGACGCGGATTTCTACCAAAAAGCTTGCCAACAGACTACTCGATTGCTTCGGCTAAACAGCTCAACGGGAAAGAATTGTCATTCAACAATATCCGTGATGCTGACGCTGCCATTCATATCATCCGTGACTTCAGATCGTCCAACCGTTTGTGGCTCTCAAACACATGAACCCATGTGGAATCGGTCAGGCTGATGACATCGAGACTGCTTGGGACTACGCTTATGAGTCTGACCCAGTTTCTATCTTTGGTGGGATTGTCGTTCTTAACCGTGAGGTAGATGCTGCGACAGCTGAGAAGATGCATGGTGTATTCCTTGAAATTATCATTGCACCAAGCTATACGGATAAAGCGCTAGCCATTTTGACCAACAAAAGAAAAACTTGCGTATCCTTGCCTTTGCCATTTTGATGCTCAAGAGGCTAGTGAAGTGGAAGCAGGAGAATACACAGGTGTAGTTGGTGGACTTCTGGTGCAAAACCAAGATGTGGTCAAGGAAAGCCCAGCCGATTGGCAAGTGGTGACCAAACGCCAACCAACTGAGACAGAAGCGACAGCTCTTGAGTTTGCTTGGAAGGCTATTAAATACGTCAAATCAAACGGAATCATTGTAACCAACGACCACATGACACTGGGTGTTGGTCCAGGTCCGAACTAACCGTGGCTTCTGTTCGTATTGCCCATTGACCAAGCCAAAGACCGCCTTGACGGCGCTGTGCTTTAGCTTCGGATGCCTTCTTCCCATTTGCGGATAATGTGGAAGAAATTGCCAAAGCAGGTATTAGAGCTATCATCCAGCCAGGTGGATCGGTCCGTGATCGAGGGAATCCATCGAGGCTGCTGACAAATATGGCATGACCATGGTCTTCACAGGAGTGAGACATTTTAGACATTAAGAAGATAAAGTTTTAATGTAAACAAAAATTGGTTATAATAACATTTTGTAAAAAGTAAGCCGTAAGGCTTGCTTTTAGCATAATTAATAAATAAAACTATCAAGGAGTATATGGATGCCTTTAATTGAGAAAATTTAAAATTAATAATCTTCATATATTATGATGTTGAGTTGAATTTTAAGAATGATAAGACTATTTACATTGGAGAAAAATGGTGATTGGTAAAACGACTATTCTTTCAATACTTTATTATTTGCTCGATTTAAATTATGAAAAATTATTGAGTTTTATTTTTGAAAAGCATTGAGATTAAATTAGAGTAGAGAGCTTTTTAAAGATTACTAAAAAGATATTAGACAAATTAATATAGATAAGAGAGTCATAGAAGACAGGTTCCTAGATTTGTAGTTGATGATTTACTCATGAATAGAACATGATGAAAAATTTGATGGGAGAGTTATTGGAATTATGTAAAACAAAAGGATTCGAGATTTTGATATAAATGTTCAAAATTATACAGAAAATATGAATTATTTGAGAATATCCTTTCCATCTAGCTTCACAAGCAATTAATGAGGGTTCTTTACAGAATTAATCCGGAAGGGGTATGTAAAGTAATCAATAGAGATAGAATATAAAAATAAATATAAAAATTTTTATATTTCCCAACTTATAGAAGAATTGAGGAAGATTTACATAAATTAAATATAGGTCCTAAAAATGTGGCTCCTGGAGAAGAATATTAAATGAGTAAATTTAGTGGAGAATTAATTCATTTTGGTATGGAAGATGTTGAGCAGAGGATAAAGAACTATTAAATAAGATTAGTAGAAACCAACGAAAGATTACAATAATATGACTAGTGGTTTATTAAATACTTTTTCTAATGGGGAAAAGTATTAAAATTTCTGGTGAAAATTTTGATCCTGAAGAAGTAGATATCGCTCTATCTAGATTGGGTGATAAAATAACTGATGAAACTAAATCTATAATTTTAAAGTAAGATACATCAAGGTATCTTGCACGAAGATAAATATTTGGACTATCTTGTTTTCAAGTATTCTTGAAATTATAGAACTTTGGCAGATATCGATAGTAGAATTAATGAGTTTTAATAAAAAGAGTAAATAAATATTTGTTGATTTTATTATAATCCACAGTCATTAGAGGTTAGAATATCAAGGAATTGATAGTAAAGGAAACTATATTTAAGAATAATCGAGTATGGGGAAAAAAGTTGAAGATATTATTAATTTAAGTAATCTTTCATCGGGAGAAAAAACAATTAATTTCCACTTTTTCTAAGATATTTTTAGAAGATGAAAAAGAACTTATTATTTTATTTGATGAACCTGAGTTATCTTTATCTGTTCCATGGCAGGAGGAATTTATTTTATGATATTTCTCAAGCAAATAAGTGTAGATTTTTATTAACAGTAACTCATTCTCCATTTATATATAGCAATCTCCTATCTTATGCAGAAGAGATTGACGATTGTATTAAAAGAAAACTCACAAAATAGTGATAACGAACTTCCATTTTTCTTTTTAAATGATGATAATGATGATGAATTACCTTTTTAAATAAGAGGAGGGATAATTTGAAATCGGTAACAATAGAAAATCACCTAGAAAGTTTGACAGAATCCTCAGTTATTTGGGAAAGGTATACGAGGATGCTAAAGGCTAACCCCAATAGATATTTTGTATTTTATGAAGGCAAAGATAGGCAGTATTATGATTGTCGAACACGAAATTTTACTAAAAATTACAACGCATATGAGGTTGGTGGTAAGGTAAAGTGTTGCAATTGGTTGATAAATTTACTCATGAGGAGGGTTATAAATTAAAGAATAAATTATTTTTATAGATAAAGACTATGAAAAACACCGGCTAGATTCGGATGTATATATGACTCCAAAATACGCAGTTGAAAACTTTTACGTAAAGCCAAACTGCAATCGAGAGAATACAGAAAACACATTATGGTATAAATGAAGATGATCAAGAATTTAGCATAGTATTAGATTATTTTAACAAAAGATATAACGAATTTATTCAACATCTGACTAATATGAATCTATGGGCAATTTAGTTGCCAATTAAATGAGGTCAAAATAGACTTTTGATTTGTTGGGGTTAAAAATAATGCAGATAATATTTTAAAAAGTTAAGTATAAAAAGTTAAATTATCAGTTGAAGATATTAGTTTCTATTATTTTTGAGAGGAAGTATAGGTGAAAAATTAAGGAGAAATCTAAAAGCGGGGTTGAGAAGAATGGTAGAGATTATACTGCTGAGGCTATCTTATTTTATGGATAAAAAGAATATACATGCAGTACTTTTGTCAATGATGTGAGAGGAGTATCGTAGCTGTATAGAGAGTATTTTTAGGGTAAACAGTTGTTATGGTTTTTAAAAAGAGTTTATATTATCTGTAGAGAATAAAAAGTGGGGTATTTTGCAAAGACAATTTTTATTGAAGATAGAAATATAATGACAGTGTTTACTAATTGTGCAGATACGCCTGAGTGCTTGAATGACTACTTGAAACGAAAATGTTGTTTGCCATTCAACTAGTCTTTATTATATGTAGGAATTATATAGATTAGTTGAAACTTTGAGTAGATTTTTAGATATTAAGTATTAGACTTCCTGCGAAACAAAATATGATACAATAAAACTATGAATTATGAATCAAGTAAACCATTAAGTGATGCACGATTTAAGCGCCTTGTTGGTGTTCAGCGCACTACTTTTGAAGAGATGTTAGCTGTGTTAAAAACAGCTTATCAACGTAAACACGCAAAAGGTGGACGAACCCCTAAGTTAAGCCTTGAAGACCTCCTCATGGTTACTCTTCAATACATGCGAGAATACCGCACTTATGAACAAATTGCGGCTGATTTTGGCATTCACGAAAGCAACTTAATCCGTCGGAGTCAATGGGTTGAAGCAACTCTTATTCAAAGTGGCTTTACGATTTCAAAAACCCATCTTAGTGCTGAGGATACGGTGATTGTAGATGCAACAGAGGTAAAAATCAACTAGCCAATTATTCTGGTAAAAAGAAATATCATGCTATGAAGGCTCAAGCGATTGTCACAAGCCAAAGGAAAATTGTTTCTTTGGATATCGCTGTGAACTATTGCCACGATATGAAATTGTTCAAAATGAGCCGCAGAAATATCGGACAAACTGGTAAAATCTTGGCTGACAGTGGTTATCAAGGATTCATGAAGATGTATTCACAAGCGCAAACTCCGAGGAAATCAAGCAAACTTAAGCCACTAACTCTTGAAGATAAAGCCTATAACCATGCGCTATCTAAAGAGAGAATCAAGGTTGAGAATATTTTTGTCAAAGTAAAAACGTTTAAAATATTTTCAACAACCTATCGAAATCGACACAAACGGTTTGGATTACGAATGAATTTGATTGCTGGTATTATCAACTGTGAACTGGGATTTTAGTTTCGCAGGAAGTCTATTATACGAGACTTGGTATCTCTATATAATTAGGCAAATTAATAGAATGGAGAAAGTTAAGATGTCATTTATAAAAATTAAATATAGGAATATCGTTGTCAGGACCAATCATTGGAATTAGTCCGGATTTTAGAGAAATTAATAGATGTTATCAATAAAAGAAGATATATCAGAAAAAGTAAGATTGAAAATATACATTTTTCCTTCTGTCGGGTCAAGTACTATAACATGGGAACCTAGAGGTGATTACAAACATAGTTTTTATGCCTTTTCTTCGATAGCGTTCGAAGGAAAATTTGGATCAAATCCAGATGTATTTATGATTTTTCAAAAATGACAATCTGATAAAATTTAATAGTAAAGAGCATGCGCTAAATGATGATGATTTAACGAGTGGTTAAATTAAATAAAAATATTTTTAAAAATAATGAAAGTATGAATATGGAATTGAAAAGAACTTAGTATTATTCTAATAGTGAATCAAAAGTATGATATTCGTCCTTTCGTTATTGTTGTATTTGCGAAGATTCACTGGGATTTGCTACTGTACATTGATAAACAAAAGTTCAAGTACTGCAAATTCAAATGGATTTATCAGAATAATACCAGGGACAGGGATTAAACCCTTTTCAACCACAGGCAAGAAAAATTAGTATGGCCAACTGGCAAAGAGATCTATTACGACCATTGAAGGAACCTCAAACTGGGTCGTTCATTTAGAATTGAGATAAAGAACAAGTTGATAATATTTTAAATTTGAAAAAGTATTTTGTTAATTTATTGGAACCTAATATTTCTAAAGTGTTGAAAAGAAGAATATATAACGAGGTAAGACATTAAACAAAAGGAAAGAAAACAGTTTCTTTCCTTTTTATGCGTAAAAAACATGAGCAAAACAAGATTAAAAACGAACGTTTGTGGTATAATGATAGTAAATAATTCGCAAAGAGGACACAAGATGAAGTTGTTAGTTGTCGGTTCAGGTGGTCGTGAGTATGCCATTGCTAAAGTTGCTTGGTTCAAAAAGAGGTTGAAAAAGGTCTTTGTAGCTTCTGGAAATGACAGGATGACTCTGGATGGTTTTGGAGTTAGTAAACATTTCTGTTTCCGAACATTCTAAATTGATTGAGTTTGCAAAAACCAACGATATTGCTTGGACCTTTATCGGACCAGATGATGCCACTTGCTGCTGGTATCGTGGATGATTTTAACCAAAGCTGGGCTTAAGGCCTTTGGTCCGACAAGATTGGTGGCAGAGCTGGAGTGGTCCAAAGGATTTTTGCCAGAAATCATGGTCAAATACGGCGTTCCGACAGCAGCCTATGGCACATTCTCAGATTTCGAAAGAAGCCAGGCCTATATCGAAAAAGCAGGGTGCGCCTATCGTAGTCAAAGCAGACGGTTTTGGCTCTTGGGAAGAGTGTTGTCGTTGCTGAGACAGTCGAGCAAGCGGTCGAAAGCAACTCACGAGATGCTTTTGGACAATAAATTCGGTGACTCAGGTGCGCGTGTGGTCATTGAGGAGTTTCTTGAAGGAGAATTTTTCACTCTTTGCTTTTTGTCAATGGGGACAAGTTCTACATTATGCCAACAGCTCAGGACCACAAACGTGCTTATGATGGTGACAAGGGTCCCTAACACTGGTGGGATGGGGGCTTATGCGCCAGTTCCTCACTTGTCACAGAGCGTGGTTGACACGGCGGTTGACACTATTGTCAAGCCCGTCCTAGAAAAGCATGATTAAGAAGGGCGCCCTTATCTTGGTGTTCTTTATGCAGGGCTTATTTTGACAGCTGATGGACCGAAAGTCATCGAGTTTAACGCTCGCTTCGGAGATCCTGAAACGCAAATCATCTTGCCTCGTTTGACTTCTGACTTTGCGCAAAAATATCACGGACATCCTAGAGGGTAGAGAGCCTGCTATTACCTGGCTAAATGAGGGTGTTACTCTGGGTGTGGTAGTCGCATCCAATGGATACCCGCTAGATTATGAAAAGGGTGTCGAGTTGCCAGCCAAAACCGACGGCGATATCATCACCTACTATGCCGGTGCCAAATTCGCTGAAAATAGCAGAGCACTGCTATCAAACGGAGGACGTGTCTATATGCTGAGTCACCACAGCAGACACCGTCAAAGAAGCCCAAGACACTATCTGCAGCGAACTTACAAAACAAAAACAGACGGCCTCTTCTACCGTACGGATATTGGTAGCAAGGCTATTCGATAAAAGATATAAGAAAAAGGCGACGAAGTCACTAAACCCGATAATGGTCGCTCGTGGTGAAAAGACCAGAACAGTATCTGTTCTGGTCGAGGGAAACTTTGAGACCTTAGGCTCAAAGTTAGGGAATGAAACCGAAGGTTTGCTTCCGTCCCACCACCTAAGACCAGTATCAAAGAAAAGGAAAAATTATGACAAAACCAATTGTTTCCATCATCATGGGCTCAAAATCCGACTGAGGCAACCATGCAAAAAAACAGCAGAAGTCTAGACCGCTTCGGTGTAGCTTATGAAAAGAAAGTTGTCTCTGCCCTACCGTACGCAGACCTCATGTTCAAGCATGCAGAAGAAGCACGTAGCCGTGGGATTAAGGTTATTATCACTGCAGGGAGCAGGGTGGGGCAGCTCACTTGCCAGAGTATGGTCGCTGCTAAAACAACCCTTCCTGTCATTGGGGTACCTGTCAAATCGCGTGCTCTTAGTGGGGTCGACTCTCTTTATTCCATCGTTCCAGATGCCGGGTGGAGTACCAGTCGCAACCATGGCTATCGGTGAAGCAGGCGCGACCAATGCAGCCCTCTTGCCCTCCGTCTCTTGTCAGTAGAGGGATCAGGCTATCGCGACAGCTTTGGCGAATTTCGCAGAAGAACAAGGAAAAATCGCAGAGAGGTCGACAAATGAGCTCATCTAAAACAATCGGAATTATCGGTGGCGGCCAGCTGGGTCAAATGATGGCTATTTCTGCTATATACATGGGCCACAAGGTTATCGCGCTGGATCCTGCTGCGGATTGCCCAGCCTCCCGTGTGGCGGGAAATCATCGTGGCACCTTATAATGATGTGGACGCTCTTCATCAGTTAGCGGACCGCTGTGATGCTCTCACTATGAATTTGAAAAATGTCGACGCTGACGGTCTTGATGCTGTCATCAGGATGGACAGCTCCCTCAAGATACCGATCTGCTTCGTATTTCCCAAAATCGCATCTTTGAAAAGGATTTTTCTCTCAAATAAGGCTCAAGTCACTGTGGCACCCTATAGGGTCGTGACTTCTAGCCGTAACAGCAAATATTGACCTGTCAAAAATTATGTTCTCAAGACTGCGACAGGTGGCTATGACGGTCATGGACAAAAAGTTATTCGTTCAGAAGCAGATTTGGAAGAAGCCTATGCACTGGCTGATTCTGCAGATTGCGTTTTGGAGGAATTCGTCAACTTTGATCTTGAAATTTCTGTCATCGTGTCTGGAAATGGCAAGGATGTGACTGTTTTTCAGTTCGAAAATATCCACCGTAACAATATCCTGTCTAAAACCATTGTCCCAGCTCGCATTTCAGCAAGTTTAGCTGAAAAAGCCAAAGCCATGGCAGGTGCAATTGCAGAACAGCTAAACTGTCTGGAACCCTTTGCGTGGAAATGTTTGCGACAGCTAATGATATCATCGTCAATGAAATTGCCGTCCACAGACTCTGGGCACTACTCTGTTGAGCCTGCGACTTCTCGCAGTTTGACACATATTCTCGGTGTTCTGGGAGCACCATTGCCAGCTATCAAACTGCATGCACCTGCTGTTATGCTCAATGTTCTCCAGCCAACACGTCGAGGGCTGCCGAACATGTCACAGAAAATCAGCGCCCACCTCCATGTATGGTAAAATAGAAGCGAAACAACCGCAAGATGGGGCATGTAACTTTGTTTTGAGTGATGTGCCGGATAGTGTGGACGAGTTTGGGGAAGGAATTGATTTTTAGGAGAAATATATGATTCAAATAATTGTAAATGCATTTGTCGAAAAAGAAGACTGGGGTAGTTGTCGAAGTCTTGTATGCTAGTAGCGATCATGAAAAAGTGAAAGCTAAGTATGAAGAGTTGACTGCTCAGTATCCTGATAACTATTTGGCTATCTATGATGTACCGCTGGATACGGATTTGAATACACTAGATCACTATCCATCTGTGTTTATTGGAAAAGAGGAGTTTGAGTAGAAATCTTGGTTTATCTAGATAACTTATTCCTAATAGCTTAAGAAGAAGGAAAATAAAACAATGATCAACCGTTACTCTCGCCCTGAGATGAGCGAACATTTGGAGTGAAGAAAAATAAATACCGTGCTTGGCAGGGTGGAAATCTTGGCTGACGAAGCCTGGGCTGAGTTGGGAGAAATCCCTAAGGAAGATGTGGCTTTTGATTCGTGAGAAAAGCGGACTTTTGACATCGACCGTATTTTGGAAATCGAGCAGGAGACGCGTCACGATGTGGTGGCTTTCACGCGTGCGGTTTCTGAGACTCTTGGTGAGGCGCAAGTGGATTCACTATGGTCTGACTTCTACCGACGTGGTGGATACGCCTACGGTTTACCTTTACAGCAGGCCAACGACATCATCCGTCGTGACCTTGAAAACTTCCTAACATCATCGCTGACAAAGCAAAAGAGCACAAGTTCACTATCATGATGGGGCGTACCCACGGTGTGCACGCTGAGCCTACAACTTTTGGTCTTAAATTGGCAACTTGGTACTGTGAAAGTGAAAACGGAACATCAGAGCGTTTCGAGCATGCGGCTACTGGTGTGGAAGCTGGTAAGATTTCTGGTGCGGTTGGGAACTTTGCTAACATCCCACCATTCGTAGAAACAATACGTCTGCGACAAATTGGGTATCCGTGCTCAAAGAAATCTCTACACAGGTGCTTCCTCGTGACCTTCACGCTGAGTACTTTGCAGTTCTTGCTAGCATTGCAACTTCTATCGAGCGCATGGCGACGGAAAATCGTGGTCTTCAAAAATCGGAACAACGCGAAGTGGAAGAATTCTTTGCTAAAGGTCAAGGGTCTTCAGCAATGCCTCATCAAACACCAATCCTATCGGTTCTGAAAATATGACTGGTCTGGCGCGTGTTATTCGTGGTCACATGGTAACAGCTTATGAAAAACGTAGCCCTTTGGCATGAACGTGATATCTCTCACTCATCAGCTGAGCGAATCATCACACAGATACAACTATTTTGATCGACTACATGCTCAACCGTTTTGGAAATATCGTCAAGAACTTGACAGTCTTCCCAGAAAAACATGATCCGTAACATGAACTCAACCTTTGGTTTAATCTTTAGCCAACGTGCTATGTTGACTTTGATTGAGAAAGGGATGACTCGTGAACAAGCCTATGACTTGGGTGCAACCAAAAACAGCCTACTCTTGGGATAATCAAGTAGACTTTAAAACCACTTCTTGAAGCAGATCCAGAGGTAACCTCGTCTGACTCAAGAAGAAATCGATGAAATCTTCAATCCAACATACTACACCAAACGTGTGGACGATATCTTTGAACGTCTAGGACTTGGTGATTAATTAAAAATAAACAGCGGGGTTCACAATACTCGCTGTTTATTTTTATCGAAAAAGACTAGTCTTCTTTTCTTTTTAGTTAGTCCATAGGTTGCTAGTGTGGCCATGGGTCCTGCGACTACTAGTCCTGCAGAATCATGAACTTCCTGTCTTAGGAAGTTCTTTCTCTGTTGCCACAGGAGCTGGACCTTGAGGAAGAGCTTGTTTTTCCTCCAGCAGGAACAGTTAGTTGGAGCCGATTCGCCTGGAATCTCTAGTACTGATTTTTCTTCTGCCGCAGGGAGTTGGTACATTTTGAGCTTTCTTGTGCTGGTTTTTCTTCTTTGACAGCCGCTTTGTCCATGTTCATCGCCTACATGTGTTACCAGAGTTCCGACTTCGACTATTTGTGTAACGGCTTTCTGTGCCACGACACTGGTAACCAATGTTCTAACTTCAGTTCCGTCTGCAGCCGTGGTTACAGAATAGAAATGACTTATACGGCCGTTTACACCTTCTGTTACGATACAGGGATTGTCCTTTGAGGCAATTGATCAGTTTCACGAGTGATGGTTGTGAATGGAATTACTTCCTCTTGGACATCTAGTCTAGGTTTTGCCTCAGTAGTTGGTGCAAGACCACTTTCATCACCTTATGAGTTACAGGAGCACCGACTCGATCACTTGGTCTACAATTTCTCTGCTACCTGGCTATCAAGGATGGTTTCGGTTGTTTTTCCGTTTTCAGTGAGTACAGAGATGTAATGAGTTCGTTCACTAGAACTCCAGCTTTGACAACTTTTTCTTGGCCTGCTGGGAGGTTCGGATTTTTCTTTTCGAATGACTTTTAAATGGAATGCTTTCTGTCTTCACAACTAATTCAGGTTTGTTTTTCAACACTAGCCCAGTTCATTTTCATCTAGGCTTCCTGAATGAGTTGCAGCTGGTTTGAGGGCCTTGCAGAGCAGCCTTGAGCTTACCTACTAGTGCGTCTAGTTCAGCTTGCTTGCTGCGGTTGAGATTGAGGTTAAGCCCATCTTTTGCAGCCTTGAGGTGCTGCTAAGCTCTGTGCAGTATCCGATCTAAGTTTGTAGGAATTTTAGCTAATTCTTCACGGAGGGCATTATAATTAGTACGGAAAGTAGTCTTTGTTGTGGTCTGCAAAGGCAGTCATGAGGTTCAAGATTTCTTCTTCCTTGTACTCAACGCTTGGTTTATCTGCTCATATAGCCAACATACTACCAACTGTTGGAAGGTCTACTTCAGGATATTTGTAAAAAGCTAGTTGATTGAATGGAACTTTACAGAATTTTCAACTGCTTTTTAAAAGAGGATAAAGCTTTATCTTGTTTGTGATTTCCTATAACATAGTACCAGTCACCGTTGGTATTCAAGAACTTATAACCCTTGCTTGCTAGGTACTGAGAGGTGATGCGAGGGTTGTAGCCCCACCAGCCCTCTAGACGAGTGAAATCAAGACATCTTTGTCAAACTGAACATCGTCCTTGTCTTCATAGTAGAAAGCCATCGTTGAAGGCCATTGGTTGAAGCCCTCTTTCATAGCCATAGCAGCTAGGCTGTTAGAATAATCTGCGAACTTGTTATAGAGTCCATACCATTTAAGATAGTACCAACCTTGGGCGTTTGTTGCATCATTGGCATATTCATCTGTACCATAGTTGAAAATTTTTGATTTATCAGCAAAGTAATCCATATACTTGCCAATAAGGGCTTTAGTAAATCCAACTGCTTCTTGATTTTCAAGGTCCATGGTTGTTTTTGAAACCTTATCAAAGTTGGCTTGAGGATTCTTGATGCCAAGTTTTTCCATGTCAACCAGCATAGCATCCATATGTCCAGGACTATTAATAGCGGGAATTAGACCAATACCTTTTTCCTTAGCGTATTGAACAAGCTCTGTCACTTCTGCCTGTGTCAGTGCAGTACCGTTTGGATCGTCGTAGTAAGCTTTAGTTCCTTCGATAATAGCTTTTTTAACGTCATCACTAGCATAGGTTTTTCCGTTGGTAGTAATGGTCATATCATCGAGTAGGAAGCGCAGGCCATCATTTCCTAGAAGGAGATGGGCATCAGAATAGCCGAGCTCGCTGGCCTTGTCTACGATGCGTTTGAGTTGATCTAGAGAGAAGTATTTGCGACCTGCATCGATGGAAATGACTTTATTCTTATTAAGTTTTTCAAGTTCTCGTTTAGCATCTTCTTCTTTTTGAGCTTCTGGTGTGAAGGTCAAATTGCTGACTGCTTCTTGAAGTTTTGAGATTGCTTGGTTAATCGTGTCTTGTTGAGCACGGCTGAGATTGCTATCAAGTGAACGGATAGCAATCTCAGCCTCTTGACTTTCTGAGTAACGCTTTCTGTTGTGTAGCGCTTGAGGTCTGCTGGAATTTCTTTTTAGTGCTTGTTCAGCAGACTGGTAGTCTGCAGCGAAGTATTCAGCATTGGCATTTGCAAAATGACGCATGAGTTTAAAGAGGCGAGATGGGGAATAACGCGCAGATGGGGTATCAGCCCAAGCCGTTACCATACCACCGATGATTGGCACATCAGCTCCTTCTGTTTTTGGTACAGAAGTGATTGGTGTGTTTTTAATACCATTGAGTCCCTGATCGAGATTGTACCAACCTTGGCCGTCAGCGTTTCGTCCAAGAACGTAGTACCAAGCATCGTTAGTATTTAGGATTTGGTGACCTTTTTCAGCTAGTAGTTTAGAAGAAAGCAACATCGTAGCCACCCCAACCACCAGTCCACATTGAAACGATGATGTCTTTGTCAAAACTACCAAAAGCTGTGTCGCTATTAGTAGTAGATACCAGTCGTTAAAGGCCATTGGTTTGAGACCGTGTGATTTCACGATTCGGGCTAGGTCATTGGCATAAGAGATAAATTTTTCATATCCTTTTTCAGGGTAACCTTCATTTGGATAATATTTATCAGCATGAAGCACACTCCAACCTTTAGCATTTGTTGCATCATTAGCGTATTTATCTAGTCAATATTGAAGATTTTCAGATTTGTTAGAGAAGTAGTTAGCGTATTTGTCAATCAGAGTTTTTGTAAAATCGACTGCTTGTTTATTATTTAAGTCAACAGTTCGTTCAGATTTTTACCAAAATAATCAAAGTTAGGATTTTTCAATGCCAAGTTCTTTTCATAGCATTAAGAATA
>BNJU01000106.1_pt1 | contig 163257 bp, 199 predicted proteins | sample 8539281 | NCBI WGS metagenome assembly BNJU01 (sample SAMD00202456, study PRJDB9452) | human saliva metagenome | isolation source: human saliva | place: Japan | reverse complement strand
ATGGAATTGTGGAAAGAATCCGGTCGTTGGTGTACTGACCTGAGATGTTCCGTCTGCATGACCGTAACGAAAGAGAGTTTCTGTTCTGGACCGACACATGAGGAAATCTTCACTTTTGGTAAGAGATAGCTTGGGTCTTACAAACAGTTACCGCTCAGTTTTGTACCTAAATTCAAAACAAAATATCGTGGATGAAAAAAGACCGAGATTCGGTGTGATTCAAAAAGAGAATTCATTGTTATGAAAGATGCCTACACATTTGACAGAGATCCCGATATGAAACAGTCTACCAAGAAAATGGGACGCCCATACCAAATTTTTGACCGTCTGCATGAAAATATCGTGTAGAGGAGATTCCAGTAATGGGAGGTTCCGATTTCACGAATTACTGCAATGGCAGAATCTGGAGAAAGGCATGTCGTATGCGGAAGGTTGCGACTATGCGGCAACAGATGAAAAAGCAATGGCTTGAACTCCTGTACAGGATACAGAGAAAAGAGCTTGAAAGCGTTCATCTAAATGTCGGAACTATTGAAGACTTGGAGAACTTCTTCCGCATCCGCAGACCGTTTTGCGTGTTACTGTTTACCGTGAAGGGAGAACCGATTGCAGTCATGATTCCGGGACACAGAGAACTGAATTGGATTAAATTAAGCCCGCGTTGTTGATGCAAAGTAACAGAAATAGAAAATGAGAAGAAGAAACGTAAAGAAATTACAGGAGCTCGTGTAGGATTTGCAGGGCCGATCGGTCAGCATATCTCTTTATATCGATAAGAGAGTAACAGAAATGAATGGCACTATCAATGGAGCGAACGAATCCGACTTCCAATATAAAAAATGTAAACTATGGAAGATTTTGAAGGAAACCGTTGTGGATATGATTTGATTTTGACACAGGAGGATATTTGTCCTCAAGACAGAAGCTTGAGATTGAAAGCGACCGCGAATTGAAGTGGAAATATCTTCCAACTTCTCGCGAAACAAAGATAGCGATAGCTTGAACTGACTTTATTTGGACTCGGGACGGAAAGAGCAGCAAAGGATGGGCTCCCATGGAATCGGGCAGAACCATGGCAGCCATTATCGAACAAAATTACGATGAAAAAGCGAAATTATTTGGACGTTGGTGCTGCTCCGTACCATACATTTTGATCACAGTAGTCAATGCGGAAGAAAGAAGACAAATGCAGTTGGGAGAACAACTTTTATCAAGAGGCCACCAAACTGCTGGCGGAAGTGTTAGTTTTGACGATGAAACGAAAGAGCCAGGAGTAAAGTTTAATGATGCGGATTTTGATTGGAATTCCGACTAGAATCAATCAGGAAGACGCGCGGGAAGAAGGAACTGCAGAGCCACTCGCCGCGGAGGAGAAAAGAAGAAATTCCGGTTTCGGACAGTGCACAAAAGTGAAAGATGAATTTGCATATCAAGGATTATAAGATGGACATCTATCGTTATTGGGAAGCCTGTGCCAACCAAGATGCGATGAATTGAGAACATCAATAAAGATGCATTGTTTTAGTGGCACACACACAAAATGAATGCTTTTACTATCGGAAGAACGGCACAGCAAACTGTGACTCATCCCGGAAGTTGGCAAGGCGAAGTTAAAAGAGTGGATGAAATAGAAGGCGGATTGGTACGGCAGTTCATATCAAAAACGGACACACTCGGGTATCATTTCATGCAACATCCTTCTTTCACAAGGAACACGACAGATTGTACCCCTTGAGGAGTACTGGGGAGAAGATGTGAGTGAGCCTGACTTGGAGACGAGATAGGAAAACCGATTGTTTCTTGATAAAGTGATAAATCAAAACCACATGTAGTTAGAGTTGCATCACATGGCTTTACATCGACTTTTTCGCTAGACCTTTATGGACAGAAATTGGAAAGAGACTGCTGCAGAAACTCATTTATCGAACTCTGTCTTTATGGAAGGAATCAAAATAGATGACAGGATTCATTCCACGATGGACAGTAAGTTAGATGATAGAGAACGAAGAAAAACAGATAACGGTAGTAGGAAAGAGATAGCATAGATGGCTGAATTGAAAGGAGTGTAATTGTGGCATTGGAAGAAAATTATTGCTCGAGAAACAACTGTAAAAGACAAGACAGAACGACTGAGAGAAAAAGGTAGAGGCACAGCACGAACAAGGCATCAAAACCGAAACTTCAGAGATGATGAGAGTAGAGACAAGGCATGACGACGCATAATCGACGAAGTGCGCCTTGAGCAGAATGGAGAGAGACTTTATCGGAAGTGTCAGAGTTTCAACGATGTGGGTCAGAAGATAGTAAGCTGTGAGACAACTGGAAGAAAACAACGTACAAATGAGGAAGTGCACGGTATTTTACCTTCTTCCCTTCCGAAACACCTTGGGACTTAAAAAGGAAGGAGGTATTTCTCCCGGACAAGATACTACGACACCAGCCCCGTCACACTGCCAGATTGATGAATGCAGAACGTTTCGTGCCTTGCAAATTTTCGTACCCAAAGCAGTGATGGAACCAGTAACCTACTATAAATATCCCGTTGCAGCGCAAACATGTTGTTGTTATCGGAAGATCCATGGTTGTCTGGAAAACTGGTAGAGCATGGGCAGTTGTTGAACGAAAATGCAAACTCGTTACCATGACGCACTCCAAAACAACGACTCTACAAGAATTGACAGCGAGTGCGGATATTATCGTATGTGCACTTGGGAAATCAAAAGTACTTTGACAGAAGAGTATGTTTTTCGCACAGTATCGTACTGATGTCGGAATCAACAGTAGATGAGACGGGAGCTTTTGGACAGGATGCGGACACAGAGCAACGGTTTGTCACTGTCAAGGCAATTACGCCCGTACCGAGAGGAGTCGGCCTGCTACGACAGTCATGCTTTTGCAAACAGGTGATAGAGAGGCCGAAAAGAGGACTGCAACAAAAGTAAGAGTTCAATTATGATCGACTGGTACAGAAGTTGAAAATCACAGAAATAGTATAATAGAAGTCACAGTAATTACTGTGACTTTTGATAGCAATGCTGTCAGAAAACCAAGACAACGGTCAATAAGGGAAGTGCCTGAACTCATTGTACTTTGGAGACAAGAGAAAGCTATTTTGCATACTGATGATTTGTGATAACTGATACGAAAACCGATGGCTGCTATCCATCTCAGTGTGAGCGCAAACATATCACATAGAAACTGATTATCTCAGCAGAGTTTTCGTAGGTTTTTGTATAACAAACTCGAATGAACTTTCCATACATTCAAATTTCTGAAAATATCTGAATCTCTCAAGTTCTATTTTGAACACGGATGAACGGTTAGGGCAATAAGCAATTCAATGACGATAGACAACAAACACAAGAAATTGGCATTGCTATCGTTAAGCTGATGTGAATTTCTATTTTGTTGATGGAATGATAAGAGGCATGTTATCGGAAATAGAGATGGAGGTTTTTTTTGTCAAAAGAAACAGAGAAAGCGGCAGAGTAGGAAAGTGCGTTGTTATAGATGGATGTTGCCTATGACGAAAAGAGAATTTCTGGTGGTACTTTTTTTGCATCCACTGTTTTTTTTTGTTTTGGAACAGATTGACAAAAGAAGGTTTTGAAATGAAAAAGTACCTCGACACAAACAACTGGTAATGGAGGATTGTTGCTTGTTTTGTTGCAGTCATTGTGTTACCAAAATATTTACTTTATCCCCTGCACAGTGGAAGAATCACCCTTCGATTTATTCCGATTATCATGGAGAAATTTTACTCCGGACCCTCAGGTAGGATTGTTGATTGAGGGCACTACAAGACCCGACTTTGACTTATTTGACACACGTCTTCTCCGGGACCTGGCTTCTTCGGGATTTATGCTAACCCTCAATGTTGATGGGATTTTTCCGGGATCTCATCATTAAGTCAATCGGAGGATGCAAAGATGTGGAATATTGCTCCTTGCTTTGCCTTTTTGTGTCCTACATCATTACTATGGGAGTTGGACTCTTTCGTGGTTGTCCATTCTGGATGGGCAAAGCCCATCTATATTTCCTTTTGGACAACGTAAGAGCTGTTCCGAATTTGGTACAGGTGGCAATTACAGTGAGCCGTATTGATGGTGCTTGTAAAGAGTAAAAATCAAAGATTTTCCAGAAATGAATAAAGAGAAAGAACGATAAATAGGAAAACAAAAGTTTTGTCGTCAAGTAGACGACGAGAAATTTTGATTGCAAATAAAGGAGCATCAAACAACAGCATCGTTTCTATTAGATACAAATGTTTAGATACAAAAGAACGAGTTATTGTTGATGATGGAAATCGAAGGATATCAGAAAGGAAGATAGATAGTGTTAGAAGAAAGACGATATATACTTAGATTTTGACTTATCCATACTGTGGTAAGCACATAAAAACTCAGTTCAAAACGGCATCTCTGTAGAGAGGGACAGGGCTGAACAGTTTGCCTCTATCACCTGATATCGGAAGAGAGAGAATCATTTAACCAGTCATATTTCAGAAACAGGAGGGTTTTTCCATGCATAACAGCTCAAATTTGCTTGCTCACTATGATAGGAGAAAATCAGAACAACTTTTAACAAATCAGTTTATTAAATACAGCACACTATCGAACCGATATCGGAAAAGAAATCGGAATGGGAAATCATAACTATGCTTTTGGGAGTACTTCAAGGATAGCGGAAAAGCTGATATACAATTTCAAACAATGTTGAAAAATATGCCCGCAGCAGCATAATATTAGAGTAATACACCTCGACTGCGTAGCATATTTTTATTTGAAAGCTAAAATACAACAGAAATCTCGAGGATAAGAAGGAATCTAAAAGTTACAATGAGTTTATTGAAGTTTGTATGTATGTGATAGAAGCACATCATGGATTGTTTGATATCGTTGGAAAACGTGATGAAGATGGCTTTCTCCGGTATGGATTATGTAAACAAAATGAAAGAGTGGAACATTATCAGGCGGACGAGTAGGTATGACAAGGAGAAACTTCGAAAACATTTTATTGACAATGAAGTAGCGTTGACTGTCAAAAGTGAATTGTTTGATTCGATAGAAGAATTGATTGGATTCTGCATTTTCAGGAATATCATCAACATCGGAACACTCATGAAAAACTACAGCACGCTGAGAGCGAAAGAGTAGACCAGAAGAGAGAGAATATCATAAACTGAAAGAGATAGATTTTTGATATGATGTTGATTCGATTATTGTTGTCGATATTACCAAAACAGCTGATGTGGAAGACACCGTCAATGCGCAAGGACTTTTTGATACAGGGAGAACGGAAGGAAGGAGACAGATAAGTTTGGAGACGACACTATACGAGAGAGTGAAGAGGACCACAAAAATATCATGAGAAATAACAACGCTACGAAGCCCTATCAACCAAAATGATAGAAATCAGATTGCAGATACTGTGTTGGTGAGGAGGACAGCGAGGATACGCAGAATCTATCGTTTTAGAAGTTCCGGACCGGTGCCGGAAAAACGAAAGGCTGTATTGAGACACGCATTGCACCAAATGGACGACAAATCAAAGAACAGATTTGTTTTATATTACAGCATTTTGCTCGCTCCTGGAAACAAAATGCCGGAGAAATCAAAGCTGATGATAGAAGATGGGTGTTAAACACCATTCCAATGTAGATTTGTTCAGTGGAGAAAAGCATAGCAAGGAGAGTTTGATGAGAAAGAGGATAGAATATGTTCGAGGCCTTTATCGTTGATTCATGGACAGTCCGGTTGTTTTTAACGACAATGGTTCAATTTTTCAATACGCTGTTCAAAGCGTCTGCCAATTTAAGGCGGTTTATCCCTTATCAACAGTAACACGTCATTGATGAAGTTCAGGTCACTACCGACGGAAGTGCAGTAATGTATTTTTAATTTAACAATGAATTTTAAGAAATGTACGAATTGTACCGTGGTACTTTGTACGGCAACGCAAACTGACGGCGATGACAAGAGTATCAGACATAAACTCCATGCTGGCAGCTTGTTGAAGAAAAACAAAACGCTGATTTGATTCCTATTATCACAAGAAGATAGAAAATGCTTTTGACAGGTATTCGGTGAAGAAGTTTAAGGATAGAACTGTTGACAGTTTGGAGAACAGCCATACTTCCATTAGAAGAAGTTTCACAATTTGTGTTTGAAAACAGAGAAATCAATCTTGATTGTGTAGGCCACAAAGCTGCCGCCGGTAGCATTGTTCGGAGCATAGATGCATTGAACATACTACCCGAGAGTGATGTATACTACCTCACTCACGAACCTGTCCGTTATCAAACATCAGCATCAGAAATAAAAAGAACGACCTCACTGGTGACAAAATAATCTGTGTCAGTACACAGTTGATAGAGGTGGTGGAGTTGCTGATTGAACTTGTTATGAGATCCCATGGGTTTAGATTCGATTGTTCAGGTCGCAGGTCGGTGTAACAGAGAAGGAAAATTACCAAATGGCGGAGTAGTCATCTTGTTCAATCCGGATGAAGGTATTGAACACCAAAAGAATTTTGGAATTGCCGATAAAAAGAAAAATTACGGAAGAGATTCTGCACAAAGACATGGAGAAATACAGTTGACAGTTTGGTTGAAGAATTCCACACAAGTTATTATTTCAATGAGGCGGATAGTAGCAACAGAATGGGAATATCGTTTGAAAACGATGAATCTTCCTATTCGATTTGTCTAGAAGGGTGAGGGAATTGTAAAGACCGATATCAAAATGAAACGGGGCCTTGAGAGGACGACTAAGAGGTAGCAGATAAATTTCATACTATTTGGATGATACGGGAGGGTGTTTTTTGTTTCTTTTTACGAAGACGTGATTGAGGATTTGAATGATTTGTTAAGGATTATGAACAGAGGATGATTTCACAAGATTGGTTGAAAATAAACAGCTCATCAGAAAATTGCAACCTTACTCTATCAACATTTATCAGAGCAACAAGTTGAATGAATTTGTGGACAGCTATTCAACGGATCCATCAAGGTATTGTATGTAAAATGATCACTACAACGAAAGATTCGGAGCAAGTGAAGAAATTGATTCTTCACTATAGTGGACTGGGCTTACGCCCACCTTTACTGCATTATATTTTACAATATTTCAATCCACACAATCCAATTCAGGATATGGAAACATTATAACAAAATACAATAAAAAAGAAAGATCACCAAGTTTTCTTTTCTACTTGACAAATTATTATTAAGACACAGTCAAGATAAGAAAGGAGGTTATCATGTCAAAAAAGTTGAAAATGGAAAAGTCAAAACATTTTATATATGCGTATCACAGGAGACTATGCCTATGGGCGATCCTGCAACAAAAGGCGGTGAGAATCAGTTATCAAGTGCCGACAGCACAGGCACCAAGGAATCTGTGATGTAGTTTATTTTAAACCGACAATTGTAATGTTGTCGATGCAATCAAGGTCGTAAACTGCAAGATTTCATAGTATGGGACAGAGCATTGTATGGGGATTTATCTGCGGGTTTGAATTATGTCACGGTTCTGGCACGTAGAATATTTGGTAATATCACTATCGGAACTTATGCAGACAGATCTTTCCCTGGACAGAATGAAAAACATGAGACCATTACAGAATGAAGTTTAAGAAAAGGAGGAAGGAGATGTATTAGGTGCAAGAGAGTTTTGTTATAGTTGAGTAGATTACGGAATTATATCTGACGAAAAACCTTTATTTGGAAGTGATTGATTTAGGCATGATCTTTCACTCTTTCATCTACCAAGTGATGAAATGAACCTGAAATCACTTTTTACTCATACAATCATGAGAAGGAATCATTCAATTCAAAAACTCAGGAAGAATGTGAAATTACAAATATCCTTCCTCTTATAATATCAAAGCACAGAAAGGGATAGTAAGTGGACGAGGAATTGAAGGAGTATAAAGGCGGTGAATCAATATGAGTGTTTTGACCAATCTTCTCAGGTGTTACGAACATGAAAATGAAGGTTTATGGGAGAGTACACCAGCAAGATGTTGCCCTTTGTACAGTGTATCATCAGCATAACAGCAAAAATACGTTTTGAAAGTAACGTTAGATGAAGAAGGACAATTATTAAAATGCAAAATTTGCCGATGACGGTGAAGTGTATTTGCTTCCATTACTGAAGACTCCGTCGCACGTTCAAGCGGGATTGCTCTCATCCTATTGAAGATAAAATGCAGTACTGTATTTCAAAAATTGCGGTGACAAGAAGAAGATTGAAGCTACCGAAAGAATAATTTGACAATTTTATGATTATTGGAGCATCCGAAAGCAAAATTATTTTTGAATTCCGTTAAATCTTTTTGTCGAACGAGAAGAACTATGCAATCTATTTTGTGTCCCAAATTAAGCCACTCTCAAAACATGTTGTTGAGACAGAAAAGGAAAGATAGAATATAATGGAGACAAGAATAAAAAACAGACATGATTTTAAAGATACCTTTATGTCAGCAAGGTGCCAACAGTTATTGAAAGTGAATACTTTTCTGGAAATTCAAGAAGAATTTGTTAGTTATAATAGATGATATGTATGGAACGTGAAGAAATCTTAGTATTTGTAACATCAGCGGGACGAAAGACCATTACAGAGAAACACAGAGGATTGATGGGGACTGTTGCTGTACTCGGTCAGCACAATAAAGAAAACCTATTTCGACGATTTCATGATGGCAGTGATATTATCAGAGTTGGCAGAAAGAGTTCAGAAAAGATCTATTTGATGCTGAAATTTTGTTGGATAATCGAAATAGTCATATCCATCGGCAGATTCATATTTTAAGAACTGGTTTTCAGGAGATATCAAAAATACCAAGGCGTTTGATTCTGACCGGCGGTGAAATGGATGATGATATGGAAGAGGAAGGAAAAAATCCTGTTTCAGAATCCAACAAAGAGATTAGCAGAGCATTTATAAGAGGGACAGGAAAGCTGAATCCGGACGAGCAGTATTATATAATGCTTGTAGATAAGTCAAGCAACGGTAGAATGTCTATCAGATACTATAAAGAAATGCTGAACTCCCAGTTGACGAAAATCTGCAATGGCAGAAAAACATATTTGGGAACAGTGGAAGCAAGCAAAAGAAACTTATGTTGAATATGTACCGAGTTTACATTATACTTGGTGATCGTATGGAATTGAAGTTCCGAAATAAAATATTATAATAGATGACGGAAAATTTAAGAAGATCAATTTCAAAATTTGGCACTGCTTTAGTGGAAGGCAAAGCGTTCCGTCCAATATATAAAAATGCTCTGGCTCAAAATATCAGAAACAGGCAAAAAATACAGTGAAAATGGAGATTATGTTATTGGTAATGGCAATCCTTAAAGGAAGGAAGAAGTGAGATCAAGAATGAGAGAAGAGTCACCAAACAGATCAGACTCCATGGACTTCTTTGTTATTTATGAGGGATTGAGGAGGCGGTTTTTATGCGATCAACAACGTAGTTCACCTACCATCAGACAGATTCAAGCAAAATTGATGATGATTAGCGATGAATGCATTACAGTATTGAATTCCTCAAATGCCGGATACCACGGATGAAACATTGGAATTGGCTACAAAATACTGTGTGTTATATATTGGCCTGAACAACCGGATTATTTAGTTGGAGTTCAATAAGACAGAAAAGCTAAAAAGTGAGATTTTTAAACTTTTGATACACAAGAAAACAGAAATATAAAACCAATACACAGTTGACAATGATTTTATTTTTGGATACTATGTTCAGAAAAAGATTTAGAAGGCTGTGTTATGAGAATGATGATGAATAAGGTAGAGATTTTTATAATGACTTTTACAGTAAAATGCAACAACAACGGGAGATCCTTTGTCAGGAAACAGACCGAGAATGGATTCAAACGGATTGGGAGAAGCATCGGATGTATGTTTGAAAAGAAAGATCAGAAATATTTCAAGATAACGGGAATGAGATATTTGTTCAATCAAGAGAACGAGCAGAAGACGGATGCACTTTCTGGAAAAAAGATATGCAGCCTATTTAAAAAAACGATAGTTCGATGAAGAGAAGAAAGGATTTCAAGGAAAAAATGGATTGATGTGGAGAGCCTGGCAGGTGATTGGCTTTATGATAAGCGTTCCATCGGTATCAGAGGGCCGATATCTATCGGAATCGCAAAGTCTTTGGAGCCTATCACTATTGAGGATATGCAAATTACAAAAAGTGTGAATGGAATGGAACAAAAAAATCCGAATGATAGAGCACCTGGACACCTTGGGGATGAAACATTTGTTGAATTGGACTTTATGTCGCATATGGAGCTGTCAATCTTTATTTTAGTTGAAAAAACAGGATCTAATGAAAAGGATTTGGAGGAGTTCAGCGTTAAAAAACAATTTTTGTGAATGATGCATTCAGCAAGACCCGACGGTTCTATAGAAGTAAAACAAATTTTTTGGTTTGAACATTCCTGCAAGGTTGGGGACGTGTCCAGCGCAAAGATAAAATCTCTATTAAAATGGGACAAAGAAGACAAAGAACATCGTTGCTATGAAGACTATCATATTCAGGTTGATGGGAGAATGCATTGAAAGAATATGAAAAGCTGGGATTGAAACTGGACAGTGATAGAAGAATTGCAAACAGCAATGAAGATGATTATCTCATGTTATGGATTCAGTATTACTATTTTTGTAAACGACAACAAGTAATTGATTCATATTGAGCAACAGTATTGAGAATCAAAGCACAATGGAAGGAACTATCTTTGCGCGAAAAGCGGATATGCTGTTTTAAAGAAAAACGAAGAGGTTTTTTACGAGTCGCGGTTTCTGTGTCATCCAAAGATTAGGGACTTAGTGGAGGATAGATGGATAGAATTAAAATCAACTACGGATAAAGCTAAATCGTCACAAGGGGACATACTGAGATTATTGAGTATAAGCGAGGAAAGAGAAACCGGATGAAAGAGACATTGTCCAGCTTTTGTGCTCAAGTCATTTGTTTTAAGAAAAATGGACATGGTATAGATAAGTCAAGGCCCTCTATTACTCCAAACGAATAAAACGAATTGAAGTTTCAATACAGATAGAACTTAGGAACAAAGTCATAGAAATTTCAGCGATATGACCAGCCTACTATCAACAAAAAGACTCCCCGGCAGAATTTTTAAAATTGTCAATTATGTTCATTATATGATATTTGTATGTCGAGAATTACCAAAAGGAAGGCATCGGTTGAACATTATTTATAAGGAGGATGAAGCATGAAAAATTACTGAATACGTTGTATGTAACAAAAAGAATGCTCTATTTATCAAAAGACGGTCAAAATGTTGTGATTACCGAAGATGGAGTACAAATCGGCAGATATCCGATTCATATTTTGAACGATATTATCTGCTTCAGCTATCTTGGAGTCAGTCCGGCTCTGATGAGGCTCTGTTCAGAAAATAATATAGAATTTCCTTTTAACACCACAAGGTCAGTTTGTGGCAGAGCTTATCGGAAAAGAAAACGGGAATGTTTTGCTAAGAAGAGAACAGTATCGAATGGCAGATTCTGAAACATCAGTAGGTTTTGTTCGAAATGTTATTTATGCAAAATGCTTGAATTCAAAACGAATTTTACGAAGATGTCTTTTAGATCACAAAGATAAGGTAAATTCAAAAATTTGAAGAAAATATAGCAAAATAGATGGCTGTCTGCAAAAATAAAAGAATCTGACGAGAAAGATAACATCAGAGGCCAGGAGGAACTGTTGGCAAAAACATATTTTGATTGTTTTGATGAGTCGGTTTACAACAAAAGTCAGACTTTTATTTTAACGAGAGAAGTAAAGGCCTCCCGAAGACAATGTACCCAGTTATCTTTTGTTATATACTCTATTGGTAATATGATGTCGGTTCTGCGCTTCAGCAGTTGGTATCGACAGTTACGTAGGATTTACATACGGACAGACCGGGACGCATGTCAATGGCACTTGATATGATGGAAGAATTAAGAGGCTTTATGGTCGATCGCACAGTTCTGGACGATGATTAACTTAAAGATTGTGAAAGACAACAATTTTGAGAAAAAGAGAGCGGTGCAGTGTTAATAAAAGATCCTGGTAGAAAAAATAATCGAATATTACAGAAGAGAAAGGAGAAATTGTACATCCATATCTTAAAGAAAAAAGCAGATTACTTATTGCCACATGTACAATCCATGTTGCTAAACAGTTATATCAGAGGGGATCTTGAATATATCCGCCATTTAATATCATAAAGGAGTAACAAATGTTAGTAATCATTGCTTATGATGTTGAAACTCTACAAACCACAAATAAGGCAGAAAAGGTAAAACTTTGTGTGAATTATGCACAAAGAGTTCAGAATTCAGTGTTTGAACGTAGTGTTGATCCGGCACAATTAGTCGAAAGGAAAACATCAACTCAGAAATTATTGATAATGATTTAGTCAATATAAGAATACTATATAAAAAAAATTGGGAAAGGAAGATAGAAACTTTAGGAAAGTGAATCCTATAATCCTGATAGTGGGTTCGTTTGTTTAGAATGTATCAGTGTAATGAATAAGATTATTTAGAGAACCTGTGTTAATATTTTGATATAGGATTCAAGTAAAAGTAATAGAAAAAGAGTTTTTTCACTTTGATTGAATCAAAATTGTTAAAATATATAGCCGTAATAAAAGATAATAATATAGCGTATCGCGTCTCACAGGGCGCGTGGATTGAATGAAAAACTGATCCCACCAAAGAACAGTTTAATACGTCGCGTCCCAGGGGCGCGTGGATTGAAATAGTCATTGTTCTGCAACCTGGTCCCAGTAATATTGTCGCGTCCCACAGGGCGCGTGGATTGAAATTCTTTGTGCAAGGTAGATATTTTCTCTAGCAATTAGTCGCGTCCCACAGGGGCGCGTGATTGAAATCCGTGTTGCGTATCGGTAGCGTAAAGGACGAGCTGGTCGCGTCCCACAGGGCGCGTGGATTGAAACCTTGATAATTGGACCAATGGTGGTAATATGTCTTTTGTCGCGTCCTGCACAGGGGCGCGGATTGTACTTCGAGAATTTATAAAATGTTGCTAAGATTAATGGTCGCGTCCACAGGGGCGCGTGGATTGAAAATTTATTAACTCATCATGATGTACATTATAAGATTGTCGCGTTCACAGGGCGCGGATGGAAATCACCTATCATGTACTTCCAGGCAGACCAATGCGTCCCACAGGGCGCGTGGATTGAAATAATGCATACCCGAGCCGGATGTGAAAAATCAGTCGCGTCCCACAGGGCGCGTGGATTGTTCTATTAACCTATCATGATGTACATTATAATAAGATTGTCGCGTCCCACAGGGGCGCGTGTGGATTGAAATCATCACTTATCATATAATTTCATGGGCATACGTCGCGTCCCACGGTGCGCGTGGATTGAAATAATGTATAAATTTTGTTTTGATGTTATGAAATCAGTCGCATCCACAGGCGTGGATTGAAATTTGCGGTTTTGGCGGTGATAGGTTTATTATTATCAAGTCGTGCGTCCTACAGGGGCGCGTGGATTGAAATTATCATACAGTATAATCTTTGGTCGTTGTTCGTTGTCGTCCCATGAAGCGCGTGGATTGAAATCATTTCAGCAAATTTTATCGTGCATATTATGGTCGCGTCCCACAGGGGCGCGTGGATTGAAATAAATTGAAAGAACGTTAGAAAAACAATGGGGAGTCGTCCCACAGGGCAAGTGTGGATTGAAATATAAAAATATTGGCTTGATGTAATATTCAGTGGGGTCGTCCACAGGGCGTGGATTGAAACATGCGAAAATGATAAACATCGCCTCGTCTTTGTGTGTGTCGCGTCCCACAGGGGCGCGTGGATTGAAATTTGTTCTTTGGATCTGTTTTGGTGGTTTCAGGAGAGTCGCGTCCCACAGGCGCGGATTGAAACAAATAATTTTGTTAATAAAATCACAACTGCCAAGTCGCGTCCCACAGGGCGCGTGGATTGAAATATATATAATGAAAGATGAGAACAGAGGCTAGTCGTCCCACAGGGCATGGATTGAAATGCTTGTTACAAAACGGCACAGATTCTAATAACTCTGTCGCGTCCCACATGTGCGTGGATTGAAAATTTTAACCATTTGCCTACAGAACCTTTGCAAACATGTCGCGTCCCACAGGCGCGTGGATTGAAATAGGAACCGCACGCACCTTTTCGTAAATATCAAGATGTCGCGTCCACCACAGGGGCGTGGATTGAAAAATCAATCTGTTGTTAAAACAGCTTTGGTTGCCGGTGTACGTCGCGGTCCCACAGGGGCGCGTGGATCGGAAATAATGTATAAATTTGTGTTTTGATGTTAGTGAAAATCAGTCGCGTCCCACAGGGGCGCGTGACTGAAAATCAAAAGGAATGTTTTTATCAATATATCCTGCGATACCGTCGCGTCCCACAGGGCGCGTGGATTGAAAATATCATTAACTATGATGTAAAATATTGTTTATGAATAAAACACAGGGAAGAAGATGAGATGTTTGGTATAGAAACGAGACTCAAGTTTATCAAAATTGTTTTGTTTCATTTACTCAGGCGAGAATATCAAATCGGTACCAGTATGAATTGCATAGAATATTTTATGCTAACAAAGAGAGGAGGTCGGTAGAAGCCTAAAGACATGGGCTGACATGTTATTATTTGAGCAGTTCTACCTTCCAAAAAGAAAGAGAGTTGTGATTGATGAGAAAAACAGAATTTCGATGTAATAAGTATTCGCCGGGCGTATTGTATATGATGGTGATAGTAGGAGTTGCAACGGGGCTGTTGCTATTTTACGGATTTCTTGTTGTTTCGGCATCAACAAAGCGTCCGCATCGATGGACCGATATACTTCCAAGAACATCCAAGACATGCAATTTATTTGATATTCTTTTTGATTCCGATTGCAATGGGATTGCCGGCATGGATTGCCAAAAAATGTTGGAGCAGTAAAGAGGAAGAAGGACAGCTCGAACTGTATGATGAGTATGTTGTGTTGTATTGGAAAAACAAAGAATTCAAAATTGAAAAGGGAGAATTACAGATTAAGATTCCCGAGCCACAAGCCATTTGGTATTCCACCTATCTATTGCAATTTCCAGGGCACAGAATTGTATTGGTCAACTCCTTGAAGGAAGGCAAAGAAAAGAGAAGAGGGGCTTGCTCTTTGGATATTGCAATATCTGAACTTTCGCCTTACAAAAAATTAAAAAAAAGAAAGCAGAAAGACAGAGCCGTTTTCAATTTTCATGGAATCCGTATTGTGTTTGGGATAACTACTCCTGCTGTCTTTGCGGATTCTCCTTACTATGTCGATTATCAAAATATCGTGACAATTCCAAATGCACCGTTTGTAGACCTAGTATGGTGAGAGAGAGAGCAAATCCTGTTCATGTTGTCGCAGATGTGCAAATAGACATCAAACTGTTGCAAGACGATAGCTTAGAGGAAAAGCACCTGAGCCGACAAGCAATTTTGAGAATGGTAGAACTGGACAAGCAGATTGAGATAGATTGAATAGGAAAATCATATTTGATTGCAAAGGATGATGTGCTATGAGAAAAATAATGACAAAAGCAATTTGTATCAAGAATATCACAACATTCAGTTTTATGACACTCACATCTTTATCGTGTTAGGAGTCTTTGTTGTGAAACTGATAGAAGATATTCAAAAAGGGAAAGAGCTCTTTCTTCCGGGAATAGGAGTTTTGTTCGCCGGTGCCATACTTGTTATGGTATTCAGCATCACACGAATTGTGAAGTATATCAGGATGTTAACCAAACTTTAATAGAACTGTACGAGTTTGGTTGATAACGGTATGATAAGTTAGATTTACATTTACATTCCGTAAGGAAAGAGCAGTTTTTTTGCAACGGTTAACGATAGGAGATAAGGAGAAAAGAATGGAACTATCAAAAGAGTGGTTGGAACAATATGAACAAGTCAAAAGATTTGTTGGTATCTCCGGTGAATTTTTCCGAACTTTTTAAAAGTGATGAAGTACAGGAAACAAACTTTTTGTTAAATATGGGTACGGTAAACTTTACGACAGATGAGATTTTGGTAAGAGATCCTCTTGTTTGGCTCAAAAGAGAAGAAGAGCCATATTTTATCAAAGTACCGATGGGAACATATCCTCTTGAAACTTTAGTGGTAGAATTGGAAGAAGATCATTACAGATATATAGCCAGCAGAGTGAGATTCCGTGAGAAGGATTCCGTTGTCTATCGTCAGCATTGGAAGGTACTGAAAATTTGGAAGGTATCGACAGTGACAGTTTCTTCGGTTTCAATGTAGATGCAGGCCTTGCAACTATCGTTGATACCAACACAAGAGATGCCTATTGTGATTTTGTGGACGCTTGGGAAAAAGAACATCCGGAAGAAAATATGTATGATGATTTTTTTGCAGAGGAATTTAGAAAAAGCTATCTTGAGCATCCTGAATTTCAAAGAGACGGTGGAGACTGGATTAACTTCAACATTCCAAATACAGAATATACTGTCCCAATGATTCAATCAGGATTTGGTGACGGAATGTATCCTGTCTATTTCGGTTATGATGAATCAGGAGAGCTCTGTGATGTGGGTGATGGAATATATTTATGTTGGAGCTGAAGAAACAGACGAAGAAGAATAGTTTGTCAACATAGTGGTAGGAGAGGAAGTAAGCGAATGCAGGCGATACTTCCTCTTTGATTTTTGGATAGAACCGATGTGTTGAATCTGATGTTTGACTGAAACAGAAAGAAATAAAAAGGGAAAAGTAGTCAAGACGACGATGACTCAAAAGAGTGTTCTGAAACTCCCGTTTTTGGAAAATATGATTTGCTTACTTCCAAAGATTGGAATACAATATTATCATATTGGTAAGAGGAGAAGATAGTATGGTTTTTGACGGACAAAATGATGTTGCAATTTTCAAAATAGGATACATGGAAGATCATACCGGAAAATTTGATGAAAGACTTGAAAAGTGTGGAATAACTGTTCATTATGAAACAGAACCTCCTCGGGGCGACGGTATTTATTCTGTTATTCTAAGTGGGAATCAAAAACTTCCGTTTTGGATATATGATCGGGATATTATTTTGGTAGGAGAAGACTTCATGATAGTAGAAAGTGTTCAGTATGATACATTTGAACCGATTTCAACTGTTATGATTGACATCAAAAAGCAAGATATGCAGATTTCAAAGAATGGTATCCGGATATTTGTGTTACAAAGGATGGAATAGAGTTGGACAATCGATTCCACAAAGTGATGATTTTGAAAGAACACCTGTGATTTAGAGTGGATAGACTTATCGACTGGAATTGGAACAACAAAGTGAGAAAATCAAATGGAATATGGGAAGAATGTCAGGACACTTCAACTAAAGAGCAAGACAATCACTTGATTGTTAGAGTAGAGATATTAGTAGCAAAAATAACGGTTTATGTTCTATTTCTTCTGATGAAAATTCCGGTTCATCCATAACTCAATCGATATCATTTCAGTTTCTATTGTGAAACAGCAACACAGTTTTGTATGGAAACACATTTGCAGAGAATAAGAAAGAGATAGTTTAAGTTGACAAAGGAGTTTCAAAAAGGCAAAAACAGATTACGTGAGATTGGATTATGGTCAAACGAAAAGGTTTGGGAGGATGAAATGAATTTAATCGCAAGCATTGGTAAGAGTGCAGAAAACAAAACAGTAGGAAGAATCGGAGGAATCAATTTTGTTTGTTTCTTTGATAGAGAAAGTGAAATAGGATATCGGTTCTATATGATAGTTTCAAAATCCGGATAATGATGAAGAATACTTTTTCTATCTTTGTTCCGGATGATTATGGCATTATGATTGACATAATACCTATCCCAATTGTTCGGTAAAGGTCTTTTCTCATCACGTTTTTCAAAAGAGAGTGACAACACAAACTATACCTTGAAGGGTATCAAGAAATCATTTCTTATCGGATATTCCGAGGTGGATGACAATACCTTTGATTTTTTCACAAAATCGAGATTCCCTCAATTGATACAGGATGAATCGTATGATATGGAGAAATTAGAGAAAGAGGGATATGAGTTTTGTTCAAATAGATGAGGATTATTCACAGAAGATTTGATAAATGAGAATTATATATTCGGTTATGGGAGCATTGTATTTGTATCGACATTCTGAAAACGGAACTGTGATTGTTTGTTTTGGCAATATTCATAAACATCATGTTGCAATATTACAATCTGTACAAAAAGATATCTGCGACAGAGAATAAAAAGATAGTGATGTCTGAGAATACTTTGGGAATATCATGTATGGTTCTATCGAGAGGTAGATTTCGCCAAAAATGTTTATTAATCGATGAGATGAAACAAAAATCATGACAATAGAAAAATAAATCTACTTTGTAATAGAGATTTGTAGTGAGTAGAAACATTAAAAGTATGATTTGAAATAAGGAGGAAAGTATGGGAATTTTAAAAATCCGTTTGGGAAGAAGAACAAAAAATTGGAACAGAAAGGACAACTGGTTTTGTCTATGCTGATGTTTCAAGGTGATAGTTCGTATTCAGCAGATAAAGTGATACAGGATTGTAATCTCACTAGGGGCTGAAAGTGGATGAAGTAGAGCATAGTGATACGACAATATCATTCAACATTGATGGGGAGGTTATTGTGATTGGATTGATACCTGCACCGATACCGGATGAGGAATTTGAATCCATGTACAGCTACTCCTATCTTTGGGAAGATGCAGAACAAGAAATCAAAGAGCATACACAACATGCAATCGTATCTATATTGGGCAGCAGCACATCTGCACTCAAACGGTATTCCATCTTGTCCAAAGTCAATGCCTCTATTTTAAGAACTTCCGAAACTGCAATAGGGGTATATCAAGGAGCATCGACATTACTACTTCCAAAAGATTTTTATATCGACCTTGCAGATTTGTTATTAGAAGATTTATTACCGGTTCAACTTTGGGTTTATATCGGAATTATCAACAACAATGACAAAACCGGTCTGTATACCTACGGAATGAAAGAATTTGGAAAGTCTGAGATAGAAATCATCGATACTTCGATGGAATCTGATGACGCATATGTTTTTTTATTGACGGTCCTTCAATATATCATAGAACAGGATGTGACATTGCAACATGGTGAAACGATAGGACTTACCGAGGACCAAAAAATCAAAATTACAGAATCAAAAGCAATTTATTTGGACGGCAACTCCTTAAAACTGGAGTTGTAGGATAGAGCAGGAAAAGAATAAAGTAAGAAAAAACAGTGGGAAGTTATCACTCCTTACTAACGTTAGTGATGTAACAGAAATCAATAGAAAACAGTCACTTTACCATAGTATGCTGATAACGGATGTGGTAGCAGTGAATGTAAAAGAGTATATCAGTCAAGTAATTTGTGATGTCTGTAAATACCGATATTGGCATATAGGGAGCAAGCAATATGACAGAGCCGATAGATGGAACAGTTGGAGGGATACCATGGAGATACGAAATGAAATATAGAGAGTCATCAAAGAACATACACTGGATAGAAAAAGATGTTTTGAGTGTTCCAAGATGAGTTATCATTCTATTATCAAATCGATAGAACAGAAATTCACGAGAACAAACAACATTCATTGGTCTAATATGGGTCAAGGATTCAAACGGGAACTTTCTGTGTCAAATAACTGATGTATCAGAAGACTCTATGTGGGTTAAACATTTGCCGAAGATCATATCATCTCATGATATGGCATATGTACTGTTTGAAGATGTCATCCATTTTCAGCCGAAATACTGGATATACGAAATGGGTATTCCGGAGTTGATTTGTATCATTGGAAATGTGAATGGGCTCAATGATTTCTATATTGTATCCATGGATTGGTTAATCAGTGAAAATCATGAAGACATCGTATCATTTGTAGGGATACACTTGATATTTCCTGCTTTGAATAGACTAAATTTGGTGATGACACAAACAGTATGGATGGATATGGTTGAACGATAGGTTATCAGATAACAACTTGACGTTGACATAGGTAATAAAATAAATTATTGTATGAAAAGAAATAATAAAATCAATATTAGGAGGTAGTTAAAAATGGGATTGATTGCAAACTATCAATATTTGAGTGATGAAAATTTAAAAGAATTAAAAGAGTTTTCCGGCAGTGAAGATGACCTTATGGAACAAGTGGAAGAGTGGAATGAAGAAGCTGAAATTTTACTTGACATTGACAAAATGTGGGATGTTCTTCACTTTGTATTGACAGGGGTGGACAGTAGCGAGCCGATAGAAAATGACCCTTTGAGCGAAGCTGTTGTTGGAGTATCCGTTATGGAAGGAATAGAAAACTTCATCGCTTACACCGATAAGTCAAAAGTTGCAGACATTCTATCCGCTTTGGAGGACTTTGATATAGAGTCTGCGATGGATGAATTCAGCATGGAAGATTGTAAAAAAGCAGACCTTTATCCTAATATTTGGGACTATGAAGAAGAGGAAGATGAGATTAAGGAAGAAATTACAGATTATTTTGAAGGATGATAAAATTTCTATCGAAAAATTTTGGAAAACAAACGGCAATGTACTGGTTACCATTTATTAGAAACGATAGAACAAAAGAAAAAACTATCGTTATCACCGAACAGGGAAAAAGAACAAAATAAGATTGTTTGAATGAGCGGTTTCGATTTAGAGATTGTATTCTTTGTAGTACCGGGAAGATGGTACTTTGAAGTTTCATAAGAAAGTAAAAACAGTTTGAGTGAGAGGAATTCTGTTATCAATGGAAACGCATATGATTTGTATCCTGTACGATAACATGATGTCGAATTTATATCATCTGTGAAAGTTTTGAGAAAAAGAAACAGTCAAAAAGACCTATCTAGGAAAAGACATTTTTTTGTTGTAAAAGCAGACAACAAGAGAGTGTCTTTTTTGCAAATAAAAGGAGTCATTTTAATGGGATGATTGGTTGGACTGACTGATCATCGTTGTTTCAATTTCGTTTGTACAAGCAATGCTATTAACTATTAGAACTGACAGGTTGAATGCTTTTGAACTATATGATTCTCCAAATTATTTTTCAGCAATTGTACATTTTGCATACCTGGCATTTTAAACGGAGAATAGTATAACAATACATTTGGTTTGTATCACGAGTGCCTTATGCCGGAGTTACACCATTTCACACTACAAATAACAGCAAATCAAATTGATTGTAGAATGCTTTGAATTATGGCACTTTGCAGAAATTTGAAAAAATGTAGGAATATGGTATAATGGTATTACTTATCAGAGCAAAAATGCAAAAGTATGAGGTTGAATGTTCAGAGTGTGATAAGGTAATTACACAAATTTATTTTTAATGAGAGGAACTTTTTGAAGGTTATTTTTACAGTATCAAAAAGGAGGAAACACCATGAAGAAAAAGACTGGTTTCTAGCAATGATAATGGTCCTGATTGCAAGTATTATATGTTGCACAACGGCATTTTGCTTCATGGAAAGAAGTCAACTGATACAAAGCAGGTAAATATCTATGAACAATGGAAATTCAACTGAATAAGTCTGATGATAAGATAAGAGACAAAGATTGTGTTCACTAATTTGGATGGAAAGGTATTACCTTACTTTTTGAATCAAAAAGCCCTAATACCTATTTGATTTTGCCGCTCTATGGCGAAAATGAAGAAATTAAATGAAGATTAACTTGAATCCGAAGGACTATACGCTGAAGAACACAAAGGAAGTTTTTATTTAGATAACGAACAAAACGCAAAAGAGTTGCAGACCCATCTTTCACAGTACTACCGTACGATGGATTACGGATTAAAAAACGGAATGCTTGCTATAGAGGAGGAAGCTGGTGCGGCGACGCTTGCTAAAGAGAACCGTGATTATAGTGAAACAAATCATCAAGTTGAAGGAGTAGAAGAAGGTCATGTGATAAAAACGGACGGACAATACATCTATTATATTTCTGATGATTCCGTTATGATTACAAAGGCGGAAAAAGGAAAGTTATCTCATCCAAAAACACTTGTTTTACCGGAGAATGTGATTCCGATGGAGTTGTATGTCGATCAAAAATTGATTGTCATAGGCGACTTTTTATAATCCGAATTACTATGACCCTCATATAGACTCTGTGACACCTATGGAGGAACAGTGACATTTAGTATATGATGTGACCAATATCGAACAGCCGAAAAAAATAAGAGAGTTGGTGCAACAAGGATATTATCTATCTTCCAGAAAAAACGGAAAAGTTGTCCATGTGGCAACGCAAATGCAGCGTTTGTGAATATGCCTATGGTAGAAGATACAAAATCACCTCAAAGGGATATGGGAATTTTTGAAGGAAGAATTGAATGGTACAAAAGCACCTCCATAATGTTGCGAGATACGATAAGATAATCGTATTTCCGGGAAACTATACTTCTAATATGGTCACTATGACAAGTTTTGATGTGGCAACCAACCGAGTGCAGAACAAATCTCCTATATCGGCAATGGAGAAGAACTGTATTTATCTCAAAATGATTTGGTCATCTCTTATACAGGATATCCTCGTACGGAGGAGACTTTGGCAAAGGATTCTGCTAAAAATCCAACATTCAGCCAAAAGGATATCCGTTTTATTGGGAACCATATACGTTTTTAAATCGTTTCCGATTGCAAGGAACAAAAGCAACTTATATCGGTTCAAATCGAATCAAGGGAACATTGTTGAATCAGTTTGCATTGGATGAACACGATGGATTTTTGCGTGTTGCCTTCACATCAGAACGCAACGGAGGCAACGGGATTGCCGTTTTTGATTCAAAGATGAATTTGGTAAGTTCGTTGAACGGTTTGGCAAGGGGAGAGAGAATTTATTCTGTTCGTTTTATGCAGGATAGAGCTTATCTTGTCACATTTAAGGAAGTCGATCCGTTTTTTGTCATAGATTTGAAAAAAGCAACAGCTCCGAAGGTAATGGGATATCTTAAATTACCAGGATACAGCACCTATCTTCATCCGATTGACCAAAACCATGTGTTAGGATTTGGATATTCTGTGAAGCAGGAGAGAACAGAATTGTAATGATGGAGTGAAAGTGGCAATTTTTGATGTGACAAATGTTTCAAAACCGGTTGTATGTTCCGAACAGCTGATAGGAAAGCAGGGAACTTACAGTGACCTTGGATATACACATAAAGCGTTGTTATATCATCCGACCAAATATTTAGGTTTTTCCGATTACAGTAGCAACGCCAGTTTACGAAAATCAAGTATAGGATCAGTAGGTTTCTAGGGAGCATATTTTTACCATTTCTCCCAGTATGAATTGAAGAAAAAGGACAAATTTCTCATGTAACGAAAAATTGACATTCGGAGGTTACAATTACAATATATCAGGAATGGTTTATATCGATGATGTCATCTATACTACTTTCTCATGATAGTAAGTTCGCACGAAGATGGTGCTGCGTCAAATTGATGAAAAGTATTGGGAAAGACTGCCTCAAAAGGAATCCACGGTAGGATCGATTGCGGTAGACTGAACGATAAGAACAAACAACTTTCTACAGAGAGTGATACAACTTGATCAGGAAAGAACAAGTGAGAGAGGAGACCTCTCTCTCTGCTTGCTAGGATCTGTTTGATCATATGACAATATCAAAAAGAGCGTTTTTACATTTCGCTTGATAGCCTTTTTGATTGTGATAGCTTTTCTAGAAATTTGATGACAGGATTTTTAACAGGAATGAGAGTTTGTGAACGGCATCACTTGACAAAAAGATATTTTATAGGCTATACTGAGTAGCCTATCTCGAAAGAAGTAGGAATCTACAACTTCTTTAACTAGAAAGAAATGTTTTCTTGTATTATTTCTATAAAAACAAGAGGAGGAAATAAAATGAAATGGAATGTGAAACTTTTGGTGTGGAACGCAGTGATTTGCGGCATTGTATGCGGTGCTTACGATAAGTTTGGAACCGATTAGCTATGGTGCGGTACATTTTCGACTTTCCGGAAGTATGACCTTATTGGCGTTGCAAATCCGATGTTTTGTGCCGGGATTGGTGTTGGGTTGCGTGATTGCAAATCTCTCAGTCCGCTTTGGTGCGATTGATGTGTTCCTCAGGTTCTCACGACATTCCTTGCAATTTATCCTATGAGATATTGTAAGAATGTGCCAGTGGCATCTTTGTTGCTGACAATTTGCAAACAGATCATCATCGGAATAGAGCTTACTGTATTGTATCAAATTCATTTATATAGGTATGGCATCCGTTGCTGCAGGAGAGTTTGTGGTGGGTATCCATATTGGAACACAGCTGTACCGTATTTTCTGTGCAACGAAAGTGAATCAATCCCGCATCTTAATTTTGAACGGAATAGATGGTTGAAAAACAGGAAAAGCTGTGTTATGATAAAATAGCATAGTTTTTGTTTTATAGTATACCTGACAGTACAGATTTGTGATGGGGAAACAAGTAGAAATATAGATATAAGGTGAAAAAGATGAATCAATGTAACGATAGCACTTTGCTGTGCCTTATCATAAGGGACGGCTTTTGTGGTTACTCGATGCAGTGTGAATCGCGAAAATTCTTCTTACGAGATACACACACTATGACAAAATTACTTCCATTGAGATAAAAGCGCCAGAAGACTGTTGTCGCAAGTGGATAACAAGGCTTGTCAATCAGGTTAAAAAGTATTGCAAACCGACAGACAAGATGTCAAGTTATCAGGAAGATTTTGATACAACAGGAACGCCGATTACCATTTCATTTTATCAAGAGGATAAGTTGTTGTTTGAGAGAAAGGCTCATCGCTTGAAGGAATCCGTTTTTGGACAAGACGGAAGTCGGAAAAAGCCGTTGTATCTATATTCAAGCAGTGCCGTGTGCTGTCAAGATAGACGATCGATGGATTGCAATCAACGGCTCTGATGCTACAAGTGAAAAATATATCGAGAACTTTTGGGTGAAAACAAATAGACAAAACAGTGGAATAGATAGAGAGGAGATTATCATGGAAAAGAAAACACTGTTCAGCGGAGTGCAACCCTCCGGAAGAATTACCTTAGGAAATTATTTGGGCGCATTGTCCAATTGGACAACATTGCAGGATGAATATGAATGTATTTTTTCGATTGTGGATATGCATGCCATTACGGTACCGCAAAATCCGAAGAGTTGAAGAGAAATGCGTTGTTGTTGTTGGCACAATACCTTGCGATTAGAGTGATCCGCAGCACGATTTTTATCAATCTCATGTACCGGAACATGCTGAATGGGCTGGGTGCTTTCCACACAGACCTATGAGGGCGAACTGAACAGAATGACACAGTACAAGGAAAAATCTCAAGAACAGCGATAATTTGAATGCGGGACTGTTCACTTATCCTATTCTGATGGCGGCGGACATGTCGCTTTACTGCACAGACTTGGTGCCGGTAGAGCGGACCAAAAACAGCATTGGAGTTGTGCAAGAGATTTGTGAACCGCTTCAACCATAGATATTCGGATACTTTTCCTGTGCCGGAAGGATTTTTCCCGAAAGTTGCGGCAAGGGTGATGAGCTGTAGAGCCGAACATGAGCAAGTCCGATGCCAACAAAACGGATTCATTTCTCTGTTAGACAGGCATGATGTGATTATCATAAAACGTGCAGTGACAGACTCTGTCAGGTGTGCAATATAACGACGAACAGGCAGGGAATCAAGAACATTGGAAATTTACAGCAAAATGACCAGGACATATCAGAACTTATCGTTGCAAAATATGACGGCAAAGGATACGGAGACTTCAAAGCAGGATACGGCGGAAATTGTGGAAGGGGCTTCAGACCAATCCGTGACAAGAAGAGTTGTTAAAGCGACAAAACTTATTTGGAATCCGTTTTATCGTGAAGAGCGGAGCAGAGAAGCGATTGCAGAAAGAAAACTTTTGAGAAAAGTTCATATAGTTCTATGAGAGTATAGAGTAAATCATGGGTTATATCGTGTTATTTGTCGTGTTTGTTGATAGCCGATCAAAGGGAGCAGAAAGTACTGAGGCAAGAACCATGTATCAACAATCGAGTATCCAAAGTGATTCCCGTGTCTTGCGATTCAGCTATATGAGAATCGAGGGCGGCATTTGGAATGTTGCAAGGACAAAAAGTCACTGTGATAATGACATTCTTGTTGATTGGTCTGTTTTTGTTTATCTCAAAAGGGTACATACAAACAAGTGGATGACATTACAGCAACCGTTATCATTGCGGGAGCGATTGGAAGCCTGATTGATCGCATGCTGCTTGGTTATGTGGTTGATTTTATTGATTTTCATATTATTTGGAGATATGTGTTCAATGTTGCGGAGCATCTATGCTAGTGGGCGGAACTCTGTTGACGGCACTTCAAGTTTTGTTACAGGACGAAAAGGACAGGATACTTCCTTATCGGAATAGTACAGATGAAAACAAGTCAGGAATTAGGAGCTTTGCTTACAATATCAGAAAAATGATGAAAGACAAGCAAAGAGTGAAACAGTTAACGAAAAGGAGGAATCGCATGGGATATCGTTACAAACTTGAATGAGCTGGTCCTGTTGATATGTGAACTAAATATGACTGCCGGATGTCAAAGTGGCGGTGGATAGTACGCTATAGGGAACGGCTTGGATGTCCAAAAGTTTCTTCCCTATATTCAGGAAAAATTGATTGTCATCGATATCCAGCAACAAGCGATTGATGTATCGAAAGAAAGGTTGCAAAAAGTACTTTCCGAAGAAGAGTACAGCAAGATAGAATTTGTTACGGATATCATGTCAATATCGATCGGCATGTGGATAGAGTGGACTTTGTGTTTGGGAATTTGGGATATCTTCCCAATTCCGATCATAAGATTATGACGAAGTCGAACACTACATTGATTTGTTTGGACAAAGCATTGAGCAATTGAATCTAACGGATTGTTGTCCATCATCAGTTATTTGGGGGACAGACAGAGGGCAGGAGCATCGCAGTCTGTGTGCTTTTTTTGAAAGCTTGGATTCCAAGCAATACAAGGTAATTCATATCAATCCTTTGAATCAGGATGAGATGGCGCCGACCTTGTTTTTGTGTCAAAAACTGTATGATGAACCGTCATAGGAAAGAGGAGTTTTTTGATAGGGATAGAATTGTTTGAATAAGAAGTTTAGAGAGGTACAGTCTGAAAAGATAGTTCAAAAGAGGGAGTGAGTCTATGCAACCGAAGGATAACCAAAAAGTGCTTGCACTGATGCTGTTACTGTTTACTTGCGTTGCTTGGGGAGGTTCTTATGTCAGCATTCAAATTTGTTTGGGTGCGATGGGACCGGTCTATCTTCCGTTCTTTCGATATTTGCTTTCAGCAGTACTTCTTTTTGTTGTGTTGAAAGCAAAGGAACTCCTGAAACTCAGAAAAAGTCGATTGGATGAAAAGTCACTTTGACAGCGTTGTTCAGTATTGCAGTCTATTTTTATTTTGAAAATAGTGCCATCAAACAAATCAGACCAATGGGGCTGCCATTTTAGTAGCGATAGTTGCCGGTAGTAGCATTGATTGGGAATCGAGATTTTTGAAACAAAACTGTTGCACTCACAATATCATCAGTACAGTCATTTCGATTGCTCGGAATCTATTTTGTATCGGCGGAGTGCAGTTCGGAGAGAATAAAGTGAGATACTTCTATGTGTCAACTAAGCTGGTCTGCTTACTTAATCAATACCAAACCGCTCCTAAAAAGTATGAAGGCTTGGTATGACTTTTATCAATGTTTGATTGAAGTCTTGCTTTTCGTTCCTGCTTGCCGACAGACTACTTTATTTTGACAAAATGAGATATCAGATCATCCTTCACTTTTGTTTTTAGCACTTGTTTGTTCGGCATATGCACAGATCTGCTACACCTTTGCAATCAAACATTGCGGGATTGGAATCTCAGCGTTGTGTTTGAACTTTATCCCTGTTGCCACATTCCTTTTCAGTTTTTTGATTCTAAGAGAAGTGATGAGGCCGATTCAGATGGTAGGAGCATTTATCGCGATTTCAAGTTGCTGTTGATGAAAGAAGACCAAGCGATTGATGGATAGAGGAATGACTGATAAAAAGGGACTAAAATTTAGTTTATTATGCGATTCATTTCATTCTCTTTGTATCGTAAAAGTATCATTTTGCGTTTTGAGAGATTGTTTCACATCATACCGAAACATGATCATTTTATCGTAATGCAATAGGATGAAACAAGATACAATTACAGAACGAGAAGGATATGAGATGACAGGTAGGAAGTTGTCATCGAATCAAAAGGAATAGGAGGTGTTGGAATATGATACAATTTAGCGGATATGGACTGATTATTGTAGTATTGGATTATTTTGGAGGAATATTTCTTCTCAGTCAGCTTTCGCCTTATTTGTTTAAGACATTCAAAGAGCAGTATATTGCACTCTTTTCTTTCATATTATCATTACGATAATCAATTTTTGTTTGGTAAAGTATTTGAACCGCGAAGAAGTAAACCATACCGTCTTTGAGCTGAGATTGGAATATGCGGTACTTGCCACCGGATTACTACTTCTTCCGATCGTTATTATGATGGGAAAGGGGATTCTCTACTGAAGGTAGGATGATTTGGAGTTCTTTATGATGATAAAAGCAATGGATTACAATGGGAGGAATCAGATATGAGCTTTGATTTGTTTGTGTTTGAGAGAAGAGAGAATATCAAAACTTCTTTGGATGTATTTTCTTATCAGGAGGAGTTTACAGAGTATCGCGAGGATAAAGATTATGATTCTTTGACCGATTGTTCGGATATTATTTCTCGTTGGGCGAAAAAAATCTTTGAAAAATTTCCACCGATGAACGGCGAATATGCGCCTCCTGATGAAATTGCTTATGCATCGGAAGAGTCGGAGAATCATTTGACGGATTACAGTTTGGGAGAGCATGGCGTATATTGTGCATTTTCATACAAAGTTTCGGATGAGGCACTGGAATATGTAAAGAGTATCGCAGATGAATACATGGTGGGAGTGCATGATATCCAAAGCAATGATGCGATTTTCGGCAAAGGCATCGAAATATTGAAGTATCGAACGGAACATCATGACGATACCGTATGTGACTGGGACAATATAGAACAATCCATTGATACACTTGACAGTACAGAAAGAGGAACAAGCAATAGAGAAAATGCCTTCATCACAGTGTGGTTTGATTCGGACGAAACGAATTACAATTATATTCAATGCACACCGAACTATGTCTCATGGATTGTTTGAAGACTGTTTCACAAAAATCTGACCATGTATCCGGCTATGAAATTACCGAGAATAACAGCTTATATCGCACCTTTTGTTGAGGATGAGGATGACCTGAAAAACTGATGAAAGCATGGTGTGTCGAAAGAAAAGACATAGATGTCGGCAACTATGAAAAAATTCTTGATTTATAGTGTCCATCGCATGTTCCAAGATAGACTTGCAAGATAGACATGGTATGCTTACAAAAACGGTATGCTTATGAAAAAGACAATAATGTGATGCATATAAAAAGAGAATAAAAAGATATTGTCATTAGAAAAAGCAGATTTTGTTATAATGTCGTCCGTGAGCCATCTAAAATAGAAACCTTAGGGTTTTTGTTGTGTTTATGATAAAATGGGTAAAGATATTAACAGAAAGGAGGATTGATGAAAAATGACATTCAAAGAATGGATGAACACATTCATCGAATGTGAGGATGATGATAGATGGAAGAACAGCTGATGGAAGAGTGTGCGAGCTTGGCAAAAATCACACAGCGATTCAATGTGTTCCTTCTGTGCGACAGGAGAAATGCCGGAATCGTCCGACTTGGATGGAATTTTATAACATGTAATATTGTATAAGAAAAATTGTAATGAATTGGTATCAAATGGTTTGTTTCGGTGGCGATTCATTTTTATGTCTTCAATAGAGCACACGACTTTTTGAATCTTGATAACCATGAACTTTTTGTCATGTGCTTCTGTTTTTTGATAAAATAAACAGTATGGTATCATCATGATATTTAACATTTGCTAACTGTCAACGGATTAACGTAGTAGAGAAAAATATGATTATCATCATAAAACTTCTAAAAAGGTAAAAATAATATAATATGCAAGATAAAGATTATCATTTTCTTGTGATATTAAACTATTAAAAAGTAGGAAGGATGTTCTTTATGTATAAAATGAGTATTGATTTTTCAATTCAACATCAGGATAGATAAGGAGATTTTTGATGAGAAGAAATTATATTTTTCAAAAACAATGGCAGTTTTATTATCGGGGATTATAACAGTGTCTGCCTTGCCGTTGTACAGTTTTGCGGATACGATAAATGTGTCCGATCACTGCGATGTACACAAAAGGGAATTGGGAAGAAAACGGAATTATGAGTTTGGTTCTCGAAAGGCGTAATATCCGGATATCCGGATGGAACATTCAAACCGAATCAAATCACTAAAAAGGGAGAATTTGATCTTTGCTAAATAAGATATTCGGACTATTCTTCTGAAATAAAATTTACAGATGTTCCAAAAGAATTGTGGTGCTACGACGCCATTTGTGTAGCAGTTGGTGAGGATACATAGCCGGATATCCGGATGGAACATTTAGACTCGAGATGCACCTATTACTCGTGAGGAATCAGCTGTATTGCTTGCCAAAATATTGGAAAAAGGGTGAAAAAATAGAAGGCAACATCGTTTTACCAAAAGATGAAATTTCTCCTTGGGCAAAAGAGGCAGTTGGCTTTTTGTGATGTCATTGATGTCCGGATATCCGGATGGGACATTCAAACCGACCCGACAAATTACAAGAGACAGAGTCTGCTGTGTTAATGAATCAAACTGATGAATATATCAAAGGAATCAGGTAAGAATGACGCAGACCAATCAAAAAGAAGAGCCGAAAAAGAAAATCATTCAACTCAGAAGGATAAGGGAGATTCTTCCAGGCGGAGGAAGCGGTTCTATACAACCAAAAGAGACTCTGTCTATGTATCATCTTGAAAAATAATTATTATAGTTTTCAATGTGAAACCGAATAACAAAAAGCAGAAATTCATAGCCTTTTGAAGAAAACAATATCTCATTGAAAACAATATTATATCGGAAAGATTTTTAAAGGACAATACAAAGAATCTTTTTGTATCTGGAAGATGGTGTTTTTGAATTGTCCGTCATTGGCAGAAGTTCCGGAAGGAATCAGTGGAATCTATGTAGGTAAAGATGGAGAGTTCATTGGATATGAGGAAGGAAAAGAAAAGGGAAGAGTGTCTCTTTTTGTAGGAGAGGTGAAATTAGATACTCCGTTTGAAACAACGGAGAAACAGTGCTGAGGTTGAGGAAAATGAAATCAGCGGAGGATTGGATTTACAAGCGAATACGAGAAAATTGACGGTTTGAATTTTCATTTAGAAAAACAGAAAAAGAAAAAGCATGGTCTATCAGTCTGCGATTGCTCAATCTTCATCTGTTAAATCAGAAATCTCTAATCTTGAAATTACAAACAACACCTTTGATTTTCGGAAACAGTACGTTTCTGCAAAAAATGCGATTATCATCACATCTAAAAGTGGGTTCAGGATATTTGAAAATCAATCACAATACCGTCAAAGGGTGGGGTGCGGAAAACAACAGCACTTTTTACAGCAATTATGCGATTGCAATTAAGACACAGACAGAAGATGGTACACTTACTGAGATAAAAAATAATGAAATTTCGGATTACGGATATAACGGGATTTTCAGTCAGTGCCGGAAAGAGAGCAAGTGTTTCTGTGAGAATAATAATTTGAACAATCTCGGACAAAAATGGAATCAGAGCAGCTTTTATTTGGAAAAAGGAGAAGAGTTTCTATCAAAAACAACACGATTTCTCGCTATGGTTCCAAAAAGATTATGGTAAAGAAAAGCTTTTTAAGTTCAGAGACAGTAGAGTCTGATGCGCATGAAGAGGGCTTGACAGTAGGATATCATGGAGGTAGTTCATGAGTGTAAAATTCAACGGCAAGTATTATGCAATCAACAAAAATTCTTACAAGATTTGTCCCGTTTGAACAATATTGAAGAAAAAGAAAGCAATGAGCAAGAACGAAGGTTTTGAATTGTACACCAATCAAACTGAGTCATGATTATAACTTAGAAATCCGATGAAAGAAATTAATAAATCGTATTCAAGACTTCGAAAGATGCTGGAGCTAATTGTGTAAAAGATGATGATGAAGACTTGATTTTGCCAAAATGAGACAAATCAAAGAAAAGACGGGTAAAATCATTAAGAATTGTGGGTGAGGAAGTGGAAAGGTAATTTTGAATCAAACTCTTTCTGTACGGATGATTTGACAATCGATTTACCGAACTGTAATCTACAAAACAACGCAAAAAGTGGACAAAGAAAAAGAGTGCATATTATCAGAATCAGAGATACTGAGTTACTCCAATTTTTGTAATAAAAACCCTGAAATGACAACTATTCCGCTTAAAACAGTATCTTTCTTCAGTAATTCAAATTTTTGGATATTCAGGATAAAGAAGGAAAGAAAGTAGCAAAAGAGCAGTCTAACTTGACAAATAATATCAAAGTGTTTGTAAAATGATGAAACATCTTCGATTTTACAGTCAACGATGAGACAAGACACAGTTATTTTGAACAAGAGCTACTGGATCAGATATTGCGATTTTGCGACAGTTAAAGATAGAGTATCAAGATAACAAAAATAATGTTTCCGGCGTCAAAAAATCGTTTGATGTGAAAGTGGAAAACAGTTCTACTCTGAAAGCGGAATTTGAAAAAGGAGCAGAGCCGAGCATTATAGAAAGTTTTGCGCCTGAGGAAGGCTTGAGATAAAAATAACAGCAAAGTAAAAATGCAAGCGGAGAGTGTTCATCCATCTGAATTAAACCTAAAAGATGGCGTTTCTCTTAAAATTTCGTACCGTGAGGCAAAATCACAAGATCTTGAAATTGATGGAGATACCATTACACTAAAAAAAGAATTTTTGGATACAGTTTCGGTACCGCTGTTTGCATTGACACAAGATGTTATCATTTCCGTTACAGACTTGCAACAGAAAGTGTTGGATGCAAAAGCAACTTTGAAAATTAAAGTTTTGAATCATTCCGGCGGAGAAGTAACTCCGATCAGCACCTTGACATTTACAGAAGGAAAAGCACCTGAAAGCGGAAATGACATTCAAAAATAACAAGCTTAAGAAATGCCAAAGGGGAAGAATTACAGCAAAATGAAAATCGATTTAGAAAATTGTGTTGACATTGAGCCTTTCCCGGTAGATTGGAAAGATGACAGTCTTGAAAAACTGGAAGACGGTCGTATTCGATTCAACAGAAAGTACCTGTCGATTGACAAAGAGCAAAACACAATTACAATCAAAAAGAATACTCTGAACAAATTGGTTGTTAACGACAAAGATACGGAATTTGGAACAAAACAGATTATTGTAAAAATATAGAGATAAAGAGTAGGAATTGATTTTTAGAAGCGATAAATTTTTGATTCATATCAAAAAGCATTGAGAACCGTTAAGCAATGATACAAAACTTGTGCTCAAGCAGTATACGATTCAGGAGATAAAATCACTTCCGGAAACAGTTCTATACGAAGAACACAACAGTATCAGGAATTGATGAAACATATTCATAAAAGGAAAATGAAAAGACAAGTGTTGAGTGTATGATAAAAATATATTCTGAACGGGAAATTGGATAATCATATCTATAATTATCGCAAGTCTTATGAAAATATGGTAAGCGGAGATTATCGGCAGTTACTGCAGAAGATGGAATTACCGTCAAAGTTTGTGAAATTTTTGTTTTGAGGGTTCAGCAAATCAATCTGATTTCCTGTCAAAGACAGTAGTGTAATATTGAATTTGGGAGCTACCTTTATAGAAGTTGGGAAAAAGATTACAACATCAGAACAATTGAAAGCTGCTTTGGAAGTGGTGCAAGGAGCAAGTCTTCAGGTATTAGATAAGCAGGGGTAATTCTGTTTCTGAAATAAAGACGGTTATCAACTCGTTGCACAAAAAGAAAATCAAAGAGAAGAAAGAATCATCAAATTAAATTATTCTAAAAACATATCGAGCTTTGATTATTGCAAATAGTGATTACGGTAATGAAAAATTGAATTTGTGGGACCGAAAAACGATAAAGGGTTGATGAAAAAGTTTTTGAAAATCAAGAAATTTCTTCCAATCCGTTTGAAAAAATTACAGTAGAAGAAAAATGTAGACAAAGCACAATTTTTGGCAAAAATAAAAGAAGCCTTTTGAAGGTGCAAACAGCAATGATGTCAGCTATCTATACTATTCGGACACGGAAACAATATAGATGGAGTAAGTTACATCTACTACTGCATTTGAAAGAGAACAGGAAGAACAAAAACAAGCGTGGATTAGTGTAAATGAACTTAGAGAAGCGCTTGACGATCGTGACCTGGGAATGCAGGTATTGATATTCGATTCTTGTAACGCAGGGGGATTTATCGGCAAAAAGGTGGATGCAGATTACGACACCTACACCAAACTCCTCCAAAAATGCAAAGGAATTTAATGAAAATATCGAAAAAGTATTTGTAAAACAAGAAGAAAAATCAATTCATTAGTTTGACATCAAATGACTACAAGGTGTTGACAGCAAGTTCGGAAGACAGAATATTCATTTGAAGATAAGAAAGAAAAAGTGGAGAAAATTCACCAAGGTATTGTCTCAGGTTGCCGGAATCTATGGAAATGTAATGGGTGATACGGATAATGATGGTAAAGTTTCTTTAGAAGAGGCATATCGATATCTTGAGGACAATGTTGTGTATACCTCACATATTCAAGCCTTTCCGCGAAATGACAGTTGCACATTGTTTCAAGTCGGTGCAAATGCGAAAACCAATCACAGCGATACTCCGTTCAATCTACAAAACAAAGCCGGAGAAGATGAGTTATTAATTATTATTCGTGGAAAAACAGCGATTGATTCAATCGAAAATATTCCAAATTACAGAGAGAGTTACGTAGATGAATGAGTAAAATTGTAAAGGTCACCCAAATCAGCAACTAGGGGTTGTAGAAAAAGAGCTCAAGGATGATAGAAAAAGGGAACCGACTTTACTGGAAAAATTGGATTTCTTAGAGGTGACGGCAGAAGACGGAACAAAAGCAAATTATATCATTACCGTGCAAAAAGTGACCAGCTCCGATGTTCTGACAATCAGCTCAAAAAAAGATGAAAGAGAGATTGCATATTATACCATTATTCACAATGCGAAAATTAATTAGAAGCAGTTTGACTTACAGAAGAGACAACTGTAGAAGAGTTCTTATCCAATATCGTAAAAGGAGATGCGAACAGACACTTTCTGTGATAGATAAAAACAAACAATCGAAAAATCGACTCGGATAAACTGGCTTCAGGATAAATTGTTGGTTTAGAGCAGAAAGTGGAAAAACGGCAGAATATACGATTATCTTGGATAAAAACTTTGGAGTTGGTATTCCAAAGACAATGCCTTCAAGGTTGTACAGGAATCGGATCTTTTGGAACAAAAATTGTATCCGATAAAAAGAATGAGATACAGATGTAACAGTAGAAGAATTCCTGAATTTAATTGTGAATAAGGATAAATTCAAGAGTATAAGAATTGAATAGCGGAAATGTAGATGGAACCGAAGAAAAAGACGAAAAACTGGAACAGGGAGGATTATTTGCTTGTTGCAACGGGTGGTTATCCTAAGAGATATACTTTGATGGTTAAAAGGCAGGAACACCGACTCTTCCGGAAGAACCGAAACCGCCGCAAGAAGAGAAAATGAACCTGACTTTGGAGAGGATTTTGTACATTTCAAAAATCAGTATGGTTTAGGAAGAATTGTTTCAAAAAGATACAAAGATTGTGGACACGATGACAGTACAGGAAATTTTTATCAAAAATGAAAAATAAGGATAAATTCCAAAAAGTTTGTTGCTGAAGAGCGGAGAGGTAAGAAAAATCATCAGATGAGCCTTTGAAAGCCGGAGATAGATTGTTTGTAGAGCTGAAATCTTCAAATTCCGGAGGGTTGAGTGTAACGCCTCCTCCACAAATATACACAATTGTAGTGGAAAAAGCTCCTGTGGAACCTCCTCAAGAAGAAATCAAAGAACCTGACTTTGGCGGGGTATACAAAATAGGAGTGCTTAATAAAAGTGAAATTATCTCCGGAACAAAAGAATTGACCACTGATACAACAGTAGAAGAATTTATCGCAAGTATCAAAAATTCATCCGATTATGATAGTGTCGCGATAAAGAAGCTTTATAGCAGAGCGTGTCAGAGAAAATAATGAAAAATCGACAGTGATGATAAAGTGGTGTTAAAAAGGAACACAGGAAAAATTGTGATTATTTGAAATGTAATCAAAGCAGTGGTGGCGGTATTGTAACTCCGGGTATTCCTACACCCAATCCTCCGATTATAACACCGCCTAGTGTGACACCGCCGGAAAATAACAAGTTGGATGATATTGATTAGTATTATTGTAATGATAGTTTGATTATGTTGAAATCCTCTTTTTAAGAAAAATAACTCTTAGAAAAGAGGATTTTATTAGATAGAAAACCTCCTAATTACTTTAGCGTTAGGAGGTTGAGAGTTTTTACAGATTATTTAGTAGTCAATATCTTCCAAAAATACCATTCAATTTGGCAATGGCAATGCCGTAGTTGGTAATTGGAATCTGTGAATGGACTGCCTGTTCTACACGATTCATCACATGTTTTTTGTTAAACATACAAGCACCGCAGTGAATGATGATATCGTAGGGGCTTAAATCGTTTGGAAAAATCATGTTTCCGAAAACAATATCAATCTTTCAAATCAGGATGTATCGTAGTAGAGGGCAAGTTTTACTCGACCAGATGATCTTCTTTGAGCGGTCTGTCGGGAGCATGCCTCTGCAATCAAAACACGCGAGTGTTCATTTAAGGAATCAATATTTGTGAACCGCGAATGAATTCCTCAATATCTCCTTTGTGCCTGGAAAACAGTACGGAGAAGGAGGTCAGTAAACTCTCTTCCGGTTTTTTGGGAAATACTTGTGCGAACAGTTGGGAATCCGTAATAATCAACTTGGGAGGTTTATTTAGGGATTCGAGGGCTTGGTCATACTGTTCGAATGTCGTTAAATCACAATACATTGATGGTCCAGCAAATCACGAATGGTCTGTACTTGCATTAAAATGAGGCGTCCTTTGGGGCTTTCGATGTCTTGGGGCATTACCAGCAGTACGGTATCAAGACGGTTTGACAAGGTGACCGCAGATGGATTCTTCTTTCTCTAAGGTAGTACTGATTGTTTGAAGTTCTTTCAGTAAAGTGTCGATATTTTCTTTGTGTAATGCACTGACACAAATCGGTTTCTTTCCGAATTCTGTTTCGATTACAAGAGCTAAGTTGCTACTGTCTACAATATCGGATTTGTTTCAGTACAAAAACAGTTAGGGATGTTTTTGTCACGCAAATAGGCAATCCATTGTCGTTCTTCTTCAAAGGAACTGTAGACTGAACAAAAAGATGGCAATGTCAGTTTGTTCTCGACCTGTTTGGTCAGCTCGATTCGTTCAGTTCCCAAAATGCTGTTGTCATCAAAATCCTGCGGTATCAATCAAAAGGCATGGTCCTATCGGATGCAGCTCAATTGCTTTTTTGACCGGATCGGTGGTCGTTCCTTTCTGTTCAGATACCAGTGATACGGTTTGATTGGCAATGGCATTGATGAGAGAAGACTTCCCGACGTTTGTTTTTCCGAAAAAGGAAATGTGAATACGGTTTGCGTTTGGAGTTGTCTGCAATTGATTTCCTCCTTATCTTAGAATCTGAAATCACGGGAGCCGTGTTCCATTTGAAGGATATATTCTTCTGAGCGTCTCTTTACATTGGCATCCAAAATATGTGCCAATTCTTTTTGGATAAGCTGTTCTCCAAGTTTTTTCGTTTCGGGAGATGCATAGTCAAGAAGATACTCGGTCAATGTCATAAGTGAGTTTGGTTGACACACATTTCCGATTTGACCTGATTTTGCAAGAGCCATGAAACGATCTCCTGTACGCCCTGCTCGGTAGCAAGCAGTACAGAGACTTGGGACATATCCGGAGTTCATCAGCCAGTAGATGATTTCATCAAGGGTACGCTTGTCGCTGGTATCGAACTGTGCGGAGTTGTCTTCCAATAATTCTTTTTCGGCATAGCCACCGACACTGGTGGAAGAACCGCCACTGATTTGGGAAACACCGATTTCCAACACTTCTTCACGAGAGGATGCAGATTCTCTTGTGGAAATAATCATTCCTGTATACGGTGGAAATACGAATCAATGCAACAATTTTTGAACAGGAAAGTCAACAATTGCTTCCGGGGAATTCGCTGACATCGATATCATCTGCCGGACGAAAGTACGAGGAACGCTGATGGTGTAGGTCCGACACCGAATTTTGCCTCTAGTGCTCTGCATGCATAATCAATCCGACAGTCATAGCGATATTTGTAAAAGTCCGGAACAATACACCGATACCGACATCGTCAATATCTCCTTCCATTGCACGATCCATCGCTTCTGTATGATATGCGTAGTCATGTTTCGGACCGGTTGGATGAAGTTGTTCATAGGTTTCTTTATGGTAGGTTTCTTGGAATAGGATATAGGTACCGATTCCTGCTTGTTCCAGTTTTTTGTAATTTTCGACAGAAGTTGCGGCAATGTTGGACATTGACGATGATTGCACTGTTTTGTGGTGAGATATTATAGATGGTGTCGATACTTTTCCAAAATATATTCGATTGGAGAGTGAAGCGGATCTTCTCCTGATTCCAATGCAAGGCGTTTGTGTCCCATATCTTGCAGTGCGATTACTTCTTTTCTGATTTCTTCTTGTGTCAATTTTTTGCGACGAATATGTTTGTTCTTTTGATGGTATGGAGCGAGTATACACATCCGTTGGCACAGTAGTTGGATAAATAAAGCGTGTCAAACAGCACGACTTCTGCCGTAGATACGCTCTTTGATTTGTTTTGCAAGTTCAAACATTTCAGCAAAAGGATTTGTTCGTCTTCATTCCAGCAAAAAGCGCTAAAACTCACGGTGTAAGCCTGTTGTCTTTCTTTCCGGACTTTACGCATTAACTCCAAGTTGTCTTTATGTGCATACTCAATGGTATCCAAAAATTTTCTTGGTCGTTGATAAATTCTTCTGCACGAGCTAGATGCAGGATTGTATCTTATCATAATGATTCCCTTTCATCAATAAATATAGCTTTGTTGTTTTATTTCATTGGCTTGTGTTCGAAAGATGTTGTGAGGATTACCTCGGTATTTTTTCAAGGGAACGAATCATGGTTTCCAGTTCTTGTCGTTCTTCTTCGATATTGTTTACCTTAATTTCAGTTGGATAAATTTCGCATCAGTTGAACATATTCCAATTGGAGTCACTTTTCGCATAATGACATGGCGCCGCAAGAGAATATGTTGTGTTTGGTATCCAGTACACCGGTGAAGTGGTTTGCCGGAGGTTCGCCTGTAAGAGAATGCGAGCAATGGCAGCACTGCTTTTTGAGTCAGTTCAGTATTTCCCGCTGAACAATTTCTGAGTTCCGTCTCCGGATGTAGGGATAAACGAGTCCGATTCCTGCCATATCGCATTGCAAATCTGTAGGGGAAAAAGGTCTTCTGCAATGGTGTGTAGGGTTTGAGTCAGCAGACCGATCTAAAACCACTACCAGCATCATACCCTAAATTCTTGATATCTCTAGACACTGTGTTCGAGCAGCAAGGGTTCCACAAGAGTGGAGGTTGCCATGAGCGAGGTATCAGCCGTTTCATGTTTTAGGAGATAGCGATCCGCTCCGCAATCTTTGAGATAAGCAAGTTCTTCAAACGATTTTTCACCGCAGCTTAATGTAATAAACATATCGACTTGTTTTTTGATTTCCTTGACGATAACCAAGTTTTTCTATCGTAAAATAAGCTCTTCTCCGGATTGCAGGACGGCAGTAAGGTATCCCGCTTTTCGTGCGTGGATGGCTGTTTGTATCACTTCTTCTTCTGTCATACGATAGCGTTTGGCAGAAGAGTTGGTTGCATTCAATCCGCAATACGTGCATTTTCGTCTGCAGTAATTGGAAAATTCCACAATCGCACGAATATCGAGTACTTACCGTGATGAAGATGATTGATTCTGTCGGCATAGTCGAATACCGGAGAAAAGTCCTCTAATTCCAGTAATGTGAGGATATTTTTCAACAGAGATATCGTCAATGAGGTTTTGGATTGCCGGATGTGTGTTTCAATCCGTTACCCTTTGATTTGGTATAAGAAGTCTTGACATTGACACCCTCGAGCATTCTAATTTACCTGACAAGCTGCTGATTACATTGGTAGGCACTATCGACAATGACGCTGATTAAGGAACTCCTCTGGTTTTGTAAGGAATCCCCATTCTACCCACAACATAACTTCCGTATTCATGGAGAATATCATTAAGAGCATTTGTTTTTGTTAAGTCCTCTACAATAATCCCAATCAGTGCTAAAGCGATTTTCTCCATTTTATTAACCCCCTTTATTTCATAAAAACCGTATGAAGAAGATATACTCTGCTGTCATACGGTGTCGTACTTTTCGGGTTTTGATATTGTTTGCAAACGAATTCTTGATAAAAAGATGTGAAAGGATAGAATCAAAATTGATTTTTGATAAAGTTTGTCATAGTTGTTCAGATAAAGATGTTTTTCAAAGTTTTCTAAAAGGTTGTTTTCAAAAACTTCTTATCTGAAATGATACTTATTTTCTCACATCAACCAACACAACTTTTGTTGTGGTAATTTTTGCAACCAAAAAACACGGCCTTGATACTATGGAACGAATCCATACTATTGAGTACGATACCGGTAAGTCAGGACATCTTTCTTTCAGAAAAGAACGATACATTCTTATCTTTCAGTCAGACATGATAGATGATTTCATATCCCATAGATTCTACAGTGTAACTCGTTTGCACGCTGCTCTCACTAAGAACCTTGATACATGAGGTATTATATCATAGTGGAATATAATACGCAACTTGTAACAGTATGGGAAGAAATTTTGTGTTCTGTTTACAGAAGGATTATTTCAAAAACACAATCAACAAAAATTTTCTTTTTGCTGATACTCTCTGCATTACTTTGCTACCCAAAAATTTCACATCCTCTTCAACATTGGAAGAGGATGAGATATATTTAGAAGTATTACATTAGCATTCGTTAGAGGATTTAATACATTGACCGGTACCGATTTTTTGTTGCAGTTACTTTTTGAGTACGACAAGTGTAATAAACATCAGTAATCAAAAAGAAAAGAGGTAACATAATAACGGCACTCTTTACAAATCCAGCAATCACATAGTTGACAAATGATACAACAGCAACTGTCATTGCATAAAGCATCTGCGTATTGACATGGTTGATGTGGTTACATTGAGCTCCCGCCGATGACACGATTGTCGTATCGGAGATAGGGGAACAGTGATTCCGCAAACAGCACCCGCCATACAAGCGGAAATGGAAATAATCATCATGGTTTTGTCATGTCCGGCAAAACAGATACTACAATCGGAATCAAAATACCGAACGTTCCCCAGGAAGTACCTGTTGCAAAAAGCAAGCACAACCTACAACAAATACAAGTGCAGGAACTAAATTCATAAAGTGTCCGGCAGTATTTTTCATCACTTCCGACACGAATACAGTAGCACCGAGGCTGTCTGTCATAGATTTTAATGTCCAAGCAAAGGTTAGAATCAAAATGGCAGATACCATTGATTTGAATCCTTCCGGAATACATTCCATACATTCATGGAAAGAAAGCACTCGACGAGCGATATAGAACAGGATGATGAGAACCAATGCAATCAAACTTCCCAAAGACAATCCGAAGGAAGCATCGCTACCTGAAAAAGCACTGATAAAGTCCACTCCGGTGAAAAATCCGCCGGAATAAAGCATACCTGCTGCACAGAAGAAGATTAAAATCAGAACGGGAATCACAAGGTCATTGACATTTCCTTTGCCTGAAATTTCATGTGAAGCGATATTTTCGTAGGGACGATCCGGAGTCGTATAGATATCTCCGTTTTTGGCATTTTTCCTCATGTGTTTCATCGGACCGAAGTCAAAACCCATCCATGTGATGGCAAACATCATAAAGATGGTCAAAAATGCATAAAAGTTGTAAGGAATCGCTTGGATAAAAATTTGGAACCCGTCAGCACCTGGAACAAAACCCGTTACAGCTGCAGCCCAAGAAGAAATCGGTGCAATAATACAGATAGGTGCAGCGGTAGAATCAATCAAGTAAGCCAGTTTCGCACGAGAAAGCTTTATACTTGTCCGAAATCAGCTTCATCACACTTCCTACGGTAAGGCAGTTGAAGTAGTCATCAATAAATACAATCAGTCCCAATATAATGGTCAAAAACTGTGCACCTTTACGAGAGGAGATTCTTTTTCTGTCCATTCTCCGAAAGAAGAAGATCCACCCGTTGCATTCTATCAGATTGACAATTGCACCCAAAAACGACCAAAAAGACCAAAAATACCGACATTATATTTATCTGACAGAACATTGATAATTCCCTCCGTCAGAATATGATTCATTGCACCTTCAATAGAAAAAGTTGGCATACAAAACAGTCCTCCGATAAAAAATTCCGATAAAGAGAGAACTGTAAAACTTCTTTGTCAATAATGCAAGTGCGATTGCTGCAATAGGAGGTATTAATGCCCAAAAAGTTGCATACAGAGTAGAGGGCACCTGTTTATCTTCCGCAAAAACCATCGAAGGAAATAAAATAAACAGTGAAAACAATACCATGAACATACGTGAATTTTTGCGTTAAAACAGATCATAATAAACGCTCCTTTCTAAAAATTTGAGATGTTATTGTTTGATTTTCCGTTTTCGCCATCATAAGGAATAGGACATTCTGTTAGAAATAAAACAATACAAACTATTATATTTTCAAAATGAATATAATTTCAACAGTATACCATTGAAAGACAATTCAGTCAATTCAAATAAGCGGTATGTTACAATATTGTAAAAATATTTTTGTGTTTTTACCTTTGAACGAAGAATCAAAGGGTATTTTTCTGAACAGACATCCTGATAACTTGCAACAAAGGGCTTATTTATTTGGCAACAATAAAAGATTGACCAAATAATATTGAAATTTCATCAATTGGAAGGAATGGACAATTCGGATAATGAGATTGGAATGCTCCATAAATTATGGTATGATATTATTTATCAAAAAGATAAGAAATGATATCATAAATCTGAGATTTTTGTTGAGGAATGGAATATAATATAAGTGAATGTATGATAGGTTCTTGATAAAAAGAAAAACCGTTTGCAATGATTGGTTCTACAAGTTTAGAGAAAAGGACGATAGAGAAGATGAAGCGAAAAATTTATGATGATATAATCTATCTACTATTCTTTTTGCGGATTGGTATTTGGCAGGTGGAGTCAAATTGGTTTTGTATGGTTTTGGGCTCTTTGTTCGGAAATTTTGATATAGAACTTCAGAGTAGATTCTTTTTCATGAAAGGCTTTCTTGTTTTTCAACAAGATGCATTTTGGGTTGTGTATGCTCTGATATTGATTCCTTTGGTTATCATCAGAGTGTTTCAAAGTGCTTTTTGAAGACAAGGTGGAATCTGTGAATCGGACAGTACCGTATGGAAAATTGTCTGACGGCTTAAGAACTGTAACATGGATCGTGAGCTGTTTTTTGGTGGACAGCATTCTCAAATTCTTTACTCCGTTCGTTGTATTTCTTGTGGCAAGAGATATGGATTCTATCAAAAGGCTATTGCTATTTGATGACGGACTGTTTCAGTATCTATCAAATTGTGGGCGATATTGTTACCGATAGTTCTATTTGTCATTCTTCCACGATACCGCAAAAGCTGTCAATGAGTTGTTAAGACAAGAAACAGAGAGTGATGAGTTATCAATCAAGAGATAGAGAATAAAACAGTCCTGTAATGTGGATGTTGGATTTCACTTTACAGGACTGTTTTGATAGTGGGTGAGTTTATGTTGTGAGGGAAGTGTGTCAATAGCTTTTTTTATCATCAAGTTCAATCGGATTCTTGTAGTATGCCACATTCATCTGAAAAAGGCGTTCTACAGTTATTTCAACATAGTGTTAATCTTTTTCCAAAGATATCAATGCATCAAATTCACCGGTAGAAAAAATGTGTAAAAAATGTGTTAAGAATGGTATTATAGTGACAAATACACAAAGAGTTAAGTTGTGATAGAAGGAGATACCCAAAATATGAAAAATTTTGAAGAGATGTCACCAAAAGAAATTATCACCTGTGCAATGATAGAGATTGCTGGATGTATGAAAGATGATGGATTTTTGTTGCAGTAAGTTGAAATTCAAAAAGAGTTTGATTTTATGGTTTCATTTCTCCTCAAATGAATCAGTAACAATCGAACCGGTATTGCTGCTACGCGTTATTACAATGCTCTATTTTTGATAAGGAAGGCAAAGAATGTTTTTGGAGTAAAAGGATTGGCTGTTTCAAATAAGAAACAAGATTCTTTCTGTTGGTTTGATTTTTATGGAATAGAGTCATATGAGCAATCAGTAAAGGAAATAAAAGAGATAATATCACAAACTATTTTTACCTTTTTATACGACGAGATGGAGGATAATCCGATGGCTGGTTGTACAAGAGGTTGCCGAGAAAGGTTTTTGTGTGTTTTCGGATGAACCTGCATACGATGCCGGATTTGTAGTCCCAACTGCCTTTTTGTTAGAGATACGGAACTCATGAACAATTAACTCTGTCATTTCAAAACTATATAGACAGACATCAATTACCTTATGTTAAGACAAATATGCAAAAAGCAGTTTAGCTTTACTGAAAGAGAACAAAGAGGTAAAGAACAACGGTGAAAAATATTATGCGGAATTTGTTGTTAAACATGATATAGAATTGAGATTTTAGATTTGAGATGTTATGCTGAGCTATGATATGTTAAAAACAAAAAGAGACACATTGGAGAAATGACAGATAAATGCTTGGGATGAGAACGTTTTTATTGTTAAAAATTATTTATTATTTTATTGCTTTTATATTGAACAAACTGTAAAAATATGGTAGGATAAATACATCAAATACTGTCCTTTTATTAGGACGATTTTTGATGTAAGATAAGGCAATAGAGAAAACCGAGCAGGCAACTGAATAGGGTGTTTCTAGACATAGAATCAATTACCCCAACGGGGGTGTTGCAGTTTTGAAGGACAGATGCCCCTGAAAAGGAGTAACTGTCTTGTTTTTTGTTTGGAGGAGATTATGACAAAGTATGTATTTGTAACGGGAGGAGTCGTATCATCTCTTGGAAAAGGGATTACGCAGCATCTCTTGAAGATTACTCAAGGCAAGGGGCTTGAAAGTATCTATCCAAAAATTCGATCCCTATCTGAATTTTGATCCCGGCACGATGAGTCCGTATCAACATGGGGAAGTTTTCGTAACGGAAGATGGCGGAGAAACAGATTTGGATTTAGGTCATTATGAAAGATTTATCGATGAAAATCTTTCTATCAATTCAAGCGTTACCTCCGGAAAAATTTATTACAGTGTTATCAGCAAGGAAAAGAAAAGGAGAATACTTGGGCGGAACCATCCAAGTCATTCCGCACATTACCAATGAAATTAAGGAGAGAATTCAGCGAGTTGCAAAGCACAACGAGTTGGATGTCGTCATCACCGAAATCGGTGGGAACTGTAGAGATATCGAATCTCAACCGTTCCTTGAGGCGATTCGTCAAATGAAGTATGAAGTTGGGGAAGAAAATGTTTGCTATATTCATGTGACACTTGTTCCGTACTTAAGACGAGCAGGCGAGCTCAAGACCAAACCGCACGCAACACAGTGTCAAAAGAACTGCGTTCTATCGGGATTCAACCTGATATTGTCGTTTGCAGAACAGAAGAAGAATTGACAGAAGATATGAAGGATAAGATTGCTTTGTTCTGTAATTTTGAAAACCGAATCATGTGGTTCAAAAATATGGATGCAGAGACTTTATATTCTGTCCCTTTGATGTTACAAAAAGAAAAATTGGATCGTTTGGTAATTGACTGTCTCGGACTGGATGCCAAAAGAGGCTGATTTGACCAGAATGGATTGCTATGGTGGAGAGAGAAAAGAGTTTGACCGAAGAGTGTACCATTGCATTGGTGGGAAAATATGTCGAACTGAAAGATGCATATCTTTCTGTAGTGGAGGCACTCTATCATGCAGGATTGGCAAACGGAATTAAGGTAAATGTGGATTGGATTAACGCAGAAGAAATCGAGATCTTATACAGACCGACAAATTCAAGAACTATTTAAGAATACAGACGGAATCTTGGTTCCGGGAGGATTCGGAGATCGAGGAATCGAAGGAAAGATTTTGGCAGCAAAATGCAAGAGAAAACAATATCCTTATTTCGAATTTGCTTGGGAAATGCAGTTGGCAGTGATTGAATTTGCAAGAAATGTTGCCGGAATTCAAGATGCGCATAGTGCAGAACTCAGTACAACGACTACCAATCCGGTTATTAATTTGATGCCGGAACAGGAAGATATTGAAGAAAAAGGCGGTACCATGCGTTTGGGAGTATATCCTTGCAAAGTGTTGGAAGGGACCAAAGCGATGGAGGCTTATGGAAGCAATTTGATTTATGAGCGTCACAGACATCGCTATGAGATTCAATAATATTTACAGACAGCAATTAGAAAAACAAAGGTCTTGTGATTTCAGGTGTGTCGCCCTGATGACCGCCTGGTAGAGATTGTGGAGATTCCGACTCACAAATGGTATGTTGCTTGTCAGTTCCATCCGGAATTTAAATCAAGACCGACAAAAAGCACATCCGTTGTTCCATGATTTTTGTTCAGGCGACACTGGATAAGTAACAGAATGATATCATTCTGAAATAACAACAAAGGCAGTATTTTTGAGAAACAACAGACAGCCTTAGCGAAAAATGGGGGCATTTGTGATAAGGTCGCACTTTAGAGAAAAATGGGGCGTTTTCTTCGGTGCCGTCAAGGTTTCTCAAGAGGATAATATACAAAAACAAGTGAGTAATTTTATGGGAGGTTTTTGTATGAATCAATTGTATACGGATATTATACAAATTAGACAGAATGTATTTGCAGAAATCACAAGAATTGCGTATTCGGATGAAGATTTAATTGAAGCATTAGAGAATGCACCGATGAAAATTTTGCCGGGAGAAGTATCTGAACGCCGTCAAAGTATTTTTAAAGAAAGAGCAATCGTTGGGGAAAGATTGCGTCTTACTTTGGGATTACCGGTTAGAAAAAGCATCTGAATTCAGAAGACTTTCAGAAGGCATTAAAGCAATTGACGAAACAGAACGCGTGTATGAAGCACCGCTTGTAAATGTTATTCCGTTTGCTTGTAATGCTTGTCCTACAAAAGCTTTGGAAGTAACTTCCACTTGCAGACAATGTATGGCGCATCCATGTATTCAAGTTTGTCCGGTCGGAGCAATTACAATGGGCGAAACACAAACTCACATCGATAAAGAAAAATGTATCAAATGCGGAAAATGTAAAGAAGCTTGTCCGTACAATGCAATTATACAATATGACAGACCTTGTGCAGAGGCATGTGGTGTGAATGCAATCGGAAGTGATGAATACGGAAGAGCGTTGATTGATCATGATAAATGTGTATCTTGCTGGTCAATGTATGGCTCATGTCCATTCAGAGCAATTGCGGATAAGGCACAAATCTATCAATTGGTAAAATCTATCCGAGAATAAAAACAAAACATATCGCAATTGTTGCGCCGGCATTCGTTAGCCAATTCGGTGATAAAATTACACCAGCACAAGTATTTGAAGGAATCAAAATGTTGGGATTCGACGATGTTGTAGAAGTTGGTTTGGGAGCAGATATTGCAACAATCAACGAAGCAAAAGAATTCTTACATGTTGTACCGAATGAACTGCCATACTTGGCAACAAGCTGTTGTCCTGCTTGGGTATCTATGGTAAACAAAATGTTCCCGGAAGTAGTACCGCAAGTATCTGATGCACTATCTCCAATGAAATTTACGGTACAACATATCAGAAAAAACAGATCCGGACGTAAAAATCGTATTTGTAGGACCTTGTGTTGCGAAGAAATTGAAGCACTTGGAGAAGAAATGAAATCTTATGTAGATTTTGTTATCACATTTGAAGAATTGATGGGAATGTTTTGTTGAAAAAGGCATTGATTTGGCTGCTATAGAAACAGACAAAATTGTCAATGATTGTTCTGCAATCGGAAGAGGTTTTGCACAAGCAGGTGGAGTTGCCAGGGAGCGGTGACAAGCATATATCAAAGAAATCGAACCGGAAAGAGAATTGATGTTAGAAGCGGCAGACGGATTGCATGATTGTGTGAAAATTAGCGCGTCTATGGAAAGCAGGAAAGAAAACGGATACTTAATTGAAGGAATGGGATGTCCGGGAGGATGTATTGCAGGTGCAGGAAACATTAGCTCCATACAACAAAAGCACAAAAAGCATTGAACAACTTTATGAAAGCTGCAGAGTACAAATCGCCTACTCAAAATCCATTTAGCTTGATAAATAAGAATAGCTTATTTTGGAAATGATATCAGAATAAAATAGCATGACAGAAGATGAAATCCACAAAAACTGTGGTTTCATCTGTTCAAAAAGATAGGTGATTTGAGAATTTTGGTATAAAATGGAAAAATATAGAGAAACAGAGAAAGGAAGGTACCGAAATAGAAAAAGCATATATCTTTGATTTAGACGGAACCTTAGTGGATCTCGATTCCACCATTTCGCATTTTGCAAACCAAGCATTGATACAGTACGGATGTAAGCCGGTGGAAGAAGATTTATATAAACTGTTTTTGGGAGAAGGTTCGGTTAAATTAGTACACCGTTTGTTGGACTCACAGGAAAAGATATAGAAGAAAATTTTGAAAAAGTACACACCATGTATAACAAAACATATGATGAAGATTATCTCTATCTATGCAAACCGTATGAAGGAATTACAGAACTGATAGACGAATTGAAAAAAGACGGAAGTATATCATTGCCGTGCTATCCAACAAACCGCACAGTACCACTGTAAAAATTATTGAGGCATTGTTTGGCAAAGGAACATTTACCAAAAATTTATGGGCAGAGAGAAGGAATTCCGTTGAAACCGGATGCACAAGCCTTACATTCGATATTGGATGAGTTGGAGTTATCGAAAGAAGAATGTGTCTATATCGGCGACACGAAGACGGATATGTTGACAGGAAAAATGCAAAATGTATTTACTGTCGGAGTATTGTGGGGATTTCGAGATCGAGACGAATTGGAACAATATCAGGCGGATGTCATCATTTCATCACCGGAAGAGCTGTTGACAATAGAGTAGACAAATTTTTGGTCATATCAATACAACAAATCGAAGGAATGATATCAGAAAGGAACATCAAAACAATGTTTTTATTTGTATTAGAAATTATGGGAAGTATGTGCATTTGCCATTTCGGGTGCAATGGTAGCAATCAAAAAAGAATTTGACCTGCTTGGAGTCATTGTACTGGGGATTACCACCTCTATCGGAGGAGGTATTATTCGTGATGTGATTTTGGGAATTACGCCACCCAAAACATTTCAAAAATTCAATTTATGCAAAAGTTTCTATCGTATCTTCCGTCATCGTATTCCTTTTTGTATATATCAATCGAAGTAATATGATGAAACGGGAAATTAAAGTGCTGTATGAAAAACTGCTTTTGATATCCGATACAATAGGATTGGGAGTATTTACAGTGGTTGGAATTAACATCGCATACAGTCAGTTGGAAGAGCCGAATACATTCCTATTCATTTTTGTAGGAGTTCTGACCGGAGTAGGAGGGGGACTGTGCAGAGATATGATGGCGGGAAACAAGCCGTATATCTTTGTGAAACATATTCTACGCCAGTGCATCTATCGCCGGTGCGCTTACGACGGTATATCTTTTGGGAAGTCACCAATAAAAATATTGCGATGATGTGTGGGATAGCTATTGCTTTCCATCATGCGATTTCTTGCAGCACATTTTGAGTGGAATCTACCTAAGATAAAGAGAACAGAAGAGAACAATAATAGAATGATGATTCAGAAGTGAAAAACTAACTTCTAAGGCATTCAAAAATTAAGTATTCAAGTTGGTATTGCTTTGGTATATTTTAAAATAGTGTTTATACTAATATTCCTTAGGATTATGGAACAATTAAAGATAAAAAATACTGATGAAAGGTAGAAAATGCATAAAATTATAGACACGAAGAAATAAAAGAAATAAAAATAATACTTGTAATTCCAATGTATTAGAAAGTTTTTATCAACACTTTTTGTCCTATAGGCCTTTGTTACCAAAAAATAGGCGCTGATGTTCTGAAACAAAAACAAGAGATGGTCTTATAAAACCATCTCTACGTTCCTGATTTTCATTAAACTTAGAATTATTTGCTATTTATAGGTGTATTTTCTGGATTAATGATAAACGGCTTCCACACATCAGGCTCTGACTTCTGTTTATATCTTGCATATAGCCAAAATCCTATGCCTATGACAGCATATCCCAATAATATAGCCAAGCTCCCTACCTCATAGCCATTACAGAAGCAATCAAAAATCCAAATGCAAAACAAAACTCCGACAGTAGCAACAATATTCGCATGCTTAACGTAAAATGGTCTTTCCCAGTTAGGTTGTTTTTCTCAACTTCAAAAAAGCTCAACACAACCATCAAGTAAACCAATCGCTGCAATTCCATATATTGTATAAATATAATTTACTCCAAGTTTCTGGTGCAAAAACGGTGAAATAAAACTAGATGTTACACCTACAAGAATATTCGCTATATGGGCTGACCATTTTATTTATCTTTGCAAATACAATGGGAAACTGTCTTTGCTTCGCAGCTCCATATAATGTACGTGAAGCCGAAAGCCAAAAACCTGACAAGGTAGTTAAGCAAGTTCCTGTTCCCATAACTACGAGGACTACTCCTAACCAGTGTTTTTCCTATGATATCTGCAACCCTTGGATCTACAACATCGGTTTCAGCTACCCATTGCTGACTAACAATCCCTCCTACTCCAATTACCGCAAGACAATAGATCAAAACTGTCAGAAACAAAGAACCAATAAAAGCTACTACAAGCCTTTTTCTTGGAAAATTCGTTTCTTCCGATAATTGGGGAATCAAATCAAATCCTACAAACTTCATGACCAAAAGCCCTACCGCAGCACTATATCCACTGAAACCTTTTTGGAAATATAGGTTTCAGTGTATTTATCTCCATTGCTCACTCCCGATGAGATGTTATTGAAGCTAAAATAGAAATGACCAGTGTGGACCAAAATAATACATTTTTGAATTCTTGCTAAAAACTTGATTTCAAAATTCGTCAAGATAAACCAAACTAAAAGAATCACTGCCGCAATAATTTTTAACCTGCAAAATGTTACCGGAAAACAAGTATCCCAACATACTCGCTATCCCATAAGATACAGTGGCATGCTATAATGTACAAAAAGCATTACACACCAAAAGCACAGCCAACCTGAATTCCATCCGAAGGAAATTCGATATCCAAAATATTAGCTCCTCCGGCATAAGGCAACATACCTGTCAACTCAGCATAAATCAAACACAAGGATAAAAACAAGTATGGCACAAGTAATCAAAGCTACCGAGAACCTACACCGCTCAGTTCAAACCATAATTTAATCTCTGACTCATCCATGCTGCGATCATTCCTCCCGCAGCCATTGCACATAACCTGAAATAGTCCTAATTCTTTCTTGAATTTATTTCGCTCACAACATTCTCCTATTCCTAATTTAGACAAATTAAGTGTTTGTTTATCAAATCAAAAACCCTTTGATTGTACCTAATCAAATTTATTTTCGATTTGACTCTTTCCAAAAACTTTCTTATCCACACCAAAGAGCAGCAAATTCAACCTCAAACCTGCATATAATAAAAGTGAAAAAGCTTAAAAATATCAATCAAAAATCAAAAATAAAAACAGCATGAAACCGTCCTATTTGGTATCATTGAATTACAAGAAAAACAACACACAGAGAAGAGATTATGCTATAAACAATGACATAACACAAACTATCCAAAAATGGAACAGGATTTCCCAATAGGTACAACCATTTTTAACGCTTTTCCATTTTTCTCAGCCTTAAGAACATCCAATGTCTACAAGAAAGGAAGAAACCCGTTCTATTGGTGCTACTATTCTAATTATGAGACATCCTTCTAACCTTGATGTTCCATCTGGAAAAGAAATAACAGTAATTACGTATAACCCTTCAAGTTCAAATAAACTACTTTCTATAGCTTTTCTTTTTATCAGTTTGATTATATCCTTTGCTTCCATTACATAGGTATAAATAATATTCATAATTTTCAGTTCTGTGTCATGCAATTGCATATCTGGAGCTGCACAGGCATCATCTATCGTAATGACTTGATATCCTGCATCAGCCAAACCTCTTACCGTAGAGGCTACACACTGATCCGTTACAATTCCACACACTACCACTGTTGTAATTCCCATATTTTGTAGTAATTGTAAATAGTTTGTTCCTGTCGTAACACTATCTGTTGTCTTGTTTACAACAATTTCATTTTTGAGGTGTTAATTCCTTAACCATCTCCGCAGCATAACTATCTACATGAAGAAGCATACCATTCCATCCTTCAGTCTTCTGAACAGGGGAACGATCCTCCCCATCTTCACGCAAACAAGCTATTCTTCCAAAGCTGACAGGCAAACCGTTCTCTCTAAAAAAATCCAAAATCTTTCTCGAATTTGGTATTACAACCTTCTCCAATCTGTCATAGTGGGGTTCCCACGTTTCCCAATCCCTGCTTCTTTAAATCCAAGTGCTTCTCCAAAATCCCTTAAACAAAATTCATTTTGAAGATCGACAATAAAGTAACATTGTTTTTGGTTCAATAACATAGTCAGGAAACTCTTTCAACCCCATCATAATAGAAAGATAAAAATTTACGATTAAGTTTCATACTACTCCCGCCTCCTTACAATTCCAAAAACATGGATACCTATCATAAATAACACACATCATCGTGAATACACAGTTTTTGAAAATACAGAATATTATGTGTTCTTAAATTTCAAAAATATAGAATACTGTGTATTCTTATAAATATTTATACCATATTAATAGTGTAATTGTCAATATTTTTGCATATCCGCTTAATATATTTCTCTAGGATTTGTCAAACATATGTGACAAAACCACCAGTAAAAGTTTAAGCTCAGTCTTAAAATAATTCTCTACCATTTCATTCGGTGTTCTAAATTTTAATACTCTTCTTGCTATGTTATTGGTTCTTATACTATACCTCTTAAATGATTTGTACATCTCTTCTTCACTCTTGAATCTTCTTCTTCTGTAGAATAGTTCGTTGTCTATCTTATGACTTCTTTTCTACTACTCCGTTTTGCCATAGAATACGGTCTTGTTCTATATATTCTATCCTAACTTTTTCATAACTTTTTCAAATAGTGACTTTTGTTCTCTTTCATTGCAAAAACTCTCTTCCGTTATCTGTCTGTATTGGATCTATACTAAAAAGCATCCATAGTAAATGAAACATTAAAGAACACATTGAACAGATTGAAGGAACCACAAAAATATTTAGAAGCATAACAAGTGATAACGGCTTAGAGTTTGCAAATTATGTGAACTTGAAAAACATATATAGGAAACATCTATTACTGTCATCCCAATAATCCTCAAGAAAGAGGAACAAAATGAAAAGCACAATAGCCTAATCAGAAGATTTCTACCGAAAAGGAAAATCATTAAATGATTATGAAAAAGAACACTATATAAAGATAATGAGATTGGATGAACACTTTGCCAAGAAAAATCCTAAATTACCGCACTCTATAAAATTTTTATAGAAGAACTAAATAACTTAGGACTTTTTAGATGATAATGAGGAATTAGTTCAATTTGATATTGCAATTTAAGGAAAAGGAAAAAGAAAGAATAGAGGAAGAAAAGAATTGACAAAGAGAAGAAGATATGATAAATTGAACACACCATCGAGGTAGGAGAGGCAGCATCAAAACAGACAGCAGAAAAGAAAGCAGAAAGAGCCGATAAAAAAGATAAAAAAAGATGTTGACAAAGTAAAAACGAGATGGTAATATAGACAAGCAGTCCGGCGAGGTAGGAAACCACAGAGGGCAGCGAGAAAAAAGAATGAACCTTGAAAACTAAACAGCAGAAAAAACAACCAAGCAATTGAAAAATTGCAAAGCGAAAAACCACTTAATCGAAAGATTAAGGAAAAAGCAAACCGGTAAAAATAACTTTGAAGTTGTTCAAGAGAACAACCGGAGCAAAAACTGAGAAAAGATTAAAACGAAGAGTTTGATCCTGGCTCAGGATGAACGCTGGCGGCGTGCTTAACACATGCAAGTCGAACGAACGACTATTAACAGAACCTTTCGGGGCGAAGATGATAGAAGTTAGTGGCGGACGGGTGCGTAACGCGTGGGTAATCTGCCTTTGTCAAAGGAATAACTATTCGAAAGAATAGCTAAAACCGTATAACATATTAATAGGGACATCCTAATATATCAAAAACGATAGTGGACAAAAGATGAGCCCGCGTCTGATTAGCTAGTTGGTGAGATAAAAAGCCCACCAAGGCAACGATCAGTAGCCGACCTGAGAGGTGAACGTCACATTGGAACTGAGACACGGTCCAAACTCCTACGGGAGGCAGCAGTGGGGAATATTGCACATGGGGAACCTGATGCAGCAACGCCGCGTGAGTGAAGAAGGCATTCGTGTCGTAAAAACTCTGTAGTAGGGGAAGAAAGAAATGACAGTACCCTTAAAAGAAAGCCCGGCTAACTACGTGCCAGCAGCCATGCGGTAATACGTAGGGGCAAGCGTTATCCGGAATAACTGGGCGTAAAGGGTCGCAGGTGGTTTAACAAGTTAGTGGTGAAAGGCATAGAGCTCAACCAATGTAAAGCCATTAAAACTGTTTAACTTGAGTGCAGGAGAGGAAAGTGGAATTCTAGTGTAGCGGTGAAATGCGTAGATATTAGGAGGAATACCAGTGGCGAAGGCGACTTTTCTGGACTGCAACTGACACTGAGGCACGAAAGCGTGGGGAGCAAACAGGATTAGATACCCTGGTAGTCCACGCCGTAAAACGATGAGTACCTAGGGTGTCGGGTGAAGAACTCAGCCGAAGTTAACACATTAGTACTCGCCTGGGAGTACGCTCGCAAGAGTAAAACTCAAAAGGAATTGACGGGGACCCGCACAAGCAGCGGAGCATGTGGTTTAATTCGAAGCAACGCGAAGAACCTTACCTAAACTTGACATACCAATGACAGCCTTTTAATCGAGGACTTTTACCTTCGGGTAGACAGTGGATACAGGTGGTGCATGGTTGTCGTCAGCTCGTGTCGTGAGATGTTGGGTTAAGTCCCGCAACGAGCGCAACCCTTGTCGATAGTTACCAGCAGTAAGATGGGGACTCTATCGAGACAGCTAAGGACAACTTAGAGGAAGGTGGGGATGACGTCAAATCATCATGCCCCTTATGTTTAGGGCTACACACGTGCTACAATGGTCATTACAGAGAGAAGCGAAACTGCGAAGTCAAGCAAACCTCAAAAAGATGATCCAAGTTCGGATTGTAGGCTGAAACTCGCCTACATGAAGTTGGAGTTGCTAGTAATCGCGAATCAGAATGTCGCGGTGAATGCGTTCCCGGGTCTTGTACACACCGCCCGTCACACCATGGGAGTTTGGGGGGCCCAAAGTCAGCGACTCAACCGCAAGGAGAGAGCTGCCCAAGGCAAAACAAATGACTGGGGTGAAGTCGTAACAAGGTAGCCGTATCGGAAGGTGCGGCTGGATCACCTCCTTTCTAGGGAGAAAAAAACTGCTGTTTAGTTTTGAAGGTTCAACCTTCAGAATAAGATATTGCAAGCATTTTTGAGTATAGAAAACACCAAAAAGCGAAGCAAAATCACTTTTACAAAATAGTTTCAGAAGAGTTCGAGGCAGACGAGGAGAACTTGAAAGAGCATATACGAATATGTGATTGAAAGGTCGACGAAGACTAACAAAGAAATCGCTGAAAATATGAAGTAAAAGATTGTACCTTGAAAACTGCATAACATCTAAGAAATTACAGAGAAAGCGCGAGACGATAGAAAGAAAAACAAACGAAATCGAGAGAAAAACTCAAGAGTAACAGTATGAAAATACAAGTACTTGCGAAGTATTTTTTCGTAAATTCGAGGAAAGCAAGCGAAAGAGGAAAGAGCATATACAAATATGTGATTGACGAAAGAGCGTAGCTTGACAAAGAAGAACGGAAAAAGACAAAGCAAGGAAGGTTTTTTTGAAACGTCGTAGAAGTGTGAAACACTGTAATTTCACCGAAAGCAAAAGAGAACAGACAAAAGCCATTCAAAGCGAGCGAAAGCAAGCAGAGAATAACAAGTTTTCGAAAGTAAAAACATTTACGAGATATTTTTTCGTAAATTCGAGGCGGATGATGAGGAGAGAGGGAGTGATATAAATACATGACCGATAGACGAAGAAATCCAACAAAGAAGAACGGAAAAATATAAAGTAAGACGCGATCAAGTAAAAAAGAGCATATGGCGAATGCCTAGGCGCTAGGAGCCGAAGAAGGACGTGGTAAGCTGCGAAAAGCTACGGGGAAGTGCAAGCAACTAAAGAGCCGTAGATATCCGAATGAGGAAACTCATACAGGTTAACATCTGTATATTCCATAATGAATCCATAGTTATGGGAGGGAACCCGGAGAACTGAAACATCTAAGTACCCGAGGAAGAGAAAGAAACATCGATTTCGTCAGTAGCGGCGAGCGAAAGCGAAAGAGCTCAAACCTAAGTGGAGAAACCACATAGGGGTCGACACTCAGAAAGCATTGAAGAACTTAGTCGAATATGCCTGGAAAGGCAAACCAAAGAAGAGTAAAAGTCCCGTAGACGAAAAGAGAAACAAGCAAGAGTGATCAAGAGTACCACAGGACACGAGAAACCCGGTGGGAAGACGGGGGGACCACCCCCCAAGGCTAAATACTACCAAGCGACCGATAGAGAACAGTACCGTGAGGGAAAGGTGAAAAGAACCCCGGGAGGGAGTGAAAAAGAACCTGAAACCATATGCTTACAAACTGTAGGAGCAAGCAAGCAATTGCAAGTGACTGCGTACTTTTTGTAGAACGGGCCAACGAGTTGCGATATGATGCAAGGTTAAATACTTAAGGTATGGAGCCGAAGCGAAAGCGAGTCTTAAGAGGGCAAGAGTACCATATTGCAGACCCGAAACCGGGCGACCTATCCATGTCCAGATTGAAGTTTCCGTAACAGGGAATGGAGGATCGAACCCACGTACGTTGAAAAGTGCGGGGATGAGGTGTGGATAGCGGTGAAATTCCAATCGAGCCCGGAGATAGCTGGTTCTCTCCGAAATAGCTTTAGGGCTAGCGTTTTGCAAGATATATATGGAGGTAAAGCACTGACTGTCCAATGGGTCTTTTAGATTACTGAGGATTATCAAACTAAGAATGCCATATATAGCGCAAAGCAGTCAGACTATGAGTGATAAGGTCCATAGTCGAGAGGGAAAGAGCCCAGACCAACAGCTAAGGTCCCAAAATATATGTTAAGTGGGAAAGGATGTGAGATTGCATAGACAACCAGGATGTTGGCTTAGAAGCAGCCATACATTTAAAGAGTGCGTAATAGCTCACTGGTCGAGTGATCCTGCGCCGAAAAATTACCGGGGCTAAAAACATAATACCGAAGCTTTGGATTATACTGTAGAGTATAGTGGTAGGAGAGCATCGTATACAGTAAGAAGCAGAATCGAAAGAAAAAGTGGACCGTATACGAGAGAGAATGTTGGCATGAGTAGCGAGAGGAAGGTGAGAATCCTTCCGGCCGAAAACCTAAGGTTTCCTGAGGAAGGTTCGTCCGCTCAGGGTAAGTCGGGACCTAAGCCAAGGCCGAAAGGCGTAGGGTGATGGACAACGGGTAATAAATCCCGTACCACCGTAGTTGAATGAGCGAAGGGGGACGCGGGAGGATGACCGAGCACGCCGTTGGTAGAGCGTGTCCAAGCAGAAAGCGAGTAAGACCAGGCAAATCCGGTAATACAATCGTAATCTGTGATGGGGAGTGAAAATAAAGTAGCGAAGCCGAATCATTCAAACTGCCAGGAAAAGCCTCTAGCAAGACCAAGGTGCCCGTACCGCAAACCGACACAGGTAGGTGAGGAGAGAATCCTAAGGCCAGCGAGAGAACTGTTGTTAAGGAACTCGGCAAAATAACCCCGTAACCTAGGGAGAAGGGGAGCCTGTGAGAGCAGGCCGCAGAGAATAGGCCCAAGCGACTGTTTACCAAAAACATAGGTTTCTGCAAAACTGCAAAGTGAAGTATAGGAGCTGACGCCTGCCCGGTGCTGGAAGGTTAAGGGGAAGACTTAGAGCAATCGAAGGTTCGAACTTAAGCCCCAGTAAACGGCGGCCGTAACTATAACGGTCCTAAGGTAGCGAAATTCCTTGTCGGGTAAGTTCCGACCCGCACGAAAGGCGTAACGATTTGGGCACTGTCTCAACAACAGACTCGGTGAAATTGTAGTGCCGGTGAAGATGCCGGACACCTGCGACAGGACGGAAAAGACCCCATGGAGCTTTACTGCAGCTTTAGCATTGGATTTAGGTAACAGATGTACAGGATAGGTGGGAGACTTAGAGTATAGGGCGTCAGCCTTGTAGGAGTCAACGTTGGGATACCACCCTTGTGTTGCTTGAATTCTAACTAGAATCATTGAATCATGATATAGGACACTGCTTGGCAGGCAGTTTGACTGGGGCGGTCGCCTCCCAAAAGAGTAACGGAGGCGTCCAAAGGTTCCCTCATCACGGACGGAAATCGTGAGAAGAGTGCAAAGGCAAAAGGGGAGCTTGATTGCGAGACAAACAGGTCGAGCAAGGACGAAAGTCAGGGCTTAGTGATCCGGTGGTAGAAAGTGGAATTGCTATCGCTCAACGGATAAAAAGCTACCCTGGGGATAACAGGCTTATCTCCCCAAGAGTCCCACATCGACGGGGAGGTTTGGCACCCTCGATATCGGCTCATCACATCCTGGGGCTGTAGCAGGTCCCATGGGTTGGGCTGTTCGCCCATTAAAGTGGTACGCGAGCTGGGTTCAGAAACGTCGTGAGACAGTTCGGTCCCTATCCGTCGCAGGCGCAGGAAATTTGAGAGGAGCTGTCCTAGTACGAGAGGGACCGGGATGGACACACCACTGGTGCACCAGTTGTACTGCCAAGTGCACAGCTGGGTAGCTATGTGTGGGAAGGATAAGTGCTGAAGGCATCTAAGCACGAAGCCAGCCTCAAGATAAGATTTCCCATTCGAGAGAAGTAAGATTCCATGAAGACTACATGGTAGATAGGCTCAAAGTGGGAAGTGCAGTAATGTATGAAGCGAACGAGTACTAATCAATCGAGGACTTGATCCGAAGGTAAAAGATGTTATGCAGTTTTGATGGTACAATCCATCTGAAAAACCCTTTAATATATTGACATAACGGATGAAAAATGTTAATATATCAAAGTGACAAGAAACTTATTACGAGTAGTTTGGAGCAGATTCGAAGTGAGTCAAGGAGCGATAGAAGGAGCATACAAGAGTATGTGACTGAGAGAGCGACGCAGATGAACAAGAAGGTGCTCAAAAAGACGAAGTAATAACAGAATATGGTTACAATAGAGAAAGAGATACACCTGTTCCATCCCGAACACAGAAGTTAAGCCTTTCATCGCTGATGATACTTGAGGGTGCAGACCCCAGGAAAGTAAGTCGTAGCCAATTCTGTTGAAAGCATCGGATAAGAATCCGGTGCTTTTGTGTGATTATTGTTGTATTTTATTTTGAAACAGAGGTATTATTCTTATGAAGATAGACTATATAAAAGTTGTAGATAAGTTTCAAAAGCAATGAAAAGATGGGGATGGTCTTGAATGTTAAAGAAAACTAGCAAGTATAGTGTTGTGTATAATGATGTTTTTAATTGTTACAATAGTATTTGAGGAACCTTCGGTACATATCTCTAATATTGTTGAGATGCCGGAAAATACTGAGGAGCGTTTTGCTATGTCAAAAGCTTTACAAAACGGAACTTCTTTTAAAGATGAATTGGAAAAAGAAAACAGGTATAGGCAGCAGATATTGTTAAAGGAGCAACGATGAATATGTTGATTATATCACAAAAAGGCAATATAGTACTCTGTCAGAGTAAACCGAGAGATTGTTCCTGTCAAAAATTTATACAGAGGCTCGTTGTATTGTGAAAGTAAAAATTCAGGGAAGGTAGTTCGTGTTGAGGATTTGGAGAGCCTTATGTAGATGTTGAAAAATTCAGATTTAAGCTTTGAGCATGGTGGATTTAATAGTGATAGATTAGGAGATACTTGCGCCAGAATTAGTTCAACAGGTCAAATTTTTTAAAAGGGGAAGTTTTTCTGTAGGAATAGATGTTCTATCTGTTTCTTTTGATAATATTGCAAAGTCAAAAGTACAAACAATATTTGCAAAGATTAATTGGTGAATGTTGAGAAGGAGTTGATAGGTGTGAAAACTATTACAAAATATTAGACAGATTATCTAATATTTCATTTAGTATTTAGGGGGTTTGATTACCATATTTAAGTATTCAACAGGCACAGTTATTTTATTCTGTTGGAATACAAGGTTTATTTGATTATAATGTGATTGGCGATAGCTGGTAAATATTGCGTTTAATATTTTTCTTACGATTACAGTGTTCTATAGTTTGAGAAAGCATTGTCACTGATTCTGAAGAATCAAGAAAAAGACTGTTAGTAATGTTTGAAAATTAGTGATTTAAAAACTTCTGTACCTACTATCAAAGTAGATGCAGAGTTTTTATTTATCATTGTAGATAATACTTAATTGGTTAACAAATTTAGTATGCAGTCAGGAGTAGTTTATGGAATTCTGTGTTTTGTAATGTTTTTCAATTGTAATATCAGTTATTTGTTTTAATTTTAATTTCTTGCTATCATAATGTTAAGTTTATAATTTAATGAATCTAATACTCTCATTATTTTGATGAATTTCATGTACATGCGGAAGAAGGAATCTCTTTAAAATTCGCTTTATTAGAATTCCGTCGTATTTTTAGGAATTAGGAATAACGTGTAGCGTAAGTTATGAAAAGATGGGATAAGATAATGCTTTTTACTGTGATATATGGTGAGAATAAAAGACAGGCTTAGACAGAATAAAGATTTTTGAACAAGTGATTTTGTTCGGATAGCATTGTCAACACTGTGAAAATGTTTGGATGAGATATCATTATGTTGACAAGATAGAATGCTATGGTAGAAACGAGGATGTTTCGATCATTTACTTAATGGATGATACAAAGAAAAGGAGGGAAGATGAATTGCAGTGATTGTCTAAGAGTGCGATTCATCAAAGGATTATGAAAAAGAATTGGAAAAATAAAGCATGCTGTATGGGACCTATGCCGGAAGCGATTGTTTCTGTAAGAGATAAGGAAGGAAATAATAACGCATTGGTGAGTGGGATTTATTGCAAATGTCAGTTTGGATCCTGCTATGGTGATGGTAGGAATTATTCCAAGTAGATATTCTCATCATATGGTAAAAGAAAATCCATGTTTTGTAATTAATTTCCCAGATGCTGCATTTAAGGAACAATATTTGTATTTGGGTACTAAGTCCGGAGCGAATGAAAATAAATTTGAAACAAAGAATATTCAATGGAAGGATGGAGATAGTTGTCAATGCTCCTATTTTTGACAGATTGTCCGCTGAACATTGAATGTACTGTAACAGAATCATTAAAACCCGGAACACATGAGTTGTTTATTGCAAAAGTAGAAAAAGTACATTGCTTGGAAGAATATCTTGGAGCAACCGGAAAAATCGATTGGAGTAAAATTGGCATCAAATAGTTAGTAGTTAGAATTGTTATAGAAAAAGCAAACAGAAGGCTTTAGGAGGTTTTCATGATAAAGGTGTGCAGTGTCTTTGGCACACGCCCTGAAGCAATTAAAATGGCACCTTTGGTAAAAGAATTGCAGAGTAGAGAAAGAACTTGATGCAAAAGTGTTAGTGACGGCACAGCATAGAGAAATGCTGGATTCAGTACTGGAATTGTTTGACATCACGCCTGATTTTTGACTTGAATATTATGAAACACGGTCAAACTATCACAGATATTACAACAAGAGTATTACACGGTGTGGGAGAAATTTTTGAACAGGAAAAGACCGGATCTTGTTTTGGTGCATGGAGACACGACAACAACTTTTGCGGCGGCATTGGCATCTTTTTATCAAAAATAGCAGTAGGACATGTTGAGGCAGGGACTACAGACCGAAAACATCTATTCTCCATATCCGGAAGAAATGAATCGTAAGTTGACAGGCTCTTTGGCAACCTATCATTTTTCTCAACTGTTATGAATGTAGAGAATTTGCTTCGTGAAAATATTTCGAAAGAAAAACATTGTCATTACAGGAATACGGTTATCGATGCATTGTTATCGGTGACAGATAAAGCCTATATCGATTTGAGATAGATAAGTTAAATGAGATTGATGACACCAAGCAAAAATTGATTTTGTTGACTTGTCACAGAAGAGAAAGAATTGGGGAGAGCCGATGAAAACAGATTTTTGAGGCAATTAATGAATTGACAGATCCGAATGTGTTGTGGTATTCCCAATGCATAAAAATCCTTCCATTCGTGAACTTGCAGAACATATTTCAGTACTAATTCTTCCGTTCGACTGATAGAACCGTTGGACTATGAGGCCGTTTGCAAATTTGATGAAGAGTCCCATCTTATTTTTAACGGACTCAGGTGGAATTCAAGAAGAAGCACCTGCGCTTGGAAAAACCTGTTTTTGGTACCTCGTGCGGAAACGGAGCGTCCTGAGGCTGTAAAGGCTGGTACAGTGAAGATTGCAGGAATTGAAACAGAAAAGATTGTGCAGTTGGCAGGTGAACTGTTGAACAGTCAAAAGGCATATGATGAAATGGCACAAGCTGCCAATCCGTATGGAGACAGCACAGCTTCGAAACAAATGTGCGGATTTTATTGTATCAAAGCGAGAAGAGTTGATTAGTAAATAGTAAAAATTTAGGAAAAAGAATTCCTCTTACAAAAATTTTTGAGAGAAATTCAAATAAAAATAAATACTTCTGTTTCATGTAAATTGTGTCATGAATAAAGAAGAGATAATAAAAAGGCAGTTGGTTCACAAAGGAATTCGGCTGCTTTTTATGCTGAAATCTAATAACCCTGCCTCAAATTCAAGTTTGAAAAATAGCTATCAATGTTTTAGAAATGGGAAAGGAATATAAAATCATTTAATGTGAATAGGGAATAGAAACGATGAATTGAAATTTGAAATAGAGTAATTCAATAGATGGTATATAACAGATATTTTGCTGTAACGATGGTTGCTCTAAGAAAGATATATCCTGTAAATATTTGTGATTTCAATGTGTTGGCAAGTTTTTATCAATACTTTTTGTCCTTATAGATCTCTTTTTGGTTCCATAGTTTCCAAAAATAAGTAAAAATATTTGCACAAAAAGACCTAACTTAGGTCTTTTGCTTGCTGAATTAGTCTCTTTTAGATTTTTGATGAAACGTTCGATACGTCCACCTTTTTCCATGGTTTTGCTTTGACCGGTGAAGAAAGGATGACATTTAGAACAAATTTCATCAGAGATTTCATCTTTTGTAGAACCTGCTGTAAATGTATTTCCACATGCACAACGTACTTGTACTTCATATATTCTGGATGTAAATTCTCTTTCATCTTTTTCACCTCTCTAAATCGATATCTTGGTATTACTAACCAATAGAGATAACACTTTAGCTTTTTAAAATAGCAATTAGAATATTATTATTTTTAGTGTTTTTGATTTTCGCTCAATCCAATCGGCAAATAGAGTATCGCTGATAATCTTATCCTAAGAATAGAGGAAAGAAAAATTTTTGCATAGAATCTACAATTTGTGCTGACATCTGTTAAAACTCATATCAGTAATCCAACGTCTATGAACAACACTTTTTGAGCTACTGTTGTAGGCACTGTTCCGGTAATCTTTATTTTTCATAATTGTAAGGATATTGTATTATATTAGATTTTAACCTAAACACTACTTTCAAATATAGAAATAGTGTAGTTTATGGAAAGATAATACATATATCGGCATTAGAAAAAGTAGATTTTTGGAATACCTTTAATCAACGATTGGTATTGGTATTATTTTCACTACAAAAGCAAGGTCGCCTCATCACTATATGAACAAGACGACCATTGCCGATAAACTTTGGGTGATATGTTTTATCCTAATCTATGACACCGACTAATTTAGATTTAATTTTTGGTTAGAATATGCTGTGTGATAAGGAAACAAACCGCTAATCCGACAACATTGAACAACAACTGGATTTGGAAAACTTGATTGAATAAAAGCGATGGTATTGATTTCATTTATACCCAAATTATTTTATAATATTCATTTGAACAATTCCTGTAATATTGCTTACCAAAAATGTAGAATACCATTGCTTCAAATTGTCTTGTGTTTTGAAAAAGGGTGCTAAGTGGGCAACTGAAATACAAGAATATACCAAAAACAAGAAAAATAAAAATCCAAAAAGAAGATATTTTGCAAATGCGAGAAGAATGGTCATGACAGGCACTTGGTTCATCACTTTCGAATCTCTGGACGATATCTATAAAAATCTGAAAAAAACCCTAAGTCTGAAGATAGAGAAATTACAAGAAAGAAACTGATCACTGATACGATTGTGTACTTGACAAACCATATTAATGAAGAAATCCATTTGAGTGCAAAATAGTATCAACCGATACCGGAAGAGTCATCATTAAATAACCTTCATCTCCGAGTAAGTTGAATTGAATCGTTTGATAATCATCATAATGGTGATCACTACAAAGTGCGATATAAAGTGAAACCAAAATGGCAATCAATAGTCCCAATAATAAACCGCTCCCCTATACCACCTACCCATTGAACAATAGGTAAGGTGTGAAATATAGTCCTAATATAGTTGATACAGCCAGAAATTAAAGCCGTAGATAGGAATGAAATGTCTGGATACAGATTTGAGTTCATAAGAAATTAGTTTTGTTAGCATCGGAATACCTCCCTAAATAAATTGTCGATAGAAATCCCGTTTTTCACTACGGATGTCATCTACAGAACCTGTCATATAGATTTGACCGTTGTTGATTAAAATCACATCATCCAAGATTTTTCAACATCTTGAATCAAGTGAGTGGAAATCAAGATAGAGGAAGATTCGGAATAGTTTTTGAATGATAGTGGATAAGATGTAATCCCTTGCAGCCGGATCGACTCCGCCGATGGGCTCATCAAGACATACAACTCCGCTTTTCGAGACATTACCAAAATAAGTTGTACCTTCTCTTTGGTTCCTTTTGACAAAGTTTTTCAGTTTGGCGTTTTTCATCAATGCCTAAGCTGGTAAGCATTTCTTTTTGCACGATTACTATCGAAATCTTCATTAAAAATCTTCGAAGAAAGATAGGATTTGTAGAAACTGTCATCCAATCATTCAAATAAGTTCGTTCCGGTAAATAGGAAATAATTTTTTTGCTTTCGATACTTGGCGTATTTCCTTTAATTAAAACTTGGCCGGAATCAGGTTGCAACAAACCGTTTATCATCTTGATAGGAAGTAGATTTTCCGCTTCCGTTAGGTCCCAGTAAACCAATGATTCTTCCCGGTTGTATTGCAAAGATACATTATCTAAAGCTGTTTTTATTCGAGAATTTTTGTTACATTGATAAATTCCAATGAAATTATCATTTATTTGCATACAATACCTCCTTGTGATTTTATCATGATAGAATCTAAGTAGACTTTATCATATTCAAGTTCTTATTTTTTGTTCATAATATTGAGAAATAAATTTTTGTAATTCTTCTTTTTGAATACCCGATTGCCTGCATTGAATTGATAAATTCCGTAATCATATCAAGCGCCATCTCTTTTTTCTTATCCTCAATCAAAGAAATATCATTTGTGACGAATCGACCTGCAGTGCGTTGGGCGAATACAAGTTGCTCTCTTTCCAATTCAGATACTGCTCTTTGAATCGTATTCGGATTCACACCCGCCTCCTTGCCAAGTCTCTGACAGATGGAATTTTTGTTCCCGGTTTGAGAGAGCCGGCTACGATTTGTTTTTGATTTCTGTCATTACCTGTGCATAAATAGGGCTATTTGGATGAAATTCCCATGCCATACATTACACCTCCTCCGGCAATATTGTACAACTGTATTAAATTACTATAACAAAAAGTATACTGTGTTTATGAAATGTGTGTCAACTATTTTATAAAAAGCGAGCGATGTTTGTCACACGATGTCCTGTTTTGAATTGCAGATATCATCACTATTTCAAATTTTTAAGTAATCGCCTCCGTTCCTGTTCACGTTAAATGATTCCGCATTCGTTTCACTAATTTTGAAAAGAAAGAGATTGTGTGATATAATTATGAATTTATTTCAATCTTATTATGTTTCAGGATAAGCACATATAATGTAGGATTTACGCAGAATTTTTGTAACTGTTTATCCGAAAGAATCATAATATAATTTGAAGCACAAGAAGAATTGTATAAAGGAAGCTGTTTTTACAAAGGACGTGAAATTTGACCGGTATACGCAAAAAGTTTTTCTCTAAAATCATACACTTTTGATATTACAATGTAATTCTTTTGTAAATGAAAAACAGTATTTTTGGGATATAATGGGATGTTACTTGATAAGAGCATAAAAGGGTAAGCGTTGGCAATGCAAATGCTAAAACTCTTAGTTGAACATGAGAATTTGTGAAGGTTGAGTGATGGAGTTTGAGTGTGATTTTGAAATGCAATCAGGCTGTTTATTCAAGGGAAATTTGGAGTGACAACTGAAATGTCGGCAGCTTTTTAAGGATACCGATAGGAAACTTTAACTTTGGCATTTGATGTGTAACAAGAATAAAACTATCCCACTTAAAAGTATAAAACGGAAAGGTGATTGCTATGAAAAATTTGGATGTATCGTGATGATTTGGATGGTATTGGTGACAAATATTTCATTTGCAGACTCTACGTAACTCCCTGTCTTTCAGGATTTGGATACACTACTTCTTTCTGAAAAGACACAGATAACACAACCTGCACCGGTCCCGTCGAGTCAAAATGTAATTTTGGGAAATGAGAGATTGTTTTCGGAATATCGTCCATTTGATTGAGGGCAAAGCGAGTGGGGATTGTGACGAACCAAACAGGTGTGGATTCAAAGGGAGTTCGAACTGTAGAAAGATTGTTGCAAACACCGTACACAACATTGGTTGCAGCTTATTCTCCGGAGCACGGATTGGATGGGAAAGCAAGTGCAGGAAAGTATGTCAGTTCCTATCAAGACAGAAACTTGGGGATACCGGTGTATAGTTTTGTATGGAAGCACAAGAGAACCTTCCCGTCGAGATGTTACAGGGAATTGATGTTTTGTTATTTGATATGCAGGACATCGGTTCAAGAACTTATACCTATATGTCAACTTTGAATTATGTCATGAAAGCATGTGCAAAATACAATATCCCTCTTGTTGTTCTTGACAGACCGAATCCACTTGGTGGAACAATTGTGGAAGGACATATTGCAAAAGACAAATATTTGACCTTTGTCGGAGTGGACAATTTGCCGCTGGCACATGGGATGACTTGCGGAGATTGGCAAACTTTTAATCGCAAAATCCACGGCAAATATCACAGTGATTCCGATGAAAGGATACCGTCGCTCTATGATTTGGCAAGATACAGGACTTCCTTTTGTGATGACTTCGCCGAATATTCCAGATGTTGAATCGGCATTCCTTTATATGGCGACAGGAATGGGAGAAGGAACAGGACTTGGACAAGCAAACAAATTTCATTGGGTGGGAGGCAAAAAAATAGATGCCAATCGCTTTGCGCAAGAATTGAATGCTTCCAATTTACCCGGAGTACGATTTGAGCCAGAACAGATAGGAAAATCGTGGTGGAGTCAATGTTGTGATTACCGACTCACCACACCTTCAATCCGGCGAAAACGGGAATGTATACCCTTGCAATCGCAAACCGACAAGCCGATATCTCTATTCCGAGACAAACAGGAAAAAGTATTCCGATGTTCGAAAAATTGTTCGGATCCGATGAAATGGGCAAGATGTTGTTAAAAAAGAGCACCGGAGAAGAAATTATTCAGAGTTATCAACAGGGAATTGAATCAATTTAAGAGGGAAAGAAAGCAATATTTATTGTATCAATAGAGATTGTAACAGAAGAGGATATCAATCCTCTTTTTGATAGATTGAAATCAAAAGGAGTCTGCAATATCGTTATGAAATGATTTGTATTTTTAGACGAATATCACCGATGAAAGATATCATAAAATCTGCTTTGGTAATACTGATGTATTTATTCTTTTTCTATAATCGCACATGATGTATGTTTCTAAAAATAGTGTTTCGTATTAAATTTGTATTTATGACAGTTCTGTTAGGGTTTAGCAAGTACGAAAATTTAATAGATTATATATGATACGGTATCGTGCAATGATGAAAAATATAATTAGAGTATGATTGATGGAGAGTATTGCTAAAGATTTTTAATAGGTTTCCGCACAGGAAACAAACACTTCTTCTTCCGACACAAAAGAGTTAATTTTTATTTTATGAGAGGATTCTATACTGTATTCATGCAAATGTTCTATCATGAAAAACATTATTCTTTTGAAAAACCTTTTCAAAAGAATAAGTAGTTTTGTTTTGCAAAAAAGAGCGCTATCATATCTCTCCGAAATACTTTATTTTAAGAAAACAAGATAAGAAATATTGAAAAATCAATATAAATCAAGATTATTTTTCTAAAAACATTCAAATAAAAATTATTATTCTGTAAATTCGTATGATTATGATTTTAATGGCAAAAATTTTTACAGTTTTTCCACACTGATAATCAATCAACCTAATTCAAAGATATTCATTATTTGAAATGTAACTTTTTGTAACTAATTCTTGTGATTTGGCTTGAAATATCAAAAATGGATTGGCTATAATCAATTATTTACGAAAAAGGAGTACAGGTATGAAGAAATATTCATTGATTATCTTTTTGTTTCATTGTTTTTCTCAATGTTTCAAGTAGTTTTGAGGCAGAAGATAACATCATGGAAGAGGCTTCGACTTTAGGAAACAAAAGAGATTGTTACACTAAACAGAAAACAAGGGAGAAGGTAGCAAGTTAGAGATTAAAGATGAAAAATTACCATTAGATTTTTATGAAGCCAAATCGTCGGTTGAAAATCAGTGACAGAACAAAATATGACAAGTGTTGCTGAAGATCAACCGCATCTAAAAAGAAGAAAGCAAAAAAGCAACGACACAGAAAGTTATAGAAGTCAACAATAAAGGATATCTTTCAATTATTGCAAAGAAGAATCCGAAGTTAGTGCACAAAGAGAGTTGATTGTATCTTCCGTAGAAAAAGCGGCAAAGAAATACAATGTAAGAAGTAGTATGATTATGGCTGTGATGTGGAAAGAAAGCACCTTCAACCAAAACACAAAAACCGGTCCAGTGTCATGGATTAATGCACTGCACAATTTCTATTGCGGCTTGAGCAAAAAGTGAAATTTTATGATATTGAAAAACATCCTTCAAGGAACACGAGAATTATCATCCAATCTCAAAAATACGGCGGAATGAAGTGATGGCATTGACAGCTTACAATGTAGGGGTTGGCAATGTTGCTCTGCGGAAATCACCGACAGTAGCATGAAAAAATGTTCTATGAAAGAGCAAAAATATCATCGCTTTTTGCAAGAAAAATAGATGTGATGTAGAGATACTCTGAAAATAGAGGAAAGATATCATAAAAAGCATTACAAGAGAATAAAGTGAACTAATGACATTACCTCATTATTACAGTATGATGAGATAATGTTTATTTACGAGAATGTAAAGTGTGATATAATAGTTTCATAGTAAAGAGGTACTTAATGTCAAATTATTCATCAGAGAGACCTGTCAGGCGAAGAAAAAGAAAACTTAAGGTATTCAATCTTATTCTTACAATATTGTTGACAGGGATATTATTATGTGCAACCATCGGAATTTTTACCGTATTATATGTTATTAACACAGCTACAGAAATTGATCCGACGAATATACATGAAATGTTGAACAACAGTACCTTTGTATATGATTACTCAGGACGATTGCTTGAAAAGGTATCTAACCAAAAGGATACCGTGAAATTATTTCTTTAGATGAAATTCCGAAAGATATGAAAATGCTGCTGTAGCGATAGAAGATGAACGCTTCTATGAACACAACGGATTGGACTTAAAGCGTGTCGGAGGGGCTCTGCTTCACAATATTACGACACGAAGTTTGGGTCAGGAGCATCTACATCACAATGCAGTTATCAAAAACCCTGTATACCACTTCCGAAAAATCATTCAAGAGAAAAATCCAGGATGCGTACTACGCGGTAGAAATTGAAAAACAATTAGGAAAGATGATATTTTGCTTGCGTATCTGAATGTGGCGGATTTTAGCAGAAATACAAAAGGAATCCAGGCAGCTGCCCATACTTTCTTCAACAAAAATGTGTCAGAGCTGACATTGGGAGAATGTGCACGCTTGCCGGAGTGCGAGACGACCGTCTTACTATTCGCCATACTCGGTAGAAGAGCTACAGCCGGGAGATGATGTTGCTAAACTGCAGTGTGACGATTTCGAATTACCAAAGATAAATATGTTCCGACAGAGCAAGAGTTGTCATATTATCCAAAGCGTACGGAATGGGAAAAATCGACAGATTTATGCTTGTTCAGTTAAAACAGGGTGATTATTATCTGTAAAGGCAGTTTTGAATCCGAACATAGAGACAGAGCGTTGTATTAGAAAAATGTTGGAGTTGGGATATGATCACGGAAGAGCAAAAGAATAGCAGCAGAAGCGGAAGATATTCAAATTAAAGTCCACGAAAGAACAAAGGTTTCCAGTTATTTTACAGATATCTTAAAGGATAGTGATTCGTGCTCTTGTAGCAGATGGATTTACACAGGAAGAAGCTGAACAGAAATTTATGCAAGGAGGACTTCGTATCTACTCCACCTTGAATCTGGATGTGCAACGAAAATTAGAAAAAGTAGTCAATAATCCTGACAATTATTCAAGAGCGTATATAGATTCGGAAGGTATCGTCCAGCCTCAAGTTTCTATGGTTATTATGAAACAAGGATCCGGAGAAGTACGCGCTTTGGTAGGTGGAAGAGGAATTGGTGGTGCCTCCATTTATAACAGGGCAATCAATCCTCGACAACCGGCTTGCAGTCAAAACTCGATCGCTGTATATGCACCTGCACTTGAAAACGGAATGACTGCAGCAAGCATTTTCAATGATTCTCCACGATATGACGAATCTTTGAAAAAAATGTGGCCTAAGAATTCTACGGGATATATGGGAAAAACCACCTTTGCGCAATCTCTTGATACGCTCTTCCAATGTCGGTGCGGTAGAAGTAGCATCCAACATTATTCAGGAAGTAAACAGCATCCATTCGTGAAATGGTTCGAAGTTTGCAGGGGTTTGGGATTACAACTGTTGTAACAAGTGACAAAGATCCGAAAAGAAACGATGAACACTTCTCTCTTGCTTTGGGTGGAATGACTTACGGAATCAGTCCGTTAGAACTTACAGCTGCATATGCGGCACTTTCCAATGCAGGAGTTTATACCAAACCTGTTTTTCTTTACAAGGATAGAGGATTCACTGGAAACATCATTTTAGAAAGCAAACCGAAAAGCAGAAATGTGATGAGTCCGGCAAACGCATATATCCTTCAAAAATATGTTATATGGAGTAGTCAACATCACGAAACCGAGAGGAACCGGGTGGAGGCAAGAGTTTGCATAATCATGACCACTGCCGGGAAAACAGGAACCACCACTGATAAAAAGATGTGTGGTTTGTGGAATGACACCGTATTACACTGCGGGACTTTGGATTGGCTCAGATAAACCGAGAGAATTGCCGGAAGGAAGCTCAATGGCAGCGAGATTGTGGAAACAAGTTATGGATGACGTTCACGAAGGGTTAGAGAATAAAGAGTTTTGCTAAACCGAGCGATGTTGTTTCCGCACAGGTATCCCACACATCCGGATTGCTATCTCAACCAAGGCGATATGAAGAATTCTTCAAACAAGGAACAGAGACCGACGTCTTATTCATCCGATCATCAAGAAGAGGAGTTGCTCTCGATGATGAAGACTTTGACTGAGTGCATCCGGAAGAAACATATGATCAAGGCGGAATCAGAAAACACCTGCTGAAGCACCTGAGAATACAGATGATTCTTTGTTCTGATATTAAAAATACAAGGAAAAGAATGGTTTGAGTTTCAAACGATATCTTGATAACAGAGTATCCAACCACAAAAGATGCTTTATGTACAGAAAATAGTACGTAAGCATCTTATGATTTCAGATATCAAATCGCTATTTTTCTATCATTTCTTTTTGCCATGTAGCAGTTCAGCGTACTAACTTCTCCATGTCCTGTATATATCAAAAGAATAGGACAGATTATCCTTTTTGCCATGTGAGCAATGTGGAATGATTTTCTTCAATGGTGTCACTGCCGAGACGCAAGGTTTAACAATCCTTGTTCTTGCAATCTGATGTCTTCTTCCGTCTGTTCCTATAGTTCAGTGGAACAAATTTGTTTTCTATTTCATAGATATTGATGGATCCATCACCATTTCCGTTTTGTCAGCTTTTGCTGTCTCTTCTTGTTTCCACTGTGGTTGATAGTCAATGAAATACCGTTTCTATTTTGATTTTGTCAATATAACCAAGGTCTCATCATAGGACTGTTTCAATGGGATTGTTGTTGTCATCCACTTGACTTGTATCTCCTCGATAGTAAGAATCGAAAGTATCCGTTGGAGAAAATTTCTCATACAGTGTCGGAACACTTCCTAATTCTTTTTGCAATTCTTGTTCGGTCGGCAGTTGATGCGGACATAAAAATGAGCGGAACCAAAATATCCTGTAACTTTTCCTGATGGCAAATCCTGTTAACCTAAGTAGTAAGAAGCAACAGACAGTTGCGATACCGATTCGTTTTTTTGATGTTGTTTTCATAGCCTTTTTCCTTTCTTGTTGCAGTTTTTGTTGGACACCTTCATAGATGAGGTGCGGTTCTTTGTCCTTTGCAATCTCTTGCAAAGGTGTACCAGTAAGTTATCAAAAAGAATTTTCTTTTTCATCATCTCTCTCCTTCTTCAAAATGGACTCTAAGATTGGTCTTATGCGTGCAGGAAGAGTCTGGATTGTACTGTTCCTGTACTGCTTCCGGTTGCTTGAGCACTTTTCCTTGACACTCATTCCCTCGTAGTAGTACAGCACATTGTGATTCGTTGATGATAAGGAGTGCGCAGAAGTGCCTGCTGAATTTGTTGATGAACTTCTTTTTGCAGAATATTCTGTTCCATATCTTCCGGAGAAGATATGGTTTGAAAGACTATTTTCGTCTTTACAAAGAGGCAGTTGCTTTTTGGATAATTCCCAGCTGTTCTTGTCAAAATTCGATAAAACCAAGAAGAAAAATGAGAAAGGTTCTTTAATTGATCTCGATTGAGATATACCTTCAAGAATGTTTCTTGCACGATATCATTTTGCAAGAAAATCATCTTGTACAATGAGTATGATGCGAAAAGCTTTTTGTTGATAGCATTCAACCAGTTGCTGAAATGCATTTTCACTGCCTTTTCGGAATTTTTGTTATGATAGTTTGGATTCACAGAGACCTCCTTTCCGTATGCTGTCTATAAGAGTAAATTTCTATCCGTTTTGGTTTAAAAAGATTCGTTATTTTTGAAAAATATGATAAAATAGAAACATAAACAAGTCAACAGAATTGTTTGTTCAGCATGAAATATTTTTGAACAGCTTATTTGTAAAGACAGATTGAGACAAGAAAGAAGGGTACAGCTATGAAATTGATTATTGCAATTATCAACAAGGATGATACCGGACATTTGACAAAAGATTTGATAAAGAATGGTTTTTATTACAACATTGAGATACAACAGGCGGTTTTTGAGAGTGAAAACCATACGGCTGTAATTGGGGTAGATGATGAAAAAGTTTCTGAAGTGTTAGAGATTATAGAAAGAAATTGCCAAACAAGAAAGAGCATTATTCCGGGAACAATGGCAGATTTTTATCCGATGGCAGGTCATATCTCTGTACCGTTGGAAGTAACTGTCGGAGGAGCGACTGTTTTTGTATTGGATGTTGCTCAATTTGATTTAGGGAAAAATATAGTGTTTTTGTTGCTGAAAAGAGCATCCTTTTGGTAAACTATAACAGTCTTGAAGGTCTGTGGTTGAAAGTCCAAGCCAGATGCAGGCAAAAGGATCCACGTAAGCCGACCAAAAACGGTTACGGTGAGCATAGTGCATCTTAGGAGTAAGACCTGCCGATTATAATCGAGAGGGGTAGTAGTGCGACGAACTCAAGCGAACCTCCCAGCAGGCGAGATGTGGGGGAAAGACCAGGTCAGCTTCAAGATATGAGGAACAGCTCGGAATCATTGGATGATATCCGAGTTTTTGTCGGGTGACTTCAGTTTTGAGTATACGGACGATATGAGAGATAAAAACAAAGGAGATTGGGATGTATTTAAAGAGTAATCATTATCCAAGGATTGAATATGAAAAAGGGAAGAAATTTTTCTTTTTGGCACCGGAGGAATTTGGCGGTTCTTTTTACTTTGATGTTGAAGAAGAATTAACGCTAAATGATGAAGCGATAAATATTGTGGCTTCTACGATAGATGAAGTAGATACATTAGTAGAAATAGCGAAAGATTTTTGAAAAAGATACTGTCGGATGAAGAAAATGAATACTATGGTACTGTTACCTATTTTATGGAATTTCATAGAGATGAAATGGAACCGGAGACGGTATTGGAACTGTTTCCTTCAAGTGATATTGATATGTTGACATTCATGGAAATGGTGGATTCTCTACAAATGATACGATTTGGGAGTATCATTGATACTAAAACAAATCAGCAAGCTTTTTATTATGGATTTAAGTTTCAATCCGGAATTGACAGATGAACTGATGGTTGTTTATTTTTAATTTAGAAAAACAGGCATTTTATGTCACACCATGAGAAAGTTAATTGATAGAAAAATGAGATAACACAACCCATCGGATTTCAAAAGATAGAACGAAAATGAAGGAGTTTAGAATGAATCATCAAATGAATTTCGTGCTACCCGAGTTGTATGATAAGTTTTTATCAGAACTGGGAGAGACAGGAGAATTTGTAATAGAAAATAGCGGGATTATGTTATATGCAAAGGCAGATTTGGTGGAAAAGAAATACGACCCATGAGATAGAAAAATGGGAGCCGGATTTGTCATGATTGGACAGGAAGGCGACTTGGCTTTCTTTTATCAAGATTCTGATGATACCGTTTATATGAATGACTTAGGCGCTTTTGGGATCGATTGAAATGAATCCCGCAGCGTCAGATGTATATGAGTTTATTCAGCGTGCAGGAGAGGATTTTGACGGAACGAAAGATGGATATTATTATTTAGTATCCTTCTTATCTCACTATCAATGAGTTTAGCACTAAAAATCATGGTCTGTGAGCGGGATGTCACAAAGAGCAACTTGCTTTTTCCCTATCAATAGATATTGAAATCATATTGGGAACAGTTGAATCGTTTAGAGAGTCACGAACGATTCAAAGTGACGATGAAAGTCTGAAAGTAGAAAAATGCCTTGTAAATAGTATTCTTGCAAATAGTATAATATATGAAAATATTAGAAAGAACAATATGTTTTTAATGCGATATATAACAGGAGGCAATATGGGATGGCTAAAAATAGAGTTAAGTGAGAATCAGAAAAAACTTGATATAGACCTTTGGATTATTATGATTGTTTCATTCGCAAGCTTGATGATATTTATGGTATTTCAAGAAGAAGTTTACGGAATCGTAAAAATGAAGAATTGCCTATCTTATCTCGTGTTTTGTTAACGGCATTCTTTCAGTATGGAGTTGCAGGGCTTGGAATTACTGTTGTTTCCATTTTTAAGAAAAGAAAAGCTTTTTGTCCTATGGGTTAAAGACCGAAGGGATGTTTTTGTCTATCTTGTTTGCAGTTTTGTGCTTTGTACCAAATATACTATTTTCGTATACTTTTGGGGAGATCAATAGCTATTTACCTTTTCAGAGCGTTTTGACGACAAAAGAAGTTCTTGCCGGTGATTTTCCTATCAATGTAATCGGTATATTCATTACAGCAACTGTATGGGGTCTCTTTGAGGGATTTAATTATGTGGTAATAAGCGATAAACAGACGCCACCCCGCAAAGTTTAAATGGCTACAATTGGGGTGCAATTCTTTGCGCAATTATGTGCATTTTTCATTCACTTGGGAGCTATCGGGGTTGCATTTGAAGGAATCTTGAAATGATTACTATCTTGATTATTATCTATGGAATGTTTATGGTAAAAAGAAATAACAGGCAATGCATGGGGATGTGTATTCGTGTTTGTATTCTTATGGAATGCTTTTAAAAACAAAAATGAGACATAGTGAATGTTTGGTAACTATCGTAGATGGAAAGGAAAGCTTTCAAGTATTTTATAACATTAAACTGGTCATTCTGTTATAAAATACAGCAATGTTTAGTTTGAACAAAAACTCCCACAACCACACTTCTATGAACCAATGTTGCATAAGAATATGTGAGTTGTGAGAGTTTTAATTTTATGGTATGTTATGTTCTTGCATTGCTTTTTATCGTCATACAAGAATGGTTTTACTTTCTGTCCGATTCGGTAAACAGACCTTTTTTGATACGCAACAACAATGTTTCGATACGTTTGTCGTTGATTTTGATTGCTTTGAGCTCTACATTACCGATTTGAATCCCGAGCGGATCACCTTCTTGAGCAGGTAGTTTTCCGAGACCCTCCAGCAAAAGACCTCCCATTGTTTCATTGACATCGGTCGGCAAGTCCAAATTCAGTTGTTCATTGACATCCTGTATTGCAGTAAAACCGTCTATTTTATAGGTAGTATCGCTGATTGGGGATGATTTCTTCAATTCTCGTCTTCTTTATCATCATCTTCATCTGAAATATCTCCTACAATTTGTTCTAAGATATCTTCCAGTGTGAGTATACCTGAAAACCCGCCATACTCATCAATTACAATCGCAAACGGCTGTCTGTCGCGTTGCATTTCCAGCAAGATTTCATCAAGTGCCTTGTATTCATGCACGATATACGATTCTCTAAGCAAGCCTCTGATATTAATCAGTTCCAAGTTTCACGAACCTGTGCAAAAGATCCTTTTATGTGCAAAGATTCCGATGACTATTATCAATATCTTTTTCATAGATTGGAGTCTGGAATATCGTTCCTCGATAATTTGGTCCAAAATGATACCGATTTCTTCATTGACATCCAGAACAAAGGCTGCCGCTCTTGGTGTCATAACATCTTTGGCTTTTGTTTCATTCAGTCTAAGTACCTTGGAAATCATATCTTTTTCCAAAGGAGTAACATTGAATTGCTCGATTCTCCAAAAATTTGCGGAAGTAGCTGGTCTTTTTCGATATCATCAGCATTTCGAGCAACACGCTCCTTAATTCCAAGTTGATTGTTTGCTACAATACCCAAAGGTGGTTTTAAAAAATTTTGCAATAAACTCCCGACTCCGTCATCCATACTGTTGTGCCTCCTATATCATCTTATCAATGTATTATCTTTGATTATTATATCATGTATTTGATAATAATCAATACGAGGAGATTCCATTTCTTTTTCACCAAAAAGATACTTTGTTTCAAACATCAGAGGATAGATTGATGATTGCGAATCGTTTTGATAGCAAAAGACTCGCTTTGATAAAAGACAATATGAATACTGAAGAAATAAATGGGAAGTAATACGAAAGTGAATGAAATTTTGTAAATTTGAATGGGAAACAATCATCTATTTGACCGTGTTTCTATATGAGAAATCGGAATAGAGAAATAGAGCGGTCAAACTATGAACTAGATGCCTTAATATGATGATAGATGTCAAGTGAAATAGATAATACGATAAACAATGAACAGAGAGTATCTTTTTGGCAACTTTTCATCTGCTAAAGAATAATATGACAATAGATGTCAAGTTATTGTGATATAATGAAAATAGGAGATGTTAATACTATGAAAGACAATAGATTATTCAGGATACTATACTATATTTTAGAAAAAGGAAAAGTTACGCAAGTGAGCTTGCTGATAAATTTGAGGTGTCGGTCAGAACAATTTATCGCGATATCGATTCTTCCCAGCAGTTCCGGTATTCCCATCTATGCCACACAGGGAAAGGGTGGGGGAATAGAGATGCAGAAGATTTTGTATTAAGCAAATCGCTGCTTTCCAATCAGGAGAAACAACAGATTATGTCCGCTCTTCATGGATTGAACAGTATAGCAAAACAACATGAGAATGAACTCTTGATAAAACTGTCAGCACTGTTCAACATATACGAATTGGATAGAGGTTGATTTTAATAATTGGCAAAAACAACAAGTTATACGAAAAACTTTTTATGATATTAAATCTGCAATTTTAAGTAAACATATGATTTCATTCTCATACTCAGTAGTAACGAAGAAGAAACAAGGAGAAGAGTGAAACCGGCAGATTACTTTTTTGGTCAGGACTGGTATCTATATGCGTTGTGTTTGTTCAGAAATGATTTTTAGATATTTTCAATTGTCTCGTATAAAAATTTGGAGATTCAAGATGAGATGTTTGAAGACAGTTTTGAGAATTTGATGCTGAACAAAGAAATGCCATATAAAAATACAGTCATTCTCAAAGTCAAGTTTGACCGTAAAGTTGCCTTTCGTGTGTATGATGAGTTAAAGGACAAATCACAGAGGACGATGATGGAATTTATATACAGAAATAGAGATACTCGAACGACTACGGCCTATACAATTATATTTTTCATTTGGAGATGGTGCAGAAGTATTGGAAACCGAAAGAGATACGAATGCAGATTAAAAGAAATGATAAATAAAATGGCATATATATAATATGACAGATGGTGTCATGTTTCTTCTTGTCAAAATGAACTTATCTAATGTAAGGAGGATTGAATCATGAAGTATGAATGGAGAAAACAAGAAAAAGTATTTATGGTGTAAAACAAACACCGATTGTGATAGACATACCACCGGGAAGATTTATTTTTGATAAGAGGGACAGGTAATCCCAATGAAGCTGATTTTTCGGATAGAATATCTGCATTGTATTCACTTGCCTATGCCATTAAAATGTTGTTTTAAATCTACTGTAAAGTAAATCTGATAATGAGATTACAGATTTTACTGTGTATCCGTTGGAGGGACTTTGGAAAAAGTCAGAAGGACAAGAGTTTGATAAAAATAAACTGAAATACATTGATGATTAAGCAACCTGATTTATTACACAAGAACTATTTGCAGAGGCGCTTGAAAATGTGAAAAGAAAAAGCTCAATGATTTATATGAGGAGATAGATTTTTCAAAAATAGAAGATGGCAAATCCATTCAAATGTTACATGTCGGAAGTTATGATGATGAGCTTCAGTCATTTGAGAGGATGGATCAGTTTGTAAGTGAATGTAAGCTTTACAAGAACAGACGATTTCCACAGAGAAATATATTTGAGCAATAAAAATAGAACATCCGAAGAGAGAAACAAAAACGATATTGAGATACTCGGTAAAATAGGAGGAATTGATGATGCCAAGACCAACGACAAAAAATGATTTAATGGCTGCTGCCAAAGAAAACTATGAAAAGTTAAATTTACTGATTTCAAAAGATGAGTCAGGAAGAATTAGCACGCTGTTCGATTTTTCAAAGGATGAAAAAAGAAAAAGAAGCTCATTGGAAAAAGGGACAAGAACTTAAGAGATATTTTTCATTCATCTCTATGAATGGCATCAGCTTATTTTAAATTGGGTACATTCCAATCAACAAGGAGAAGAAAAAACGTTTTTGCCTAAACCGTATAACTGGAAAACTTATGGTGATATGAATGTTGAATTTTGGAAAAAACATCAGAATACTTCTCTTGAAGATGCTACGGATATGCTTCATAAATCCCATAATGAAGTCTTGGAGTTAGCCGAAACATTCAGTAATGAAGAATTGTTTTCCAAAGGTGTATATAAGTGGACGGGAGGCAGTACACTCGGTTCGTATTTTGTAAGTGCAACTTCAAGTCATTATGAGTGGGCGATGAAAAAGCTAAAAGCTCATCAGAAAAATGTAAGCCATTAAATGAAACAAATGCAAATCACCAATGAATAAGAGCAGAGACTGATACATCATTTCATCGCAGTAAGATACAATGGATGGTATGAGGGAGTAAAAAGAGTGAATACTTCTCCTTTCATGCTTAATACAAATCTGTTGCAGTGCAGAAAAGGCATTGTTTTTGTAATGTTTTTGGAAAAAATATTGACGAAAAAAATTTTTTCCACTATACTGGGGATAATTCCATACAGAGCGAAGAAAAAGAGAAAAGCAAGTGTTCCTTTGCAGAGAGTCAGTGTTTGGTGTGAATTGACAGGAATTTTGTAATATACACTTTGGAGCTTGTATTTGAACGAGAGTAGGGTACACGGCAGCTACCGTTATGAGCAAAATGAAGTGATGTCGATTCGGCATAATCAGGGTGGTACCGCGGACAATTCGCCCCTGTTGTAAAAACAGGGTGTGGATTGCTTTTATCGGAAAAATTTTGAGTTTGCTGTTTGAGTAAATGAGTTTTCGCACCTTAGAATCGTTTGAAAAGAGAATGTTTGAAAAAGTTGGGAGGAATTGAGATGAAAATGTATGATGTACTGTTAGAGCGTGGATTTATTGCACAGGCAACGCATGAAGAAGAAATCAGAGAGTTGCTTGGCAAAGAGAAAGTTACTTTTTATACAGGATATGACCCAACCGCCGACAGTTTGCATGTGGGACATTTCTTGCAAGCGATGGCAATGAGACATCTTCAGTTGGCGGGGCATAGACCGATTATTTTGATTGGTGGAGGAACTGCGATGATTGGTGATCCGTCCGGACGTTCGGATATGCGTTCCATGATGACAGAAGAAACCATCCGTCACAACAGTGAATGTTTTAAGAAACAACTTTCTAAATTTATTGATTTTACAGATGATAAGGCAATTATGGTAAACAATGCGGATTGGTTTGACGAAGTTGGAGTATATTCCTTTTATCCGTGATATCGGAGTACATTTTTCTGTCAATCGAATGTTGTCGGCGGATTGTTTCAAAACTCGTATGCAGAAGTGAAGGGCTGTCGTTCTCGGAATTTAACTATATGTTGATGCAGGCGTACGATTTCTACAAATTGAATGAGTTGTATGACTGTAAGTTGGAGTTCGGAGGAGATGACCAATGGTCCAACATCATTGCGGGAACGGATTTGATTCGTCGCAAAACAGCAAAATCCGCTTATGGAATGACATTTCAACTGTTGACTCGTTCCGACGGAGTGAAATTGGGCAAAACCATGTCCGGAGCAGTGTGGCTTGATCCGGAAAAAACTTCGCCGTATGAATTCTATCAATATTGAGAAATATTGAAGATGCTTCTGTTGAAAAATGTCTGGCATTGCTTACTTTCTTACTGATGGAAGAGGTTCGACGTTTGGGGAGCGTTGCAAGATGCGGAAATCAATAAGGCAAAGGAAGTATTGGCATTTGAAGTAACCAAAAATTGTGCACAGTGAAGAAGAAGCAATCAAGGCACAAGAAGCTGCAAGACAGTTGTTCGGCAAGGGTGGAACAAGTGCGGATGTCCGACAACAGAATTGACCAAAGAAGAGTTGGAACAAGGAATTGAATTTTGGACTTGTTGAAACAAGTGGGATTGTCACCATCAAACAGCGAAGGCCGTCGTTTGCGATGTAAGCGTTCTGTTGCAAACGATAAAAATTATCAAAGAACCGAAAACAATCATAGATGATTCGTTCTTACAAGACGGAGTGATTATGCTTTCGAAAAAGGAAAGAAAATTCCATCAAATTAAAATGAAATAGTTAAGAAAGAGATGATTAGATTTAACAGAGTAATTGCCACCTGAAATTTATTTTTCAAGGAACTTCGGGTGGTTTAGACTCAAAGCGGAAAGCCCTTTTTGTGTTTAGGACACTTTTGAGAGGTTTTCCGAAAATATTAAATATTTTTCTTGAAATCTATAATGGAGTATGATATTATGAGTCAAGTAGTCAAATGCAGGTGTGGCGAAACGGCAGACGCACTGGACTCAAAAATCCAGCGGTGGCAACACCGTGTGGGTTCAAATCCCACCACCCTGCACCATACATATTTTGTGAAGAAAGATTCATTGGAAAATGGGTACTTTTCTATGTTTTTTGGTCTATAGGGACAAAAAGAGTTGATAAACTCACTGTATCAATGATGTATCAATATGTATGATAGATTATATTGTCGTTTACCAATAGATATTAAGTTGAACAGGAACAATAGGTAACTCACCCATTGTTCCTGTTTTTCCTGCTTAAACACCTTCCATATAATGTTTTCTGCAGAGGCCGACATGAGATTCATTGCCACCGAGTTGAACCTGCTCTCCATCTCTCAGCACTTTGCCTTCTGAAATTCTTGCGTTAAATTTTGCTTTACATCCGCACCAAACAAAACAGTGGGGATTTCTCAATTACGTCACAAAGCTCAATGTCTTCTGTTACCCTCAAATAATTCTCCCTAAAATCTGTTTTAAAGACCGTAACAAATAACGGGGATATTATAATAATTCATATATGCAAAAGTTTCTGCTTGTTTTGTTTTTCATGAACTGTGCTTCATCAATAATAATACAACTACAGTGATGTAATATTGTCTTATCATCTTCTACATCTTTAGAAAGTCTTCAATAAAGATACAGTTTGATTCAATTCAATTCTGGATTTAATGATTTTTCTCCATCTCTACTGTCAAGTTTTCTGGCTTCAGTAAGATAGCGTTCTTTTCTTTTTCCGCATAATTATACCGCACCATTAGTGCGTTAGCAGTTTTACTGGAGCCCATTACACCGAATCTGAGCTATAATTTTCTGCCATTTTAAAATCTCCTTTTTATGATTCTGTTTACTCTCAGTTAAAATAATATCAAAATCCATGTTCTGAACTCATCGATAAATCATAGCTTTTTCTTTTCAATCAGCAATCCTATTTTTGGAGAGCTTGTGTTTGTCAGCTACCTATATTATCATGTAAGCAGGGGACTTTTGTCGAATATTTTGTGAATTGTGTTTTTATAGAAGGAAGAAATCTTTTGAGGAAAAATAATATATTTATAGATTATTTTATGCTACGATAAATGAGTCGAATACATTTTATATAAAGTTGAAAAATGTATTCACATTGCAACAAAATATAAAATGAGTCGGTTTATAACAGCTGATGAATATTTTATGGGGAAACAATGCGTTTTGGGGAGTTTTGACATACTTGTTTCTTTTCTTTGCTGAATGAAGGGTTTTTGAACTATCACAATAGGCATCAAGAGTATTTTGCAGGAAAGAAAGAGGGAAGAATCAAGTGAGTTTTTAGAAGTATTGGTAGAAGTATTGAAATTATTTATTATTGTGATATTCGGATATTCATCGGTAAAAGGATTGATTACGTAGGATTGGTCAAAAGCAAACCAGCTCAGTATTGCTGTATATCGCAATGCCTTGTGCAATTATTGCGGATGCAAATTCCTTTTCAATGGATTGTTTTTCGGTGGAGTATCCATCATTCTGATTATGGCAGTGACCTATTTTTGACGGTCTGTCTTTTTCTTTGTGTTAATTCGCTTTCTTCCATGTGAAGGAAAAGAAAAGATGTGTTTCAGGCATCCACGATTTTTGCTCAATGTAGTGCTATAAGGGATTTGCATGATGATCGGACAACTTTTGGGAGAAGATAAGGTGTACAACTCTTGCAAGTTTATCATTTGAGTTTATGGCATGGAGTGGAATGTATCTCAGTTGCCAGAAACGGCGATATTGATATGAAACATAATGATAGCATTGTTAATCCGGGGGTGTTGTCGTAGCAGGTTTACGCTGTTTCTATTACAAATTTCTATTCCGGAGCCTTTGAAGGAGCAGTCAATTCTACAGGAGCTGATGATGTCACCTTTGATGATGATTATTATCGGAATTTCATCGAGAGCAAAAATCAGTGAGTTTATTTTCACCACAAAATTTATTTGGTGAGCCTTTTGTAAACCGATACTGCTTCCGATGGCAATGTTTCGCTGTATCTCTTGATTGGATTGAGCGATATTCAAATTACAGTTCCTATTATTTTGATTTTCGATGCTGACGGCAAGCTGTGACAATTTTTGCAACAAATGTTGGAAGTGATGATGTTAGCTTCGCAAGTTGCATCTGACATGTACCCATTCTTTCCATGATTACCATTCCTTTTCGTGGTTGGATTTTTGAAGATTGGCGCTTAGTTTTCGGTCAAGGAAGAAGTATCGGAGAAAATGAAACGAGCAAAGAGATTTCGTTTGAGTTCATGTTAGAAACCATATTGGTTGTAAAAACATATCAGTTACAAAAATCCCATCAAATGATGATAAATGTAAAAATATCCTTTGGTCTTGCTTGACTTGAAGCGAAAGAATGCTGCTATTGATTTAAGAGAGAACAGTGCGGACAGAAATTTGAAATGAGAATACAAGGAAAGCCAAACAGAGAATAGGATGAAAGAAGATGTGAGGATGAAATCTAGGAAGAGAATGGAACTGTGTAGGGACGGAATTTATCAAGCGAAAGGGAGCATCTGACTTTTCTTTGCGCCAAATTTAGAAAGCGGACAGGCATTTCGATTCAAAGAAGTTAGAGAAGATACTGGTTGTTCATCAACAACATTTCAGCAATTGTTTCCGAGCAAGGACATAACAACCTTGCAAAATACAATACTTCAAGAGTGTGAGGATGTATGGAAACAGATACTTTGATTTGGAGCGGGATTATCATACTTTGAAACAATCTTTTTGGGGTTGGATGATTATTTGGACAAGGCGATTTCTTTCGGAGAGGGACTTCGCATCTTAAAATCAAGATATCTTTTGAGATGATTATTACATTTATTATTCTTGGCAAACAAACTATATTCCGCGAATCAAAACAGCATCACTAAAATTTGTGAGTTTTGCAGAACTCGATTGAGAGTATGATGGAGAGGTAATTTATGCTTTCAAAGCGGAGCAGACAAATGCTCTTGGAACGAGTGGATGGATATCAGTTGGATATCGGAGAAGTATATCACGGTGGATATGATTGTGAATCAGGAGATTGACATAGCACAGTTACCTTCGTTAGATACCTTGGAAGCACAAAAGGAATTGATGAAGTTATCGGGAGTGGAGAGAAGGCTGCCGATTGCATTCTGTTGTTTTTCGATGGCGAAATACGACGCATTTCCGATGGATACCTCGGATGAAAAAGAGCGATGCAACGTTATTATCCGATGAATCGATGGGGAAACATCAGACGAGTACGAAGTTTGGGGAGGAAATTGTTCGGCTCATTTGTGATTGCTACAACAATATTTGTTTTATTATGAAAGGGAACAGAGCAAAAGGAGGAGTAATGGACTTTTTTTCGGGTTTCGGATTGTTGTATGTGATTACAATTTGGTTTACGATTATCATTGTCTTTTTGGAGAACAGGGAGCCGTCCAAGACGGCACTTTGGATTATCGTGTTGGCATTCTTGCCCGGAATAGGATTTTTGCTGTATCTTCTCATTTGGTGAGAATGTTCGATCGACAAATAGTATATTCGTGCACAAAAAGTGGCTGAAAATTCTTGGAATCCAGCGAGTTGAAAAGATGGTAAAGTTTGAGCGTCTGTAGATAAACAAAGAAGATCTGGCAGAATCGGAGATGATTTTTCAGACGAAGATCAAAAAGTGATACGGCTGATTTTAAACGCAGGAGGATTGCCGGTCACGAAGAACAACCATGTTACCTTGTTCAAAGAAGGAGTCGAAAAATTTCATCATTTGCTGGAAGATATTGAACGTGCCGAGAAGCACATCCACATGGAATATTTTATTATCAAAAATTCCGAAATCGGAAGAAAGATTCGCGATGCATTGATTCGAAAGGCACAACAGGGAGTAGAGGTTCGTTTGATTTATGATGATGTAGGTTGTCGAAATTTATATCAGAACCCGGAATTCTTTCGTGGAAATGAGAGGTGATGAAATATCGTCCTACTTTTTGGAGAAATTTTCATATCTACCGCAATATCACATCGAAGAGACCACCGCAAGGTGGTGATTACTGACGGAAAAAGTTGGTTATATCGGAGGAATTAACATAGGAGATGAGTATATTCACAAGAGCAAAAATTCTGGCTTTTCGGAGAGATACAGCACTTGAGATAGAAGCGAGAAGTAGTCTATTCTTTGCAACTGACCTTTTTGCTTGCATGGTATATGTTGACGGAAGAAAAATTCAGACAGTCGATTTATTTCCGGAATTTGAAAACCAATCTGATGAGACAACCGACCGTTCTGTTGTTAATCGCAACTTCAGAGGCAAGCACCCCACAAGAGACCATTTATCAGGCATATTTTTCAGGAATAGGAAGTGCGGAAGAGACAATCTGGATTCAGACACCGTATTTTGTTCCGGACGAAGCATTGCTTACTGCGTTGAAGACAGCATTGCTTTAGGGTCAAAAGGTCAAAAATTATGTTTCCGTCCTTCCTGACCATTTTGTGGTATACCATGCATCACATTCCTATTTAGAGGAAGTGATGGAGCTTGGTGCGGAAGTTTATTTTTACAAAAAAGGATTCCTCCATTCCAAAGTTTTGGTGGTAGACCATTCTTTTGCAAGTGTAGGAACCTTGAATATGGATATTCGGAGTCAACCAATGCGGAAATCAATGCGTTCTTGTATGATGATGACACTGTAGATGAGCTGTATAATATGTTTCAAGAAGATTTGAAAGATTGCAATCAAAGTAGAGTATGCTCAATATAAGAGGAAGAGTTTTTCAAGAAAATGTTGGAAGGATTTTGTCGTATTGTTTTCTCCACTGTTATAGAGAAGGGATTTTAGAAATGAAGAGAGATTGAAAAAGCTGAAAAGTTAGTGAGCTGAAAGAACTTGCATCGACTGTGGTATTTCCGCATAAAGAAAAGCACATGAGTTCGTTGCTATGTTGCTCGGAGGAGTCGTATGACGAAATAGTGAGAGAGTATTTTTGATAAGAGAGCAACAGCCTTTGTCGAAAGAGGAGCAGGAAAACCCATCTTCAAATCAGAAAAGAATCCTCTCAGCAAGAGCAAGAGATGAACAGTACTCGTCATAACTCGTAGGACAGAATATGAGAGAATCATTCAGGACAAAGATCTGGCAACGGCAGAAGTACTTTTGGAAATTCTTCCGGACGGATTTGGATTTTTACGAGGACCGAACTATATTTCGACCGAAAATGATGTTTGGTCAGTCCGGCACAATTCGACGATTTAATATGAAAACGGAGACAAACTCCTTGGAACGGTTCGACCGAAAACAAGAATGAGCGTTTTGATGCACTTTTGGTGTCGTCAAATCCGTCAACGGAATCAAAACCGGATATCGCTTCAAAGAGAAAAGATTTTGAGAAATTGGTTCCGATTTATCCGGACACACGATTGAAATTGGCGCATTGTGATGTATCGCCTTCCGTCCGTTTGGTGGATATTTTTACACCGATCGGAAAAGGACAGCGCGGTCTGATTGTTGCGCCGCCAAAAGCAGGTAAGACAACTTTACTCAAGCAGATTGCCAATGCAATTTTGAAGAATCATTCCGAAGTAGAGTTGATTATGCTTTTGATTGATGAACGACCGGAAGAAGTGACGGATATTCGTAACTCGGTACAGGCAGATGTGATTTCATCCACTTTTGATGAGTTGCCGTCCAACCCTATCAAAGTAGCAGAGATGGTGTTGGCAAGGGCCAAAAATTTGGTAGAACACGGAAGAGATGTCGTGATTTTGATGGACAGTATCACACGATTGGCAGAGCATACAACCTGACCATCGTTCCGACAGGAGAACATTATCAGGCGGATTGGATCCCGGCGCACCTATGACCCAAGAAATTTTTCGGAGCGGCAAAGAAATAGTGCTGCAGGAGGTTCTCTGACTATTTGGCAACTGCATTGATTGATACAGGCTCGAGGATGGATGATAGGATCTATGAAGAATCTAAGGGAACCGGTGACATGGAACTCGATTAGATCTGCAAAATTGGCAGAAAAAGATTAGTTCCCGGCTATGGATATCGACCGTTCCGGCACAAGAAAAGAAGAGCTGTTACTGGATGTAAAAAGAATATGAGAAAATCTTAGAAAATTACGAAGAATTCTATCCAACAAATCATCTCAAGAAGCAATTGAAACCGTTCTTCGAGCAAATTATTTTGCGAAGGATACTGATGAACTGTTGGACAAAAGTCCTTTCCTACTATGAAAAATAAAAAAGATATTCTATTTGCACAGATATCTTGTTCGTTTCAGAGAATGCTTTGAATATGAATCCTTAATTTTTCTATCATTTCCATCATAGGGTAATACAAAAACCAATAGAACTGCCATAACTTTTAAATTTGAAAAGCACTCTTTTTAACATCGTCCTATTTGAACAGGAACAGATGAGTAGGATGATGAAACCATGAACAGCAGCTAAAATGATGATAGAGATCAAGTAAATAAGCACAAGTGATGGTAGGTAACAGTATCAAAATTCAGAAACAAGCAAAAGAGAAAGCAGTTGATTATTCTCCTCAATACAGTATAATACATATGTTATACTGTATTGAAAATGGAGGTCATATTATGAAATGCAAGAAAGTATTATCTGTTATTTTGGCGTGTACATTGCTGTCAACCACGCACTGCTGTCCTGTTTGCCGAAACAAAACAACAACATTTCAAAGAACAAGTCATCACAGACAGGCACCTATGATGATATAGGGAGCATTAGCAAAAAGAAAAAATTTACTACCTGCAAAAATATGATATTATCAATGACCAATGGAAGAACAGCAGTCTATTTATGCCTGAAGAAAAATGACAAGAGCATAAAAGTGCGGAACTTATCTTAAAAACAAACCTTTCCAAAGAAATTTTGACAAAAGAAACCAATCCTGACAAACAGAAAAAGATTATTTTACAGACATTGCAACTCACCCGTTAAGTACATACATCAATTTATCACAACAATATAACATCATAGCGGGTTATTCAGACAATACCTTTCGAGCAGACAACCTTGTAACAAGAGAAGAATTTGTCACCATGCTGAATCAGTCACAAAGTGGCAAGCAGAACATAGCTGACTGAAACAAAGAACACCGAAGTTCACAGATGTGAAAGCAGACAGATGGTCAAACAAAACATCACAGCGCGCAAAGCAAACATAGTGACGGGATATCCTGACAAGACATTCAGACCTAAAGACACCATCACAAGAGCAGAGGCATATATAATTATCAACAACTGCCATCGAGAACTGTACAGCAACTATAAAGGACTTGTCGGAACAGCCACACAATAATCAAGCACAACCGAATATCACAGTTCATTTGATTCAAGAAAAGCAACAAAACTCATCCAAACCGTAAAACAAACTCAATAGGACAGTATAGATTCAGTATGGAACATCAAATATCGCAGTGAAACTATATGATTCAAGCCGAACATCAGAACAAAAACGGCAGAACTCAAAAACATCACCGTACCGAGAACAACACCGTCGGATACAAGAAATATCAATATAGAAAATCAACTGTCGGAATCGAAGAAAACCGAAAATCGCAACATCGCCGGCAAAAAGACAATGAAAAAGCGGCAGCGAAAAAGACAATCACAGCGGACAAGTAACACCAACCAAAAACATATCAACTAAAAGTGGTATCGACACAAGGAGGAATCATTCTGTCCCAAACACAAGGACGATATTCAAAGGACAACTGCATCGTTGAAAGCAAAAAGCATATCAAGAACATAAACACTTTTCAACGAATGGCTCAGTACAGACGGGGACATTTGAAAACAGAAACAGAACACCACCTTCGTCATGCCCGACCGAGACTACAATCACGGCAGAATTTTTATTACCGTTCGAGAATATCTGGACGACGAATTCAAAAACAACTCGGACTTGATCCAAGCAAAGAGATAACGACGGAGACGGACTGAGAGGACGGATTACATGGTACAAACAGATCCGCTTCAAAAAGACACAGACCGTAACGGAACAAGCGATGCAGACGAAGACTACGACAAAGACAGGCTTACCAACCTACAGGAACAACAGTTGGAAACAGACCCAAGTGATGATGACACAGACGGAGACGGATTATCTGACGGCGATGAAGTAACAAAAACACCAAAACCAATCCACTTATTCAAGATACCGACGGAGACGGACTCACCGATGATGAAGAATTGCGATTGGGACTTAATCCCACTGAAGTTATGACAGACGGAACAACGCATGACAGCGAAAAAAGAATCAGACAAACCACGAGCGAAAATGCAATGACAGACGGTATATATCAAAGCGAAAATCCGTTCGTTCCGTCCGTTACGGGAGAAGTAGCCGGAGACATCAACAAAAATGTCAGATTGAACCGTATCGAACATCAAATACTGGGGAATAATCACGCAATCGTAAGTGATGCTGTAGAAATTACAACAGAATATCAGCAAAATCAGGCATTAAATATCCAGTTAGAATTGAGCTCAAAATGTTCGGATGATTATAAAGGAGACTTATGAACCTTGTTATTGCAACCTTCTCAAAAGAAGAAGGCATGGAACTCATCCAAAGTGATGTAGACATCAACAACAAAAGCAATCAAAGGAACCGTCCGATGGGAAGGAATCTACTGTGATAGATATCGACCAATTTCTCAAACGACTCGGAATTGATGTTTTCCAAAATATCAACCAAAACAAACTTGCAGAAAAGAGAACGCAAATTGATAACAAAGCCATACTGGACATCAAAAAAGAACTGCAAAAAAATATTGCGACAACACAAAACCAAAGAGAAATTACCGCAATCAAACAACAATGTCACAAAAATCAAGACAACAATCTCGGTGTAGGTGAATCTGCGGATCATTCTGTGTCAAAAAGCAAAGAGATAGATAAAAATATCAAGCAAAACAGTAATGAAAAGCAACAACAGAATCAACCGTCAAATCAAGAGAAAAAAGAACATAGCGATCCCGAAACTTCATATCGTGCCGATACAATATCCGATGATTCTACAAACAATGCAGAAGAATATACCGAACAAAATGCAGATAAGATAACAGCGGACAGAACAAACAAAACTGTAAAAACAACCGAAATCGCAGAAACAGCAGATAAAAGATAATATAGAAACAGAATATGACAACACAGCAGGACATCCTATAGAAGAAAAACGCAGAAAAACAGACAATATATATCATCAAAAAGAAACGATAAAAGGACAAGACAACATAACAGAAAATCAGACAACAAACAGTACAGAAACAAAAAGAAGAAACATTATCAACCTATACCGCAAGAACTGCTATCCGTTAAACAAAAACCCCATCTGCAAACCACAGCAGATATTGTATTTGTAGTAGATTTATCTTTTTCGTTTGACGCCGAAAAACGAGAAGAATATCCAAACACTGTATCGAAAGGGATTTCAGTCATTTGTTCAAAAGATATCCAATATTGAATATCAATGCCCGATATTCTTTATTGAAATAATGTCCATTGATACAACATAAAAATGGAAATGCATCGGTTTGGAAACGGCGAACTTTTCCTTTGGATGTGGGTAATAGATCTTCACAGAATGGAAATTTTTGGTCTGAACTAATCACAAAGAGACAGTGGATGCACTATGCGAAAGCATATCAACTGGATTGGAGAGAAGATGCAAATAAATTGTAATCCTGATAGCAGATCCCGTAGGGATGTATTTCCTTGTTTCCGTATTAACGAAGATACTACTGATTATGACGTAACTTGATGAAATAGCAGAACTGTTTGTCCAAAAAGGAATTGTTGTTTGTCCCTGCACGAATTAAGAGATTTCAAGGATTTGCAGAAAACAGGTGGCGCATGTATAAAGACTTTTATGAAGAAGCATACTCAAAGATGGTTTTGGATTAAAAATACTCGTTCTGGACAAGAGTTTGCAAACAAAACTATATCACTTTTATTCTATCCAAATTAAAACAAAAACCGTCCGACACCGTTTTCTGATGATCATCAAATGATCAAACTCACAAAACCAGTTGAAGAAGCAGATACAAACGATAGTGACGGAGACGCGCTTCACAGATAAAGTTAAGAACTGGAACACAAGTACAAAGAAACCCGCATCAAGAGGTCAAACAGCTACTTGCAAGATACAATATCGACCCGAAATACTACACCGGTAAAAAGACACGACGCATGGAAATACAGCTCCAACCCGACATTGATTGATAGCGATTATGACGGCATTCCCGATGGACCGATAGATTACGACGGAGCACGGGTACAACCGGACGAATATCCGAAAGACGAACTCGACTATAGACAGCGTCTAAGATCCAAACATATCAAGATAGCGATTACGAAGATATGTATGATGATAGCAATATAACCGGAGAAGATAATTATCCTGCAAATGCAGAAGAACCGGATGACTTGGCATATCTGTCGCTAAGAACACCAGCCCGAGGAAACCCGATGAAAAATAGAAAAATACAATCACAATACCTTCAGCGGCAAGCAAACAAAAATTTATCTCCCTGTAACCTTGATGTGGATTATCGTACCTCTTTCCGAAAAACAACTGAAAATATCATGAAGATTTGTCCAAACTCGAATCCTGTATTCCATGCTTGCATATGGTGACGGAAGATAAAATTATATGGAGAAAGAAAATTTCTCATCGAAGAAACCATGCAAAAATTCGGACGAAAGATATCCGAGTCTCACAGTCTTGCAAACAGCAATCGAGACGACGACATCACAAAAGCAATCGTAGGACACAGACTCGTAACACACGAAGGCGAAACCAAAGACATCGTCGTAGTAGTAATCAGAGGAACAAACGGAACCATACAGGAATGGTCACAATTTTGATGTCGGAGCAGCACGAGCAGACTATTGGGATAGAGACAACCCTGATTGGAAAACAAAAACATCACAAAGGATTCGATAGCAGCCAACAGACTCGACAAACATTTGCAACAATATATCAACCAACTTGGGTCAAAGCACCAAAATCGTAACCTACTTTTACAGGACACTCAAGAGCGGCGGCGGTTGCAAATATATTGGGAAAAAGATACGAAAACAAACCCGATATTAAATCCTTTACCTACACCTTTGCAACACCGAACACAACAACAGGCAAAGCAACGGCAAGCACCATCTACAATATTGTAAACAAAGATGACCTTTGTGCCGTGCCTTCCGCTATCCAAATGGGGGATTCAAAAGATATGGCAAAACCCATGCGGTGAGTATAGAAGATAATTATGAATATGACGGTAAGAAAAACCTATACAGAAAAGAAAGAGACATGGAATATCTATTTCAAAAGGGTAACTATAACTCCAACGGAAAACAACAAGATACCGTAACAGAATTCGGCAGAGTAATCCCCTCAAGAGAAGAAATATACAAAAACTGACAAAAGATCAAACTTATGTTTACAAACAAGAATATGACACAGAAGAACAAGTAAGAAAGGCTTATGAAAAACAAAAACAAAAATATGGAAACAGAATCAGTCGCTTTTACCGAATTACAAATTGTAAAAGAAATCAAAGACATTACATGACGTTGACAGACAAAGAAGACCGTATAAAATGGGAGTCAAGAACGGACAACAGTAATGATGATATTGCTGATGTTACTGCCAGAGAGCAGCATATTCTATGGGACAAGAGAAACCGGAGTATATCAGGTGGTGTCGGAGAGACAATCAAAAATATTGTCGCTGATTTAGGATTTTATGCAACTGAAATACTATATAGCAAGAGAAAATTTTTACATTCAGGCAGACTCACAAGGAGGAATACTGGCATGTTTTCAATCTGGGTGGAATGGTTGATACCACACACCAGCAAGTTATTGGATAATAGCAAATGATAGTAAAGGGTTAATTACAAAAAGAAACTAAGTAGAAGGGAAGCATGACAAAAATATATTTAAAATCCGTTCTAACAAGCAGTATTCCTGTCCTGTTAGGGGATGGTGTAATATTGACAATGCTCTTGTAATTTTAATTGTTCCAATCATAGGATTTATTATAATGTGATATATATTATGAGTATGTGCATTCTAGACAGAATAAAGTTATTTTGTTAAATCCGATACTTTTTGGATTTTTGTTTCAGTAGCCTGTTATGTGCTGTATAGATGCTGCTAAAAATGGATTCCATCCATGGAATTATTAGAAGAGTATGAGTTATTAATCGGCAATATACGGACAATAATTGTATATTGCTGTACATAAGATGGAAATGGTTGATACCAACACACCAGCAAGTTATTGGATAATAGTTAATGACAGTAAAGGATTGATTACAAAAGAAAACCGAGGAGGAAAATAAGCAATGTTCAAGGTCTATTTAAAACATTATTAATATCAATCATTTGTATAGGATTACCTATATTAGATCTCATTTTCAATTATTGATGATGAAGTAGTATATTATCGGTATGTTAGCAATTGGTTTAATTATTTCATGGTTGTATATATTGACATATTGACTTACTAAAAATAGAGTAGTAGTATTGAATCCAGTGATTTATTTGTGGGTTAGCATTGTGATGTGGATGTATTCTTTTGTAAAAAGCACCTCTGAAAATGGATTTTACCCGGGAAATTTTTAAGAGAGTGATGACAATCACAATATACGGATAATAATTCGTATATTGCTGTACATATAGGCGATACCTACACACCTGCAAGTTATTGACAATAGCAAATGATAGTAAAGGGTTGATTACAAAGAAAAATAAAACAAATAAGGGGAAGTAACATGAGAATGTATATATAATGTCGATTTTAATAGCTATTCCTTTTGGAGCAATAGGATGTGTGTGTTTTTGAGCAAGGGGGTTTACATCTACTTTGAGCACCATCTATAGGTTTGATACTGGGCTGGATATATATAAGCATGTAGATTCTACCAAAAATAGAATAAAATTATTTTTATTAAACCAGTTTTAAAACTATTTCATTTTATGTTGTGGGTAGTTTATGATTTTTCCATAAGAGATAGAGGTTTTTGGCAGGTTTAATAAATTATGGAATTTCTGGAGTAATATAGAACTAAGCAACATACGGATAATAATTGTATATTGCTGCACATAAGGTGAATGGACGACACCCATACACCTGTGTTATTGATAATAGCAAATGACAGTAAAGGGTTAATTACAGAAAATAAAATAAAGGAGGAATTACCATGGTAGAAGTATATTTCAAATCGATTTTAATATCTATTCCTTTTGCAGCAATAGGATGTTGGTTAGCTTTTTGTTGGGATTGGGAGATGTATGGGCTTTTTGGAGGACCAATAATAGGTTTGATACTGGCATGGATATATATATATAAACATATAGATTCTACTAAAAATAGAATAAGATTGTTTTTATCCAATCCTGTTTTGTATTATTTACTTTTTATATTGTGGGCAGTTTATGATTTTTCCACAAGTGATGGAGGTTTTTGGCAGGTTTAATAAATTATGGAATTTCTGAGTAATATAGAACTAAGCAATATACGGATAATAATTGTATATTGCCGCACATAAGGTGGAATGATGATACCATACTCCCTGCAAGTTACTGGATAATAACAAATGACAGCAAGCATTTGATTACAAAAATAAAAAGGAGAGGATAGCCATGTTATTAAGCCCATATTTAAAATCAATTTTAATACAGTTGTTGTTACAGCAATGGGTTTTTGCATTTGTGTTGTTGAAGATTGGAACGCTTATGCATTTTTAATTGGACCAATAATAGGCTTGATAATATCGTGGAAATACACATCAACATGTGTAGATTCCAAGCAAGATAGGTTACTGTTATTGTTCTTGGAATCCGATCCTTTATTTAGTTATAATTTTGCAGTATTTTTAACATGGATATATAGATGGATTCCATCCATGGAATTATTAGCAGAGTACACTAATAATCGGCAGTATACGGATAAATAATTCGCTATATTGCTGACATAAGGCGATACCCACACACCCGTGTTATTGGATAATAGCAATGACAGTAAAGGGTTAATTACAGAAAATAAAATAAAGGAGGAATTACCATGGAGAGTATATTTCAAATCGATTTTAATATCTATCTTTTGCAGCAATAGGGATGTTGGCTAGCTTTTTGTTGGGATTGGGAGATGTAGGGCTTTTTGGAGGACCAATAATAGGTTTAATCACTGGTATGGATATATATATACATATAGATTCTAATAAAAATAGAATAAGATTGTTTTTATTAAATCCAGTACTTTATTTTTATTTTTGAATTAATAATGATATATTTATTTTCATTACAGAAATTCATCCTGGAAATATTTAAAAGATTGAAATTAAGCAACATACGGATAGTCATTCGCATATTGTTGCCATAAGGTGGAATGGATGATACCCATACCCCGGCAACGTACTATTTAATAGCAAATGATAGCAAAGAGTTAATCATAAAGAAAAATAAAAACAAATAAGAGAGGAAGGAGAATTATAGCATTGGTGGGCATTAGTTACTGTAGTGTTTATTTCATTGGCAGTGCATTGTTATACAAAAAGCAGACGAGAAATTGAAAAACGTATCGTGAGATTTAACGGGGTTATTTATGCAATTTTTATTATTTTGTTAGTTTTCTGTTCATTCATCAAGATATGAAAAATAGAGAAATATCTTTGATGAATATGATATATATACAGGTGGATTGGGTAGCTGGACATATAAGGGTTCAGATAAAGAATATTATTATATACATTCGCAGGGTTTTATGGTTTACGATCGTTATGCGGTACCGAAAAAGTTGTAAAGTATCTCCTATTGCAAGAATACGAGGTATAGTAGAGCTAATGATATTTACTTTGCCCGATGATCATATCTCTCATAGTAATACGGTCAAAGTAGATGGTTATAATTATATTTTGGCGGACAGTGTGATTATGATAAAGCCTGACTATGGTATGTTAATTGTTTATTATACAATTATAGCCGGTATCGTTCTGCTGATATATAATTCGGTAACATTACTTACAATTAATGACCAAAAATGATAGCCAAGCAAAGCAGAATGATAGTAAAGTAGACCAAGCAGAACAAAATAGTAGTGAAGGAATCTACTCGTCAAAAAGTAAAACCGTTTTAACAGATAATATTGTTATAAGTTTACAAAGTCTGATTTATAATGAGTGTAGTTATAAGAGCAAAACTCTCCGACTTACAGTTTTTGGGCAGAAAATTTCTATTGTTCTGTTCAAGTAAAGAGTATAATTAATAATCAGCAATATACGGATAATAATAATAATATACGGATAATAATAATAATAATATACGGATAATAATAATATACGGATAATAATATGATACAATATACGGATAATAATTCGTATATTGATTGCATATAGGTGGAAATGGATGATACCCACACACCTCGCAAGCTATTGGATAATAGCAAATGACAGTAAAGGATTGATTACAAAGAAAAAGAAAAACAAAATAATTCATGGAGGAAATAGTGTCAGTAGTATATTTGAAATCAATTTTAATATCCGTTCTTTGTGCAGCAATAGGTTTTTGTTAGGTATCGTAACTTTTTGGAGTGTTTATGGTGCATTTTTGTTTTCTTATAGGACCAATAATAGGTTTGATACTGGCATGGATATATATATATAAGCATATAGATTCTACTAAAAATAGAATAAAATTGTTTTTATTAAATCCAGTTTTGTACTATTTAATTTTTCTTATAGTAATATTGACATTATTGTATATAGAAGTTGCTAAAAATGGATTTCATCCATGGAATTATTAGCAGAGTGTAGTTAATAATCGGCAGTATACGGATAGTGATTCGTATATTGCCGTACATAAGGTGGAATGGATGATACCCATACCCCTGCAAGTTAGTTGGATAATAGCTAATGATAGTAAGCACTTAATCACTAAAGTGAGAGGGAGTAGCGATATGAATAAAAAGCATAAAATATATTTCATATCAACTTTTATCTCTGTAAGTTTTGCAACAGTATCTTTTGTATTTACAATGGGTGTTTATTTACAGACAATGATTTCGATATGTATAAATTTTTGATAGCTCCAATCTTGGGTTTAATTATATCTTGGATATATATATCAAAAATATAAAAATGATAGTTTTGTCATATTTTTATTTAATCCTACTTTATTATACGATATTAGCAACATTATTAATTCTGTACTTTGACTTCATACGGTAGGTTGAATGCATCGGCCTTAGTGATTATTGTTTGATACAGAAGTTACTGAAAATGGATTCCATCCGTGGAATTATTAGAAGAGTACAATTAATAATCGGTACATATACGGATAAATAATTCGTATACTGCTGCACATAAGGTGGGATGGTTGATACCTATACACTCTGCAGGCTATTGGATAATAGCTAATGACAGCAAGCATTTGATTACGAAGAAAAATAAAAACGAATGAAGAGGGAAGTAAGATGGATGACATATACATGATTTCAATTTTAATAGCAATTCCTTTTTGCAATAATAGGATTTTGCTTTGAGTGTGAAACGAGTTATTTTGGTTATTTTGGAGGACCAATAATAGGTTTAATACTGGCATGGATATATATGTAAGCATATAGATTCTACTAAAAATAGAATAAGATTGTTTTTATCCAACTCCTGTTTTTGTACTATTTAATTTTTTATATTGTGGGTAGTTTATGATTTTTCCAAGAATGATTTCATCCATGGAATTATTAGAAGAGTGTAGTTATAAGAGCAAAACGTCCTGACTTACAGTTTTTATCTTTGGTTTTTGCTTTCTTTTTGTAAATGTCTTTAAAGTAAATATTCAAGTCGAAAAAGTTACCGTAATTGTAACAAAAAGAATAAGATACTGATGAAACTGTCGGCAGAGTGATTCTATCAGAAGAAGTATGGTCAAAAATATGAAAGATGGCAGTTGATCGCTCTTTTTGATATTTTTGCTTTTGTATTATTTTGATGTGTGATAGTGATTTTGAGAGAAATGACAAACTATTTATTTTTATATTCTATCTTCCAAAACAGGGTTATTTTTGAGAAAAATATGATATAATAAGTAGGGAATAATTTGATATGAATTTTTGGAGATTAGGTCTATTTCGTTGGAAACGTGTTTTATATAAAATATTATATGACAATGGGCTTGTCTTGCAAAAATGAAATAAAATGAGAATTGATGCTATGGACAATTTTTTGTACTGTAGTTATCATGATAGAAGGAGGACGAATTGAAGCGAATTGAGACATTAAGAGAATATATGGGAAAAGAACAACATTTCCGCAACGTGGGTGACAAAACCGAGGACATCTACTATTACAGCGGATTTACAGGTTCAACCGGCTCTGCTTTGATTACAGAGGAGGCCTTGTACTTCTTTGCAGATTTCAGATACACCAAGCAAGTATCTCAACAATGTGTAGGCTATACCATCAAAGAGGTTTCAGCGAAGAAAAATACGGTGGATTACCTGAAAGAGTTGGTCGTTGGAACATTGGCGTATGAAAGACCAATATATGAGTGTTTTTGAATACAATGCGTTGAAATCGGCAATTTCGGAAGAGAGATTGGTTCCTTTAAAAAATACAATCACAGTGTTGCGTGCTATAAAGGATGAGGAAGAAATTGTTAATTTGAGACAAGCTGCCGCTATCGCAGACAAGGGATTTCTTCATGTGTTGGATATTGTGAAACCCGGAATGACAGAGAAAGAACTTGCGTTGGAGTTGAGTTCTTTATGAGAAAGCAAGGAGCAAGCGGATTGTCTTTTTACTACAATTGTAGCATCCGGAATTCGTTCTTCTATGCCACACGGGGTTGCAAGTGATAAGGTTATTGAAAAATGATATGTTGACATTGGATTTTGGTTGTATGTATAATGGATATTGCTCTGATATGACAAGAACTTTTTGTGGTGGAACTGCAGATGACCGTCAAAAAGAACTGTACAACATTGTCTTGGAAACGCAGTTGAAAGTGTTGGATGCAATCAAGCCGGGAGCACGTTGCAAAAGAGATTGATGCTCTTTCTCGTGAAATTATTGGAGGATATGGATACGGCGAGTTCTACGACATGGTTTAGGGTCATGGAGTAGGTCTTGAGATTCATGAGCTACCGGTGTTGAACGGGACTTCTGAATTTGTTTTGGAAGAAAATATGGTTGTGACGGATGAGCCGGGTATCTACCTCCCTGATTTTGGTGGAGTGAGAATCGAAGATACCGTTTTGGTAACAAAAGACGGATATGACTTGATATCCAGATCAACGAAAGAGTTTATTGAAATAAAATAATGGAGGATTGAAAAATGATTTCAGCGGGAGAATTTAGAAAAAGGGATTACATTTTCGAAATGGACGGACAACCATACTTGATTGTAGATTTCAACACGTAAAACCTGAAAAGGTGCTGCGTCTGTTCGTACAAAGTACGTGAAACTGGTAACAGGTGTATTAAGGGAAGAAACATTCAACCCAAAAATGATAAATATCCACCCGCAACTGATTGGAAACAAAAAGAAATGGAATATCTATACAATGATGGTGAAATGTACTATTTCATGGATAGTGAAACATATGATCAAGTTCCTTTGAACTATGAGCAAGTAGAAGATGCAATTCGTTTCTTGAAAGAAAATGACAGAGTAGTGATTCGGTTCTACAAAGGAACTGCATTCCAAGTAGAAGCTCCAAATTTTGTAGAGTTGACTGTTACAGAGACAGAACTGGGGGTAAAAGGAAACACTGCTACCAATGTAACAAAAATGCTGTCGTAGAGACAGGTGCAACAATTCAAGTGCTGATGTTTATCAACGAAGGCGATAAAATTAAAATTGATACTCGTACAGGAGAATATTTATCTCGCGTATAATTGGGTATCTCTATTAGTAGGTATGAAATGGATGATCCATTTTTACAATATAATCAATAAAGGAGAGATGAGCATGGAATATTTGAACGAAAGAGCTGCTTATTTAAGAGGTTTATGTGATGGGTTGGATATTTCAGAGGAAACCAAAGAAGGAAAAATTATTTTTGAACTGATCGATTTAGTAGCTGATCTTCCGATGTTTTGCAGAACTGGAGATAATCAAGACGAACTTGAAGAATACGTGGAATCAATTGATGAAGATCTTTCTGATTTGGAAGTAGATTTTTATGATATTGATGAAGAAGACGAATTCTCACGATGACGATGATTATTTGGAAAATGACTTGTCCGAATTGCGGAACAGAAGTGGAAGTAAGCGGAGAAGATTTGAAGATGAAGCATTGACCATTCATTGCCCTGAATGTGATGAAGTGTTGATTGAAAGTGTAGAAGAGTCTGAGGACGAAAATGTAATAGGTTCTTTCAGAAATTTGAAGAATGGGATTTTGGAAAAGGGAACTTGTTTGAGTTTCCTTTTTCAAAATAAAAAGTGAGTCCGTTTGTTGAATGATAGTAACAAGATTCAGATGTAATGAAATAGGATGGATTTGTGTGATTATCAAAGAAAAGAAGGAGTGAAGATGACCTTGAAGGAACTAAAAGAGTTTCAAAAAAAAATCGGATATACGTTTCAAGATGAAAAGTTACTTCGAGAAGCGTTGACCCACACTTCCTATATCAATGAAAATCGCAACAAAAATTTGAGACCGAACGAGAGATTGGAGTTTTTGGGAGACAGTATTTTGGGAGTTGTGGTAAGCACCTATCTGTTCGAAAAGAGAAAAGACCTTCCCGAGGGAGAATTGTCAAAGATTCGTATCGATTGTATGTGAAGATTCTTTGCAATTAGTTGCTAAGAGATTGGATGCAGGCTCTTACATCTATATGGGAAAAAGGTGAAGAAAATGACGGGGTGGAAGAACAAGACATTCCATCTTGGCGGATATGGTGAAAGCTTTTGATAGCGGCGATTTATTTGGACGGTGGAATGAAAGCTGCCCCAAAATTTATTTTTATTTATGGAAGATGTGATGAAAAGCAACTAAGGGAGATATGGACAAGGACTATAAGACAAGGCTGCAAGAAATTGTGCAACAAAAACCGGATCGCAGTATAGAATATCGCGATTGGAGAAAAGGGACCGGATCATCGCAAAATATTTGTGGTAGAGTTGTTAGTAGACAAAAACAGGTTGCAGTAGGAGAAGGATACAGTCAAAAAGAGGCAGAGAAACAGGCGCAGCCTTGCAACTCATGTTGTCTTAAGGGAAGAAAATATGACGGGAAATGATAGGGAAGAAAAATTACCATTCCGATTTTTGTACCTCACAAAAGGGTGTCCGAATGACTGTGTGTTTTGTAATCAAAGAAAGATTACAGGGAATGACAGAGAAATGACAGTATCTCGTGCAAAAAGCTACCTATAGAAGAATTTTTGTCAGAAAAAAGAGGATGCTTTTATGAGATTGCATTTTTCGGCGGAAGTTTTACAGCAATTTCAGATGCAAGGAGAGTAGAGCTGTTGCAACTGGCTCATCAATATATTTTGAGCGGAGAAGTGAAGTCCATTCGTATTTCCACAAGACCGGATGCGATTGATGAGATGATATTGGAAGAGTTGCAACAATATGGTGTGCAAGTGATAGAATTGGGAGTCCAATCCTTGAATGAAAGAGTGTTGCAAGAGAGCAATCGAGGACATGATGCGGCATGTGTCTATCGTAGTGCAAAACTGATTCAGGAGTATGGGTTTCAGCTGGGATTGCAGATGATGATCGGACTTCCGTTTGACAGTGAAGAAACAATTTGGTTTACTGCAAATGAATTTGTGAACATGAAACCGGATATGGTACGAATTTATCCGACTTTGGTGGTAGAAGATACGAAGCTTGCACATGGATGAAAGAGGGTATCAGCCTCTTTCGTTAGAACAAGCGGTGGAACAGGCGAAAAAATGCAAGGTTCTTTTTGCTTGTCATGATATTCCTGTGATTCGAATGGGATTGCAGGCGACGACGGAAATACAGGATGGTAGCTCCGTTTTGGCAGGGCCGTTCCATCCGGCATTCGGTGAGATGGTCTACTCTGCCGTCTATCAAGATTTTTTGGAAGAAAAATATTTGTGGAGAAAAGAAGAACAGAGAGAATTGATGTTTTACGGACGATTGTCGGAAGATGATACAGTTATAAAAGTTACGGTCCCTAAGAGGCAAGTTTCTCGATGGATTGGGAATCATGCAAGTGTCAAAAAATATTTCGGAAAAAAATATTCTGTTTCATTGCATACAACGGAGAACCAAGAGAGACCGTTCGATTGTACGAAGAGAGTATACAGAGAAAGAAATTTTTGAGATTGTCTTCAAAAATATAAGAAGAAAGAATAGATTGGTAGGGAGTAAGATGGAGCGTTATGTCGAATCTAATCAAATTGCCGTAACTTTAAAAATGTCTCTCGATTGCGGTGTATTTGAATCAGTACATTGATTTAAGAGAAAGCAAGAGTACGGACAGCAATTTGGAATGATGATAGAAAACAATTGAAAGAGATAAGAGTAGAATCAGAGAAATGAATTTCTGACAAAGGATGAGGTGTCACTAGGTATTGAAGTTAAAGTCGATTGAGCTAAAGGGTCTAAACCTTTTCAAAACAAAAACAAAGATTGTATTTCCCGTAGACGGTTTGGTGAGCATTGTAGGACCTGAACGGAAGCGGTAAGAGCAACGTACTCGATGCTTTTCGTTGGGTGCTGAGAACAGAGTGCCAACGCTGCGCGGTGAAAAATGGAAGATGTTATTTTTCGGGGACACAGTTCAAAAACCGTTGAATATGTGTAAGTGGAGATTGTTCGATAACAGCAGTCATACACTTGATTTAGATTATGATGAAGTGAGCATTCGTCGAAAAGCGTATCGAACCGGAGAGAGCAGTTTTTATATCAATAACAAATCTTGTCGGTTGAAAGATATTCGAGAGTTGTTTATGAATTCCGGTATCGGACGGGAAGGATATTCCATTGTAGGACAGGGTAGAGTAGATGAAATTGTAAATGCAAACCTCAAGACAGACGAAAAATATTTGAAGAAGCTGATGAATTACCAAATATCGATATAAAAGAAGAAAATGAGCGAAAACTGTCTCGTGTTAAGGAGAATTTGGAGCGAATCGAAGATGGTATGCGGAAATAGAGCGCCGAGTATTGCCTTTGGAGAAAGAAAAGGAAAAAGCGGAGCAATATTTTTGCTGAAAAAGAACTGAAAGTTTCTGAACTGAATTTGATTTTTGAAGGAAACCGAAGATTGTGGAACAGATTCAAACTGATAAGAGGAATTACATCAAAGAGAGCAGGAACGGCTGTCCAAAGAGTCGCAACTGGAGAATTTGCAAGAGCAGAAAGAAGAACATGACAATTTTTCGGAAAAGAACAGAAACAGTTGCAGGAACGATGCAACAACAGTTGATAGAGAAATCGGAGCAACAACAGACGCTTACCTACAATATTCAAAAAGAATGATGAGATTGTGTCAGTCATACACAGGAAACTTATTTGAAAAATGAGTTGATTTTCTTTGGAGAATGATGTCCATTGATTGAAAGAAGACAGACAAGCAAGAACTCTTGTTGCAACAAAAACAAGGCGAAGAAAAAGGAAAAAGCAACAACAATTGAAGAAATGACTTGAAAGAAGGAGAGGTTGTCTCTTATTTCAAAGAGTTGGAAGAATGAATCAAAGAAGAACAAAAGTTATTTTTGATAAATAAGTCAAAAATACATTTTGTCCAAAAAGAACAGCTTAAGTACAACAGAAGGAATCTAAGACAGAAGGAATGGAGCATGAGTAGAAAACAGAGTTGAGGCAGAAGATTCAAAGTTGTTCAAGAGGTGGAAAAGAGCCGTCTTGCATTGGAAACGAACAAATGAAGAACAGATGAGCTTAGAACAGAAATTTCATGAACTACGAGGAAAAATGGAATCCTATAAATCACAATTGGATTCATTGACCAAGGAGTACAATGAATCTCAGGTAGAGGTCAATACCTTGGATTCCAAACGAAAAATGCTTGAAACGATGCAGAAAGAGCATGAAGGAATGCCACATGCGATTAAGCCGTTGATGAAGGATTTGAAGTTGGATGGAATCTATGATGTGGTGGCGAATTTGATTGATACGGATAAAAAATATGAGACGGCGATTGAATCTGCATTGGGAGGAGCAATCTATCATATCGTTGTAGAGGACAGTTTTGTTGCCAAAAAAGCAATTCAGTTTTTGAAAACAAATAAATTGGGCAGAGTGACCATGCTTCCGATTCAGAATATGAAGGCGAAATATCCGCATAGCCTTGCAAAACAAGAACTTTTTGCCACCGAGCAGTGAAGGTAAATCCTAAATACCAAACCGTCATTGACTCGTTGCTCGGAAGAACGATTTTGTGTGAGACGATTGACCAAGCGATTGAAACTTCCAAGAAATACGATTATCAGTACAAAATTGTAACCTTGGAGGGAGATATCTTTAACGCAGGAGGTTCTGTAACGGGCGGTTATCGTTCTAAAAAGGTAAATTGGCTTGTAAACAAGAGATTGCAAAGAACAAGAGACACTGCAAAAACAACAACAATTGGCACAGTTACAAGAGCAAAGAGAACGGTTGTTGGAGGAAGAAAAGAAAATTGGAAATATCAACAAGAATTGTGGAGTCGGTTGGAAGAGAAGAAAAACAAAAGGAAGAACTACAATTTCAGACACACCAACTGGGAACAAAAAGAAATGGAGTTAGAGCGAAGAATTCAGGAAAAATCGTGTTGTTACAGCAGTTGGAAGAAAGACAAGAAAAGTGAAACAGTCAGATTGCATCATTTGAGAAAGAGATTGCAAAACTGGAGGCCGAACAATCTGCTCTATCAAAATTTAATTTTGGAAAAGAAACAGGAAAAACCGGATTTAAACAACAGAAACAAATGCATGGGAAAAATTGAAACACTTTCGATTAGATGCACTCATTTAGCTTCGTCAAATAGAAGGATTGCAACATACCATTCAAATCAGTCGGATATCGGCGTCTGTTTCAGACAGATTGCAGAAAGAAACGACAGGAACAAGAAAATCAAGAGAGAGTGGAGCAACTCATAGCAGAAAAAGAGCAATTTTCTTTGGAGAAGAAGAAATTGGAAGAAGAGAGCATTGCGCTGAAAACAGCAACTTGTTGAACAGCAACACAAGGGACAAACAAAACTTGAGTCGGAGCAACAGTTGGAAGAAAGAATAAAACAGCTGGAAAGCGAACAGCTCAAAGAGATGAGAGCATCATTTGAGTTGGAGAAACGACTCAACAAGAACAAAATGATTATCGATCATTACAATGAAAAACTGGAAGAGGATTATCATCTTGAAATCGGTCAAATTCAAGCATTTTACGATGAGAACGCAAATACGAAAAAGACATATATTCAGAGTTGAGAAGAAAGATAGATTTATTGGGAAATGTGAATTTGAATGCTATTGAAGAGTACGCTGAAGTAAAAGAACGATATGAATTCTATCGAGAACAAAAACATGATTTGATTTGAGGCGATGGAGACAACGGAGAAGGTCATTCGAGAGTTACAGTATACGATGTCGAAGGAGTTCAAACAAGAGTTTGCAGAAATCAATAGCTGTTTTCAACATACATTCCGTGCTCTGTTCGGAGAAAGCGGAACGGCAGAATTGGTTTTGGTAAACGAAGAAGACTTGTTACAGTCTGAAATTGAAATTACGTACAACCGCCGGGAAAAACTGAAGAGTATTGCGGCAATGTCGGGCGGAGAAAAAGCCTTTGACAGCGATTGGAATCGTGTTTGCGATTTTGATGAGAAGACCGGCTCCGTTCTGTTTTTGGATGAGATTGATGCACCTTTGATGATATCAATGTACATCGATTCAACGAATTTTTGAGCCATCTGTTAGAAGAGACACAGTTTGTGACGATTACACACCGACGGGGAACGATGAAGTCATCCAAATATATCTATGGTGTGACAATGGAAGAAAAAGGAATTTCCAAATTGTTGAGTATGGAGTTACAAGAAGCGGGAGACTTTATTGAAGAATAGAAAGTCAGCTTTGAAAAGATGTTATCAAAAATCAAAAAGAAAGGAAATAGAAGGATGTTTAAGAAAATGGTTTTCGTTTGGAAAAATAACGAAGAGGAAACGGTAGAAGATATCGTGGAAGAGCAGGTGGAGGAAACACCGGAAGAACCGGAAGATATTGTAGAAGGGCGCAGAGGAAATACCGGAAGAATCGGAAGATATTACAGAACAGCAAGCGGAGGAAATATCGGAAGAACTTCACGATATCACAGAAGGACAAGTGCAAGAATTATCGGAAGAGCATGTAGAAGAAGTGCCTGTAGAATTGGTAGATGTTACAGAAGAGGAAGCCGAGGAAGAAACCTGAAAAGAGAGGTGCACGCTTGAAAGAAGGACTGTCTAAAACAACACAAAACATTACGGGAAAGATAGATCAAATGCTTGGAAATTACACCAAGATTGATGAAGATATGCTGGAAGAGTTGGAAGAAATTTTGATTACTTCGATGGGATATGAAACGACCGTCGAGATTGTGGATCGATTGCGTCAAAATTTAAAAAGAAAAATTGATTGATGATCCTGCACAAGTGAAGCCGGAACTGAAACTTGTGATTGAAACCATGTTATCAAGAAAATCAAGAAAACTTACGAATTGAGCAATCTCCGAGTATTTTTGGTGGTAGTAGGAGGAACGGGGTTGGAAGACAACTTCGATTGGAAAAATTAGTACATCAAATGAAAGGACAAGGAAGAGTGTGTTACTTGCAGCTGCAGACACCTTCCGAGCGGCAGCTGCGGATCAACTTACGATATGGGCAGAACGAGCGGGAGTGGATATTGTGAAACATCAAGAGGGAGCAGATCCGTCTGCAGTTATCTTTGACGGGATTCATGCAGCGAAAAAGAGAAATATTGATGTTTTTGATTTGTGATACAGCAGGAAGATTGCATAATCGTAAAAATTTGATGCAGGAATTGGGAAAAATCTCAAACAGAGCGTGAGTATCCGGAGGCAAACAAAGAAGTGCTTTTTGGTAATTGATGCCACAGGACAAAATGCGCGATGAATGCAAAGGTGTATCCAAGAAGCAGCGCTGTTGAGGAATTATTTGACAAAGCTGGATGGAACGGCAAAAAGGCGGAGTGGTATTGGCAATCACTCAAGAGTTGAAAATACCGGTAAAATTTATTGAGTGGGAGAACAGATTGACGATTTACAAATGTTTGATGCTTCCTCTTTGCAGAGGCAATGATTGGATAATAGCGTGGGTTTGAAAAAAGTGATGTTTCAAAACGACATCGATTGATGACGGAACAACAGCCTGCGGCATTTTCTTTTAACCATTGTAAAACCGATAGATTATTCTGATGGTTTTATTACAAAACCGTAAGAATATACATATCCGTTTCGTTTTGTAGTATAATCAAGATGACTTTATCAATGAATAAAAATTTGTTTCTTGACAAAAAGGAGGGGTTTTTGAATGAAAAAGAATAGTGACTGTTGCGGTCAATACTTGCAGTTTCGACGGGGACCGCGTTTGCTGCGACAGGTGCTTTGAAAAGGAGTTTTTGTAAAACCTTATGTGTATGTGGTGAACGGACAAGCTTAAAACCATGGGTGCTGGATACCAAACTTTGGAATACCAAAACAGAGCGTATGTGCGGTTCGTTTTGTATCGGAAGCACTGGAATGAACGTGCAGTATGTAGAAAAAGGGCAAAGTAATCAATATCACTTCTCCGAAGAAACCGATGACAGAGGACGAGATTTGTCCATATATCACAACAAATGATAAAATTCGGGCATTGGAAGAAAAAGTGAAAAAATGGAAAAAAGAAAATGCAGATTTGAAACAAACATTGAAAGGACAACAAAACTTCGGTTGAGAACGAGTTTTTGAAAAACAACAAATCACCATTTGGATAAGCTCCTGTTTCTGAATTGGACGATAACATTAAGGTTACAGTCAAGGGATATGGTTTCGATAATCGGCGATAGAGATTTATACCTAAATATCCGTGTTGAAAATGTGAACGAAGATAATGAATCATTCCAGCTTTCTCCATCAGAAACAAAAATTTCTCTTAACGGAAAAGAGTATAAGGGGGATGTAGGGAACGGAGGACTGACATTATATAATATGTTGAGTAACAAGAAGGATCATACAGACGGCTCCGTTGTATTCAAAGGAATTGATCGTTCAAACGAAAAATGATGAGTATTTAATTGTTTTGTATACAGATGCATCAGGAGTGAAAAACAAACATTGATTACTCGTTTCAAATTAAAGTAGACCATTTTTAGAAAAGGAAGAGTATTATGAAAGAACAAATGTACTTGTAGCAACAGCATTGAGTTTGGCTTTATTACCAACCTCTGTATTTGCATCCACTTTGAGTGTAAGTAAGAAACAGCAAAAAGAAGGAACTCCTGTTCCGTTTCAAGCGGTGTTGAGTGCAGACTCGGCAGATATGGTAAAACAAGGAGTTATGACAGTTTCACTGGAAGAAGGATCTTTTTGTTGTAAAAGAAGGAAAAAGTATTTTTAGGCAACAAAGAAATTAAAAAGATGTTTCTGTTTTTGAAAAAGCATTTTTGTGGAATGTAACAAAAGAAGATGTTGCTGCTATCAAAAGGAGATACTAAATCAAAGTCACTGAATGGTAGAGACACAAGGTCTTGGTGAAAAGAAATTGACGGTAGATGCAAATGATATCGGACTTGGAGTAGATACCAAAGTATTTGCAACAATGACAGAACAAGATACCACTTTTGTGAAAGTGCTTGAGAAAGCTCCGTCTGTGGGATATCAAAGAGACTCTTTGAAATTTGCACAAACTGTTGTGGCTGTCAAAGGTGGAGAGCAATTGACAGTTACCCTTCCGGCAGGAATAGCTTGGAATGAAACCGAAATGAAAAAGAAGATTCTTTGAAAATGCAAACAATTGTATCTTTGAAGAAAAATGTTTTGACAGTGAAAGCGAACAAAGGAGCAACACAAGTGTTTGTGAAACCGGATGTATTTGTACCGGAAGAAGCTGCGAAAGGTGATGTAGCAGTAGAATTCAGCTCTGCAGAAAGAAAAGCAACTGCAGTATTGGCAGTTGTAGAAGAGTACCAAGTAACCATGACTGTAAAAAAAGGAATGAAGAAAGAGTTTGTAAATAAAAACAAATTCGAGAACTGTTGAGTTGAAGTGCAAAAGGAGGAAACTTCCTAGAAAACATCTTATGTGGACTTCAAATTAATCGGCGGAGTTGCTACTGTGGAAGCAGTTGGCAAAAGAAACCGGAGAGAAAGCTAAAATTACAAAAAGAAGTAGAAAAATTTGCATTCCGTACCAATGATGCAGGAGATACAATGCAATTGAATCTTGTGGTAACACCAAATAAAGGCAGCAAATTAGTAACTTTTAGAAGCAGAACTTAGAAATGCATCAGCAAAAGTTGATTTAATAGAAGTAGTTGAACCTGTTACTGTAAAGAATACAGTAAAAAACATTCAAGGCGGACAATTGAACGAAGAAGTTGGGGATGTAGTAATAGAAGAAGTTGAACCGAGAGCATTAGAAGCAGTGAGAACTTTACGTTCTTAAAGTGAAAGACACCAAGTTAAATCCTGTACTATTCGGTGACAATGCGAAATTAGATGCGAAAAAAAGCATCGTGAAAGATTTCGGTTTAACAAAAGGAGATGATGTGATTCAGTTTATGTTAGATCGTGCGTCTGTAGCTCCTAACAAAGGGTTGATTACAATTTCAGATTTGAAAATTTCTACACAAAGAACAATTGTGAACGGAAATTACAAAGTTGCTATTATATAAAGTAGGAAAAGCAGACAAAGAAAAGAAGAAATTGTATTGAATGACGGAAAAACGTTATGGATTGGAAGAATTGTCATCATTTGAATTGTTCAGCATCGGAACAGAACAAATGAAGAAAGAAACTATCTTTACATTGGGCTCTAAAAAGTATACTGTAGAGGGAACAGAAAAAGAATTAGAAACTGCCGTATACACAAAAGAAGGATATACAATGTTGCCAATGAGAGTTGTTGCTGAAACAATCGGAGTAGATGTAGCTTGGGATAATACAACAAAAACAGCAACCTTTACAAAAGGAGATGTAGTTATAAAAGTTGTTTCTGACAAAGCGGTATTGAACCGAAACGGCGTAGATATCAAAATGAACACAGTAAGTGAAAATGTAAAAGGTAGATTGTTCTTACCATTGAGCTCCTTAGGAGATGCATTCGGTTTGGAACGCGGTCAAGGATATGATTGGATGCCTGAAACAAAACAAGTAGTGGTAAGATACTAATTTCATCATAAAGAAATGTTTGAGTGAGAGGAGAACATCCTCTCACTTTTTATAGTAATGTTTCAAGTAGCTTATGAAAGGAGATTCCTGATGGCAATAATAAAACAGAAATAGGATTTTGCAAAAGAATGTATCGTTACAAGAATATAATACGAAAAACTCAATAGAATTTATTTTGATTATTTCCTGAAAACGAAGTGTTTCAGACGCTTAAAAAGTTATGGATAGACTCTGTGAAGGTGTAAATAAACTGATTCATAAAACAATCAAAAGTATAATTTGTAGAGATTGGATTGATTCAATCATTTAATAGGGTTTTAGTATAAAAACAGATGAGAATGGCTATTTATTACAATATTCCAAGTGTATAAAATGGGGTATCATAGTACCTATCAGTGATATGTATTCAGAGAAGATATCAGTGTAAGAAAAATAGAAGAATTTTTAAGATACCATAATGATTTCAGGAGGGGATTGTTGAAAAAGATGTGGCAGTAACGTTGTTATCTCAGTATGGCACTTACTTCGATAGGATTTGCACAAAACGAAACAAGAGCCTAAGACGTTGAGCTATGAAAAGCGATAGAACTGGCAATTCAAAATAGTTTGGAAATAAGACAAATAGATAGAAAACTGCAAAAAGGTAGAGACTGACAAACAAAGAGCTGGACAAAAGCGTCTAATCGACTGAGTTCTTCTCCAAATGATTATCCGGGAAAGGCTGAGCAGTGAACAAATTAGTATACCTCGTTGGAAAAGAAGATATGGAAAAGAGTTTGAATGAATTTAGTATCAGATATACCAAGCGTATGCTGGAGGATACTATTCGTAAGTTATTTCATTCCATTGAATCTTCCGTAACGGAAATGAAAGATTATGACAAGCAAATAGAATTAAAACAAAAAGAACTTCAAATTGCAAAAGTGAGATATTCTGGTCGGAAAATCAGTCGATACTGACTATGATTTGTTGCAGACTTTTTAGAGGGAATGCACGAAGGAACAAAAGAGACTGGAATTGCAAAAACAAAAATTAGAGCTGAACAAGTATTTGAGGATTAAAAAGACTGGACGAATATACATTGCTCATTCTGTATCAATATCAACCGATCGTTGACAGATGGACAATTGATCTCGCATGCACTGAGAGCTTCCACAGCAATACGTCTGTCGTTGCCAAGGAGAACGGAATCTCTTTACAACAGTTGCTGATTGATCAAAATCTTGTTTCAGGAAATCGAAAAATCAGCAGGAAGATGTGTATATTGCAAAACACGGAAAATCTCAAATTAAAGGAAGATATTCTCGAGGAGTGAAACGAGTAGTCCAACTAAAATTGACGGAAGAAAAATAGAGCTTTTTGTTGCATACAAAGAGACGATGAAACAGGAAATCGAAAACGATGGTTCGTTTGAAATACGGAAAAATTCCCAAAATTCAGTGTAGAAGCAAAAGAAAATGCAACTTAGTGAAATGGAGCGTCAGTATACAGAGTTGACAAAAGAGTATGAATTACAAAAATTCATTTTTGAAAATTTCAGCGTAAGCGGACCCAAATCTATAGAATCAAAAAGAGGAGAAGTGCCGAAAAGTGCAGCAGAACTGCAAGAACATTTTGTTTTTGGATTCTACTTTAAAATAACATTTCAGGGCTTCTTTTGATTGCCCGTCTTTTTATCTATGATCTCATACGAAACACTATTTAATACTATTAGATATTGAACCGACAGGTTGGATGTCGAACTACATGATTCTCCAAATTATTTTTCAGTAATTGTACATCTCCATACCCTGTATCTTTAAAACGGAGAATGGTATAAAATATAGACATAGTGTATGATTATGAAAAAGAGAACAGAATAGCATTACAAGCAGTTTTATTATAATTTTAATCAATGATTGATTATGATAATGGTTGTATATCGTGATGTTATTCAAGGCATGATTCATGTTTCAAGAAGCACTTTCTTACGATATAATATTGCCTATAATATATGAAAAAGTTCTGAAATTTGAGTAACAGAGAATTGGAATAAAATAGATATTGTTGAAGACGGATAGACTATAGAGGAGGAACTAAGGGAATATGAAACATCAGCCGGAGGAAAATCAGTCTGTAGAAAATGTAAAGAACAGTGAATTAATGAAGAATCAAGAGTTTTCTAAAGATAGAAGAAGCTGTAAAGTCGGATGAATTGGGGAGTTTTAGGACTGAAGAAGAGAAGAGAGTTCCGGACAGATAGAGGCTACGGAGACAGAAGAAAACAACTTTGCAGAAAGAAGAGGAGATGCTGTTAGAGAGTTCTGTATCAGAACCTTTGTCAGTGATAACATAGAGCAGAATGATAGCTGCAAGCAGAGGAATTTGTTACTGAGAAAAGCGAAACAACTAAAGAAAAGGAATTGTCACAAGAGGAAGAAGATAAAAAACTTAGTTTTTCAGAGAGAAGAAAGAAAAGAAGAGAAAGGAAATTATTTGAAAGACAGCGCAAGGTCATATTTTTGAAAACCGGAACGAATTGGTTGTCTTTTTGTTCCGTTTATCATACTGATTGTGTGTTTGCCTTGATTTCTACATGGTATCTCCTGACAGTCTTTTGAAAATTGCTCCAAAATGGTCAGGTGCTGCACTGACGGATTATCTCTCGTATCAAAAAACTTTGTTGTTGCTTATACCGCCGTTGTTTGTATTATTCGGACTCGTTGATCAAAGGAAGATGGAGAGAAAAAGACATCATTCTAACCTTGGATTTTTGTTTTTGACAGGATATTCTGTTTAGTGATTGTATCAGCCGTACTATCTCGATATACGGAGATTTCCTTTTTGGGGAGCGGAAGAACAACGAGAAGGGAATGTTTGTGCTGATAGGGTATGGTACTTTGTTTGACCGCTGTTTCACTCTATCGCAAGGAGAAGGACCATAAGGTGATTTTTGGTCACCGTCTGTTTTGACAGGAATTTTGATATTGTTCTTAGTCGCAAATACAACGGAATATGATTTTTATAATTCTGTATTTTTACAAGGATGGAAACAAAGTTCCGCCTTTGACGAGACTTTCTTCGAAGTGTTTCAATCTATGGAATTATATGCTTTGACGTTACATTATACTGAGTTGGGGACATTGTGTTCGTTGTTTGCCGTTCTTTACCGTAATGGCAATTTTCGTAAAAGAAAAACACGTGCGAGTTGTATCGATTGTGATGGCGGTTTGTTCTTGTATTCTGCTGTTTTTAGTATGTCGAGAGCAGGAGTTGCAGGAGTGTTTGTTGCGTTTTCGGTATTGCTTGTGACATGTGTTCGAAAATGGCTGATACATTACAAACAGACACTCGGTGTAATAGCTGTGTTTATGGTGTTTTGTGCAGGAGCCGGCATTGCAAACAAACGGAGAGATTTTTCGAAAGGAATCGAGTTGAGACAGGATTTTTATAGCCTGTTTCAGAATCAGGAGAATTTTGATTATCATAAGGATATTCCTATCAAACAGGTTGCTATAGACGGAAAGAGACTGTTCTTCACAATGCAACAGGAAGTGTTGGAGCTGGACTACACAACGGGTGCAGTCAACTGTTTTGATAAAGAGGGACAGTTTGTTGAATTTCAAAAAGGAGACGGAGTCCGTTATATGACGACGGATTCTCGTTTTGCGGATATTTCTTTTGCAACGGAAATCATCAAAACAATGGATAGAGAGAAAGAAGAAAAAGAAAAGTTTTGAGACTATATTATCAGGACAAACAGATTTTTATTGTAAATCTGGCAGGATTGCCGAAAAAGGCATTTTTGATACACAATATAAAACTTGATATCGTAGAAGCACCTTTACTTTGGGTTTGAAGGAAAAGAAAATCTGCAAACAACAGAGGTTAGTGTATGGTCAAGAACTATTCCGTTGTTAAGGGAAAGACTTTGGATAGGTTCCAGTGGAAGTTTTTCAAAAAAGAGTTTCCGCAGGAGATGTCTTGGCAAAATGGTAGGTGTACGGAACGCTGAATATGACAATCAAGGAAGTGAATAAACTGATATTTGCAAACGGGAGTAGAACATGGGCTGTTGGTACGTTGATTTGGATTGTGGTACTTTTTCTTCTATTTTGTAGACAGTTTTACACTTTATATTTTTAGAAAAGATATAACGCCACCGAAATTTTCGGACTTGCAATCTTTGTAGCTTTGGTAGGATACAGCGTGATACATTTTTGTCAGCACGTCAATATCGGTAGCACCGTTGTTCTGGTGTTTGTTTGACTCGGTATGGAGCAAACTACTGGGTAAGAAGAATGCGAGAGCAAAGATGTCTCAAATAAGCACTATAGAAAAATCTGACACCGAAAACCCCGATAAATTGTCATAGTTTGAAGTTGAATCATGTTCCTCCAGCTTGTTCCTTTCCTCAAAGTTAGGGACAAAATTTTAAGCCATGAATCACAACTTGCAACGGTGATGGTAATGGGAAACAAACAAGACATGGTATCAACGAATAACAGAATGAGAGAAAAGCACTCATTTTGATGTAATCTACAAAAGTTTAGATTAAAAATTTCGACTTTTGAAAGGAATACAGCTGAGTGCTTTTTGTTTATGCTTCGTTAAAGTTTTAGAATCATCTTTCTTCCGAATCGATGCTGGCAATTGCTGATAGTAGTGAAAAGATGTGTTTTTGAGCATTTTCTTCGAAATAACCTAGTAGAGTCATCATCATTGTTAGAAATCAATCTTTGTTGTAGAGATTCGCTGTTCAAAAGAACATACTAGTTTAGCAATAAAATTCCATAATCATCCGGTGTGACAGCAGCCGTTCACTTCACTTTCAATCAAATCTACATGACCCTTGGTAGCAGAGGCAGTACCGAATAGAACATTCCAATGCGTGAACGATTCCGCGCGGCACACCTTCAATCAGAGAAGGAGAGACAAATATCACTGATGGCATAAAGTTCTGTCGCATCTTTTTTTCTAAAAACAGCGTATTTTTGTAAATACCTTCCTTTTTCGACAAGTTGTTTCATGGTTTCAAGGTAGAACCCATGCCGTTAAAAATCAATTTGAAATGAGGAAAATGTTCTGATGATTGGAGCGATATTTTTGAATTAAGAATTCATGATTTTTATCTTGTTCAAACACATTGTCATAGAGCGCAACAACATGGTTTTTGTAAGTTGATACCGCTCTTTAAAAATATCTTTGTCTATTGCGGACACCTTGCTTTTGATAGATGGAACACCGAGCCCGTACAACTTGACAATGATGTCTTGAGAAAAACCGTATTTTTCAGCGATGTTAAAGTCTGTTTCACTGGACACAATCAACAAGTCTGTTGTTTTGCCTGCTTTTTCTGTCTTTCAAAAAGATTTTTCGAGGATTCCGCCGGAACTTTCATAGAAAGGATACTCTGAAGAGAGATGGAACATTTTTGGACGTTCGAATTTTCTAAAAGAGGAACAACGGCCTGCCATCCTTGCTAAATATCCCGGAATATCCTCATAAGAAATGACAACGGTATAATCTTCTTCTCGATAGAGTTGGCGAACTTGTTTGATCATTTTTTGTTCTTTTCAAAAAATCACTCTGCAAAAATCAAAATCAATCACCTGATCTACAAAAGGGATATCGATACCGGTATCTTCTCCTAAAAGATGAACGATATAATGATTTTTTGAAAAATTCTAAATGTGCACTCAGTTTTTGTTTATATTTGTTATGATGAACCAACGAACGAAAACTTTTTTCATAGGAACCTCTTTTCTTATCACAATGGTATGATTTTATATTTGAAATATAATCATTTAGAATTATACTGCATATATTGATAGTGTTTTCTATAATCCTTTTTAATATAAAATCTCACCTTGAAAAACAGTAAGATTTTGATATAACTTTTTTGTAAGATTATAATGTAAGAACAAAACAGAACCGTCTGTTTCACCGATATCCGTCACTTGCTTGCTGTTATAAAACTTAAACTACCGTCTCATATTTTAATCTTCCGGTTACTTTATATCAGTGTTTCAATTCGTTCAATGTTGAAGAAGATATTATCTCATGTGTATGAATATGCAATCGGAGTTTAGTATCGAAATTGTTTATAAATCATGCAACGGAAATAGGAAGCGTTATAACATAGATGTTAACAACAAGAACAAATGACTATTAAAAACTATTATTATAACTCTTCCTTATTTGAATTACCCAATATTGTCATTGTTTCAAGTTAGGATTCATGACTTTAAAATTTTGTCCCACTTTTGAGAAGAACAAGCTGGAGGAATATGGTTCAGCTTTGAACATATAATAATTTTATGATGTTTGAATAGTAGCAATCCAATATCTATGAATAATAGTTCTAACTCATACGTTTTGATCATTATCCGTCCTTTGCGCCACAGTGATATGGGAACAAATGAAATACGAGAAGAAAACTTGCTTCGCAAGATAACTGTGATATAATGTGTTGTATTTTAATGGATTAGTATTCCTGCTGGGTAGATGAATGGGCTAAGAATACAGTAGCTCAAATTATAGGAGGAAGAAAGACATGGAAATTTGAAACAAATTGAACAAGAACAACTAAAAACAGATTCTGTCTTAATTTTGGTCCTGGGGACACTCGTAAAAGTTCACTTGAGAGTAAAAGAAGGAAAAAGAGAAAGAATCAAATTTTTGTAAGGATTGGTAATCAAAAGACAAAAATAGGGAGTAAGAGAAACATTTATCAGAAGAAAAATTTCTTCGAGTCGGAGTTGAAAAACTTTCCTGGTACATTCTCCGTTAGTCGAAAAATCGAAGTAACTCGTCGTGGTAAAAGTCTCGTCGCAAAAATCAACTATATCCGTAAGAGAGTTGGTACAGGCAAAAGTAAAAGAAAAATATGAGATAAGATATGATGAAAACAGAACGGAAACACTGTTCTGTAGAGAAGAAACCACGCGATAGTCGCGTGGTTCAAAAAGCTAGTGGTGAAAAACCTCCTAATGTGCTAAACTGTATAAAAAGCCTGCCAGCTGATGAAAAACAGAATAGATTAGAGGAACATTAAATGTCTCAACAAAATAATGTCAATAATAGTCAGTATACACCAAATGGAATTGAAGTACCAGTGTAGTATCGATAACCAAAATATAGAAAAAGCCTTTATGCGGAGAGGAAGATAAGAGATATAATAAGAACATTATAGTCGGGTGGAAAGGAGTTGAATAATAGAAGGAGAAGTTTGTCCTGATCATATACATCTATTACTTAGTATACCACCAAAAATAAGTGTATTGAGTCTCATGGACATCTGAAAGGAGCAGTTTAATGATATTTCAAAAATATGGAAACACAGTTTGACATAGAAACAGAGACTTTGTGTAAAGGATATTACGTAGATACCGTAGGTATACAAAGCAACACAGGAATATATATCAAATCAATTGAAAGTAGATAGAGAAAGTGATCAATCTGCTATTTGATCCGAGAGACCCGTTTAGCAGCAAATAAAAATGCACGGCTGGCAGGTTAATAAAAAGCACACGTAAAAGGCCAGTTAAGATAGGCTATGCCTTGTAGTGAAAACCACCGGCTATGCGCGGTGATATTTATTTTGCCGGAACAAACTAGTGGTATAAATGCTGTCGTTTTAGTACACAACTATGAGCATTGATAGCTGTTACCCTGTTCTAATATTTCACAGTACGAGGAAGAGTGGTAAGATGATAGAAAATGAATCGAAAGAAGGATATCCATAGACCCATATAGTATATGATAAATTGGTAATTTGGATATCACGATTGCCGAATTTTCAATGAGCAGGTGGACTCGAAGTAAATATAACAATCGAATTATGCTCCTTATACATTATGATTGTATGCTTGTTGGTAAAAATATGGCTTTGCTGTTATAATATAACTTGTGATTTTGCAACTGATTTTGTGAGGAAAAAGCATTTTAACAAGACAACTATCCCGTATTCATATAGTGTGGCTTTTGTTGGCATCCGGGATAGATCTGGATGCTTTTTTGATTGGAGGGTATTATGGCATACGGTAAATCAATAGAATTATTTCTTGTAAACGGAAGTGCTGAGCAGTTTAATTACGGCAGAATTATCAAATTGGAATGGTAAGGCAATTAAAATTCCTCGTATTGAAGTAGCATCTTGCAATAGGGATGATATTACGCAGGCAGGTGTTTATTTTCTGTTTTGTAAAGAAGATGATGGTTCTGATTCGGTGTATATTGAAGCCGAGAATGTTAAAGAAAGATTGGTCAATACTTAAGAGACTACCAGACAGAAAAAGAAAAGTATTATTGGACTACAGCAGCCATTTTCATAGGAAGAGATTTGAATAAAGCGTTGATTCGTTATCTGGAGAATCGATTTGTTGAAATTGCAAGAGCCTGCAAGAGGTATACAGTTCTACAAAGAATACATAGTAAGAATACTGTAAATGAAGGAATCACAGATTGCAGTTATGGGAAGAGCTTTGTTGATAATGTAAAACGCCTATTAGTGCATTGGGTTACAAAGTATTAGAACCGTTGAACAAGCCTGTGATTACTGTCAGTGATGTTGAGAACATTCTGATACTGAAGATTTAAGCCTCACTTCTGAGAGAACCATCAAAGGATGTAGGAGGTTGAAGCTGATGGAGTTCGTACTTCAGAAGGATTTGTTGTTCTACAAGGCAGCCGTATTGCTGTCGAAGATGATGATACAATTCCGGGTAGTCTTAAAACAACAGAGAAGAAAAAGGCGTTATTGATGGTGTTCTTCAAGAGGATGCATTATTTTCGAGTCCATCCCGGCGCTGCGATAGTTTGTAATTGGTAAGAGTGCAGAATGGTCTTATAAGCTGGAAGGATGAAACCGGTCGTAGCTTAAAGGATATAGGAAAATAGTGAAACGGAGCAGGATGCTTGAAAAGGGAATAATGTAAAGAGAGAAGAGGATGAATGAACTATATTTCAAAGAATTTAGAAGGATGAAACAAAAATGGAAATTATGATTTAGACAAGTTGAGTATATCGTCGTATATTAACTGATTTCAAACCATGTATGCATTTTCACCAAACAAGATGACGGAGGATTCAGCCATTTCATCAAAAGGAGTAACCAAAAGATGACAAAATACTTTTTCGTCTGGCTACGGCAATATCTGTTCGCCCATGGCAGAGTTTCTATTCAAAAATGATTGGTGATGCTGGATAGATGGTCATTTTATAGTAGATTCCAGCTGGGATGACAGTTCTGAAGAAATTTGAACGGAATCGAAATCCCTGTCTATCCGCCTGCGAAGAAAGTTACAAGAACACGGTATTGAATGTGATGGCAAGCGGGCGCGTCAAAATTACCAAAGACACTATTCAAACTATGACTTTGTTAATCGATGGATGAGCCAATATTCAGAATATGTTGCGTCTGTTCGGCAAGGATAACGAAAAAGATACATCTGTTATTAGAGTATGCGAGAGGAAAAAGTATATCCGATCCTTTGCACAGTAATGATTTTGATACAGCATATCATGAAATTGAACGAGTGGTGTAAAGCATACGTTGGAACAGTTATCGACAAAAGTTCTACAAAAACGACAAGTAAGTTTTGCAGATTTGTGCGGATAAGACTGTCTCTGAAAAGAGGAGGAAGGATGTTTAGTCTTAGGCCTCGAAAATGGTGGAGACTCCCAAGAACATCTATCTTAACTATCTCAAAAGATACGGTTCAATCAAAACTTTGTATTGTAAGACGACTCATCATTCACACAATAAAATAGCAAGCGATTCCTCTTAGATGAAGAATATGAGTAAGAAGAGGGAGGTATTTGCTTTAATAGAGGGATAGACGATGGAACAGAACATCTGAACAATGCGGGTCTCGTTTTCGCACTTTATATATCATTCTGATAATTTTTAATTTTAGCGTTCTTGAAATATTAGAGGTTGGCAAGAATCTATCTACTTAAAACTGCGCAATTTATCAACTCAAAGCTATGTATCGCAAGATAACTTATCTTCTTGGTACATATATAAATGTCGTATCAGTCGGTTTATTGGGAAGAGTATCAGGTAGTAATAGTACAAACAGAAAGGCGTTTGCTTTTTAGAGGAAAAGGGCAGAGATAAATTAAAGGATAGAGGAATAAGGTGATGAAGCCAGAACTCAGCATCTGAAAGAATTGATAGCGTTAAAAACAAAATTCTCAAAACTTCTATGATAGAGATAAAGATAGTGTATCATTTATATCAATTTGCAGATAAACTTCCGGAATTGAAAGAGAGACGAAGGAAGTCTGGTGGATAAGCCATTTCATCAGCTTGGTATGATGGAGGAGCGCAGTAGAGTCTCGATCATTTTGATAGGTCTGGACAGAAAGCAGATTATTTGCAACACACAAGAGCTGGAGCAAGTCGTCGGAGATCATTTTGCTTTTACCGCGGCCTCGACGAAAAGCAGAAAAGCTGCAAGAAAAGAGCTCCCCAAACAGTTGCGTCTCAGTTTCGATATCAATCTCATCCGATGGAGAGTTGTGTATGGAAGAGGGGAAGAAAGATCTAAAGCTCTCGTAGTGGCAAGAAGAGTAACAATATCTCTCCATACCGTAATGTGTTGAAAATGGTGTGAAATATATCTGTCCGACCTGTATTTCAAACGGGGGAAGCTGCAAAGAAAGTTTGATGGCATTTGTTCAGGATGCAGAGGGAAGGGAAACGAGAGAGGAGCTATTGATGAGCTACGCACTCCGGGGTATTTGAAGGTGGCAGAGAATACTATTTTCCTAGTCGTAGCGATGATTACTGCACATTTGTAGTGACAGTCGGAACGCGTGAACAAAGGCTATGATGGATACTGGTAGACGAAGTGCCGAAGAGCATTATATGCATGATGATGAAGATGTGGAAGAACATATCCTGTCAAAGACGGTCTCACATGCGATACTTGTTTCTAATGTTCTCATTGTGAAAAATATCATCTTTGGGTAGATGCAGATTAGATTAACTGTCGTATGACAGAATTGACTTTGGTCATTTTGCACAACGCAGAGAAGTGAAAGTTATTATACCAATTACTGATTAAAACAGAGTATAAAAATATCCTCTGTTGAAATAGAGTTGTTCAAATTTTACTCTAACAGGGATATATATGGTAATTGAATGATTGCGAATCATGTTTGCGACAAAGAATGCTACGTAGGGTTAATGTCATCTGTTTGACTTCCTGGCTAATTCTGATTTGTAGTCACAGCATCTGGTGAGAATATCTCGGAGAATAACTGGTATTTGCATTGGAGAATTCCTTGAACCCCGCCTGATCGACACAATCAGTAAACATTTTTGGGAATAATCTTCTCAACGCCTTGTTACACACACTCATTATATGGAGTGTAATGGATAAACTGCTATGTACTTTATCTTGTTTCCATCTTCTTCTGTATCGGTGTCTCATCTCGGTTTGCAAAGAAGTCGCTCCAATAGAGATTCATAACGGTTTGGAATTCAAGAATCTCCAAGCCACGAGAGTATGGAGACATTGCGTTCAAACACCAAACAGAACTCAGTATATGGGAAAAGTTCCCCGCCACTCCGTAACGAGCATAATCGACAGAATCGGAGAACGAACGACTGCTCGTTAAGATTCTGCCAATATCTCTAAATACAAATGAAGTTATGGATACAGACGGAACCGGGCAAGTTGATTTGTTACAGAATGTGCATGCGATGACACCGCTGAGTGCGCCGAGTACCAATACTGGCAAGATTCCACTGTGTGTGGAGCTGCCGTAACTTAACGAAGTGGAACAGCAGTTTGAGGATCAACAAGGTAATCAGTAGTCAAAGTAAAATGTCGACTCGGTAATCAACCAGAGTGCCTCCGCCCAACACATCATAACAAGCTAAACTCCCAGTGATGGATACTAAGAATGCAATGACAGGTCGAAATGGTTTTGGAACCGGTAAAATATTATGAAAATCTTGTCCGAGCAACAGACCCTGTTGAACAAAACGCCGACCAATCCTGAAAAACCTGATTCCTAAGCAATATGCCACAGTTAGTGAACAAGGGAAGAGATTTCTGAATGAGATAAAATAAAAAGAGGATTGCAACCCGAACACATGGATACATAGTCCGGCAAGCCAACAGAAGTGAGCAAGACATGAATCAAATCAGAGGAGAGAAGTTTTTGTGCATCTCTTCCAATGCAAAGATTGTTCCTGAAATAGGTGCGTTGAATGCAGCAGCAAGTCCTGCGCTTGCTCCGGCAGAAATCATAAACCGTTCTTCGTTAATATCTCTTTTCAAAAGTTTGGAAAGTAATTTTTCCAACAGCTCCTCCAATTTGAATGGAAGGACCTTCGTCCGACGGGAGAGTCCTGCAGGTTTCCGGAGTCCACCTCCGATAAATTTTGAAATTAAGACAGAAATCGGATTCATCTTTAGGATTCCGAGCAATTCTCCTTGAATTTGCGGAATACCGCTTCCGCTACTGAGAGGACACCATCGAATCAATAATCCGACAATGCAAGCAAACAGTGTAAAAGCGACAATCAAAAACAGAATATGTTCGGTTGAAATAGGTAGAAAAGAAAGTATTTTTCTGATCCCACTGTTCGGACAGCATCAGGCGATACAGAACGGACCTGCTCCCCAATCCAACCAAAAATCCATCGATAACGATTCTTCTCTTGAGCGCTTTTGTAATTATACAAAGCAGTTTTGTGTTTTGTGACACATCACATCCTTGTTGTAGTAGTATGAAAATTTCCCATAAATGTTTTATTTTTATAGAATGGGAATACATATCAGTGAATATAGATTGCATAATTGACAAATCTCATTATCTAACATCAGTCGGAATTGAACAAGATGCTGTTTCAATCATATTTTTCGTCCAACATTAGTTAAAGTTGAGCTGAATACGATTCGTGGGTGCACTTGTCCTATATCATAACTTGAAATTTTCGATTCATAGAATGATACCGATTCCGCTCAATGAAACAGGATGAAACTTTCCCATTTTGAAGGCTGACGTTTGCAGTTAAGTTTTCAGTGTTAGACAACGTTTCATTACAGCTGATGATGAAACCAAGCGACCTTTGCGATAGATGATATTTTTGCAAGATAGACCAGATGGGAAACATTCCTATCTGCGGTTTGAAACAATTATAAAATGTAAACTCGTAAGCATAAAACAGAAAATTTTTCGACTACTGATTTGTAATAGTTTTGTAACGGACATTGATTTATTAGGTGTATCATTGTATTAAAATAGTACAGTTTAATTTTTACAAACAGATTTATTTCTTGTAAACAGAGATAGATTGTATAACATTGAGAGGAGATCGAAACATATGGAACAAAGTAAAGACTTGGTTACCACAACCGATGTATCTGCAACAGAAGAAATAAGCGCAAAACAAAAGAAATTTTTGGGAAAAAGAGGAAGAAGAAATATATCATTCTTGCGTTGATTGTTTGGCAGGTGGATTTGCAGCAAAGAATTTTTAACTCTGAAAGAACAAGGCTGATATTCCTCGTGAAGATTGGAAATGTGACCACAAGGGATATTGAAGAAACTTTGCTGGTAGAAGGACTGTATCCGGTTCAGAAACAGCAGAAGTGACTTCCGTTTTGAACAAACAAAATTCTACAACAATGTCAAAGAAGGAGATTATGTCACGAAGGGTCAAGTTGGCGGTGCTCGACAGCACAGATATCCGAAATGAAATTTCTCAAGCGCAACAGAAGTTGGAGTTGTCCAAATTGACAACAGATGAAGCTGTGCGTCAACAACAAACAAACTATGATAATGCTGTTATTACAATGAATGAAGCAAAGAGAGTTTTGGATCAAAGCCAGTTTGTTGAGGCAGGCGCGATTTCGAGGATGAGTTTATTTGTGAAATGTTGCATGAAAAAGCAGTTGTTGCAGTGGACGGTTTCTACAGTAAACGGAAAAGTTGTGCTCACCGAATCACAAAAGAAAAAGTATCAGTTTGACAGAAAATACAATTGCCAATGAAACAAAAGATATTGAAAAACCCAATCTAAAAGTCCAATTAACGGAACATACTAGAGTGAATGCAAAATTGGGAAGGTATGCAGCTGATACTGAAAAATAAAGCAGCGAGGTTTGTCACTGAAGATTTGGTAAATTTGAATGTAAAAGTTCGTGTAGGAGAACATCAAATCGAAAAGATTAAACTTGGACAACAGGTTACCGTTTCTTCCAATATTCTCGGAAAGAAAACATTGGTGGGAGTAGTCGACAGCATCGCACCGTCGGGTGAAAATAAAGATGCTTCCGGTACAAAAAGTAATTCGGGTTACAATCAAGATTACAGAAAAAGTGATAGTTTTGATTCCGAGTAACTGCAAATCAAAGATTACGGGATTGCAAGTAAAAAAGGAATCAAAGCAGTTCCGTCAGAAGCAGTTCATGCAGATTTGGAAGGAAACAACCATTATGTGTACAAAGTGTTGGAAGATAACACAGTGAAGAAGGTACCTGTACAAATTAATTTGCAGGATGCGTTCTATACAGAGGTAATGTCAGATGACCTCAAAGAAGGCGACAAGATTGTTTTGAACAAGTGGGGAAAAAATCTTGCAAGAAGGAAGTAAAGTGAGAGAGGAACAAGAATTGAACAACGCAGCTCCTCAGGAAACTAAAGAAGGTGAAACAATTGCCGAATAATGACAAAAAAGTTGTAATCAGGGTAGAGGACTTGAAGAAAGTATATCGCAACGGTGAAGTGGAAGTGCATGCGCTTCGGGGAATCAATTTGGAGATTTGCCGAGGAGATTTTGTAGCAATCATGGGAACTTCCGGATCGGGGAAATCTACTTTAATGAACATTCTGGGATGTTTGGACAGACCTTCTTCAGGAAACTATTACTTGGAAGGAATTGATATCAAAGATAAGACAGATGATGAACTGTCCGAAATACGAAATTTAAATATCGGTTTTGTATTTCAGTCCTTTAACTTGATATCACGCACTAGCGCATTGAAAAATGTGGAGCTTCCTGTGGTTTATGCAAAAGTAAAGGCATCAGTGCGTGAGGAACGGGCGATGGAATTACTTGGAAAAGATGAGCACGACAGATATGCTCATATGCCGAACGAATTGTCCGGGGGACAAAAACAGAGAGTTGCTATTGCAAGGGGCTTTGGGCAAACAGACCGTCAATTATTTTTGCTGACGAACCGACAGGAGCATTAGACAGCAAATCGTCAGTTGAAATTATGGATATTTTTACACAACTGAACAGAGAAGGAAATACTGTTATCGTTGTTACACATGAACCGGAAATTGCTGCATTTACAAATCGAATTATCACATTCAGAGACGGACAGGTGGTACAAGATGCAGATAACCGAAGGACAAAGGAGGAGTAAGATGCTTATTAAAGAAAGTTTTTGTTAGCATTATCCGCAGTTCATGTGAATCGGATGCGTTCTTTTTGACAATGCTCGGCATTGTGATTGGGATTGGTTCCGTTATCGGAATCACGGCAATCGGAGACAGTATCAAGTCAATTATGGGCAAGGAAATAGATAACATTGGGACAAATCAAATTTTTATTGCACTGAGTTGGGAAAAAGAAGAACACGGAGATGATGAGTATTTTACGATGGATGATTTCGGGCAGTGGAAGAGAAATTTGGTGATAAGATTGTGTATATGGTTCCCGGAAACGCCAGTAAGGAAATAGAAAGAAAATTTGGTAATAAAAAAATATACGATTGCTTTGACAGGGCAAGAGGGAGGATTGTTGGAACAGAGATCCAACATCAGCATAGTAGAGGGCAGGATGATTACGGAAGAGGATGTCGAACAAGAAAAATGATGTTATTGTGATTGACAAAATTGGCACAGGAAGTTGCGGGCGGAGTGGATGTTATCGGTCAAAAATTGGAAATTGATTTCGGTGACAGCGTAAAAAGAACTTACTGTGGTAGGTGTAGTAGAAGAAACAGTTTCTGCATTTGCTCAACAGATTGGGATTTCCGATAAGAACAAAATAACTTGTTATGTTCCTTACACTCTGTTTGATGTAGAGTCAGAATTCGGTGTGGGATATATCAGTTTTTATCATCGTAAAGATATGTCAATTTCTCAGGAGCAACTTGTGAAAGAAGTAGGGGACTTTTTGATTGCAACGAAGGGAGTACCGAAAGATTCTTATCGTCAGGGATCTGTAGAAAAACAAGCTTCCCAAATCAACGGTATGTTGAGTTTGATTTCGCTTGAATCGAGTCATTGCATCCATTTCTCTGATTGTCGGAGGAATCGGAATTATGAACATTATGTTGGTATCCGTTACAGAGAGAACCAGAGAAATCGGTATTAGAAAAGCATTGGGTGCTAAGACAAAAAATATTTTATTTCAATTTCTTATCGAATCCAGCATTTTGTCATTGATTGAAGGGTTGATTGGGATTGTTGTAGGACTTGGAATCGGAAAGTTGGGAGACACTCGGCGAAAGTGGATTTGAAAATTAACATTCCGGTCATTGTGGGAGCAGTTATCTTTTTCATCACTTGTCGGAATGTTCTTTTGGACTGTATCCCGCAAAAAGAGCGGCGAAATTGGATCCGATTGAAGCATTGAGATATGAATAGAACCTACTGTTTAGAGTAGTTATCATAAAAGACAAGCTGAGCGAAAGAGAAATTTTTGAGAGTTCGGTTTGTCTTTTTATGTTATGTATATGGATAAGTAAAGATATTTTAAAAAATTTTCGAAAAATGATACCGATTTGTAATCAAGTTGAAACGATAGTTTGTTATACTGGATATGTTAGGAAATGAAAAATTTTTAGGATGGAAAGTTTTTGATACTATAATTCGTTTCAATTGTCATAAATTCTGATTCAAAGGAATTCCTGTTAAAATCTCACCCTTATTCAAGTGATGAACATGCTACATCGATGTAAGAGAGTAAAATGACGGATACCGAATCGGCATGATGACATAAGGCAATTCAAACAGATAACAGTGTTGAAAACAAAGTGGAAACAATTTTTAGAAATTAATGAAGAAATGATGATAAAGCATGATATTTTTATCATGCGCGGTAAGGAGGAGAGCAGATGAAGAAAATAATGGCATTCGGTTGTTCTTTGTTGTTGTCTTTCAGCATGGTGCAGCCGATATTCGGTCAAAAGGCGTCAGTGAATGCTGTTATGCCGACAGAAATGACAATCACAGCAGTGAGAGAACAGTCAAGAAAAATATATTTACGGACAGGAACATTATGATAATAAACAGGGCAGAATTGAAAAATGATAGAGGATTATCAAGGCAGATACGGCAAACGGTATGTGATGATAGACAAGGAAGGCAATGAGGTTGTAAAGTATTTTTATAACGATGATGTGTCATACGATCCTGTCAACGCAAAAAGAACTTTCTAAGCTGTTGGATGAGATGAGATAAGAATGAAAAAGCTTGCCATTGAATCTTTTTGGAGTTATTGCAACAACAAAACAAAAGTTTTTCTTGCCAAAAATCAGGTGGAGTATCAAAAGTGCGAGTAGAAGGACAAAAGCGTGCCTATGAATTGGGGAAAAACACAGGTAGAGTTACAGAAAGAGTTGTCGGCATTGGAAGAGCATAAACTGCAACTGAAGAGAGAAGAACTGTTAGTGCAACAACGATATGAGGATTTGAACTGTTTGTTGGGATATCCGGTTTCGTTGAGATACCGATTAAATCAAGAAGAAATTGTCCAACGAGTGGAGAGGGGAAAAACTCCATATGGTTCCTTTTTATTTGACATCCAAGGAATTATCTGAGCTAAAGCGGTTAAAAGACCAAAAAGAAGAGTTGGACAGAAGAAAAAGCGGAAGAAAAGCTGAAAAACAGTTGGGAAACAGAAGGAAAAAGAAAAGATTCGCGAAAAATCAATCTTATTGAAAAAAGAAGAAAAACTATCAAGAGGCGGAAGATAGCTGACTCTTCAATTGAAGAAGACCTATTTGGAGAATATCCAACAACTTTATGGATTTATCAACAAAACAACAAGAGTTGGAACAGGAGAAAGCTTATTCCAATTCAGAGTTGAAGAAAAAGGAAAAATAAGCAAAAATGAGTTTTAAATTCCGAAAAAGAGTATTATACAAAGGAAAAAGGATATGATGCAGGCTTTCAATGTATCAAAGTATCGATGGATATGAAAAAGTTATATGACAAAAAGTAGGGAGGAAAGTGTTATGAAAAGAATCGCAAGCGTAGGGTTGGCTTTGTTTTATGCTGACGGGAACGACGTCATTTGCAGATACGAATGTCAATATTCAGATTGACGGCAAACCGATGCAAAACGGTGCCGGTGCAATCATAATGGAGAATCGCACTATGGTTCCGTTTCGCAGTCTTTGAGGAACTCGGTGCAGACATGATACAATGGGACAAAGAGACGAAAACGATTACAGGGGTAAAAGGAGACACCACGATTATTTTGTCCATCGGAAACAATGTATGTTTCGTCAACGGAGAACCACAGACAGTGGAAGTTCCGCCGGTTATCCTGAATTCCAGCACCTTGGTGCCGCTTTCCTTTATTTCTGAAAAATTGCGATATCATGTCGGTTGGCATGCGAGCAGCAAGACAGTAAAAATAATGTCGGAAGAATATTATTTGTCTGTCGAAGTAAAGAAATGGATGAATTGAAGAATGTTTCTTCCGACACGAATCAACCGCAACCGCCGCAACCTACACCGAAGCCTACTCCTAACCCTAAGCCGCAAGACGGGCCGACAGAACAAACAGGCCAATTTTCCAAAGAGTTGAAGGGTGCTTTTGCCATGCAAAATTTGAGCAAAGCGAAATTTGTTGCAAAGTTACAAAATAACGGAGCTTTTGAGTATGAACTAGCATCCAAAAACCGGTTTTGGGAACGTATCAGGTGAAAGGAAATCAAATTACCTTCACATCGGACATTCTAAACGGAACATTTTCGATTGAAAAAATCAACGGAAATCGTACTTATTATATGCTGAAATCTTCAAAAGGATCTGCACTTGCCATCACATCCATTTCCCAAGAACAATACAACCTGGCGTTGAAATAACAAACCGCACAGTGCAGTGGATAAGTGTCACAAATAAAATTTTATTTTTTCTGTAAAATTAAGAAAAATTTTATCGACTTGTGTTTCAATAAACACAAGATTTTTATGAAATTCCTACAAATCCCCTTGAAATTAAAACAGAAAAAATGCTTATTATATTAGTGGTATGTAAAATGGATATAAAGATGAATCATGCACAAATTTTAAGAATGGTTTAACAAATTAAAGGAGGCAATAAAAATGATTAGATTTTTCAATGATTGGTGCGGCACGTACTGGCGGTGAGATGTTAAGAATGATGATAACCACCCTGAAACAGAATTAGCTTTATGTAGTCGGACTGGATTCTCTTCAGGATTACACATCACTAGAAGTACACCCTGCATTACAAGGATTTTACGATGCAGTATTATTATCAGACAGCGAAGAAGATGTAGAAACAATTTTGAACGGAACAGATGTACTTTTCTTAGCAGTAAATCCGGGAAATGTATTCCCAATTGCTGAAAAAGCTTTGGCAAAAGGAGTAAAAGTAATTGACTTCGGAGCTGACATTCGTTTCAGAGATTCTAATGTTTGGGAACAATGGTACAAAGTAAAATGTGATTATCCGCAAATGTGTAGAGATGCTGTATACTCTATTCCTGAAATTTGGAGAGATCAAATCAAAGGAAAAAGCTTGATTTCTAATCCAGGATGTTACCCAACTGTATCTGCATTAGGATTGTATCCATTCATCGACAATCATTTGATTGAAAAAGACTCTGTTATCGTTGAAGCAGTGAGCGGAACAACAGGAGCAGGAAGAAGACCTGATTTTTCTAAACTTCACATGGTGCAAGATGGAAACTTCAAAGCTTACGGAGTTGCAGGACACAGACATACTCCTGAAATCGAACAAAGTATCGAAATGATTGGCGGAGAACCATCTAAAATTATCTTTACACCTCACTTAGCTCCAATGCCAAGAGGAATCCATGTTACAATTTACGGAAACTTGAAGAGACCTATGACAGATGAAGAAATCTACGAATTATATGTGAAATACTATAAAGATGAACCATTTGTATTCCCTCACAAAGCAGGAGATTGGCCAACTACAAAATGGACTGTAGCTACTAACCACTGCCACCTTGCAGCAGCTTATGAACCAAGAACACAAAGAATCATCATCTGCTCTGTAATCGATAACATCGGTAAAGGTGCTGCTGGACAAGCTATCCAAAACATGAACATTATCTTCGGATTAGAAGAAACAACAGGATTAAAACTTGCTCCAACATTCCCATAAGAAATAGGAATTGGAACGAAGAAACAGTTGATTAAGAATTGTAATTGAAGGAGGAATATGTATGAATAATACATATCGTTTTGTCGATGGAGGAATCACAGCGCCAAAAGGTTTTACAGCCGGTGCAAAAGCTTGTGATGTTAAAGGAAATAAATCCGGTAAATTAGATATGGCTATTTTATTCTCTGAAGTAGATGCTGTGGCAGCAGGTGTATTTACAACAAATAAATTCGCAGCTCCACCTGTACTTTACTGTAGAGAAGTATTGAAAAACGGAAAAATCCGTGCAGTTGTTGTAAACAGCGGAAACGCTAATGCCGCAACAGGAAAAAAAGGATTAGAAGATGCAAGAGCTTTAGCTGATTGCACTGCTAAAGAATTAAATCTTAAATCAGAAGAAGTATTCGTATGCTCTACAGGAGTTATCGGAGTACATCTTCCATTAGAAAGAATGTTAGAAGGAATCAAAGCGATTGCTCCTACATTGAGCAAAGATAACGGACATATTGCTGAACAGCAATCATGACAACAGATACAGTTCCAAAAGAAATCTCTTTTGAATTGGAATTATCCGGTGGAACAGTTACAATCGGAGCTATGGCAAAAGGATCAGGAATGATTCATCCAAACATGGCTACAATGTTAGGATATTTGACAACAGACGCTGTTATCGCTCAAGCAGATTTACAAGATATGTTAACAAGAGCAGTTGATAAGAGCTACAATATGTTAACAGTTGATGGAGACACAAGCACAAACGATAGTTTCGTAGTTATGGCTAACGGAAAATCAGGTGTTGAAGTAAAAATCAGAAGACGATGAAAAATTTCTATGAAGCAATTGAATATGTAAACATGGAAATGGCTAAAAAGATTGCTGCTGACGGAGAAGGAGCTTCTCACTTAGTAGTAGTGGAAGCACAAAATCTTCCGACAGAACATGATGCAAGATTAGTAGCTCGTGCATTAGCAGGATCAAACCTATTCAAATGTGCTATTTTCGGAAAAGATGCTAACTGGGGTCGTATAATTTCTGCTGCAGGTTATTCAGGTGCTGAATTCGCAACAGATAAGATTGATGTTAAATTAGCGAGTGTTGCCGGAGAAATCCAAGTAATGCAAGCAGGTGCAGGACTTTCTTTTGACGAAGATAAAGCAGCTACAGTATTGAATGAAAAAGATATCACAGTATATCTTGACTTCCATGATGGAAATAACAATGCAACAGCATTTGGTTGCGACTTAACATATGACTATGTAAAAATCAACGGAGATTACCGTAGCTAATCACTTGTTCAGGAGGAAATTATGGCAAATGTACAAGAAAAAATCGCCGTTTTAATGGAGGCTATGCCTTATATCAAACAATATCAAGGCAAAGTTGTAGTTGTGAAAATCTGCAGGGAAATGCAATCATTAATGAAGAAGAAACGTGCTGTATTGAAGATGTTGCTTTGATGCAAGCATTAGGAAATGAAACCGGTATATTTCACGGTGGTGGACCCGCAATTAATCAATTATTGAAAAATTGCAAATTCAAAGTGACTTATCAACGGACTTCGTATACAAGCAAAGATGTCATCGAAGTAGCTGGAAATGGTATTAGCCGGAAAAGTAAACGGAGAATTAGTACAAAAAGTAACTGCGGCAGGCGGTCAAGCAGTTGGAGTTTCAGGTGTGGGCGCCGGAATTTATCACTCTGAAAAAGAAAAATCTGATGTAGATTACGGATTTGTAGGAGATGTTGTATCTGTAAATCCTGCAGCTGTAGAAGCGTTGATTGACAAAGGATTTATTCCAATCGTGTCACCAATCGGTTCTGACGGACAAGAAAACTCTATAACATCAACGGAGATACAGCAGCAGGAGAACTTGCCGCCGCATTGAAAGCCGAAAAACTAATCATCCTTACAGATATCGAAGGACTTTGCAACGATATCAAAATCAAAGATGTTATCAATTACTTGAATGTAAAAGAGGTGGCACCTTTTGAAAGAAAAAGGAACTATCGCTAGGCGGAATGATTCCTGAAGTTGATTCTTGCGTAAAGCGCCATTGAAAAAGGTCTAAGAAGCGTTCATATTATGGACGAAGACAACAACATAGCGTATTGTTCGAAGCATCGTCAAAAGACGGATACGGAACAGTTGTAGGAACAGAAAGAAAGCGTTGGAATTATGGTAGTAAGCCAAATTTATTTTAAGAGCACATTGTATCGGCAGTTCTGTTTCTTTGCAGAACTGCTTGATGCACCTTTATAAATGATTACAGAAACGAAATGGAAAAGAGGATTTACAATGAACGAAAAATTCACATCAAATGCAGCGATTGCTGAAGCAGGAAAAAATATTAATGGACACATACGGACAATATCCTGTTGGTATGGTAAGAGGAGAAGGAAGTTATATGTGGGATGCTGACGGCAAAAAATACATCGACTTATTAGAAGGTGTTGCTGTTAACGCATTGGGACACTGCTACCCATCTGTAATGGAAGCTACAATCGAAGCAGCTAAAACATTAACACAATGTGCGAACTACTTTCATCGAACTGGGTGTTCGTCTCATAAAATCATTGTTGAAAACAGTGACTTTGACAAAGTGTTCTTCTCAAACAGTGGAGCTGAAGCAAACGAAGGAGCAATGAAATTAGCTCGTAAATACCAAAAAATGCAAGGACATCCTGAAAAATATACAATCATCAGTATGAGACAATCTTTCCACGGAAGAACATTGGCTACACTTACAGCAACAGGACAAGACAAATCTCACGCAGGATTCTGATCCATTGCCGGCAGGATTTGATACGCAATCATGAATGATATCCAAAGCGTTAAAAATGTTGTTGATGCAAACACAGCAGGTATTATCGTAGAACCTGTTCAAGGTGAAGGTGGAGTTATCCCGCAACAAAGAATTTCCTCAAGAATTACGCACTTTTATGATGAAAAAGACATTGTGTTGATTTTCGACGAAGTACAAGTAGGATGCGGAAGAACAGGACATCTATTCGCATACCAAGGATACGGAGTAATTCTCGATGTTATGACTATTAGCGAAAGCGTTAGAAACGGTATTCTGTAGGAGCATTTGCTGCAAGAGGAAAATTTGCTGACGTTCTTCAACCCGGAAACCACGGAACAACATACGGTGGAAACCCAATCGTTACAAACACAGCTGTTGCTGCATTAACAGCAATCATCGAAAACAAATTACCTGAAAGAGCTCAAGAAATGGGGAGCATATTTGCAAGACGAATTAAGAAAATTAGCTAAAACATCCTGTAATCAAAGAAGTTCGCGGTAAAGGTTTAATCGTTGCTGCAGTAGTGGATGTTCCTGATGCACACGTGTTCACAAACCCATGCTTTGACAAAGGTTTAATCTTGAACTGTACAGCAGGAAACGTATTGAGATTTGTTCCTGCATTGAACATTCCAAAAGAAACTTGGACGATGTATTAAAAATCTTAGACGAAGTAATGACAGAACAAGGATTCTAAGAATTCTCATGATTCATTATTAACTATAAACAAAAACCCTACCTTTTAATAAAATTATAGTTTACTATGGTTTTGATTTAGAATATAAAAGCTAGGGTCAAGGCGTCATCTAATGGTGTAGATGACGCCTATTTTAGTACATAAAAGCATAAAAAATAGCAGAATAATAGAAATGTAGCAAAAATATGATATAATGGTGGAGAATGAGGCATCTGAAACAAACTTTTGGAGTGATTAAGAAAGTGCTGGACTTCAATAAAGAGAGCAACGAGATGAAATCATATTGTAATACAGTTGTTTTTAGAACAACATAATCTTACAGTATAATGAGACTATTGAATGATTTAACAGAAAAAGGGGGATATTCCTATGAATAAGAAAAAGAATAGGAGCATTGATGTTGGGTTCCCATGATGATGTGCAGTACCGTGACATCCTATGCTACAAACTTCTAAAGATTTGAACAAACCATTGGAGTCAAAAATATGTTGATGATAGTTGTATCAAAAGGAGTTATCAAAGGATATGACGATAATACTTCGACCGTCACAACCTGTGACAAAAATTGAAAGTATTATGATTAGCTACTTATTCCAAGAATCGGAAATCAATCGATATTTATGCAAAAACAAAGCGAAGTACCAAGCAACCATGACAAAAAGCAAAATTCCGTCTAGTGAAAAATATATTGTATTCGAGTAGAGAAAAACTTTCCCTGAAAAAGTATTCCGTTCTTTATGAATGAAACAGGAAAATCAGTGCAAAGCCCGTCTTTCGCCAAGAGTTTCCATGTTGGGTAAATGCACTGTCTTTCGAACCAAGAGTTTGCAAAACACCGTCCGTAAAATATACCGATGAGCTATTGATGCGAAGGCGCTGCTACACATTGAAGTATTAGCCAGAAAAGGAATTGTTTTTCTCCAACCGGAGTATTCAATCCCAAGAAAAACTGACTCGAAAAGTGAAGCTGCTGTAATGCTTTAAAAAGCTATTCGATTTCACCGCAGCAAAAATGCGTGAACAGCAACGATTGTTGACAATCCTGTGACCTCAGAAACAGCCTATATCGGAAAAGTCGGCACCGTTTATGTAACGGAAACAATGCGACCATCAACTGGTTGGACGCACAGGGAGCTTCTAAAGTGTTTACCAACACAGTAGATCAAATCAAAGTAACAATAGACGGAGTTCCTGCTAATCTTACGGATGTAAAACGAGATTCTCAAGCAACTCTGAAAGCAAACGGAAACAAAGTAGTAGCACTTGATGTGACTACAGGCGGAACATCAAGTATAGGAACAGTACAATTTATCGGAACAATCAAACTTATGGACAAGATAAAGTGGAAGTCCAAGGAGCATCTGAAACAAGAACATTCTATATCACTAACAACAGTAAAATATTGATTAACGGAAGAGAAGAAAAGAGCAAGCAAACTGCAATTAGGGCAATCCATTACAGTAGTAGCTATAGGAAATGATATTGTTCAAGCAATTGTCACAACAGCGTCAAAAGAAATGTCCGGCACCGTTAAAAATATCGACAGAGATACAATTACTATCACAACGTCAAGAGACGGTGCGGTAAAATACGATGTGACTTCATCTACAAAAATCTATCGCGGTTCCAATCGCTTAGATTCCTTAGAAAGACTCTATGTCGGTGAAAAAGTATCTGTAAAATCAGAAGGATTCACTGCAAGTCTCTATCGAAGTCGAAGAATCTAAAATCAACTTACGAGGAGCAGTTGTAGTCTGTATGAGTCTACGAACAAAGGGAGAGTCCGAAATTGTTGTCGAAGATAGAGACGGACATAGTGTACACCCTGCAAAGAAACAGCAAAACCAAAAATTTATGTTGAAAATCGTCTTCGCAGTTTAGATAATATCAAGTTAGGTTATGAAGTTGATGTAAAAAGCAGAAAATGGATATATTATAGAACTATCTACTGAAAAAGAATATGCAGCTCAAAGTATTCAAGGAAAAGTAATCCGTAGACTTTAGAGAAGAAGTTTTTGGTAGTAGATACCGAAGTCGAGAAGTTAAAGTAATTGTCGGACCGAGAACAGAGATTAGAAAATTCTTACAACAACAGTCCAAGAAGTTTGAATAATATCTTTGAAGGATATGAAACCATGCAAACGGAACTGCTCATTCCAACGGTTTTGAAGCAAATCGTATTATTTATTTCGATAAGTAACAACAAAATAATAAAAAGCAATTAACCCCTAAAGTTGAACAAAAATTCAGCTTTAGGGATTTTTGTATTCGGACAAGCAATGAATACGTTCTGTAATCCTGAATATTTGTGAGATTGTGATGAGTTGAAATAAAACGATAAGGAGTAAATATAGTAAAAGTAAATACCTGAAGAAGCAGATTGGTACTTTCGAATTTTGTTCTGCCTACATCAACTTTTTGCCTTGGATGGTGGATGAATTTGGAGGATAGATTAGGATAAGTCTTTTTATTATTGTTGATATCTATATCAATAATAGTATAATTAAAAATTACAGAATGTATGGTTAATCTGAGAGTGTAAGTTAAGATGAAAACGGAAAGATGGAGGGAATGAGAATGTATGAGTTGGAAATTCAAAAATTAAGAACGAAAGGAGGAGACAAACAACATGGTAGAAATGATAATCAGCACAATGCACGAGAAAGAAAAGCAGGAGGAAGAAAAAGACAGCACTTGCTCTGTTTCTTTTCGGTATGTATGCTGTCCATGTCAGGTCATAGGAAGTACCGACAGCAGTAGTGATGGAAGCAGTACGACAGGAGAAGTTCCCGTACTTGCCGGAGTGGATTATGATGAGATGTTCACAGGACCGAACGGGAGAAAGACAAAAGACCGACGGCAAATATGCGACGGTTACCAAAGACGACTTGGTAAGATGGGATCAAGAAAACAAACAATATGAACAGACTCCACAAGTGATGGAGATGATGAAAAAGGTTACGGTTGACGGAACTCCTGTTAGCTACTGATGTATTTTCGAAGATATTACCAAGATAAATCCTGACTATAAGAGACTGACATCCATTGATTGCAAAAATTATCAAAGATGGTGGAATGGAAGATATAGAAGATAAGAAAACAGGATATTATTTTGGTAATGTGATGAGAATAGATGAATATAAGGAAGATAAGAATATCTTCTATCCATTTATACTCCTAGTATAACTACTTTAGTATTAGATATTGACTGGTTCGAGAGCATATTCAGGGATTGAGCATGAAGGCTTTCGTTCTTTCTGTCAAAGCGATATTCGGGTGGATGGAATCGAAGGGGGAATACCTTTTAATGAAATGTATGAAAAATTTGGAATTCCAGAGTGTATATGATGATGGTTCAACTGGCATGAGGATAATATACTATTACGAAAAATAAGGAGGAAAATAAGTCATACATTATTATGTTTATAAATAATCAATCAATGAAGAATCCAAAGTCTGGTAAGGAAGAAGAGGTACAGAAAAATATCATACAATCAGTAGATGTTACAGTGATGAAAATAAGAAGATATTATTTGTATATAAGGAGGAAGTATTATGGCATTTGTATACCAAGAATTAACAGAGGAAGATATCAAATATTTAAAAAGTTTGAAAATAAGACGAATATGTAGGGGAAACACTTGGCAGAGCCATGCAGAGAAATTCCGATAGATAGAGAAAGAAATATCTATTTATTTTTATGTTGGGGGAACTACGGATGTAAAATGAAAGATGAAAGACCGACAGCGGTATATTATCTTGTGTGGGGTAAGGATCTTATCAAATTCGATGCTTATGGATCATAGCAAAAGAGATGAAAACTAATAAGAGAATATATAAATTCTATATTTCAGGATTTTGGCACTGACAAAATTTAGAGAAGCAGAATTGTTTGAGGCAATCAAAGAAGCTGTGATAGAAAACAAAAAGGTAGTATAGTGGGGAAATTTTTGAAGGGTGGAAGAAATAAATATCGAAGAACCACTGTATCTGGATGAGGATATATGAGAACACATGTGGTATCTCGAAATAGGAAGACAAATGTGAGAATGGAGGATAGAGAATGTTTGATCATAAGGATACTATAAAGTTTTTGCAACAATGGTTGGATAGAAATGGAACAACTCGCAGAGAGTGATACGTCAAAAATTAAGCCAATTTATGGAGGAGTTCGAGATTATGGGAGATTATATGGAGGACTATAATGTAATCATAAATCATTTGATTTGTACTACATAATAAACACTATACCATGTGTACATTCGCATGCATTAACTTATTATATAGAACAACTCTTTATAGAATAAAGTGAATCATCAAAATAGATTCAAAAATATATCAAATATAGTACAATAAAAAGAAATGATGAATGGTTAAATAATAACTATAACAAATAAGGAGGAAGTATTATGGCATTTGAAATTATTAGATTAACGGAAGAAGAACAAAAGGAGTTTGCAAAAAGAGGAATTAAAAACTGAATTCAAAATAAAGCAATATCTTATCCCTTAGCAATTCCCCTATATCTTACGATTGACAGAGAGAGAGGGATAATGCTATTTTGTGAAGGAGAAAATCGAGATGATTGGGTGCAGCAATATTTTGTCTATATTCACAAGGAGAAAGTAGTTACCTTTTGGCAGAATACTCTGTTGTAGAATCAGGACACGTTAAGTATCGAATTTATGAAATTTTGAACGGAATGGAGATGACAGAGGAAGATAGAGTGAATCTCGCAAGAGGCGTTTGACCGGTATCAAGTATTAGGGACAAACAATAAGATTACTGTAAAAGTCACATTGGTATTTGAAGTGTAGAAAGTTTAAAAGAGTCTGCTGCCGAAATAGAGCAAAAAATAAATGATTTACCATAAAACATTAAGTGTGAATATGAATTACTGATTTAAGCTATCATAAAAATAGAATCTTTTTCATGCTGTTCTATTTTATTCTATTTATTTATAATCATACACTATGTTTACATTTTAATACTAAAATCCCATTAAACGATTGAGCCAATACAATCTATACAAGGTATACTCATGATTGTTTCATCAATCAGTTTATTTACATTTTCAAAAGAGTCTGTCCATAACTTTTTCAAGTATCTGAAATACTTCATTTTTCAGGAAATAATGAAATGATTCTATTGAGTTTCAGTATTTGTATAAAATACTCATCTTCCCTAAACTTGGACAAAAACTCAGCGTTAGTGTATAAGAAACCATCGGCTGTGCTGATGGTTGTTTATTTCGATATCATCTTTATTTTGACATTTGCCTGATTTTTGACAGCATCTCATTTTTGCTTCTACTTCTGCAGGATCGCCAAGGTAGTAATGTTTGATCAGTTTGAAATCTTTGTCCAATTCATACACGAGAGGGATTCCTGTCGGAATATTGATTCCTACGATTTCTTCATCGGATACATTGTCCAAATATTTTACAAGAGAACGAAGGGAGTTGCCGTGTGCAACAACAATTACCCTGTTTTCCGTCTGTCATATCTTTTTGACTGTTTCTTCATAGTATGGAATCACACGAGCAACGCAGTCTTTCAGGCATCTCTGCCAACGGAAGCTCGTCTTTGTTTACATTTTTGTAAGTGAACTCTGATTTGCAGTGATCGTCTTCTCTGTGAGGTAAGGCGGTCTGATGTCATAGGATCTTCCATTCAAGCACCTTTTTCTTTTCCATATTTTTCGGTTGTTTCCGCCTTATTTAAGCCTTTGCAATTTCTTCCGTAGTGACGCTCGTTCAATTTCCAAGATTTAGGTGAACAGGAATCCATTCTTCATCTAATTCTTGTAAGATGTGGTTTGCCGTATGAATGGCACGCCTCGATAGGAAGCTGTAGCACATCAAAAACGAAATCCTTCTTTCTTTAGAAGTTGACCTGCCTTTGATTGCTTCTGGTGACTGTTTTTGGACAAACCACATCCATCCAACTGGTAAAAAGATTTAATTTATTCCATTCGCTCGCCGTGTCTCTACCAAAAACTAATTTATAACTCATTGTTTCAAAGTCCTCCTTCTCGTGTTATGTGTTGTTTGTATCGTATATACTTTATCTATCATACTACAAAATAAGATAGAATGAAATCAAAACAGAGAAGTTTTTGTATTTTTATGAAAATCTTTGACATTTATTTTGACATACTATATAATGAAAATTAGAAGAATAGTATAGAATAAAATGGAGGGCGACATGGATAGAAATATTGCTTTTAGAATTGGTAAGATTACAGAAACAGCGGCATTAGCGTCCGCAAATTATATGGGTCGCGGAGATAAAATGCAGCGGACGGTGCGGCGGTAGAAGGAATGCGTGTTTGTTTTGAGAGTGTGGATGTGCGTGGTGAAATTGTAATCGGAGAAGGAGAATTGGACGAAGCGCCTATGCTTTATATCGGAGAACGCGTAGGAAGCGGATATGGACCGATGGTTGATATTGCGGTAGATCCGATTGATGGAACGAATTTGATTGCAAAAGGTCTTCCGAATGCAATTTCGTTATTGCAATGACAGAGCATGGAAAAATGTTAAAAGCTCCGGATACATACATGGATAAAATTATTGTAGGTCCAAAAAGCAAAGGTGTTATCAATTTGGATGCACCGGTGTTCGAAAAATTTGAAAAAGTTGCTGCAGCAATTGACAAACCGCCTCGGATTTGACATTGACTATCTTGGATCGTCCGCGACATGAAGCAATCATCAAAGAAGCAAGAGAAACAGGTGTGCGTATCAAGATGTTCAATGAAGGTGATAGTTGCTGCCGGAATTGCAACTTGTTTTCCGGATACGGGAGGATATCTTGCTTGAGCAGGCGGAGCGCGGAAGGTGTTATCACAGCGGCGGCAGTTAGAACGCTTAAGGAGATATGCAAGGAAGACTTCGTCCGATGAGTCCGGGAAGAAATCGAGCGTTGTCATCAAATGGGATTCAAAACAGACGAAGAGATTGGAAGATTATTAAATTTGATGACCTTTGTTTCAGGAAAAAGATATCCTGTTTGCCGCAACGGCAATTACAGACGGAGACTTGTTAAACGGGATAACATTTTTGTCTAACAGAAGGGTACACATTCTGTTGTGATGAGATCCAGCACAGGTACCATTCGTTTTGTGGAAGCAATGTATAATTTGGATCAAAAAGAAATTTTGAAACGATTCAATTTATAGGATTGTTTTCGGAGTGAAAAGAGGAACTGATATTTTTGAACCGTTGTTTTATAGATAGAAGTAACAAAAATTTATGAGAGTTTTGGAATCAGGATGACGGACAAGTCGATACTATAGATGAAGTCTGTTGTTTTGGGGCAATAGAATATGGTTACCTTGCAAAGCGGTATTGTTAAAGTAGAGTGATATAGTGTTATCAAGATAGGAAGAAAATCATGCCAAGGCTGGTTTTCTTTTTAGTAGAAGAAAACCACGCGATAGTCGCGTGGTTCAAAAAGCTAAGCGGTGAAAAACCTCCTAATGTGCTAAACTGTATAAAAGCCTGCCAGCTGATGAAAAACAGAATAGATTAGGAGGAACATTAAAATGTCTCAACAAAATAATGTCAATAACAGCTTAGCACATACCAAATGGAATTGTAAGTACCATGTAGTATTTGCACCAAAATATAGAAGAAAAGTCTTTTATGGAGAGGAAGCGATAAGAGATATAATAAGAACATTATGTCAGTGGAAAGGAGTTGAAATAATAGAAGGAGAAGTTTGTCCCGATCATATACATCTATTACTTAGTATACCACCAAAAATAAGTGTATCGAGTTTCATGGGATATCTGAAAGGAAAAAGCAGTCTAATGATATTTCAAAAATATGGAAACATGAAGTTTGCATATAGAAACAGAGAGTTTTGGTGTAAAGATATTACGTAGATACTCGTAGGTAAAAATACAAAAAGCAATACAGGAATATATATCAAATCAATTGAAAGTAGATAGAGAAAGTGATCAATTAAGTATATTTGATCCGAGAGACCCGTTTACGGGTAGCAAATAAAAATGCATGGCTGGCAGGTCAATAAAAAGCACACGTGTGTGCTGCCAGTTAAGATAGGGCTATGCCCGAAAATGAAAAACCACCGGCTATGCCGGTGGATATTTATTGTATAAATTTATTAAAAAGTCTTTTTCAAACACTGCTTTTATATTATAATGAAAGAGGAGAGGTCTTTGTGTCCGGAAATTGTTTTCCGTACTCTCTGAAAAACATTCATATAAGAGAAAGGATTGTGGTTGTGATGACAAACAGGCGTAACTTGCTAGTTTATTCTGAAATCGGTAGGTTGAGGACGGTTCTGCACATAGACCGGGAAGGGAGATTGAGAATGTCACTCCGGATTTATTGGAGAGACTGTTGTTTGATGATATTCCGTTCTTGGAAATCGCACAACAGGAACACGATGCATTTGCACAGATACTGAGAGACAATGGCGTGGAAGTGTTGTCATTTAGAAGAATTAGCTGCAGAATCATTGACAACGGATGAACTCAAACATCAATTCGTCGATGAATTCATTGAAGAGGCAAATGTTGAGGGAGACAAAACCAAAGCGTTGGTAAGAGAAATGCTTTTGGGAATCGACACCAATTTGAATATGGTTATCAAAATGATGGAAGGAATCGAAAAAGCGGAATTACCTGCATTTGAAAAAACGACATTGAGCGATATGGTAGATTCCGAGTATCCGTTTGTGATAGACCCTATGCCAAACTTATACTTTACAAGAGACCCGTTTGCTACTATCGGAAGCGGGATTTCTTTGAACCACATGAGAACTGTTACAAGAAACCGAGAAACCATTTTTGCAAAATATATTTTTCTTATATCACCCAAGATTCAAAGACCAAGAGATACCGAGATGGTATGACAGAACAGAAAAACAGCAATTGAAGGAGGAGATGAGCTTTATTTTATCCAAAGATGTGCTGGCAATCGGAATTTCGAGAGAACAGATGCCGCATCTATTGAAAAATTAGCGAAAAAAGTTTTTGATGTAAACGAAAGTTTCAAAAATATCCTTGCATTGCATATTCCGAACAAAAAGAGCATTTATGCATTTGGATACCGTGTTTACTATGGTAGATTATGATAAATTCACAATCCATCCGAAATTGAAGGACCTCTTACCGTATATTCCTTAACGAAGGAGAAAAACGGAACGATTAAAAATAGAAAAAGAAAGCAAAGAGTTGGAACAAGTACTTGCTGAAGCATTGGGACTTGAAAAAGTTATTTACTGACGTTGCAGGTGGAGGAAAATCTGATTGCAGGAGCAAGAGAACAGTGGAACGACGGAGCGAACACTGGCGATTGCACCGGGAGAAGTGGTGGTATAGCCAGAAACCATGTGACAAACAAATTGTTACAAGAAGCCGGAATCAAACTTCACATTATGCCGTCCAGCGAATTATCCAGAGGTCGTGGCGGTCCAAGATGTATGTCCATGCCGTTGTGGAGAGAAGAAATTTAACAGTCGAACAAGATGTTATGCTTAGGAACAGAGCTGACTTGAGAAAAAGAGTCGGCTCTGTTTTTGTATTTTTCGTATGTTTTGATGAAAGATGTCAGATGTGATAAAATAAAACAAGAGCATTTTTGATGATACGAAAACTTAATCAATTTACTGTCAATTCAGATGAAAAAATACTCTCACAATCTTCGTCTTCTCAAAGTTCGTGAAACGGAGTATAGTATTGTTTGATTGGAACAGGAAGTGAACAATGAATGGCAATTTGAAACAGTAATGATTAGGTAATTCAAACAGATCATATCGTAATGACAAAAATCATCTTGTAAAAATGACAAATTGTATCGATAGAATGAGAGGAAAAGACTATGTTTTTAAAGAAGAAATCAATGAAGAATTATTGGATACTTTGATACCGAATATATTTTTGAACAACTGTTGCCGATTATGGATGCAAAAATATTTATGTATTTATTTGTGATGCCTCATTACGTTTGTCAGAAAGACAATGCTTATGAATGGAACAATCAAGTGCTTGCAGAAAAATTGGGAATATCTATTGATGAAGTGTTGGATGCATGGGATTTTTGAATTGTGTCACTTGATTGAAAAACATCGTCCCCAAGGTGCGGAAGTTTGGGATTTTTCAGTAGAATTCAAGAATTTGAAACGGTTCTATACTTGCAGAGAGAAGACAAATGCATCATTGAAAAACTCTGATGATCAGTCAAAATGAGGAATATCCAAAAAGATGTATGACAAAATTGAATCTATTTTTGGGAAGTCTTGTGATGAGCCATCACAGAAGAGCTATCAATGAGATGATAACAGCATACAATCTCCCGAAAGATTTGGTTGTGGAAGCATTTCGTTTCAGCGTCCACAAAAAGGTTCTTATTCCGTACAAAAGCATTGTCCATTCTTCGTATTTGGTATGCGGAAGGAGTGCGTACCGTTGAAGATTTGGGAGCAGTTTTTGTTGGAAAAAGGGATCGGTACGGGTTATATAAGAAAATTCTTTCCTTCCTCCGGAGAGTATCGTATGCCGACCAAAGCAGAAGAAGAGATGATGGATAAGTGGTTGGATGATTATAAATTCAGTATGGAAGTGATTGAGGAAGCGTTTGCAAAAATCTATCAGTATCAAATCTCCGAATATGAAATACATTGACGGAATTTTGAGAAACTGGCTATGAAAAACGTGGATTTGAATTTGCAAAAGAAAAGAACAGAGAACAAAAAGACCCTACATTGTTCCGTTTGAACATACTGGAAGGTTTGGGATTGGAGAAAAATCTGACGTCGGAAGAACAGGAACAACTTCGATTTTTGTATGAACATTTCAGTATGAAAAAGAAATTTTGATGACAATTGACTATATCAAAAAGCTGAATCTGGAAAAAGTATTGTCAATTTGTATCGTTTGATGCAGCATCCGGAATCGGCGGATATTGCAAAACCGATTATGAATCAACAGACACAATCCATTCGAAAAGAAGAGATTCAAGAATTGTTGACGCAAAAACGAAAGACAAAAGAAGAGCTTAGAAAAAGAAGAGCTGGAGCAAGAGATGAAACTGTTCTATCAGAAAAAGGAAAAATTAAAAATAGAAAAAGATAACCGTGAGACAAAGGAGGGATTAGATGGATCGTAAGACGCAATATATTTATGACAGAAGACGGGAAGAAGCCAAACGATATTCCGAGGAAAAAATCAAAGAAATTTATCAGAACTATCCTGTTTTGGAAGAAATCGATCGTTTGATTTCCAAATATCATATTGATATCGGACGAGCGAAGATTGTTGCGTACCGATAGTGGCGGCAATGGAGCAGGGAATTGGACAATTATCGTAAAAAAAGAGAACAGTATTTACGAGAAAAAGGTCTTTCAAAAGAAGATTTTGAAGTGAAGTATTTTTGCCCGAAGTGTCAGGATACAGGATATCGCGAAGATTCGGAAGGAAGATATATTCCCTGCAGTTGTCTCCAAAAGAATTCACCATCAAAGAAATTTATGAAAAACTCTAATATGAAGAAGAGATTGGAAACAGGAAAGCTTTGAACGATTCGATGAAAAAGATATTTGATGATGAGATATTGTATCCTTTGCTGAACGGTGAGGTAGTGACGCAACGACAAAATATTTTGGCAATCAAAAAATCCATGCAATCCTTTGCCAAGAATATCAAAGAAGGCGAAAAAAGTGCTTTGTTTTTCGGACAGGTGGGACTTGGGAAAAGTTATCTTTCTTCCTGCGTGGCAAAAGAGGCGATGCAGTCGGAAAAAACGGTCATTTATTTCGGTGTTCGAGAATTGATGACTGTTTGGAGTGCTATGTATTTCGCAGAGAGGAATATATCAGACGATATCGTCCGATTACAAGAGAGATGATCTTTGATTCCGATTTGTTGATTATCGATGATTTGGGCAGTGAAATTCCAAACCAATTTGTGCAATCGGAACTGTTCCATATTATCAACAGTCGCATGGAGAGAGGAAAAACAGATGATTATTTCAACGAATAAAATCCGTTGGAATTGAGAGATATTTATGGGGAGAGAATTTACTCCCGTTTGCTGATGCATTTTTGATTTGTATGATTTATCGGAGAAAATTTAAGAAGAAGAGTAAGTTTTTCTTAAAACTTAAAAAGAGAAGGTATCTTGTTTTTGTAACAACATGCCTTCTTTTAGTTCTAATACTATGTTCTGTTTCTGTATTAGTTTTATATGAAAACTCAATAGATTGTGAGATAAAACGCAATAGAATGTAATGATGATTAATACAGGAAAGAAGTGTTGTTCATAGAAATTGAATTACTAGTATGAGTTTTCACAGAGATTTCGTAATTAAGGGCTACTGTTCACAGTTTTATGATTCTATTTCTATAGGGTCTTCTAATGTGTACAATAAAACAAGTACTTCTTTCAATTTGAAAATTTATGGTAGTTTAATTGATTTGTCACCTGATATTGCATTTGCGTCGTCTGTTGCTACTTAATAAATGGTTTTCAACAAGGATTCGTCAAAGTGGTTGCCTGTTATAGCATTTAAGACGATATTTAGGATTATGATTCTGCACAAGCAAATGTAATGGCACTTTTTGCCAAAATAGAAGATGAGTCGAATACCGGATATGAGATGTGATAGTTTTCGAATAGGAGAGGAGCTTCCGTACATCAAGCAAAAAGTCTTGTGCTCTGTTGCATAAAATCATCCAATAATTTCATCAAAGCGTCCGGATTTTTCGGTTGTCCCGACTTGATGGCATAGAGCATATCCATAATCAAAGATTTTCCGTCTTCATCCGGTAACAACAAGTCGACATCTTTTTGTTTGGCAAATGCATCCTGATACAGACCGCATGAATACGTTCCTGTCGTAGAAATGAGTGCAACCTTGTGTACGGTGTTCTTGTGTTTCAAAATTTCTTTTGTGGTTTCTTCTACGATGTGTAGGAAAGGAATATGGATGTGTTTTTTGATTTCATCATAAAAATAGTGCGAGTGTTGCACGGCATCACGAGAAACTCTACGTCGATTCCTTCCAGTTGCTGGATGCAATTAATTCAGATAACGGGCTGTTTGTCCCGTTTAAGATGTAATTTGTTCTGTCCGGAATTTGTATTCTGTTGTCTATAATCATAGGAATATGTTCCTGGTCGCATGAAGCCTCTGTAAAACGAACAACTTTTGTTGCAAAGTCCATTGTCGCAAGAGGACCCATACCACCATGACACCCATCTTATGTTTCACAAAACAATGAGATCCTTCTACATTCAATGTATGGTAAAACTACATAATCATTTTTAAAACGATAGTATTCCCAAAGAAAAAAGACTGCGATATTTCGCAGTCCATACTGAATGTACCCAGAGGTTCGAACCCCCGACCTTTTGGTTCGTGGCCAAACACTCTATCCAGCTGGGCTATGGGTACAAAACATTGTAATGATGTTTTACCCATACAAGTCATACAAGCCTGTCCGGCTTTGTCAACAATTCAATGAAAAAGAACAGAAAGTTGCCTTGTTTATCAATAGCATACGTTGTGTTTTTAGAAATTATTTTTATGCAATCATTTGAACTTGTATCATTCCGAAACGGACAAGATTTTTATTGTTTCAAACTGAGTATCATACAGAGATATTTCTATTGATTTTTGTGAAAATGGAGTCTTATGATTTGTTTCTATTCTTTAACGGAAAGGATTGTTTGATGATGTGTTTTTGTATCTTTTCTTTTGATTTGAAACATTTTTGTGTTATAAAGCAGTTTCATCAGGCAGTTCATATTCACCGTTCATCAGCAAGATTTTCAAAAATTTTGTTATGGCAAATACTGTTCGGTTTTATTATTTTTGTTCCAGCTCTTTTAAAGATGCTTTCTCTTTCTTGAATAAGATAGAGTGTATCGGACGGAGTTTGATTGATTGCAATTTGTTTCAGTTCGTTGATTTTTCCTTTTCGAGGAAGGTCAAAGATGATTCCGACTTCTAAATTCGGATAAGTGAGAGCCTCATAGTCTCCATTGTTGTCACCATATAGAATAAGAGCTGTGATACAGTTGCTCTAAAGTTTGAATATAATCAGCTTTTCCTTGACTGATTGTCTCTATTTGAGAGGAATCCACCTCTGCTAAAAACTGTGCGCTGTCATTTTTTTTGAGGCGAAAACCGGTACTTGCCCTTGTAAATTCATATCCAAACTCAGGAGAACACCCGAATTCTTCAATAAGAATTTGGTTGGTAGCAGTACAGACATAGACATCAATGTAATTTTCACGCAGGGTTTGAAATAAGTTGACTTGTTCCGGAATGGCCCGAAGTCCTGTTCGATAGGAACAAGATTTTTGTATACCGTTTAATACAAATGAAAAAGTTTTTGTTGTAAGAGGCTCTTTGGTCCAATAAGAAAGAGTATTTTGCCCAAGGTTTCTAAGTTCGGATTCTGTCATGTTGTAAAACAGATACATATCGTTTCCGCCACGCATATTTTTTTGAATACTCGGTTCTGTCAATCGATAGAAGTATGCCATTTGTGCGACGAATGTTTTGATAATCGGAGAAGTCTTCCATTCCTGATTGTAAGCGGTTTTGTTTTTGTTGCATTACAATAGGATATCTCTAATGATGTCTTTCACCAACTCTTCGCCAAAAAGAAATTGGGTACTATCGTAATGTCTTTTGTAAGGATATGGAAAAAGTCTTCGGTTGTCATGTGAATCAAGATGAAACAATTGGTATAAAAAGTGGCATCTTCCATATCAAAGAGTGCCGAAGTGTCATCCCAATCTGTTACAACATAGTTTCGTTCATATTTCGGTGTAGCAGCATCGCTTTTTCTTCTTTCAATTAAGTCGGATAAGGTTTCATATGTTGTCTTTGACCAATGTAGTAGCATAACAAAAACTCCTTTTCTTTTTGTACCATGCTTCTTTTTCAGATAAATCTGTCGGAAGAGCTTATAAAATGTAAATGAATGGATGAACATTCCTGCTCTGACAGATAGGATAGTATTGAAACATTCCTTTCACGATATCTAATGATAATATCCAAGTCCCAAAAGAGAGATGGTGTGTCATGTACTCTTTGTCTGATAACATTTGTATTCTTTCATCAATCAACTTTTTCAATTCTTCAAGTCTTTGACTGTCGTTTTATTTTTATCACGGACACAATCAGAAACAGAAGTATTTTTAGAACTGTATATATCCTTAGGATACAGTCCTTTTGTACTTTTGAAACAAGTGCTGAATTTGCTATGAAGAATACCCTACAACTTCAGGATATCTTGAATTTTAAAGGGAGGAGTTAAGCAGAAGAATCTCTACCATATTCATTCGTCGTCTTTTGCGTATACTCTGTAATGGTGCATTGATATTTTGTTTAAACAGTTTTTGAGTTTTGACACCCGCTCATAGCAGATATCTTTTCTAAAGTTTTTGTGAGATTGAGGTTGCACTGTGATCATCTATATAATCCACAACATTTTTAAACAACTATCGGAGATGGATATTGGATTATTGTATTTGTGAAAATAGGTCTATCGTTATACTTAGCCATTCTTTTGCTTTTTGACTCAGAATTTCAGCAGCAGGAGATACCATTTTGCAATTTAGTATATCTTTTGCAATTTTCCTAAGGGTTTGTTTGTGATGGGTACTGGTATTAAAAATAAATCATCATAATTACAAACTTTTATTTTTATAAGATGATAGAATAATGTCTATCATGGGACTGTTTAAATTATACCCTATTCCTAAATATGGAGAGTTTTTGTGAAGTAAAGTTTATGGTTTTCAGCATTTTTGTGTTTATAATAGAGCGAGTCTGAAGAAAAGATTTTTGGTAAGGATTAAAACTTTCATGGTTTGGCTGCAACTAAATAAGATGAGTAAAAGGAATAGAAATTATCAAACACAGCAAAACTTGTGGATAATCTCTTTTATGAAAAACATCATGAATATCAATTGTAAAATTATCACCCTCATAAAACTAATAGATGCCTTCCGCATCATCTGTATTAAAATGGAAATGTGTGTCCTGCAGAGGAGTATCTTGTGTTATCGGTGCTTTCATTTGTAGAGAAAAAGCTTTTAACAAAGTTATAAAAATCGCTCATATGTACCTCCGTTTTATATTTTATCCCAAATAGACATTATCCCGAAAGGACATAGTTGAGTCGTATCAGATGATTGTTTTTATATACATTTTATAATAAATAAGTGGTAAAACAAGATTATTTATGCCGCAAAAGGATATCAAATAAAAGTTCCTGATTAGTCTAAATAGGCTGTTTATTGAGCTTGTTGAATTAAAAAGGAGGAGCTATTCATTGAGAATGATCAATACTAAAAAGATTAATGCCTTATAGCGGTAAAAGAATTTTTGCTTTTATATTGCTATGTTTATGTCTGCTGTCACGGTCATGGTTTTGATGCCAAATGGTTTTCACATTCATAGAATTGTGAACAACCTAATTTTAAATGGGATGGTAGATTTTGACTATGTAAAAGAAAACTCAATTTATGCGGCAGTTTTTGCCGGACTCGGTTTATTTGTATATCTGATAGGTCTTATTTTATCCCATATTTTTCGCATTTTGAGGTGGAGGATAACATTATTAAGACTTCGGTAAAAAAACTGATGAATAAACCGCTCGGCTACTTCGATAACAAAGAAAGCGGACAGATAAGAAATGTAATTGTATCCGGTGCTTCTGAAACTCATTCTTTTTTAGCACATCAACTTCCTGATATGGCGATGACAGTTATATCGCCAATAGTACTCGCTTATTTTCTTTTATGTTTAATTGGAAATTGGGGTTTGCAAGTATGGTGCCTATGATTATCGGCATGATATTGATGTCAGCTATGATGACAACTGAAGCTAAGAAAATGAAAGATGAGTATTATGCAAGACTTTCCGATTTGTCTTCTCAGACTGTGGAATATGTCAGAGGAAATTCGTGGTAAAAACATTTGCACCAAAAGTGTCAGAAAGTTTTGATAAGTTATATTTCATTAATCCTTAAAATAAAGATCTTGTGCTTAAGCACTGTGAGTTATGAATAAAATGTCGTGGTTTGAAACTGTTTCACATCAGCAGCGTTTTTCTTGGTGCCTGTGGCATGTAGTTAATTAAACTTAATGGCAGCTTATCTAATGTAGTTGCAGATTCTGTGATTTGACTTTTCTGATAGGACCGACATTTTGCTACTTTTTATTGATGAAGAACGGCGACAATTACACAATTTAGTTATTTTTGCAGAACCTTTGCTTTAGATAAAATTGAAAATATACTTGAATATGATGATTTTATTTATGGCGATAAAGACAAAGCTCTGATGTCGGAATTGAGTTTAAAATGTAAGTTTCTCTTATGGCGGAGAAGATGTCTTAGATAATATTTTCATTTCAAGTAAATAAGGGAGAAAGAGTTGCTTTGGTCGGCGCTGTCCGGCAGCAGCAAAACCACTATATGCAGGCTTGCTGCAAGATTTTTATGACATTAAATCAGGTGAAGTACAATTGGGGAATTAATATAAAAGATTTTGAAAAAGAAGGATTTGATGATTGCTTTTGTTTTCCAAAAACTCTAAACTGTTTAAGATGAGTTTAAGAGATAATCTTCTAATCGGAAAATCAGATCGACGGATGAAGAAATAAACAATGCCTTGGTTTAATTCAGGGGTGTAAAAGAGATAATTAGCGGCTTGGAAAAATGGACTTGACACTGTTTATGGAACGAGAGGCATGTATTTTTCAGGCGGGGAGGCTCAAAGGCTTTCTATAGAGAGCATTTTCTCAAGATGCCAGATATTATCATTTTGGATGAGGTCTGCACTTTTGCAGATCCTGAAAACGAACATTTAATTCAGGAATCTTTTTAAGAAGTTATCAAAGAACAAGACAACGCTGATGATTGCCCACAGATTGTCTACTGTAGTAGATGCAGACAAGATACTTGTTATAGATAAAGGTAGAATTGAAGAAGGTAAGCACACTGGACTTGATAGAGCATGAATGGGTTATAAAAACTTTGGGATGAATACAAAAGTCTGTAAATTGGAAGATAGGAGGTTAAGATATGGTTTCTTATTTTATGAAACGATATGCTATGTCGGAAAAAGGAGCGATTAACTTAGCAATCATTTCACATACCTTTCGTGAATTTAACAAAATTATTTTGCACCAATGGTTGCCTTTATGTTTTGTTCCAGTATATAGGCATTTTGAAAGGAATTGAAAGTTATAATTTTACTATAGTTTATTATTTTATCTTAATAATAGTAATGATGATTGTAATGTTTTAGTTGCAGGTGGGATTATATGAACTCTACACAAATGTGTATAACGAGAGTGCAAATTCAAGGATTGATAAGCGGAAGATTAAAGAAACTGCCTTTCTTATTTTTGGAAAAGATTTGGCAGATCTTGCCGGGAAACGATGATGAATAGACATGAACTTACTCATGAAACCATATTTTCACATGCTGTTCCTCAAATGTATTCAACTGCTATCTACGGCTGTCATTGCCCTTAATGCTACTTATCTACACTGGAAGTTGGCTCTTGCAGCCTTGTGGGTAATTCCGATTTCAATTCTAATAATATTTTTGTCAAGGAAAATTCAGAAGAAAAGTAGTGCAAAACTGGATAGATGACCAATCGCAAGGGTGTTTGATGATTTGCAGGATTGAGCAGATAGATCAAATAAAATCTTATAATTTAGAAGAGCGAATGCTAAAGTGATTTTGAAAATTAAATATCTCAAAACAGAAAACCAAGGGTGAAATGTTGCGGGAACACTTACAGGGAGTAGTACCGCGATATTAAAAGCTGATATTATAAGCGTGACTGTTGTTGGTGTAAACATGCTTGTGCAGGAATAAATATACTGGTTTATATTGCGTTTTTAATGTTGACAACAAGTGTTTATCTTCCTATAGAGGAATAGTTACTTTTATATCGATGATGAGTTATGCTTGATGTTGTGGTCGGAAGAATAAAGGAAATAAAAAACCATGCCTATTCAAGAAGGCAAAAAGCATATAGATTACAAATTACGATATTGAATTTAGAGATGTTTATTTTTGGATATGATAATCATTCTGTGATAAATGGTGTTAGTTTACTGCAAAACAAGGCGAAATTACAGCCTTAATCGGTTCGAGCGGAGCGGAAAATACCCTTACCAAAGCTCACTGCAAGATTTTTGGGATATAGACAGAGGAAAAATTTTTGATAGGCGGAGAAGATATAAGTAGAGATTGATCCGAAACTTTACTTAAAAATTTTCCATGTATTTCAAGAATGTTATCCTCTTCAATTCAAGCGACAAAAGATAACAATTAAAAATCGGAAAAGATGCTACAGACGAGGAAATAGTAAGGGCAGCCAAAATAGCAAGATGTTATGATTTTATAAATAAAATGCCGGAAGGAATAGACACGATAATAGGAGAAAACGGGCAAAGAGACTTTCCCGAGGAGAAAGACAAAAAGAATATCAATAGCAAGGGCTATTCTGAAAGATGCACCGATTATACTGCTTGATGAGGCTACAGCATCTCTTGATGTCGAAAATGAAAGTCTTATTCAGGAAGCGCTGTCTGAACTTATAAAAGACAGTTATAGTAATTGCTGCTCATAGACTTAGAACAATAAGAAATGCAGATAAAATTGTTTTTGTTAAATGCCAGAAATAAGAAGCAGTAGGTGAGGACAGCAGAACTTTATAGATCAAATTTTGTATAAAGCGATGGCTTGAAAGAAATCAAAACATTCAGTAAAAGATTCGAGTTTAGGAAGAAGATGATGTGATAATATAAGATGTAAGAATAGATGAGTTTCTTTTGTTCCATATTAAACATAAAAATGTAGCAGAAAAATATATATTTAAATAAAGGGGAAAGTATGTACGCTCACAAGCTAGACCTGAAAAATATAAACGATTGAAGGTCGGTACAGAAGTCTTCTTTTTATTTTTCAAAAGCAAAAGAGAACAGAAAATGAGGATTGCTGAGTTGATAAAAAGAATATTTTCCGTATACCAAACACTATTTTTAAAATGTGGACATAGTTATGATTATGAGAGAATAAAAATATAATGACATGGAAAAAGTAAATTTTTATTATGATGTTTTCATCAGTGAATTAGTAGGGTCAGTTTATTCAAAAGAATATGAAGATGTAACTTATAAAAATGACAAATAAATTTCTTAATTACACCTGACAAAATCTATCATAAGTTTGACTGTTCATATAGCCATTGAGAAATGGTAATTTCAATATATTCAACAATGAAGAATATATGAATAATAGGTAGGAAAAAGAGTTACAGTATGAATCCATTTTGTTTTATGAAATACGACAAAAGGTTTATTTTGGAGAAAATCAATTACAATATTTGGGAAATGAGTTAAAACGATTCGAAACCGTGTATTGCTTGTGTATGGAGGAGGTTCCATCAAGAGAAACGGGTTTACGATACTGTTATTTCGCACAAAAGAGGCAGAAATGAGTATTTGAACTTTCGGAGTAGAACCCTAATCACGCAGTGGATACTGTGAAAAGAGTTCGCTTTAGAAAGGCAACAATTGATGTTGTATTGGCAGTAGGAGGCTCTACCATCGATGCGGTACATGTGCAAGTCGCTTGTACCGAGGCGGATCCTGGGACTTTTTACAAAAGAGTGCTGCGATTGACGCGCGTTGCCGATTGTAACAATCTTAACTCTTGCGGCAACAGGTTCAGAAATGGATTCTCTGCGGTGTTATCAGTAACGAGAAACAGAATGATAAACTGGCACGATATTCGGATTATCTTTTTCCGAAAGTATCGCTAGATCCGACGATTACCTACTAGCGTGAATGAGTATCAAACCGCTTGCAGGAGCGGAACAGCTATCTCATCGTCAGGAAGTGTATTTTACCATGAAAAAAGATTTATATATGTTGGATGCTGTGATGGAAGGTCTAATGAGAAAACGATTGTGAAATACGGTCCTATTGCAGTGAAAAGAACCTCAAAATTATGAGGCGCGTGCAAATCTGATATGGGCAGGAAGTTGGGGCAATCAACGGATTTATTGATGGAAGTAAAAATACTGCATGGAGTCGTCATCCGATGGATGATGTTGTCAGCGTATTACGATATTACACATGGACTCGGATTATACACTGACACCAAAATGGATGGAGTATTGTTTTAGACGAAAGTACAGTAGATAAATTCTATCAGTTTGGAACGAATGTGTTTGGAATCGATTCTTCTCTTTCACCGATAGGTTGCAAAAGAGTATCGAGCAGGTAAAAACATTCTTATATAAAGATTTGGACTTGAAAAGCAGCCCTCTTACAGAAGTTGGAATCGGAACAGAGCATTTTTGATATTATGGCGAAAAGCTTGTAAAAAGGAAGGTATTACCGGCGTTCAAACCGCTTGGAAAACAGGATATCAAATCTATTTTTGAAATGTGTTTGTAGAAGATATGATTTGACTGTGACACAGATTATATTAACCGAAGGGGTGCGATATATCTATTGTTCCATAGAGAAGATGGGATAAAAGAGAACAAGTAGTTTTGTTACAATGTTATTATACGAGGAGGAATCAAATGCAGATCAACCGTTGAACAGTACAGTTTTCGAAATCATGCAAGCATACCCAAAAGATTTAGGGAGATTTTTATGAAGAAATGAACGTTTCGCTTTTCGATGATGAAATATGGATGTGTCTGTCTACAGTACAAAACTAGAAGTGCTCAATGGTGAGATGTCTACTCGAAACAAAACGAAATCCGATTAAGATGGTACAGACAAGAATTAAACAACCATGCAGTATTATCGATTAGCATGTGCAATTTGCCGCTTTGCTAGTGATCAGGAAAAATTTGAATGGATATTGCAGGTCTTGCGTGTCATCTGTTCTTTTATTGATGATATCTATGAACTGTCAGACATGACAAAGAAAACAAAGAGATGATGTTAAACACTTCGAAATCAGGAATTATTTTCAGGAGTCCAAAACCAAAACGGATATCGAAGCTACTCATATGATAGTGGAAGTTCCTGTGTTCTTTTTCGGATCACGAGGAATTTATTCGGAGCGGAATTACAAATTCGAAACGATTGCGATGGACTTTTGGGCGAGCTTGGAAACACTTCATTGCGTACAGAGAACGACTGATTCGGAAGACTATCGGTGCAAAATTATTGGATATTGCGAATGATGGTGCAGATGCCAAGATCAAAAGATGCAAGAAATAGTAATGTACCATGATCGGATCGATGAGAGTGATACGGTAGAGAAATGTCCACGGTTTATAAATGATAGTAAAGGCATTGTTTTAAATGTAGAAAGGGTTTTAGTGTTTTACCAAGAGAATAAAATACCAATACAGTACCGACAGCTGTTTATGATAACTGCTCAGTCAGTGATTGGCACGAGTATTTTTAGTGAGTCTGATAGACTTGGTCGGTATTCGTATCGACGAAAAATAGTCGGAGAAACCTGACATGTGTCAGTCTCTATATTAGGATAGAGAAAGCGTGTTTAGCAATTATTTTCTCTGATACCATAAGTGGAAACGGAAGGCGTCTTTTGATAATGACATTATTTTGCTACGATTTTTCTGGAAATAACAAAGGTGTGTCTCCTTCTTCTCACGAGAAGAAAACCACTGTGGTATCTTGAGTGCGACCAACTCGATTGTAATATTCTTGTTATCAGCAGTTGCCTTAATTTTACGGGGAACTTTGTGGTGTTTTTGAACTTAAAGTTCAAAGAACCAGTAGTTTAACCGCATCATATCCTGCAGGATAGTAGGAAATGCGCAAAGAGTGATTTTCTTCTTGAACAATGTCATTCCGCTGTTTAAGGCGGCATTAAACAAGGTAGAAGACACTTGACAAACGCCTCCGCCATATCCGTCTACAAATTCTCCGTCGGTGATAACTTTTGCATTTCGATAACCTGTTGCCTGAGAAGTAGGACCTACTATGCGGTTGAAATCAAATATTTCCTTGGGTTGTATCACTTTTTCCGTCGTCAGCGTTCGCAGCTATATTGAATTTTTCCTACTTTGGATGGAAGAAGCAATCGGAAGTTGATTTTCAAGAAATCACCTTTAGAACCGGTGGGGTCACTTGCTCTTGATTATAGTAATTTTCATCCAAGGAATCTAAGACTTCTAAGTCGGTCGGAACGGTATCATCAGAAGTATTTTCTGTAGGTTCTGTTTCCGAATTATAAGATTGTTCATCGGTAGCTGTGGGATTCGTGTCCAGCCGGATTTGGTTTCACATCTGCAAAGACAGCAGAACTTTCCGAGAGGTCCCAATAGCAGTGTTGCTGAAATGATTTGTGAGTTGCAATCACCTCCTAGTGCGTGGTTTAGCAATTTATTTTTATAAAAAGAAATGCACGATTCATTTGTAAAACATATGTACGTCCATCATATCGCCAATATTGTGGGAAATAGTGATGTTTTAGATATTGCTACAAATTGTAACATTTGTGAAACAAATAGGATATGAAAAGGACTGAATTTCAATATGTTGCAACTCATCGTGGTTGTTGATTCGAAAAGCATAATACAGTAAACAGAAAATAGATTAAAATCAATATATGGGGAGTAAGAGGATGTAGGATTTTGGAAAAACGACACCAGACAAATACAAGAATGATGTGTGACCGAAGAAAGCACTGTTGACAGACAAGGAATATCAATATTGGATTCACTCATTAAAGGTGTAATAAAAGGTGCATTTTCAGTGTTATTACCTTTTGGCTGCCTTTTCTTTATTGTCATACACTATGTCTATATTTCGTGCGACAAACTCAACAGAGTTATTTTATTATTCTTGGAAAATAGAAGTATTTGAGATACTTGAAAAAGGTTAGTGCACAGACTCTGCGACATGCACAATCAACTGATGAATGGAATAATCAAAAGTATAACTTCTAGTGAGAGTTCTATGAGGTCAACAGTTTGGCCAGGGTTTTAGTATACGCTGTTTTGTAATGAGAAGAGAAAAAGTTTTGCATGTGGGACTACAAGAAAAACTATCATACTATCTTTATCATACTATCTTTTCTTATACCTTTTAACTCTTTACTGTCAGAGCCGGAATGACTTTTAAATAAATCTCCAGGCGATGCCGTAATGTGCCGTTTTGAAAATAGGTGCATCGGGATCGCTGTACTGCAATGATAAGGTCTCGATTTTTCATTCCGCCGAGATGAGAGCGCACCGGAAACACCGAATGCAAAGTAGATTTTCGGAGCGACTTTCGTTCCTGAGTACCCACTTGATCTTTGGCAATCCATCCACTTGTCTACCAAAGGTTTGTAGCCAACCCACAGCACCACCGACCACTTTGCAAAATCTTTACGATTTGAATATTTTTCTTCTTGAATTCCAAGTCCGCGTGAAACAAACAATTTTGCATCTTAAGGGATACTTCTTTTCCGGATTCTGTTTCATTTTGATAAGCTGCAACACTTGGTACGAATATCCTCCGGAGATAATCCACGTTTCGTTTTGTGATGACCTCATGTCGAGAGGCATCCGTCGAGCCCACGGAATACATTGCTTTCCAAGAGATCCGATTTGAGAAAGCGTAGCTGCAAAATCGGGGAGATAATTTTCCGTCAAACGTCGGTCTCAACCCACATCAACTGTCTCTTCATTCCAATAAATGTTCTGTACAGTGAGCAACAAGTCCGAGTTTTCTTCTTGCTAGTCTCTTCCTCTGAGGTCTTTTCCCCATTGTTTGCACGATTAGAATCGCAAACGGTTTAGAGTATTTAGTTTCAATCAATTGATCCAATACCGTTGTAAATCCGTCTCGTTAATAGTAGTGTTTGTGGGCGGGAGGGCTCTACATTGATAACTTCATCAGCTACCATATTCCACTAACATTTTGCAGATCTCTTCGTTATTTTCTCCAATAGTACCGCAACAAGTTTTTCACCTGGTCGCTAACTCGCGTCCTTTTCCTAATATTTCAAAGGCAAAGCTTGAACCGGTTTATTATCTGATTTTTCGATGATGACCCATATAGTTTTTGTATTCCATTTTCTCTCCCCTGTTCTATCCAATCAAATTTTCTTTTCAAAAGAATGGAAAACTAATTTCTTTGCTGGTAGATTCCTCTTCCGTTGCTTCTTCTGAATTTTTGTGCCTTTTTCCAACAATGCGGGTGGAAAACACATTGAAATTTCAGTGGTACTGCGAGAGACACAGGTACGACGAACTGATCTGTATCAGACCCACAGATTGCTGCATCTAAACAGGAATTTCTACTTCTTCAGCTCTTTTAAGACCTTCCTCTTGTTGTTTTGCGAGGGTCTCCTGTTAGCCTACTCTGCTGATAGGCAGCACAACAGGATAAGAAGATTCTACCTTTTCGATACCGTTATTGGAATCGCGTTAGGCAATTACTCTATCTTCGTATGCTTCACTTCTCCCGACATAAGTGATTTGAGAATAACCGGCAACGCTGCAACTTCCGGACCGACTTGGACTGTTGTCTCCTGCTCAGTTGCTTGTGTTCCCAGGAAATCACATCAAACTCGATATGTTTGATGCAGAAGATAGATATATCCTGTTGCTAAAGTATCCTGATCCTCCGTATGCACGATCGCTTGCAAGATAGCCGCTGTCAGCTCATAGCTGACACATTCTTTGATAGATGTTTTATACAGTCAGGTATAGTGCTACGCCAACAAGATACTTACAGCCTCCGAATTTTCTCTTTCAGTTGAAGTGCTTGTTCTACTGCGTGTGTTTGTCGGCAGGGTTACAATAGAAGGAACACCTTCACGAATAAGGTTATTTTGTTTTTCGATCGATTTTGACACGTGATGACGGATGGAAACTTCTGGTTTGACACAGACTAAGATTTCTACTTATAATTGCCTCCCATAAAATAATATTTTATTATAATTGTTACACACACAGTGATATCAAATTGATATTGCTACTTTCTTTATATATCCTTTTGGGTAATTTTGTCTCAAAAATAAAGAGAATAACTTTTGTTTTGTATCCTGATATTTTCCAAAACTATGATGTTACATGGTGTTGGATGATTGTTTCTACCGAAATCGTATCGACAAGAAAGAAAATAAACGCAGGTACAAAATATGCATATCTGAGAGAGCTTACCTGCTACCGATGGTTTGACCAAGCGGAACGGAGAGCATGATGTTCCAAGAATCCAACCGCACGATACGTCAGCTGTTCTCTCAAGTAAAGTAGCAAAGGACTTTTGTCAGGAACAATCAGGTTCATGTAAGGTCAGCATAGTTCCCAAACTTTGATTACAGCCAATCATATTCATAAAAATCGAAGTTATCATCAATGCATGAGGTTGTTTTGTTGGCAAAGACGCCAATGTGATTGGATTCGGGGAAAGAAGCGAAGTCAGCTGAAAAACATCTGAGATAACAGGCAGAAAGTAATAATAATAAAACACCGAATCATCGATGCAATTCCTCCACCTGATAACAAAGAATGGAAGCGTCACCAATGAATCAGGACGAGGAAATCCGAAGGTAAGACATTGTGCAGAGGAAGACGAGTGTCATCTTTGTATCATGACAGATATCACAGATGCAATATAGCACGCTGCAACTCATAATGATTTGAGATGAGTGCGGAAAAGCGGACAAAGCAGAATCATCAACACGACAGGAATACAGACACTTATCCGGAGAAAGTGCGTGAAGAACTCATGAAAAGGAGTTCTACTGCAAGAATTTCGCATTAGAGCCTGTTCTGTGGTGTGTGTAGTAGAGGAAGCAGGAGATGGTAAATGGAATGAAGGCTGTTTTTAGCATTTTAATAACAGTTTTCATAGATATCAGTTTGCGTTAACTCCACTGACCAATAGTGCACTGGACGACATAGGAGAAAGAACGGTCACCGAGCGCCTGATATGTAATTGCACCAAGGCTAACAACAGGATTCATACCAAAGTGTAACAACCCATGGTCATGCATAACACTCCAACCGTTCCTGATGAACCGAAACAACTTCCTGTGCAGAAATGATGCACAAAAGCTACAGCACACGTGACAGGATAAAATACTTTTGGGAAAGTAATACAATTCCATGATGTACTACATAAAGAGATGGCAACTGCTTGAACGCTAGTAGCGTAAAGCATTCCGATTAACATCAGAATAATCGGGATGCCTT